>Ga0265339_10000104_pt1 | contig 68615 bp, 52 predicted proteins | sample 4CB219metaG_FD_202085 | JGI IMG/M metagenome (GOLD analysis project Ga0265339, IMG submission 202085) | Rhizosphere microbial communities from Carex aquatilis grown in University of Washington, Seatle, WA, United States - 4-CB2-19 metaG | ecosystem: Host-associated > Plants > Roots >... | reverse complement strand
GCCCACACAATGGGTGAGAACGGCGCAGCAGTTCGCCGCCGCGCCGCACCAGAAAAAGAGTCCTTCTACCACACACGGCAGGAGTTCTCAGGATACATGGGCTGCCCCTTTTTGCAGCCGAATGCCTTCCCGAACTCATCGAAATTCTGCACCGAACCGTTCACGCGCCAGCGCCCCGGCGAGTGCGGATCAGTCAGCGCGAGCTGCCGCGAAACCGCCTCCGTCTGGTTCTGGCACCACACCTGGGCAAAGCCGATGAAATAGCGCTGCGCTTCGGTGTAGTCGTCGATCTTGTTGTCGATGGCCTTGCCCTCAGCCGCCAGCGTGTCCAGCAGCGCCATGTAGGCGATGCGCAGGCCGCCATTGTCCGCCGTGTTTTCGCCCAGCGTCAGTTTGCCGTTCAGCTTCTGGGCGGCCACGTCATCGTGCGCCGGGGCGGCCTCAAAGCCGCTATACTCGTCGGCGACACAGTCAGTGCGCTGCGTGAAGGCCTTGCGGTCTTCCGCGGTTTGCCACTCACGCAGGTTCCCCTTACCGTCGTATTTTGAGCCCTGGTCGTCAAATCCGTGTGTCATTTCATGCCCGATGACCACGCCGATTCCACCAAAATTGACTGCAGAGTCGATCGACGGGTCGAAGAACGGCGGCTGCAGAATCCCGGCCGGGAAGTTGATGTCGTTCATCGACGGGTCGTAGTAGGCATTCACCGTGGGCGGCGTCATGCCCCATTCCTTCTCATCCACCGGCTTGCCTAGATGGCCCAGTTCAAAATCGCGCTCGAAAACTGCGCTGCGCCGTGCGTTGCCGATCAGATCATTGCGTTCCACCTTCAGCGCCGCATAGCTGCGCCAGTGTTCCGGGTAACCGATCTTGTTGCGGAACAACGCCAGCTTCTCCTCGGCGGCCTTCTTGGTCTCGTCGCTCATCCAGGGCAGGGTCTTGATGTCGTCGCCCAGCGACTTCTCGAGCGCGGCCACCAGCTTGTCCATGCTGGCCTTGGCGGCCGGCGGAAAATTCTTCTTCACCCAATCCTGTCCCACCGCTTCGCCCAGGGCCCGATCCGTTAGGGCCGTGCACTGCTTCCAGCGCGGCTGCGGTTCCTTCTGGCCGGCTAATACCTTGCCGAAAAATGCGAAGTTCTCATCGAAAAACGCTTTCGGCAGATTGTTTGCCGACGCGTGAATCACATGCCACCGCAAATAGGACTTCCACGCATCTACCGGTTCAGTCGCGATCAGACCATTCACCGCTTTGAAAAAGTCCGGCGTCGCCACATTCAAAGTGTCGAAGTGGCCGATCTTCACATCCTTGAAGTACACCGTGAAATCGAAATCCGGCGCCAGCTTCTGGAAATCGCCTACCGTATAGATGTGATAGCGGTTCGCCGGGTCGCGGAGTTCGACGCGGCTGGTGGAGGCCTTGGCCAGCGCCGTCTCAATTTCGATTACAGACGCTGCTTCTTTCGCGGCCTGCTCCGGCGCGTCGCCCGCCAACGTAAACATCTTGGTCAGGTGATCCTTATATTGAGCGCGAATATCGACAAATCGCTTGTTGTCGACGATGTAGTAATCCCGATCGGGGAGCGATATGCCACCCTGCGCGACCGTCGCGATCTGCTTCGATGAGTCCTTTTCGTCCTGGTCCACACCGAGGCGGAACAACGGAGCGGGCGAGCCGTCGCCTGCAAGACCGCCGATTAGCGTCGCCAGGCTGTGGGTATCCTTCAGGTCCGCAATCCGGTGCAGCGCGGGATCAAGCGGCGTTAGACCTTTCTTCTCTACTACGTCGGTGCTCATGCAAGCCGCGTAGAAGTCGCCGTACTGCCGTTCCAGCGGCGTCTTCGGGCTCTTCGCGGCAGAGTCCAGTTCCTGCCATAGCAGGTAGCGGTTCCGCTCCTGCAGCACCGAAAACGAACGAGCCCAGCGCACCTGGTCTGCGGGCACCGGGTTGTCCTTGACCCAGTTGCCGCACGCGTACTGATAAAAGTCTGTGCAAGGATCCGCAGTCTTGTCGATGGCCGACAAGTCGAAGCTCTTGGTGGCCGGCGGAGCGGACGGTGCTGCATTTGTCTCAGGGGCGGATGCGGGTGCCTGCGCCAGGGCGGTTCCGGCTGCGATCAGCAGAATGGGAACAAGGCGAAAAAGCTTCATCGAATGTCCTCGGGTTGAGGGGTTCACAGGCTCGATCCATCGGCGCTGTGGCAGCAGGAGGAGGGAGGCCCAATGAGAACCCATGCAGCCAATGTGGTATGGGCTGCGCTGCCTAGAAGGCTATCACGATTGGGGTGAAATTGACCCGCGTTCGATGCGTGTAAATCGGCCGACATCATCGCCGTCGATGCGAATCCCCTTGCTTGCTACAGCGAAGGCCGCTGCATTTGAAAGCCCAGTTCCCGCAACCGGCGATCGCGCGCTTCGAATTCGTCCTGCGCCGTTGCAAGCAGCGGAATGCCGCGTTCATCCCGCTCGCGCAGCAAATTCCATTCCTTGCGAGCCCCCTTGCGCGACGCAGCCTTGGTCAGCAGCCACACCTTGATAGTCATCAGGACGACTGGCGGGATCGCTAAAAGCAGAAGCCCGTACTCCTGAACGTGGGCGAGAAGGGAAGATAAGTTACTGCTGAGAAATAGATGGCCCATCGAAGTGACCTCAGAAACTCACCTGCTTGCCTTCGGAATCCGGACCTCCCCGGAAACTCGAATCGAGAGGATCATCCCATTTGCCGAACCTCAACGTGACGGTTTCGGAAAATCGGCTGGAATCTCCCGGGCAAGCCGTGACTCACAAATTACGGTTTCCCCTACGCGTGCGGCAATGCGGCTTTGGTATAGACCCCTGGCTAGTTCGGGGCACCGCCCGCCCGAAAAGTAACTAGGGATGTCGGTGACTTCCCGGGGCGATCCAGGGTGCTCACTTAACTCCTTGATTGTTCAGCTGGATTATTCGCCCGCCGTCACCGATTGCGCCCACTCCATAGCGCTCGTGTAGGCCTTGGCAACCTCTCGTTCATCGAGTTTCAAGGCGTTACAGATGCGTAGCACCGACCGCCACACGCCGCGCTCCAGCGCCCAGATCAGCTCGTAAATCGGCTGCAACGGGCCGTGATTTTCCTGCAGCAACGCCACCGATTCCAAATCCAGCGCCAGGCCGTCAATCACCGCGCTCATGGGAATCTCCAGGATCGCATCCATCATGGAAAGCAGTCCGACAAGGAACAGGTCCGCATCCCCGTGTTCCACCTTGCTCGCCATCAGTTCGCCAAACTGCGCGCGCACCAGCGCCGACAACATCAGGTCCGACGGCCTGTGCTTCGACATTTCAAATGCGCCCGCCAGACGGCACCACCGCCGCAGTTCGTTTTCCCCCAGATAGTTGAGCGCCTGGTTGACCGATCGGACTTCGCTACGGATACCGAGAGCCGCGCTGTTGAGATAACGCAGCAGGCGAAAATAGAGGGCCGCGTCTTTCTTGATCAGCTCTTCCACTTCCCGCCAGTCCATCTCCGGCCTCGAGATCGCCCGTAACAGCCGCAGATAGATCGTACGGTTTGAGGTGGCGACCCTCGTGCGCATCGTTTCCGGCTTGCGAAAAAAATAGCCCTGAAAGAACTGGAAACCGGCCTGGCGCGTGTGATCAAACTCTTCCCACGTCTCCACCTTGTCGGCCACCAGCCCAAAGCTGTGGTTGCCGTGCGTCCGCGCTATCCGTTGGATGTCTTCCCACGGCCTGTGCCGGATGTCGACTTTGATGAAATCCGCAAAATGGGTGAGCGGTTCGCGGGGATCGTTGGCTGCAAAGTCATCCAGTGCGATCTTGAACCCGGCGTTCTTCAAGTCACGGCACGCGTCTTCGACCGCTTCGTCAGCCGTGACCCCGGTCCGGATCTCGGCCACAACTTTATCCGCGGGCAAAAAAGCGAGCGAGTTCTCCAGAAGCACATCGCGTGTACAGCTGATAAACGCCAACCGGTTATCGCACAACACGTCCAGCCCCAGCAGGCTCGACGCATCAATCGCCGTGCGGCTGGCGCAGTTCGCGTCCTGCACCGAAAAGTGATTGACCACGTCGGTGCGAAACAGCAGCTTGTACCCGATTACTGTTTCATCGATGGCAAGGATCGGCTGGCGTGCGGCGTAGCGAACCGGCCTTTCTTCGTCCTCTCGACAGTCACCCATGGTCACGCCCCTGCACACGTCATCGGCAATCACGGGAGAACCTGTAGTCACCTTCCACGCACCCGTCAAAAAGTGCACCGCAAACCGTCTTTACATCCCGCCCCGCCCCCTGCCACACTAGGGAGTGGACACCCAGACAATCGTTATCCTCGACTTCGGCTCGCAATATACCCAGCTGATCGCCCGGCGCATTCGCGAACAGAACGTCTTCTCCGTGGTCCTGCCTTGCACCGCGCCCCTCGCTGAAATCACTGCCTACAAGCCCATCGGCGTGATTCTTTCCGGCGGACCGTCCTCGGTCTACGATGCCGATGCTCCCGCCGCCGACCCCGCTCTACTCAACATCGACGCCCCCATGCTCGGCATTTGCTACGGACTGCACTTCATCGTGCATCATATGGGCGGCAAGGTGCGCACCGCGCCCAAGCGCGAATACGGCCACGCCGATGTCACCATTGAAGACACGCAAACCAAGCTGTTCGCCGGCCTGCCCCCGTCTATGCACGTCTGGATGAGCCACGGCGACGAGGCCCTCGAACTGCCCGCCGGCTTCCATCGCACCGCCGTCACCTCCAATGCCCTCGCGGGAATCGCCAACGACGAGCGCCGCATCTGGGCCGTGCAATTTCATCCCGAGGTGCATCACACGCCCCTCGGTCCGCAACTGCTCAAGAACTTCGTCTTTGCCATCTGCGGCGCGCGCGGCGACTGGACACCCGCCCACTTCATCGAGTCCACCGTCTCCTCCATTCGCGAGAAGGTGGGCGCCGGTCACGTCATCTGCGGACTCTCCGGTGGTGTCGACTCCTCCGTTGCCGCCGTGCTGGTGCATAAGGCCATCGGCAAACAACTCACCTGCATCTTCGTCAACAACGGAGTGCTGCGCAAAAACGAATTCCAAAGCGTGCAGAAAAATCTGCGCGACAAGCTCGGCCTCAACATCGTCGCCGTCGATGCCAGCCAGCGGTTCCTCTCATTGCTCGCCGGCGTCACCGATCCAGAGAAGAAGAGGAAAATCATCGGCGGCGAATTCATTGCCGTCTTCGACGATGAAGCCAACCGCATCGCCAAGGAAACCGGCGGCGTGGACTGGCTGGTGCAGGGCACGCTCTACCCCGACGTCATCGAGTCCAGCAGCGTCAAAGGCCCCAGCCAGACCATCAAGAGCCATCACAACGTGGGCGGCCTGCCCGAGCACATGAAACTCAAGCTCATCGAGCCGCTGCGCGATCTCTTCAAGGACGAAGTCCGGCGCATTGGCCGCGACCTCAACATGCCGGAAGACGTTCTAGGGCGCCAGCCGTTCCCCGGCCCGGGCCTCGCCGTGCGCATCGTTGGCGAAGTTACACCCGAGCGCGTCGCTCTCTTGCAGGAGGCCGACGACATCGTTGTCGCCGAAATCAAAGCCGCCGGGCTTTACAACAAAATTTGGCAGAGTTTTGCCGTGCTCTTACCTGTGATGAGCGTGGGCGTCATGGGCGACCAGCGTACCTACGCCTACACGGCTGCGGTGCGCGCCGTGCACTCTGAAGATGGCATGACCGCTGACTGGACGCCGCTTCCCCACGAGGTGCTCAAGAAAATCAGCAGCCGCATCGTCAACGAAGTCCGCGGCATCAATCGCGTGGTCTACGACATCACCAGCAAACCCCCCGGCACCATCGAATGGGAGTAGCCAACTGCGGTGGGGCCATCCGCACCTCTCGGCGCCATTCTTGCTGATCTGCGATGCTGTGTTCTCGGCGAACGGCAACGATTGAGAGATGTCCCGCCTTGGAACACCTGACCCCTGACATCTGACCACTGCGCGGCCTTCAGCCTGCATTAGTCCAGCATGTCGTCACCCTCGAGCACGATCGGCGTGCCCTGGTGGTAGAGGATACGCCAGCCCTCGGCGCTTCTTTCCCATATCGTCGCGCGCCGCGTCCGGCGTCCGGCCTGATCGAGCAAATACGTGAGCAGGTAAGTGCCCGGTCCCAGCCTACAGACGGCAAAACCATCGGCTCTCCACCCAGCTTCTTCGGCATTCACATAGCGGGCGGGTTCCTTTGCCAGCGTTCGAAAAATGAATGCGCGGCTGTAGCGTCGGCCCGAGGCACCCACCTCCCAGAACTCTGGCGCGACGGCACGCTCCAGGTCTTCGGGAGAACTCGCAAAGCGCGGCGTGTGGAAGATCGGCTCGCGGCTGCGCAACTCTTCAAGAATCGGCAACAGCTCCGGCTCGGTTCGCGTGAAAATATCGTTTGCTGCCGCTGCTTCGCGTGTCCCAATGTGCTTGTCCGCCACAGCGCACCTCTCGACAGGATGCTACTGCAATTCCCGTGTCCATGCATCCCAAGCCGCTCCGCCGTCAGCCCGCGGCCTGCGCCCGCAGCGCCGCCACCTCTTTGCTCAGCTTCGACAATTGCTCGACAAGTTCCTTGTGCCGCTTGTCATCGATCGATGGATCGAACGGCTCCACGTAGAACGTGCCATTCGGCTCCAGTTCGCAGCGCTTCACGTCATGCACGTGCTCAAAGCCCTGCTTGTGAATCACCTCAACCAACTCGGTTTGCGTCAGCGACTCGCGCTCCAGCGCCTTGCGGTCGATTTGCCCGTCGCGCACCAGCACCGCCGCCCGGCCTTCGAGCATGCGCGTGAGCTTGGGCGAGCGAAACAGAATCCGCACCACGATCCAGTTGATGGCCAGCAGACTGAACGCCCCGATGACCCCGCCGCTCACCGAGTTGTCATCCCCGATGATCGCGTTCTGCACCGTGTTCGACAGCGAGAGCAGAACAACCAGGTCAAAGGGATTCAACTGCGCCAGTTCGCGCTTGCCAAATAATCGCAGCAGCAGAACCAGCACCAGGTAGACGATGACAGGGCGCAGCAGCTTCTCAGCTATCGGAAGCGGCATTTGAAACATGTGATCCAGCATGGGTGAGAGTGCCATGCCCCTGAGAATACGGGGAAGGCTACTGCTTTTCCAGCCGAATCACGAGGTTCACGTCATGGCTCTCGGGATCGGCGCGGACATCGTAGGTCGCTTTAAGCCCAGCGAGAGCCTCTTCTGAGCTGGCCGTTTTCCACCCGGTTCCTACTTACTCATCCTATAGTTGGCGTAAGCCACATAAAACAGCATGTGACGCACCGAATAGGCGGAGCTGCTGCTTTCTCCGCCAGGAACCACTTCGTTTGCTAGGAAATGATCCAGGGGCAGGACATATTCCGTGCCGTCCACAACGGTAGGAGTGTAGTCCATCCGAATTGCTTCCTGATGCACGTAGTCCCCCGGCTTCAAATCAGCTATGGCGATAACGCGGTCAACCGTTCCGCTTTGTGGCTCGATGAAAAGCTCTCCGTGATATCCGGCGGTTTTCTTGTAGGGCCTGTAGGTTGTCACGGACTGGATCTCGCCGGGCACCGGCACAAAAGTGCCCATCGCGGCAACACCGGTCGCAGTATCGGTCTTAGGGAAGCAGCAATAGCTCACGTCGTAGTGCGACTTTTTTTTGTCGACCGCGAAGGAGAACACCGCGACTTGCTTGTCGCCGATCATCTGCCAGCGCTCGAAGGCGAGCTTGCCGGCCGACGCTTCCTGAAGCAATGTGCCCAGCGGAGGTGGCGGTCCAGGATCGGAGATTAGGCCGTTCTGCCCCCAGGGGGTTTTGTCCTTCTCGCCCGGCTTTTCAATTCCATGCTCAGTTTCGATGCGATCCACCTGCGCGTTGGCCAGCCGCACGTAGGTGTTGGGACCGCTGACCACAAGCCCCGGCGACGAACTCGCGTTGGTCACATCGTCCTGAAAACGCGTCGTCATCCTGGATGCACTCATGAGCGGAAACTGCGCCGTGGTCTTGTTCACAAAGTCGAAAGCCTTGTCGACCATGGCTTTTTGCGCGGTAGCATCCGGCGCAGGTGCGGAGGGCACATCGGAGGCCGGCGGCGCCAAAAATGCGCTGCGCGCCTGCAGAATCAGGATCTGTTCGTTCGACTGGTCGCCGGGTAAATACGGCAGCAGTCCGTTCTTGGCGCTGTGCGTAAGCTCCTCGCTCAGCTCAAAAGTTTTCAGTCGTGTGGCGACATCTTCATCGGATTTTCCCGCCTGCTTCATCGAGACCAAAGCTTCTTTGAGCTGATCGACGGTGATCTTTGTGGCAGCATTCGCGGCCATTGCCGCGAGCAAGAACACAACCCATGCACAATGTTTCATCGTTAGCCTCGCTCGGTTTCTAGCTTCCGGCTACGTGGCTGCACTTGCGAATCACTTCGGACCGGTCACTTGATAGTCCTTGTACTCCGCCGTAAACAATGTGCAGCGCGTCTTGTAGCCGCCCGCACCCGAATCCCCGTTCGGAACCACCACCGTGTTGACGAAAGTCTTTACCGGCGCGATCAGTGTGCGGTCTCCTGCTTTGACCGGCCCGTAGTCGATGCGGGTATCCAGCTGATGGACCACGTCCGACGGTTTCAATTCCGCCTCGACGATCATGCGCACCACAATCCCGCTTTCGGGATCGATAAAGAACTCTCCATGGTAGGCAGGCGTGCCTTTATAGTTTTGCCATTCCGTGTTGGTCTGGAAATTTCCCGTCACACCACCGCCCGGGCCCCCCCCACCACCCCCCAGCGCGGTCCCGCTGGTTGAGGAGTAGAAGTTCGCGACGCCCGCCTGATTAATTTTTGGGAAGCAGCACACATCGACAGCGAGCCGTGACTGCTTTGCCGGCACGCTGAACGAATACACCGCCGCCCGCTTGCCGTTGATGAGTTCCCATCGCAGCCACTGCATGTTGCCGGCCGCCTGCGCCTCGTGATAAATCGCTTCGAGGCTGGGATCTGGCTCTTCCAGCGCAATCATCTTGTTGGCGCCCCAGGCGATCTTCGTCTTCTCCTGTGGCCGCTTCTCCGCGCCACGTGCACTCGCAATCTTCGCCTCCGTCGAATTGATATAGTGGACGTAGGTCGCCGGGTTTGAGAACCCCGAGGATGTCACCATGTCTTGCGCTCCGCCTTGCAGGCCCGAACTTGCGGCGAGAGCTTCCACGTTGTCCTGGAAACGAAGCGTAGTCTTGGTTGCGGCCAGCGCGGGTAGTTGACCATAGATCTGGCTTACATAGGTGGCCGCCTTCCCCAAAATCTCCCTCTGCGTTGCGGCGTCCGGTGCAGGCGTCGCAGGCAGATCCGTTTCCGGCGGCGTCAGGTCTGCGCTGCGTGCCTCAAGCACATAGATCTGTTCGGTCGAAAGCGGTCCCGGCACATAACTCACCAGGCTGTTCATGGTGTTGATGGTCAGTTCCTGGCTCAGTTCCACTTGCTTCAACGCCGTGGCAACTTCCACATCCGGCTTGCCATCGTGCTGCATTGAGCGCAGCATATCTTCCAGTTGACCTACAGTAATCTTCTTTGCGCACCACGCCGGTGCGGCCGCCATCGTCAGCAACAAAATCCAACTAAACCGCTTCATTGTCCCGTTTCTTTCATTTGTTTTTGCGCGGCAGCCATCGAAACGACCGCCGCGCATGGTCAATCGATGCTACTGACCGCTGTAGTTTTTGTATTCCGAGGTGAAGAAGGTCTTCCGCAGTGAAAACGCACCCGCTGCTCCGGAGTCTCCATTCGGAACCACTTCGGTCAGGATGACAGTCTTCATGGGCAGCACGAGTGTTTTGCCGCCCACGGTCACCGGACCGTAGTCGATGCGCGTGTCGTCCTGGTGAACCACTTCAGTGGACTTCAATTCCGCCTGCGTAATCAAGCGCACCACGATGCCCGTGTCCGGATCGATGAAGAATTCCCCATGATACGGCACGTTGGATTTATAAGGGTGCCAGGAGGTGCTGGTCTGCAAATTCCCCGATGCACCTCCCGCACCGCCAGCGCTGCCTCCGGGCTGCCCGGAGCCAAACCCAGAAGCGGAAGTGAACGCCACTTTCCCTGCCTGTTCCACGTCGGGGAAGCAACAGACATTCACCTCAAAATGCGCTTTCTTCTTCGACACGTCGAATGAGTACACAGCGGCCTGTTTGCCGTTCACCAGCTCCCACCGCTGGAACTTGATGTCGCCCGCGGACTGGGCTTCCTGGAACACCGCCCCAAGGCTGGGGTCGGGTTCTTGCAGCGCAATCATGCGGTTCGCGCCCCAGGGCGTCTTGTCCTTGCCCGCGGGAGGCTTCTCTGCGCCGTGCTCGCTGGCAATCTGGGTATCCGTCGAGTTGATGTAATGAATGAACTGAAATGGATTCACGATTCCCGAACCGACCGACACGTCCTTTGCGCCTCCCGCCAGGCCTGAGCTCGACGCAGCCGCTTCCACGTTGTCCTGGAAGCGCAGGGTGGTCTTTGTCACGGCTATCGCAGGCAACTGTTCGTAGGTCTTGCTCACATAGTCCGCTGCCTTGTCGAGAATGGCCTTCTGCGCAGCTGCATCGGGCGCCGCGGTGGCCGGCAGATCCGTGGCCGGCGGCGCCAAAAAGGCGCTGCGCGCCTCCAATACGTAGATCTGTTCCGTTGAAAGCGGTCCCGGCACATTCTCTACCATGCCGTTCATCGCGCTCCGCGTCAGTTGCTCGCTCAACTCCACCTGCTTGAGGGCGTTGGCCACGTCGGCATCGCTCTTGCTGTCTTTGTGCATGGAGACGAGCGTGTCTTTCAGCTCGGCCACCGTGATTTTCTTCGCGCCCCAGGCGGGCATCGCCGCCAGTGCAAGAAGTACAACCCATCCCAACTTCTTCATTCAATCCTCCCTTTCAAGAGCTGCGGCGTGCACATTCTACAAGCCCATCGCCGTTGCCCGCTGTGATAACACGTACAGACCTGCTTCGTTTACCTGCCCGAATTCAACGCCGTTCCCGGAATCGTAACCGACCCCATGTGGCCTGAGTTCTCGTCCACCACCAACACCCTGAGCGAGCCCAAGCCCGCCGGGGATACAACCGCATGCTCAAATGGAACGCCCGTCGTCAGCAGCCTTTGATAGGTCTGCGACTTGAGGCGTAAACCAAGCGTTTGTCCTTCCACGCGCGCGTGCAGGCCCGCATCGTCGCGCTGAATGAAAAAAATGTCCAGCTTGTCCATCCAGCGCCCGGCCTGCTGCTCCATGGCGAGATCCGATGCAGCGATATTGATCTTCACATTGGCGCGGCCAGTTCCGGGAGCCACGTTCGCCGTAACGGCGATCTCGCTCACGTCCATGGGCCGCCACACTGCCTGCTGAAAGCGTTCGTGCAGCGTGCTCGGCTCCTTGTCGAAGAGGTAGCCCGTCCGGTAGCTCAGCGTCAGGCCCTTGTGCCCCGTCAGCTTGAGGGCAATCTTGTGATACTGGCCGTCTGCTGGTCCCTCCGGCGAAAAGCTCAGCATGTAAGTCGCGTCCCCGTCAGCGACAATTTCGTCGAGCTGGCCGGCGAGGTTGCCGGTGCGCCGAATCACGCGGCCGCCTGTCGCGGCGGCCACCTCACGCACCGAGCCCTGCACCGGATGAATGTCCTGGCTCATCTCCGCGGCGATGCGCCCCGGGTTGGTGCTGCGCGACATCGCATTTCCACCCCCAAGACTGGCTGTTTCTGCGGCAGCCGCCGTCAGTTGGACGTTCTGATGCTGCAGATCGGCGCTCACACCCGCGGCCTCCAGTTGCGACACGTCAAATGGATAGACAGCGGCGTGCGCTTCGTTCATCGCCTCTTGCGCGTGAGAGGCAAAGCCCTCCACTGGCTTCGGGCTTTTTTCAATGCCGACCGTCTGATCGCGCCAATCGGCAAAAACGTTGTCGCTGGAAACCCAAACCAGTTTTTTCGGTCCTGACAGCGACGAAAGATGCCGCGCTACCTGTGCCAGCACCACAAACGAAGCGCGTACTGGGTCGTCCCCCATCGTCATCAATTGCGGATCGGTCGGTGTAATGAAGTCCGGCACGTCGGTATGATTCCCATTCACCGAGTTCAGGTCGGATATGTTATGCACTTCATCAAAATGCTGCCGGTTGCGCGTCTCTTCGTCGTTCGCCTGGGCCACAGCCTGCGCGGTCGGCAAGAACTTCTGCATGCGCCCAATCAGTGCGGCATGATCGGTGGTCACTTCAGTCAGAACGCGGAATCCGAGCCCGTTCATGGAATAGATGCCCACCCGCTCACCCGGTTTGAGCGATCCCAGAAATGCGAGAATCTGAGCGCGCGCATAGTTCAGGTCGGACCACGCGATGTGGCTTTCGTCAATCAACAGGACGGTGGATCCTTCCTGGCCGCTTGCGGCAGGCAGAGGGGCGGCATTCGCGCCCGTGACCGCTCGGTTTGAAAAGCTCACTTCTGGCGCCGAATCGCCAACTTCGGCCACAGGCGCTGGCGGCGAAGCCCCCGCAGCCAGGCCAAACGAGTGGATATCTACCTTCCGGCCATTGTCGTAAACTTCGATCTCGCCCGGGTTCAGATCCGTAACCGGGTGACCCTTTTTGTCGTACGCAACCAGGCCCACATCCACCAGGCGCGATGTCACTTTCAGTGAGTAGCCGCTGTCCGCCGGTTGCGGTTCGTTGGCCGGTTGGTCGGGCACACCGTTGGCCGCCGTCAGACTGATCTCAGGAATCACGGGCTCGGCAGGCGGCGAAAGATTCGCCGGGGCCGCGTCCGACGCCACCCTTTCGCCAGCACTCGCGGCAACTTGTACCGTCTGCTGATTCGAATTGTCCGCTCTCGCCACCGGTTGGTTCGCCGCCGTGGCTCCCGGATTCGGTGCCATCCCTGCCGCCTCTGCAGCCGGTGCCGGCGTTTCCGATGACGGCGTCTCGCCCCTGCCTCCCGCCGTGTCGGCCAGAATCCGCATCGTCGTGCCTAACCGGTGATAGTCCTGAAAATGTGTCTCATTGATCAGCAACACTGTTGACCGGGCTGAGTGCCCCAGAGGGTTGTCCGAATAGGATTCGTTGCCTGTGGGGTTGGGGGTCCCGGTTTTGCCTGTCCCACCCGCCGCCTGCTCCATTGAAATGGCCAGACTTCGTGTCGGGCACAGAAATTGCCGCTCTCCAATTTGGACCGGGCCATATTCCACCAACGTTTCGGCGCGCAACAAAGGATCGCCGCCACTTAATTCTGCCTCGATCGTCAGTCGCAGAACGGCTCCGCTCGCCGAATCGATCGCAATCGTCCCGTGGTACCCCGGCGTCTCGTGCCAGGTTTGAATCGCATCCTGCCGGGGGAGATTGGCCATCTGCCGCAACGAACTGCGCTCGGCATTCAATCCGTACTGGGTGTGGCCAACCATCTCCTGGTTCACAACGCAGCAAAAGGCGACAGCATAGTGAGAGGCATCCTTGGGCACCGCGTAGCGATACACCGCCGCCAGGCCCGCCGCCGTCTGCTCCCAGTGACTGAAGGCGACCTTCTGATTCGCCAAATCCGCGAGCACCACCGTGACCGCCGGACCGAATTCGCCCCAACTGCGCAGCCCCAACTCCTGGGACTTATCGCTGCCCGCCGTCTCAACCGTCGGGTCCTGCACCTCTTTGCCATCGTGGAAGGCGATTTGCCGGCTCGAACTTCCCGCGGGCTGCAATCCCATGTCGACCGGCCAACTGCCCTGCGCTGGCACGTGAGGCGTGTCGTCGAAGCGGTGGGTCACACGTGTCACAAAGAAGTTGGGCATCCGCGACCAAATCGCCACCGCGTAAGCTCGTGCAGCGTCCAGCATGTGCTGCTGGGTCGCCGCGTCGGGAGCCCCAGTTGCGGGCAACTCACTCTGCGGCGGATCGAAGAACGCCGATTGGTCGGCGAGGAGTTGCAGAGCCAGGGCCGTGCGGGGTTCCAGCTTCAGGGTCGCGGCAAAACGGCCCAGCGACCGATCAGTTAATTGCTCGGTCATTTCAAATTGGCCGATTCGGCGCGCGATGTCGGCATCCGCGTGGTGCGCCGCGATTTCCGCGGTCAAGTCCTGTTGCAACTGCGCCACGGTGACCCGCCGGACACCCCAGGCGGGAAGCGCCATCATTGCAACAAGTACGAGGAGTTTCAGCCTTCGCATCGATCCTTATCCCGTCTGTCCCTGGCTGCTCTGCATGAGTGACGAATCTGCTCGCCGAAAAGGCGACCGATTTACGAGAAAAATCGATTTCGCTGCCGATTCCCCCTCGGTTCACGACACGCGCGGCGGCAGGGAATTCCGCACAGGAAACTCTACACACCCCATGCAATACTCCACAATGGGCTATCCCGCCGCGCCCGCACTGGCACCGCCATTAGTCTCCTGTTGCTGGCATCGAAGTCCTCCTCCGTGGCCTTCACTTGGCGCACCAAGACCTCTGCTAGAGTGAAGAGGGCCAGACCGCCCCTTAAACGCTCCGGCACCGGGTAGCAGAACGATGGCAAGGTTCGGACTCTTTCGAAGGACCCCGGCAAGTCCGCCCGTCGTGGGCGGAGAAGGAGTATTTGCCGCGCTTTCGCCCTTCCGCCTCGAACCGAAATTTGTCTCCCGCGTTTGGGGCTATCGCGACCTGCGCCCCTGGTATGACCGCGCCGCAGAGGGTGCCGACACCATCGGCGAGGTCTGGCTTACCGGCGACGACTGCCTGGTTGCCACCGGGCGCCACGCAGGTAAGTCGCTCGCCAGCCTTTTCCGCGAAGAGTCGCAAGCTCTTCTCGGCAAATCGGCCCCGACTTCCGATTCACCCCTCCTGATCAAGGTCCTGTTTGCCCGCGAAAAGCTCAGCGTCCAGGTGCATCCCGACGACACCATGGCGCAGAAATACGGTCAGCCGCGCGGCAAAACCGAATGCTGGTATGCACTGGCAGCCGATCCCGGCGCGAAAGTAGCCCTCGGCCTCAAGCCTGGCGTGACGCTCGACCAGGTCAAAGCTGGCATCCACGACGGCACCCTCGAACAAAGCCTGCAAGCGCTCCCGATCGTCAAGGGCGATCTGCTCTATGTCGATGCGGGAACAGTCCACGCCATCTGGCCCGGCTCCATCCTCCTTGAAACCCAACAGAACTGCGACATCACCTACCGCATGTTCGATTACGGCCGCCCCCGCGAACTGCACGTTGAAAAATCGCTCGAGGCTACCAAACTCGTCACGCGCGCCGGCAAAATCGCCCCCCGCGCTCTCGCCGACCGCGCCATCCTGGTCGATGAAGGCTACTTCTGCATCGAACGCATTCCCGTCGAGGTCAGCCGCTCCAGCACCACCCTGCCCAACCCCGACGAGACCCAGCCCGGACTCTCCTATCTGTTTGCTGCCAGCGGCTCCGCGCGCCTCAACAGCCCCAGCTTCCAGCAGTTGGACCTGCCCGCCCGCGGCATCCTCGCCGTGCCCGCCTCCTCACCCGTCTTCGCCATACAGGATCTGGGCGGCCTCGACCTGATCCGCATCTCTCCCCGCTGGCCCAAACCAAAATCTGCCTGATTTTTTTACCCCGCTCTCACCACCGATTGCCGATTGCATCTCACACTGTGCATCTGAGCATGAGTGTGCATCGCATCATTTCCGAAACCCCGCCCCATGAGGGACAATCAATAGCGATATGAGCTTCCGACTCGCAGTACCCTCCGATCTTCGCGGCACCGTTGACGCGGCCGCCGCCGACTGGCAATCGAACGACAAAGTTGCCCGCTTCTGGAAGAAGGACCCCTCGCTGTGGACCAGGGACGGCGAAGAAAAATGGCTCGGCTGGATCGACATTGTCGAGCGCCAGCAAAAAGACCTGGCCGCCTTTGAGAGCCTCGCCGCCGACGTAAAATCCACCGGCTTCAAGTCCGTCCTGCTTCTCGGCATGGGCGGCTCCAGCCTCTGCCCCGAAGTGCTCGCCGTCACCTTCGGCCAGCAGCCCGGCTTTCCGGCGCTGCATATTGTCGACTCCACTGACCCCGCGCAGGTCAAGGCCGCGCGCGACAAGGTCGATCTCGCCGAAACCCTTTGCGTCGTCGCCAGCAAGTCCGGCTCTACGCTCGAGCCCAATGTGCTCAAGCAATTCTTCTTCACCGAAACTGAAAAGGCACTCGGCACCGGCAACGCCGGCAAACACTTCCTCGCCATCACCGATCCTGGCTCCAAAATGGAGCAGGTCGCCAAGGCCGACGGCTTCCGCCACATCTTCTACGGCGACCCCGCCATCGGTGGCCGCTACTCCGCGCTCTCCAACTTCGGCGTCGTTGCCGCCACCGTCGCCGGCCTCAACACTGCCAAGCTGCTCGGCGAAGCCGCCAAAGCCGTAGCCTCCGCCAAGAAGCCCGTCTCCGCCAATCCCGCCGTCGATCTCGGCCTCCTGCTCGGCACCGCGCACAACGCCGGCCGCGACAAAATCACCATCTTCACTTCGCCTGAAATCTACGACCTCGGCGCATGGCTTGAGCAGCTCATCGCAGAATCCACCGGCAAGCTCGGCAAAGGCATCACTCCCGTCGATCGCGAGGCCATCGCAGCGCCGGAGTTCTACGGCAAGGACCGCGTCTTCGCCTACGTCCGCCTCAAGAGCACCAAAGACACCAGCCTCGACGCTAAAGTCGCCGCCCTCGAAGCCGCCGGACACCCTGTCGTACACTTCGAAATCGAAGACCTCTACGAAATCTTTGGCCAGTTCTTTACCTGGGAAATAGCCACGGCCGTCGCCGGTTCCATCATGGGCATCAATCCCTTCAACCAGCCCGACGTCGAGTCGGCCAAAATCGAAACCCGCCAGCTTACCTCCGAATACGAAAAAACCGGCAAGCTGCCCGAGACCACCGCGATCATTGAAGACCAGGGCATCAAGATTTACGCCAGCGACAGCTACGCCGCCACCGCCCTCAAGCATGTAGAAGACGCAACCCTCGTCGGCTTCCTGCGCGCCCACTTCAGCCAGATTCATGCCGGCGACTACTTCGCGGCCCTCGCCTTCATTCCCATGTTCCCCGAGCATGAAGACGTCATCCAGAAGCTGCGCCACAAAGTGCGCGACACCAAAAAAGTCGCGACGTGTGTCGGCTTCGGCCCGCGCTTCCTTCACTCCACTGGACAGGATTACAAGGGCGGACCCAACACCGGCGTCTTCCTCCAGATCACCGCGGATCACGAAATTGACGTTGCCATTCCCGATCAGAAATACAGCTTCGGCATCGTGATCTCGGCGCAAGCCGCAGGCGACCTGGCAGTACTGCAATCCCGCGGCCGCCGCGCCCTCCGCGTCCACCTGGGCAAAGATGTAGCCGCCGGATTAAGAACCCTAGCCGCCGCCGTCGACGCCGCGCTGGCCTAGATCGCGCTTCAACTCAGCACGAAAATGGGTGCCCCAGGTCTCGCATCTGAGACCTGGGAAAGCACGTTAGGTCAGGGTTTCAACCCTGACAAAACCCATCAATTATTTAGGAAGTGTCATCCTGAGCGGAGCGGCTTGGGGCCCCGCAGACGCAGTCTGTGGGGTAAGCGGAGCCGAAAGCCTGCCCTGAGCACAGTCGAAGGGGACCTGCATTGCGGGATGCTCCCATGAATGAAGTGTCATCCTGAGCGGAGCGGCTTGGGGCCCCATCATCGCGAAGCGATCATGGGGTAAGCGGAGCCGAAGGACCTGCATTGCGGGAAGCACCCATCCCTCGAACCCAAATTCAAAGCCAGCACGAACTCACCGCACCGGCCCCTCCAACTGCTCGCGTGAATACCACTGTTCCGCCAAATCAATCCACGTTGGATTGCTCCGCTCGATCAGCGCGATCTTCTTCTCCCGCCTCCACCCCTTCAACTGCTTCTCGCACGCAATCGCGTCGCCGACCTCCCCAAACCGCTCGAACCAAACCAGCCGATTGCAGTTGTAAGTCGCCGAGAATCCCCCGTGTAACTTTCGCTTGTGTTCGAACACGCGCTTATGCAGGTCCCCGGTCATCCCCACATAGAGCGTCAAGCTCCGGCTCGCCACAATGTAAGTGAAGTAAAACCGCTCATCCATCCCGGACATTATCTCTCCTAAGGTGGTGTCATCCCGAGCGGAGCGGCTTGGGGTAAGCGGAGCGGAACGCCCTCCCTCAGCTCGGTCAAAGGGAACCCGCATTTGGGAAAGCACGAACCCCAATCAACGAATGAAGTGTCATCCTGAGCGGAGCGGCTTGGGGCCCCATCATCGCGAAGCGATCATGGGGTAAGCGGAGCCGAAGGACCTGCATTTGTTTTTACCGGGTGCTCCATCTCGCCCCTGAGACCTGGCGAAGCACGAACCTAACGCAGCGATTCAGGAAGAGCCTCAATTCTCCAGTCGTACGTCCACGCCGTTCTCTGCACGAATCTCGCCGTCCGGGTACATGCAGGTGAGATGAAGAGTCTTTCCATCTGGCCCAAGACTAATTTCAGGGACGATACGACCGGACCGAATGCCCTCCGGGTCGTCGCACCCCTCGGGGACCGGTTCGGTCAGGATGCGCCTCTGCACAAATGGGAACCGGTGTGGGTTCGTGTAGATCTCGTACCGGTAAAACTTACCGCCTCCGAAAAAGCCCTGGGCGGCGGTTACGCGATAAGACAGAACTGGAGAGAGCCTCCCCGCCATGAATGGGGAGAGAGACGGTATTCCAACCAGATCAAACATCCAGTTGCTCATCGAGAACAGGCTGAAGAAAACGACTAGCGCTGCGACGAAGCCGGGAATCCCTGCCAGCCCCAACAGTCGACTCTCACGCCAGACGAGAATTACCTCCGCGAGGAAAGCTCCGACAGACACAGCAAGAATCAAGACTGGCCCAAAGGTGAGGGAAACCGAATAATCAGTCGCGTACTGAATGGGCAGTAGGGCCATCAGGAACAGGAGCAGCAAGACGACATAGATCCGCCTCACGAGCTGGCGTTTTCTAGCCTTTCGCAGATACACCCAGACACCGCCGAAAGCGTAGAGAGCGGTGAGTACTTGCAGTAAGGTGAATAGAAGAGACATTGATGGCGAGTTTACGCCCCCAAGTCACACGGCAGGCCGGGCCGGGTGCCGGATGCCCCCGGTCTCGCTCCTGAGACCGGGGAAAGCACGAACCCGCCCGGCGCGAAGCGCAGTCGGCCGCACCGCAGGTGCTGTCAAGCCCCCTTCTCGAAAATAGTTTGTAACTCCCTCATTCCACTCGCCAAAAAACTTTGCCCCAATTGTGAATAATTACCGGCTTTAGGCGCACACTAGATCTAGTGCTTGAGAACCAGCCTGAATTGACGGGCCGCTCACAAGCCATTTCTATTTGGAAGGGAAGGATGAAAACGCAGTTCGCAAACCCGGCTGCATCTGTCTTCGCAGGGCCTTCGCTTTTTCGTCTTCGCCTCCGTTCAAGTGTCGTGTTTGCAACAACGCGTACCCCCCTCCCCCCCTCTTTTTCCACAGGCAGAGCAAGGGGGATACAGATCTCGTCGCGCAGCGGTCGATGGGTCGATCAGGAATTTCGGGAAGCCTGCGTTTCAGTGGGGCCGCCGCTCCGAAGTCCTTGCGGACAGAGCACTTCCGGTCCCGCCCAAAGCAGGTTTAGAAATGCAATTGGCCTGTGACATTGTGTTCGGAGAGGGAATCGGGGACACTGTGCAGCGTGAGTTAAATTTCCCCGAGGTGATTTCATGAGTGCCTTTGAAAACATTCCCCGCATCACTCCGTTTCTGTGGTTCGACACCAACGCCGAAGAAGCGGTCGACTTGTATGTCGCAGTCTTCAAAAATGCGCGCAAGATCGGCGTCATGCGCAGCAGCGCCGACACGCCCAGCGGCCCGAAAGGCAGCGTGCTCACAGTGTCTTTTGAAATCGAAGGCCTGCACTTCACCGCGATGAACGGCGGACCGGGCCACAAATTCACCGATGCGATTTCATTTGTGATCACTTGCGATACACAGCAGGAAATCGACCACTACTGGACCAAGCTGACAGCCGATGGCGGCAGCGAAGTCGCCTGCGGCTGGCTCAAAGACAAGTTCGGCCTCAGCTGGCAGGTAGTACCCGCGCGCATGGGCGAATTGCTGAAGCATCCCAAAGCCATGCAGGCCATGATGCAGATGAAGAAGCTGGATATTGCTGTGCTCGAAAACGCCGGCAAGGAATAATCGTCCGCTTTATTCGCCCGGTGCCGGCGCACCAGCCAGCAGAATCGGCGCAGTAGGCGTGTCGGAACCTTGCGCGCGTTCAACCGTCACGCCGAAGGCCTTCGCCGGAACGCCCGTAGGAAGCGGCGGCAAAATCACGCTGGCGCTGCCCACGGCGTTAGGCCGGAAGAGCCCCGCGGGAATGGGCGCTTTGCCGTCTGCCGGAATGACCCACAGTTCGTAAGTCTTGCCCTGCGGCAGCGGATCAAGATTGTTGGCCTGGAAGATGAGGCTTCCGCTGGAGGCCAGATACACGGCGCGGCCCGTAGGCTCAGGGCGCGCTTTGCCTGAAGTCAACAGCACATGCTGCGAAGCCTTTGCTGTCAGCACATCCAGCACCTGCTGGGCGCGCGCACTTTCGGCGGCTTGGTGCTCTGCCAGCAACTTCTGCTTGTGCAATTCCTGGTTCAGGCTGCCGTTCTTAAGCAGCAGCGCAAACGAGAAGACGATCATCGCGGCCACGGCGGCCCACTGGATCGAGGAATACACGCGGCGCGGTGGCGGCACGTCGGAGATTGAAGTCACAGTCGCCGGTTTGCGGCCTTCGGCTGCGGCATCCGCGGCAACTTTTTCCATCAGGCGCTCGCGCGCACCCGCAGGCACCGGATGCTGCTCCACGCTCATTGCAACCAGGGCCAGATCGCTCAAGAGCTCGGCCAATTCCGCGCTGCACTCGGCACAGTCGTCCACGTGGGCGCGCACCTCCGCGGACTCTTCGGCAGAGAGCGAGTGCATGGCGTAGAGCGCCAGGTCCTCCTGCGGAATGTGTGCGCGATCGCTCATGCTTGAACTGCCTTTCGTACACTCATGAGAGCCGTTCGAATCCGGGTCTTTACGGTGCCCAGCGGGTCGCCGGTCTGCGCCGCGATCTCCGCGTGGGTCAAGCCCTCAAAGAATGCCATCTCCACCGATTTCTGTTGCTCCGCGGGCAGGCCATTAAGTACCTGCCTCACCTTTTCCATCATTCGATTTTGCTCAACCTCGGAGGCCAGATTTGTCTTCGACGCCAGCACAAAGTCGTCCACGTTATCGTCCGGTTTTCTGCGCCGCAGCACATCGACCGCGCGATTCCGCGTAACCACGGCAAGCCATGCACCGAGAGAACCACGCCCCTGCACAAAGGCTTCCGGCTTTTTCCAAACCTGGAAGAAGATCTCCTGCATCAAGTCTTCAGCCTGGCCTGGGTCCTTCAATACACGCAGAGCAACGGAATAGACGAGGCCGCCGTAGCGGTCAAAAAACTCCGCCATCGCGCCCTGATCGTTTGCTGAAACACGCTGCAGCAGCACGTCATCTCCTGCCGGCGAACCTCCGGCATGTGTGCTCTTTTCTGAAGCTCTGTTAATGGTACGGCCTGACGCATTCACCGGATTGGAGGGATTTTCATTCATCGGGAAGAGGCGCAGCCAAGCAACATATTACAGCCTGGGATGGAAGAAGATTCAATATTGCCGAATCCCTCGTTCGGCAAATCAAAGGAACGGCCTCACGGATGATCCCTGCAATTCACGTACGAAGGCTGAAGGGATTTAGATTGGGCGATGCTGATTTGCACCGCCGGCCGGTTGCACCGGTCCCTGTTAGCATTGGAAGTGACAGATGCAAACAAAAAAACTGAAAATTATCCCCCTCGGCGGCCTTGGCGAGTTCGGCATGAACTGCATGGCACTGCGCTGGGAAGACGACATTATCGTGATCGACGCGGGCCTGATGTTCCCCGAGTCGGAGTTGCTGGGCGTCGATACCGTGGTTCCCGACATTACCTACCTGGTTGAAAACAAAGCCCACGTGCGCGCGATCATCCTCACGCACGGCCACCAGGACCATATCGGCGGATTGCCCTGGCTGCTCAGCGAACTCAAGGTGCCGGTCTATGCGACGGAGTTCACGCTCGCGTATGTGGAGGGCAATCTCGAAGAGAACCAGCTGCTCGACGAGACCACGCTGATTGAGATCACGCCGAAAGAAAAGTTCACCATCGGGCCGTTCACCATCGAGCCGATTCGGGTGACCCACTCACTGGTGGATTGCGTGGCCCTGGCCATTGAGACGCCGGTGGGCGTGGTGATTCACACGGGCGACTTCAAGATCGATTTGTCGCCGCTCGATGACAAGCCCTTCGACCTGCACACTTTTGCCGAATACGGCAAGCGAGGCGTACTGGCTTTGCTGCAGGACTCGACTAATGTAGAGCGGTCGGGCTATACGCCGAGCGAGTCGGCGGTGAAGCCGCGGCTCGATGAGATTTTTGCGCGCACCAAGAAGAAGCTTTTCTTCAGTTGCTTCTCGTCCTCGATTTACCGCATCCGCATTGCTATGGAGCTGGCGCGTGCGCATGGGCGCAAGGTCGCAGTGCTGGGCCGGTCAATGATGGAGTCGACAGAGATTGCGCAGGACCTGGGTTATCTCGACTTGCCGCCGGGCCTCGTAATCAACCCGGGGCAGATGCGGGACGTTCCACCCGAGCAGTTGATGATCCTGATCAGCGGCACGCAGGGCGAACCGATGAGCGCGCTGAGCCGCGCCGCGGTCGACAACCACAAGCATGCGCGTATCGATCCCGGCGACACCGTGGTGTTGAGTTCACGCATTATTCCTGGCAATGAAAAGGGAATCTTCCGCGTCATCGATCATCTGTTCCGCCGCGACGCGAACGTGATTTACGACGACGGCTCGCACGGGCTCATCCACGTGAGCGGCCACGGCAGCCAGGAAGAAATGCGTTTGCTTATCAACCTTGTGCGGCCCAAGTTCTTCATCCCCGTGCACGGCGACTACCGCTTTTTGCGCCGCCACGCGCAGGTAGCGATGGAAACAGGTGCAGTGGAGCACGCCATTGTGATTGAAGACGGCGACGTGCTGGAGTTGGACAAGAACGATGCCCGCAAGAAAGACAAAGTCACCGCCGGGCGCGTGCTGATCGATTCCGGCTCGAACATCGATGTGGTTGAGGACCTGGTCATTCGCGACCGGCGCATCCTGAGCGAAGACGGCATAGTGCTGGCCGTGGTGGCGCTCAACAAGCGCACCGGCAAGGTCGAACGCGCTCCGGAGTTGATCATGCGCGGTTTTGGCGGCGCGGATATCAGCGACGAGGCGAGCGCGGTGATGCTGAAGACGCTGGACAGCCTCACGCCCGAGGAGAAATCCGATTACGGCATGGTGAAGGAGAAGGTGCGCGTCGAGTTAAAGCGCCTGATCCAGAAGACCACCGGCCGCAGGCCTCTGATCATGCCCGTGATCATGGAGATTTGAGCCAATCCGGCGCTGGAGTTTTATCCTTCGGTTTCACGTTGTTCTGGGGGGTGCGTTGATGCGCGGCTTTTTCCTGTTCGTTGCATTGACTGCCATGGGGGCGGTCTCAACACTTCAAGCACAAGTGACTTCACCGACCTCCGATGCAGCCCGAACGGCCTGTTTGCCTTCGACCACCCTCGATGAGTTGACCAGGGCGCTTGACGCTGCAATCAGCGGACCGGGCAACGGAGACCGCACCTGCCTTCGCGACATCATTCTGCCCGAGGCGCGCTTGATGCCCATTCGGAGAACAGAAGACGGCAGCTTCGCTCCACGCATGCTCACGTTGGACGATTGGATCGACGCTGTGGCAAAGCGCGGCGGTGAAGCGTTCTACGAAGTGCAGGTGAAGGTGAAGTCGGAGCAGTACGGCCATTTCGCCCACCTATGGAGCACCTACGAGATTCGGCCCACGCCCAACGGCAAGGCTACGGTGACCGGCATCAATAGCATGCAGGCAGTTTTCGATGGAACGCGCTGGCGTGTGCTTTCCGTGCTTTGGGAGCCGGACACGACGGCCGGGCCGGTGCCGGAGAAATATCTACCATGACAACAATGACTGAAGTCCTTGTTTCGCTCGAAATCGTTCGCGCGGCAGCGGTCCGCATCGCCGGAATCGCCGTGAAGACGCCGCTGGTGCGCGCGCCATTTGCGGGCGTGGCGGATTTTGGAAGTGGAAAAGAGATTTGGCTCAAAGCCGAGAGCCTGCAGCCCATCGGCGCATTCAAGATTCGCGGTGCGGCGAACAAGATTCTGCAGTTGACGCCCGAGGAGATCGCCCGCGGCGTAATCACTTATTCGAGCGGCAATCATGCGCAGGGCGTGGCCTATGCCGCGCGGGCCATTGGTGCGAAGGCCGTCATCGTGATGCCGTCGAATGCGCCGAAGATCAAGCGCGATGCCACCCTCGCCATGGGTGCCGAAGTGGTGGATGTGGGCGTGGCGTCGAGCGAGCGGCTGGCCAAGGCCGAAGAACTGGTCCGCGCGCACGGATATATTGTGGTCCCGCCCTACGACGATGAAAAGATAATCGCGGGGCAGGCGACCTGCGGCCTCGAAATCGTCGAAGAACTGCCGGATGTGGACCTGGTGTTGGCTCCCGTGAGCGGTGGCGGGCTGCTGAGCGGCGTGGCCGCAGCGGTCAAGCAGTTGCGGCCGCAGGCCAAAGTCTTCGGCGTGGAGCCCGAACTCGCCGGCGATACGGCAGAAAGTTTTCGCGGCGGGAAGATCGTCGAGTGGCCTGCCGAACTCGTCAGCCGGACCATCGCCGACGGATTGCGCACACAGAGTGTTGGCGTTCGCAACTTCGCGCACATCCAGAAGTTTGTAGACGGCATCATCACGGTGACCGAGGCCGAGATTCGCGCCACCATGCGCGCGATTGTGGCCGCAACGCGCCTGGTTCCCGAGCCCAGCGGGGCTGTCGCAACGGCTGCGTTGTTGTTTCACGCGGCGGAGTTGCCCGCTTTTCGCAAGGCTGTCGCGGTGGTCAGCGGAGGCAATGTTGCGCCGGAACTGCTGGCCCAGGTGCTTACCGAAGCAACTTCATAACGTCGTTGAACTATGATTCTGATTGGAATGAGACTGCGAACCCTCACGTTTCGATCGCTCGTGGCCGCCTTGTTCGTGTGCGCCGCGGTTTCCGCCTTCGCCGACAAGAAGCAACAGCAACCGGTGAAGCCCATGGCTGGGCCACGCGCCACCGCTCTGCGCGTCACCTGGCTCTACGTTTCGCCCGACAAGGCCGCGCAAAAAGTGGACCGTGTCCAGATAGGCCGCGAGTTGGTGCTTGCGGAAAAGAGTGGCCCGTGGATTCGCGTCTACGCCAATACTGATATTGAGGAAGAGCACACCAGCGATCAGCCGATTTTTGGCGCAAATGAAACGCCGCCGCCCGTCTCCGGTTGGATGGAGGCGAAGGGTGTGGTGGTTGAGAGCACCGCGAACGGCGATCTGATCCTGATGGGCGCGGCGGCCAACCAGGAGGCGGAGGCAAGCGATCCGCGCGGAGCGGCAAACGCAGCACGCAGCGCGCACCTGCTCTATCGACGACTGGCGGAGATGTTCCCAACGTCTCCGTTGGCGGCAGAGGCGGCCTGGCGTGCAGCCGACATTTTGTGGCAGATCCAGAAGAGCGATTTTGGTTCGCTCCCATCGGCCAAGGAGCGCGATCCCTATATGCGCGACCAGATGGACGAAGATGGCCTGAAGAAAGTAATCAAGATGTACCCGCACACCAGGCAGGCTGATTTGGCCGAGTATGACCTGATCGACAATAAGCTCTGCGGCGACTGGCAGGGCTCTCCAAAGTGCCCTGACAAGGAAGCGGAGATTTTCGAGAAATACGCGGCGGAGCATCCCGACAGTCCGCGTGCAGCGAAGTCGCTGTATGAGGCGGCCTATCGGCAGGCAGTGCTGGCCGATATGTTTGGCGCCGATGGCAACGACAAGAAGCAGGACGAGGCGCACAATCGCGCGCGCGATCTGGCCGCCAAATTAAAAGACAAGTTTCCGCAGACGGATTATGCCTCGCGCGCCGCGGCTCTCGTGTTCAAATTGGATCAGGGCGTTCCGGTCTACGGTATCGACCGCGAATAGACCCTTTGTATTTCTTGCTACTCGAATGATCTGCCTCGTACCGGAGGGTTTTTGAACGTTTACATTCAGTCTGTCTTACTGGGCATTGTGGAAGGCCTGACCGAATTTTTGCCGGTCAGTTCCACGGCGCATCTTCGCATCGTCGAAGCGATCATGCGCATTCCGCTGGATGACGCCTATTGGAAGATGTACACAATAGTCATCCAGGCAGGCGCGATTCTCGCGCTGTTGCTGCTCTATCTGGAGCGCATCGTCGAGTTTCTGCATTCGTTCCCCAAGGGCGAGAGCGGCGACCGGACCATTTGGAATCATCCCATCTCGATGACCTTCTTCGCGTTTGTGTGTACGTCGATTCCTGCCCTGCTGCTGAAGAAGTGGAGCGACAAGCACCTGGGCCAGCTCTCGGCGATCGCATGGGCGCTCTTGATTGGCGGCATCGTGATGTGGGCCATTGACGCGTGGGCATCGCGTTATGAACCGACCACCACCCATGTGGAAGAGATGAGTCTGGGACAGGCAATATGGATCGGCCTGTGCCAGTCGCTGTCTGCAATATTTCCTGGTGTGTCGCGCTCAATGTCAACCATTGCGTCGGGACAACTCGCAGGGCTCGATCGCCCTTCGGCCCTGGAGTTCAGCTTCCTGCTTTCGATTCCTACCATGCTCGCGGCCACTGGCTACGACCTGCTCAAAGAGATCCATCCGAGCAAGGCTGCTGTTGCGGCTGGGACTGCGACGGCCCACGTAACCATGAATGGCGAACGCTGGATTGTCCTGGCGATTGGCCTGGTGGTGTCGTTCCTCGTGGCACTGGGCGTGGTGGAGTGGTTTCTGATGTGGGTGCGCAAACATGGGTTCACGATCTTCGCCGTCTACCGCATTATTGTTGGCATCCTTCTGCTGGTCTGGGGTAGCAAACTTATCGGCGGCTAGAGTTCGAAACTGGGCCAAAACGGCGGGGGTGGACAGCAAGGTTCCCCCCGCTTTGTTTTGCCCGGAATCCTTCCGCTCGCCCCGGATAATAGAAACTGCTCTGGGATTCATCCACCGTCCCGACGGCCCGTTCGTGGCAGATCCGCGGCGGCCAGAGGGAGCGGAGGCGTCCCTGTCATGAAGCCCATACCGATTGTCCTGTCGCCCACGCGCAGCCGTGCCCTGAACATGTTTATGGGCCTGCTGCTGGCGCTCGTTTCGCTCCTCCTTTTCCTTTCCCTCGTCACGTATCACTCCACCGACCCCTCGCTGAACACCGCGACTGACCTCGGGCTACCGCACGTTGTGCATAACTGGGTGGGACTGTTTGGCGCCTGGATGAGCGACGTGATGCTGCAGACGCTGGGCCTCGCGGCATTCCTGCTGCCACTATGGCTGGGCACGCTGGGGTGGGGCTGGATGCGCTCCCGCTCCGGCGGCTCGGTGTGGCTGCGCTGGGTGGGTTGTGTGCTGGCCATCGTGTTTGTGCCCACGGTATTCGGCCTGCTGCCGTGGCATTGGCACTGGATGCACGCGGTCCCGATTGAGGGCGTGATCGGCCGATTAATTGCCGGGTCGCTTGTGGTCTACCTGAACGTGCAGGGCGCGTGGCTGGTTGCCGGTGTGTTTGCCGCCGTGGGTATTTATTTCGCCTCGGCGGTCAGCTTCTGGACCCTCAAGCAAATGGTGGAAGACCGCTGGGTGCATTTCCTGGCATTAAGCGATCGTTGGCGGAACTGGCGCGACGATCGTGCCGAAGAGAAGGCAGAGCGCGAAACCGTAATTGCGGAGCAACAGTCCCCTGGGCCAGATCAGCGTCTGTTTACCGGATCCATTGACACGGCAGTGGAAGAGGCTGCCGAGCGGCCGGCCAAGCGGAGTTTCAGCCTGGCGTCCCTCTTCCGCCGCAAAGACCGCGATGCGGAGTTGGATCCTGTCGAGGATATTCCTGCGTTCCAACGTGCGGCCGCGCAGCCGACTGAGGCGCAGGTGCCGGTGGCAGCGCCGGTGCGGCGCACCAGTATTTGGGAGAGTCCCACGACCGGGTCGGTCGCGGCGCAGCCAGGGCCTGTTCCCGTACCTTCGCCGGCGGCGCAAACTGCGGTAGCTGCAGTGCGTCCTTCGCCGATCGAGATGAAGCTGGCGCGTACGGTTCCGGAAGCCAAGCCGATTCCTGCTCCTGCACTAACTCCAAGTAGCGGCGATATCGCGATTCACGAGCGCGCCGATGCCGATGTAAAAACGGTGACGGTTGCGCCGAAGAATGTGAGCGGCTTCAAACTGCCGGCGAGCACGCTGCTGAATGCCGGCGCCGGTCCGCAGGTGGTGCGGGAAGACGCACTGCGCGAAGAAGCGCGCGTACTGGTAGAAAAGTGCGGCGAGTTCGACGTACGCGGCCAGGTGGTGCAGATCAATCCCGGCCCGATGGTCACAACGTACGAATTCAAACCTGAAGCCGGCGTGAAATATAGCCGCGTCACAGGCCTGGCAGAAGATCTGTGCCTGGCAATGCGCGCCGAGAGCATCCTCATCGAGCGCATGGCAGGGAAGAGCACTGTGGGCATCCAGGTACCGAACCACGAGCGCGAAACGATTCACCTGCGCGATGTGATCGAGTCGGAGACCTTCTCAAAGGCGCGTTCGCGACTCACCTTGGCGATGGGCAAGGACATCAACGGGCGCATTGTGACTGCCGATTTGTCGTCGATGCCACATGTGTTGATTGCAGGTTCGACGGGCTCGGGGAAATCGGTAGCCATCAACGCCATGATCATGAGCCTGCTCTATCGCACCACGCCGAGCCAGGTGCGGCTGATCCTCGTCGATCCGAAACGCGTTGAATTGGGCATGTACGAGGGGATTCCGCATCTTTTCACGCCGATCATCACGGAACCGAAGCTAGCGGCCAATGCGCTGCGCAATGCGGTGCGCGAAATGGAGCGGCGCCTGAAGCTGCTTGCCAGCCGTAGCGTGCGCAACATCGACCAGTACAACAAGCTGTTTGAAGGGAGCATGCCGTCACTGTTTGACGAAGGTGAGAATGACGAACCGCTGCCCTATATTGTCATCATCATCGACGAACTCGCCGATCTGATGATGCTGGATCGCGCCAACGTCGAGGAATCGATTACGCGGCTGGCACAGATGGCGCGTGCCGTAGGCATCCACCTGATCCTTGCGACGCAGCGGCCGAGCGTCGACGTAATCACAGGGCTAATTAAGGCGAATGTTCCTACGCGCATCAGTTTCAGGCTTGCGACCAAGGTGGACTCGCGGACAATTCTGGATACAAACGGAGCCGAGGCCCTGCTCGGACGCGGGGATATGCTCTTTTTGCCACCGGGGACAAGCCGCCTGATGCGGCTGCATGCACCCTATGTAAGCGAAAAGGAAACAGCCGCCGTGGTTGCCTTCTGGAAAGATCAGGGATCGGCGGAGTATGCTGAGGGCTTCCTGGAGTCTCCAAGAGATGAGCGCCCGAACGTGGAGGGCTCGAACTCCGATCCGGATGAGAACGATCCGATGTTTGACGATGCGGTGCGGCTTGTTTTCGAATTTGGCAAGGCGTCGACTTCGTTGCTGCAGCGTCGGCTACGCATCGGATATGGACGAGCGGCTCATCTGATCGATTTGATGGAGAGGGACGGACTGGTTGGCCCTGCCGATGGCTCCCGTCCGCGCGAGTTGCTGAAAGCACCGGGGTGGCTGCATGAAGTTTCAATGTCAGATGAATAAGGTCGACAATGGCCGGGGCCAGGAAAGAGCAAGTCAATGTTAGGCATAGGTGCGGACCGCAATTTTCCAACGGTGTTGTTGATCGATGACGACATGATCTGCCGCGAAGTGATTGCAACGATTCTTACCCTGAACGGCTATATGTTGCATACCGCGGCGGACGGCGAAGAGTCTCTCAGCATGCTGGATGGAGGCAATTGCACCCCTCAGGTGATTCTGGTCGATGTACAAATGCCGGGTCTCAATGGGGTCCCGCTGATTGAGCAGTTGCGTGCCCACAGCAAAGCAGACATCTACGCAATCAGCGGCAGCGAGCCTCCCGCCGATCTCAGAGCGGCGGTCGATGGTTTTCTTCTGAAGCCCTTTGGTCCCGATGCTTTGCAGAAATTATTGGACGAGCACAAACGAAAGTTACCTGAGTCCGAGGTCGGTTCGGACGATCCCGTGGTGAGCGCGAAGATCCTCAGCCAGTTCAGACAGATGATGCCGGAAGCCACGGTGCGCGAAGTATACGGCGCAGTGGTGACGGACTTGAAGAAGCGAAACACCGCGCTGCAAGCGGCGATTGCACGCGGAGACGCGACGGAGGTTCGCCGAATTGGCCACTCCATCAAGGGAGGCTGCGGCATGGCGGGGGCCAAGCAGGCGGCCCGGCTGGGCGCCTTGCTGGAGGCGGAGAGTGACGAATTAAGCAACTCCGAGGCAATACGACTTGAATTGACCGTCGCCCAGGAAAATCTGGAGCGTATGCTTAAGGTAGAATTTTCAGCGTAGGCGCAAGGCTGATTTCCTGCGGGCTGACGTGCCCGGGCCTGAATCGAGTAACTAGACGTCTGCAAAGCTTGACCAACGACTCTGAACGATAGGAGGTTATCCGCTCGAGTGGAAGGCCTGACGAAAATTGTGCTTGCGGATGACCATCCAGTTGTCCGAATCGGCGTGCGCAACATGCTCACGGCGGAAGAAGGCTTTGACGTCGTTGGCGAAGCCGACGACGGCGATGAAGCGATCACGCAGACTCTTGAACTTCAGCCGGACATTCTTCTGCTCGACGTGGCGATGCCGCGTTTGCCTGGACTTGAAGCTATGCGCGCCATCATGAAGGGCTCGCCTTCGGTCAAGATCCTGCTCCTGACATCGACGATTACTACCCAACAGATCATTGAGGCTCTCCACATTGGAGCCCGCGGCATTGTGCTGAAAGATGCACTGGCAGGCCATCTGAAAACCGCCATCCGCACGGTCTGCTCCGGCGACTATTGGATCGGCGGCAAGCGCGTCGTCAACCTGGTTTCGGCTCTGCACGACCTGATGCTACAGGCGACTCCGCCGCAGCAAAAGACCTATGGCCTCACTCCGCGTGAGCTTGAGGTGGTGGGCTGCATCGTGGAAGGTTGCAGCAACCGCGATATTGCCAAGCAGTTCACGTTAAGTGAAGAGACCGTGAAACGCCACTTGTCGAACATTTTCGACAAGACCGGTGTTTCGACGCGTCTGGAACTGGCATTGTTTGCAATCGCGCACCACCTGGTGACGCCTCAGTCGTAGCTCCCACTTCAAAATCGACCCTTCGCAGACGGCATCGATCGCTCAAGAGAGAAATTGCGCTTCCAGGCGATCGAGCAGTTCATTCGTCGCATTGCAGACCCCGGTGTGCACGGGCGAAGGCTGGATGATCGTGCTGCGCGGCGAGACCAGCCAATGGAAGCGCTCCCGTTGGGAGAGCAGGGCAATGGGCCCGGCGGCGGGGTCTCCTTTGCAGATGCGGTTGACCGCGTCTAGGTGTTTCTCGACGAGGTCCACGTCCATATCGGGCCAGAGCGCCTTTAGCCGGTCGCAATCCAGATGAATGCGCGCCGCGAGATATTGCTTCTCGAGACAGAGAACGATCACGCCGGCGTTAAGGAACTCCTGCCGCTCCACACGCGGCACCACGCGGAGAATGGCGTAATCAAACGAGGCGGATGTGGGCATCGAGCGCCTCCTGTTCGAAGATGTGCGACTTCGACAGCCGCCGCGAAAAGAAATCGAGATATCCGGCTCGACGCTCCGCGGCACTCAAACGACCGGGAATGCTTTCAAGCCAGGCGTCTGGAACCCAACCCACGATCTCTGCCAGAACTGCAGGCGTCAGCTTTTCGTGGGCGATTGCAACTGCATCGGGCAGGGCCGTGGCCCAAGGAAGCAAGAGATGGTGCCCGATCTCCGCGAATGGAGAGTCGATCTTCTTCTGCATTGTCGCCCAGTCATGGTGAAAGAAGAGCGCCGCGCCATGGTCGATGAAGTAGAGCCGGCGATGCCACACCAGCAGATTCGCATTTTTCGGCGTCCGATCTACATTGAATGTGAACCCGTCGAACCACACCGCCAATGAGGCTTCCAACGGCTCGGCCACGTCGCGCGCGGCGGGATCGAACATCACGGAGCCGGGCAGGTAGTCGAGAGCGAGATTCAAGCCCGAACTTGCCTTGAGAAGTTGGCGAATCTCATAGTCGGGCTCATTGCGGCCAAGCGACGGGTCAATTTCGATGAAGACGATTTCGGGCACGAGCAGACCGAGTGCGCGGCCGATCTCGCCCGCGATCAACTCCGCAATCAGGGCGAGGATGCCTTGTCCTGCGCCGCGAAACTTGACGACATAGAGGCCCAGATCGTCGGCTTCAACAATGGCCGGCAACGACCCGCCTTCGCGCAAAGGAAGGACATATCGCGTCGCATGTACAGTCCGCAGCATCGAAGAACCAGTGTAACGGGTGCGCTGGCTCGCAGCGCAACGGGTTGCACTTGCGGCGGGCTTGAATGAAAAGATGTGTGAGAGGGACAGAAAAGAATGAAGGTCGGATTTCTTGGACTGGGACAAATGGGTACGCCGATGGCGTTGCGCTTGCTCGCCGCCGGCCACGAATTATCAGTGTGGAACCGGACCGAAGGGCGGACGAAGCCGCTGCTTCGCGAAGGCGCGATCGCCGCGGCCACTCCGGCGGAGGCCGAACTGGGCGCTGATGCGGTTATCACCATGCTCTTCGACGACGCGGCAAATGAAGAAGTGCTGTTTGGTTCAAATGGGCTGGTGGATGCGCTTTCACCCGGCGCACTTCACATTTCCTGTAGCACCATCAGTGTTGCCCTCAGTGATCGCCTTGCGGCCGAACACGCAAAACGAGGCCAGCGTTATGTGGCGGCCCCGGTGTTTGGCCGGCCAAATGTGGCCGAAGCCGGCAAATTATGGATTGTCGTTGCCGGTAAGGACTCCGACATTGCCGATGCGCGCTGGCTGCTGGAACCGATGTCACGGGGAATTTCTGTGGTGGGAAGCGTACCCAGCCAGGCGCACGCGTTAAAACTTGGTGGCAACTTCCTGATCAGCACCATGATTCTTTCGCTGAGCGAGGCGTTTGTCTATGCCGAAGGACAGGGTATTGAGCCTGAGACCTTTCTTGAGGCTGTAAATAGCGCGTTGTTTCAATCGCCGTTCTATGCGGCTTACGGCAACGTTATGCTACATCCGCCGGAACGAGGTGGTGCGAGCATCGCTCTCGGCGCGAAGGATCAGCGCCTGCTGCGCGAAGCTGCGAAAAGCCGCGGGACTGATCTCAGCCTTGCCAGCGAGCTTGGCGCCGTCTTTGACTATGCCAAGAAGGCCGGAATGGAGAACGAAGACTGGGCCGTGGGCATCTACCGAACGGCGCAGCAGCGGGGGCGCAAGCCCATCTGATCAGGAGCGGCGGCAATATTCGCATATTCATTGAGATTACGCACACGGCAGCGTGGCGGTTGTCACCTTGCTCCAATCTCATGTTTGGGTAGGATAGGGACATGGGATTCAACGGAAAGATTGTGTTCATTACCGGCGCCAGTGCGGGCATTGGTGCCGCGACGGCTTTGGCCTTTGCTGCTGAAGGTGCGCGGCTGCTTTTGGCGGCTCGACGCCCTGGCAAATTGTCTGAAGTGGCATCGCAAGCGCTGGAACGTGGCGCCCCGGCAGTCCACTCGATTGATCTCGACGTCCGCGATCATCGCGCCGTGCAGCAGTGCATCGACGATTTGCCTCACCAGTGGGGAGAGATCGACATCTTGGTGAACAATGCGGGACTGAGCCGTGGCCTCGACAAGCTCTACATGGGCAAGATTCAGGACTGGGAAGAGATGATTGACACCAACGTGAAGGGTCTACTGTATGTGACCCGCGCGGTGGTGCCTGGGATGGTGGTGCGTGGCCGCGGCCATGTCATCAATCTGGGTTCGACAGCAGGAGAGATTACTTATCCCAGCGGCGCTGTTTATTGCGCGACCAAGGCAGCGGAGAAGGCAATCAACGACGGACTACGGCAGGACGTGCTGGGTACGCCCGTGCGTGTGACGAGTGTCGATCCAGGAATGGTGGAGACTGACTTCAGCCTGGTACGTTTTCACGGGGACAGCGAGCGGGCGGCAAAGGTTTACAAGGGAGTGAAACCACTGACCGCGGAAGATATTGCAGATGTGATTGTGTGGGCGGCCAGCCGGCCGGCGCATGTGAATATTGCGCGAGTCTCGCTGACCCCGGTGCAACAGGCCAACTCGCTGCTGTTTCACCGGGAGGGGTAACGGGCCCGGACTAGTCGAATTTTGCAATTTCTGCTTCGATTCCCTTGAGGGCTGACTCCAGCGCTGCGCGGCGAGAAGCATTTGAAGTGCGCTGCGAGAGAATGTTCTCGCGCTGCAGGTTGAGCTCCTGGATGCGGCGTGCGCGATGGGTTCGCGCTTGTTCCGCGAGCTTCCTCTGTTCCTCATTGACCAACCCGCTGACGGGCTCAATCTTCGGCTTCTCCGAAGCAATTGCCATCTGATCCTCCACCGATTTACTTTCCCAACCACGGGCCATGTCTTCATTCTACTTGCGAATAGTGCGTATGTGTCTCGTAGATTGGCGATAGAACCGTTTTGCAGTCCGGAGGGTTCCGCATGTGGGTCTGGCAGATATCAAGATTTGGCATTGATTCTTTGGAGCTTGTGGAGCGACCGACACCTCATCCAGGCCCCGGCGAAGTGCTGGTGAAGATTCGCGCAGTTTCGATCAATTACCGCGATTTGATGATGGTGAAGGGCTCCTACAACCCCAAACTGCGGCTGCCCCGCATTCCATGTTCCGACGGCGCGGGGGAGATTACTGCTGTTGGGCAGGGCGTAACGCTTTGGAAACCGGGCGACCGTGTAGCCGGTATCTTCATGCAGAACTGGATCGATGGGCCATCCACGCCAGCTAAGGTGAAAGGTGCGCTAGGAGGCGACATTGATGGGATGTTGTCGGAATGTGCGGTCCTGCCGGAAGCGGGCTTGGTGGCTGCTCCCGCGCATCTGAGTTTTGAGGAGACGGCAACGCTGCCTTGCACCGCCGTTACAGCTTGGAATGCACTGCGGTCTGCGAATCTGAGGCCTGGGTCGACAGTGCTAATCCAGGGAACCGGAGGAGTCTCAATCTTCGCGCTGCAATTAGCGCGTTTGATGGGTGCACGAGTGCTGGGCATCTCGGGAAGCAACGAAAAGCTGGAGCGCGCGTACGCTCTGGGACTTGATGCAGGGCTTAATTACAGAGAATCACCGGAATGGGATCGCTGGGTGCGAGAGCAGACGAACGGCGAGGGCGTCGATCTGGTGGTTGAGGTAGGCGGTCTCGGGACCTTGGCGCGTTCTTTGCGCGCGGTGAAGATGAGCGGCACCGTGGCACAAATAGGCGCGCTCTCATGGCCTGAAGAGCCGTTGCCACTCCCCCTCATCCTGCACAAACAACTTCACATTCGCGGAATCTACGTCGGCAGCAAAGCCGATTTCGAGGAGATGAACCGGGCGATCGCGCAAGTGGAACTGCGGCCGCAACTGGAGAGTTTCCCATGGACAGAGGCGCGCGCCGTCTTGACGAGAATGGAAAGCGCCAGCCACTTCGGCAAGTTGGTCGTCTTAGTTGATTAGGTCAGGCAGAATCTGCAACAAGCCGTTGGTAAATCGAGAACGTTTCCGAGTTAAAGCAGACGAAATGCACTCCGGCGACATCGCTGTCGGGCAGATGGGCTTTCACGATTTTGATCGCGATTTGAGCAGCGCGTTCTGAGGGGAAGCGGTAGACCCCCGTGCTGATCGCGGGGAAGGCGATGGACTGTACTTGATGCTCGCGAGCTAGTTCCATGCAGCGTTTGTAGCAGGCAGCAAGCAACTCATCCTCGTTCTGCGCGCCGCCGTGCCAAACCGGGCCGACTGCGTGGAAGACCCACCTCGCGGGGAGGTTGAATCCTGGCGTTGCCTTGGCGTCTCCTGTGGCGCAGCCATGTAGTTTTTCGCAGGCCGCGAGCAGCTCCGGACCGGCCGCGCGGTGAATCGCGCCGTCCACGCCACCTCCGCCCAACAAGCTGGTGTTGGCTGCGTTGACAATGGCGTCGACCCTTGTTTGGGTGATGTCGCCATGAATAGCGAGTAATTGTGCCATCCGACTCGGACCTCTCGCTTCAGATTTGAGCATATCTGGGACTATGCGGGCGCGATCAGACGTCGCTCGCACCCACTGTCAATTGGATGGGAGATATTTCTTGAAGTGTTAAGGCGAGAAGCCCCTAACTATTGGACGATGTACATCACCGATGTGCTGGACATAGTGATGGAGTTTTTCGGGACGAAGGGCAGGTTGATCGGGAAGACATAGCTGACCTGAACCTGCACGCGGCTGCCGGCGTTCTGGTTTCCGTCCGGGAACGTGGTAGCTGGCGTCATGGTGCCCGCGCCGAGATTGGGCCATCCCAGGCCCGAGACGTAGGTATTGATGCTCGTAATTGTTGCCGTACACGAGGCATTCGACGCAGTCACGCAGGCTGCGCCGTGCACGATGGCGTAACGGGTTCCCTCGCGAGCGGATTCAGAGATCAGGCAATAGCTGTACATCGCGAGGCACAACTCGATCATGGTTAGGGCAAAGCCCACCACCACGGGCAACGCAATGGCGGCTTCAACGAGTGCCTGGCCCCGTTCGCAAAGTAGAGAATTGCGTCGACCGCCGCGCACCAAGGAATTCAACGCGAAGGCATGGCGCCAGATGCAACGCAGTGTGCGTAGTTGGCGATCGGGTTTGAGCAGGATCGAAGCGACACTCCATCGAGTTGGATTGCTGGAGGTCAAAGCTATTCCTGTACCTCCATGACCGACGTCCCCTGAAGAGTCCAGGTCTTGGGCACACCGGGAAACTCGATGGGTGGCGTGATGGTGGCGGATGAAGTCACCTGCACGAATTCAAGGTAGTGATTGCTCGCGTTGGCAGGACAGGCTGCTGCGGCGGCGGATTGCGTGGAATAGTGAGTGCCCGTCAGTGCGGCGGAGCAGGCGTAATACGAGGTGGGGGTCACTGTCAGATTGGTGCCGAAGTCTGTTGCCTCACCTTGTGCGGCGGTTTGCATACCGGCGGCGTCGCTGGCGAAGGTGGAACTGATCATGCCGTACATCGCTCCAGCGTGTGCGGCGTTGGAGATCTCAATGGAGTCGTAGATCATGAAGGCCGTCCCCACCGTGCACAGAATCAGAGGAGTGAGTAGAACCGAGAAGGCAAGCGCCAATTCAATCGTTGCGTTGCCCGCGTCGTCACTGATACTGCGGCGAGCGGCGGCAAGTGTGGTCGTGCAGCGAAGAACAATGCGCAAGGCGGAAAAGTTCATATTCGTCAGTCCTCACTCAGCCAGTTTGGCGACAGAGATGTTCAGAGTTCCCAGATTGGCGGTGGAATAGCTATTGAGTGTCGCACCACCAGACAGTGAAAGTGTCTGCGCGACGAAATCCATGTTGAGAACGGTGCCCGTGCCATTGTTCAGCGTCACGGCTGCGTTGGGCGCATACATCAGACCAGAGAAGGTTGAATTGGAACCGCCCTGAATGTTTACAGTGTTGCCCATGGCATAAAAGAGCGTCTGCGGAACGCCGTTTGCATCCGTTGGTGCGGAGAGCTTTGACGTGACACCGTTGGCGATGTTGACGGTTCCTCCGACGTAGAAAGAGACACCGTTCCCCGTGAGAGGTGCGCCGCCGCCAGTCGAAAAATTGCCCTGAATGTAATAGGTGTAGCCGGGAGAGAAGGTCACTGAGGACGACTGGCTGGTGTCAAGGCTGGTGAAGCAGACGATGCCGCCCGAAGTGGTCTCTCCAGATAGCGGCAGGGTGTAGGCGCCGGTGTAGTTATTCGCCGCGGTCCATCCTTGAATGGGATTGCTGTAGCAGGGTAAGCCGTTGGGCAGGCTTGGCGGCGTCACGGTAGGTTTACATAGTGTCTGGATGCCCTGAATGACCTTGGTGGTGGATGAGATGAATCCGTTGTTGTTGATGTTTCCGGAGTTGTTCCAGGTGTTCGAGATGGTGCCTAGAGAGAGGGCGCTGAGACCGGCGCTTCCGACGATTCCGACAGCATTGCCGCTACTTGAGTCAACGGTGACGCCGCATTGAGGCGCCACGAGCTGCGCGTTATTGCTCATGCTGAGACCTGCGCCCGTAGACGCTTCCAGGCAGATGCAGGTCGGGCTGCTCATGCCTCCGCCTGCCACAGCGCGGGCCGATACGGTCAACGTGGTCGCCGAATGATTGAGTTCTCCAAGGAAGAAAGTTGGGATCGGTCTAGAGACGACGGCCTGAATATAGTTGGCGGACCCGGAGTAATTACCCGATGTAGGAGTGGAAAGCGTCACCGTGGAAGGATTTGTGGTCGCATTGGGATCGAAGCCGTTGAGTGCAGCCATGGTGTTAGCCACTGATTGCTCGTTCGAGGTGTTTCCAGAACTCATTTCTTCGGCGGCTGCCACGGCGGCTGCATCGGCGGCTGCCTGGGCCATTCGTTTTTCGTGAAACATGTAGCCGACATCGATGCCGATCGCAACAAATGCCAGAAGAAACATGCCCATGAAGACCACGATCACCATCGTGGACTGTCCGGACTCATCGCTCAGGAGCGAGTTTAGGTTCCAAGGGGACGTAGCGCGCCTTGAGGAGGCCTCTTTGGGATGGACGTGCGCCGGGACTTGGTTAAAACTCTGCATATAGTAACCAGATCAGTTACACCTAAGTAATCAAAAAATGTCTTACAATAGTGCACTCTGAGAGTTACCTGTATTGTATGAGCGTGTCAAGACACCGTTCGGGTGAGCCCGTTCCATATCGTGGGAAATCGGGCTTAATTGACTGGAAGCCAAAGCTGGGAAGTCTAAACGGCTAATAGTGTTAAGAGCATCTCGGAGGCTGGGCTCGGTAATGGGATTTACGGGCTTTTTGCTACGACAATGCCAAGGATTGCGCTACCCTTGGAGCTTGGGGCGAGAGAAGTTCGACTCGTCCTATCCCTGTTTAAGGAACATTTGACCGCTGCGACTCAAACCGCAAAGCATCAGAAATATCCGCGACGGGGCCACGCCCACTGCGGAGTGGGCAGAGCCGTGGCAGGATTCGGGCTTTGGAGCTTCTTGGGCTTGCTGGCAGGTTGCGGGGGCAAATCAATGGGAGCGAATCCTTCCAACGACATGTTTTCGGTTACCCCCGCGACCGCCTTGATCGACACAAACTGCACGGGCTGCAATGCCCTCAATTCTTATGGAAGAGCGGTACACCAATTTTCCGCGACACTTAATAGCGGGACCGCCGCGCAGGTCTTCTGGTCGGTTGCTGGGGGCGATCCCAGTGCGGGAGCGGGCAAGATCAGTGAGAATGGCCAATACACCCCGCCCAGTTTTTTGACCGCGGACCGAGTCCAGGTGCTCGTGACTGCGACGCTGAAAGCGAACCCGGCGGTCCGAGCGACCTCGATTCTGACGGTGACGCCTGGTTTTCTGCAACCGCTTACGCCGGAGAATGTGGCCCTGGGTGCGAACGGGTCTGTGACCCTTACCGGAATCCTTGCCGAGGCAGGGGGACAGGCCGGGATTCACTTTGCGCTGTCGGACACGCCTACCGGGTCGTGGGGCGGACAGGGCCAGCTGAGCGCGGAGACATGCCAGCGAACGGGAAAGGCATTCACGTCGTGCACGGTGACTTATTTCGCGCCGCCAACGGTGCCTGCGACGGGCGTGACCTATGTGGTGGCGACGACCGGCATCTCGGCGTCGAAGATCGAAACGGCTGTGCTTCTTAACACGTCAGGGGTCAGCAGCAATCCCGCGGGGCATCAGGAGCAGCTTGCGACGCCGATGCTTCTGGGTAGCTCTGGCGGCAACAACAATGATTTCGATGCGCGCGGAGATTCGATTGTGGACTGCTGCAGCGGAACACTGGGTGCGCTCGTGCAGGACACTAATGGAAAGCAGTACTTGCTGAGCAACAATCACATTCTGGCGCGGAGTGACCATGCGAGCTTGGGCGATGCGATTGTGCAGCCAGGTCTGATCGACAATAATTGCACGCCGAACGGGGATGGCGCGGGAACTGTGCCAGTCGGAGCGCTGACAGCGTGGTTGACCTTGAGTGCAAGTCAGACGAACGCGGATGCGGCCCTCGCCGAGGTGGCTTCGCACACGGTTGACTCTTCAGGAAGCATTCTTGAATTGGGTGTACGGCAAGGGGACGGGACGCTGGCTTCGGCACCGCTGGGCATATCGTCCACCGGCGGGAAAGGTGAAATGGCCACATTGCAACTGCGCGTGGCAAAGAGCGGGCGGACAACAGGACTCACATGCGGCGGTGTGTCGGCGATCGGTGTCGATGTGGCCGTGGATTACTATCGCGATTGCGCGGAAACCAGGCCGTACCTGACCAAGACGTTTACTAACCAGATTGGCTTAAGCGGAAATCGGTTTAGCGATTCGGGAGACTCCGGTGCGATGGTGGTGAACGCGGACGACGCCGAGCCGGTGGGGCTTTACTTTGCCGGTGGTACGGATGCCTCGGGTGTGGTCCAGGGAATGGCGAATCCCGTGGGCGATGTGCTGGGGGAATTGAGCGGGCAGGGAACCCGCGGAACAAACTACAGCTTTGTCGGCGGAGCCGATCATCCGGTGAGTTGCTTGAGCTACGGCGACAGCACGTTGAGCGCAGCCCAAGCCCAACCCCTGAGCGATGCGGAGATCGGACGGGTACAGCAGGGATTAGCGGCAGGGCGTCAGTGGATCAATTCGACCGCTGGAGTTCTCGGCGTTTCGATGGGCAAGAGCAGCGATCGTCCGGGCGAAGCGGCACTGATCGTCTATGTGATTGAGAACGGAACGCCGGCAGTACCGCAGACCATCGACGGGGTGCGCACGGTTGTGATTCCGACCAGCGCGCACGCGGTGGCCGTGGGTGCAGCACCGACTGCGGATGCGAATGCGACCCAGTCCGAACTCAGTGCCAAAGTGCTGAGTCAGGCTCTCGCAATTAAACGGCAAGTCGTGCGCGGACTCATGCAGCGCAACCCGGCCTTCTTTGGTGTGGGCGTGGGCCAGAGTTTGGACAATCCGCGCGAGGCCGCACTGGTGATCTATGTGGATCGGAAGCGCGTGCCATTCCAACTGCCGCAAACCATTGATGGGCTTCGCACCCGTTATATTGTCATGGATCGCCTCCACGTGACACGGTCATTCGCAGTCCCCTTCGAATCGAAGAGGCACTGTATGCCGCATGCGGCGGGTACGTCGACAGTCTTCGATCCGGCGCGCGCACTAGGGCCTAGTGGCCTGAGGCTCTTCTAGATTCCGGTATCCGCTATTCACCGGGGAAGCGGACGCCGAGCGACCTGCGCGCGGTTTCGAGCAGGCGCGCCATTCCCAGCGAGAGTTCGTGAGTGATCTCGGGGCTCTCCCGCTTGTCCCAGCGGATGAGATCGCAGAAATGTTCGGTCTCGTAGTTGAAACCGCCCCCGGTGAAGGCCTCGTGGATCTCGATGGTGCGGCCGTCGACGTAGCGGATGGTGGCGCGCATTGGGTTCCACCAGTTTTCGTGGATGGTGACGAAGCCGCGCGGGCCAGAAAGAAGGGCGTCGCCGCGGCTGAGCAGGTCGAGGCCGGTGTGCAACTGTGCCATGCCGCGCTCATGCTCGGTCTGGAAGAGGGCGAAGTTGTCGACTCGTGCTGGATTGAGGCGGCCCATGGTCTGAACGCGCTTGAGAGGGCCGAGCCAGTCAAGCGCGAGGAACGCCTCGTAGGGGCCGATGCCCATAATTCCGCCACCGCCCAATTCTCGGAAATGAAGCGGGTAGTCGGCGGCCAATGTGGCGTCGGCGTGCCCAGCGCGGACGAAGCCGATGGGGCCGATGGGGTCGTTCACGAGATGCTGGCGCAAGCGGCGATAGAGCGGGAAGAATGGCGGCTTCATGGCTTCCATGAACAGCCGGTCATTCTGTCGCGCAGCTTTCAAGATTCTGTTGAGTTGGCGCTGGTTGAGCGCGGCAGGCTTCTCGCACATCACGTGCTTGCCGGCAGCGAGCGCGCGGATGCAGAGCTCGGCATGGGTGTCGGGGTGCGTGGCGACGTAAATCGCGTCGATGTCGGTGGCGATGAGTTCGTCGAAGGTATTGCAGACGGCGGGGACGTGGAAATGTTGCACGTACTCAGCGGTGCGTTCGGGGTTGCGACCCCAAACTGCGATGAGCCGTGCGACGAGGACGGATTCGAGACCCTCGGCAAAGCGAGTGGCTGCGCGACCGGGGCCTGCAACGCCCCAACGGATGAAGTGCAGATGGGCTTTTGCCTCTTCGTCGTTCACGAACTAGGCCTGCAAGTGCTTAGCATCATGGCAGCTAGCGTATCAAGTCTTCAAGCGAAGTGCTGAGGTCAGTCTTCTCGTCGCGATACTTCACAATGACCGGGGCGTAGACACTGAGTCCCCACTCCTGCCCTTTGCCTTTGGAAACGGCGCGAGAACCGGGGACGACCACGGCATTGGCGGGGATGATGAGCGGCAGTTCGGCAGTGGCGCGGAGGATTATGCCATTGACCAAGTCAAAAACCGGGGTGCCGCGGGTGAGGATGGTTCCGGCGGCGAGGACGGCTCCGGCCCGGACAATGGTCCCCTCGTAAACACCGCAGTTGCCGCCTACGAGTACGTCGTCTTCGATAATAACCGGGCTGGCGTTGACCGGCTCAAGGACGCCGCCGATCTGTGCCGCGGCGCTGAGATGGACCCGCTTGCCTATCTGGGCGCATGAGCCAACCAGTGCATGTGAATCCACAAGCGTTGCTTCGCCGACATAGGCGCCGACGTTGATGTACATGGGGGGAACGCAAATTACTCCGCGGGCGAGGTAGGCGCCGGCGCGCACGGAAGAACCGCCAGGAACAACGCGAATCCCTTCGTCCGGGGTGAAATGGCGCACCGGGAATGTATGCCGGTCGATGAAGGAGAAGCCCGCACCGGAGAGATCCTGGAGCGTGCCCAGCCGAAAGCCCAGGAGAATACCTTGTTTGACCCAGGCGTTAACGCGCCAGCCTGTGGGATAGGCAGGATCGGGAGAAGCTGCGCGCGCGTCGCCTCGCTCGAGGGCAGCACGTAGTTCGAGGAAGGTGTCCATCGCGGAGGGATCATCGATGGCGGCTGGACCGGCGGCGAAAAAGCGCTCAACGGCCGATTGAAGTTCACTGATCGTCATTCCATCCTGAGTCTATCAATTGAACAGGTAGAACAATCGTTGACGGGGCAGGGCATTCTCGTTGCAGGGCACGGTTTTGCCACTGCGGGTCGAAGACGAAAGGCTCCTTGGCCTTCGCACGTCATCTCAAGTTCAATTGAGGTTCCGTTCGAGCGCGGTCGCAGATGCATGGATTCCAGCCAGTCGGCCAGGCGCGCGTCATCAATCTCCGGGCGTTCCCCCCAGAATTCAGGCTTCAAGGTGCATTGGATATGGACATGCCCAAGTTGCAGGTCGATGTTGGAGATGTTCGCGGGGAAATAGCGGCACACGTTCGCCGAACCCACGTGCAAGCCAATCAACCTGCCATCTTTGCTTCGCGTCTTGACTACCATCGATGCTCACCGTTTGCAACGGATGAGGCAGTCGTTCGAGCTGCGCCAAAGTGATCCGCTCATGAGCCAGCAGTGCAAGGGACAACCCCAACCAGGGCGCACGCCGCCGGAACGGAAGGCAATTCGGGTTGATGGTGCTCCGCCGTGCCCGAGGTTGTCAAGAATGGCAGTTAGCTGGACCAAGTGACTTTCGTGAGCCCTGGGGCCACAAGGAAGATTGTTGAAGTTGAGAGAGGCCTCAGGCCGCGTTGCGCGGGAGGATTTTCAGTTTCGAACCGTTGGTCGCCGTAACCGGACGCAGCCGAAACGAATTCCTGCCGGAGGGGATGAGCGCGAGAGGAATAGGCGGCTTTCCCGCGCTTGCAGTCAGGTTTTTCGATTCTAGCCAGGCACAGAGACGCGGATCGTGAATCTCCGGCTGGCCCAGCCAAAAATCGGGTGAGAGACCGCATTCGATCTGGAGATGATCGAGTTGCAACTCGATAAACGAAATACCCCTGGGGAAGTAGCGCAAAGCGTTATTCAAGCCCACATGCAGTCCGGTGACACCGCGACCCTTACTCTGTGTTCTGACGACCATAAGCCCCTGCGATCCAGTGTTGGTTCGATCAGTTTAGAAAGTCCAACTATTAGAAGTCAGCGCGAATCATTTCAATAACGATCGGCCTTTCCGGATACGGAACTCATCGCGAAAGGCTCCAATTTGGTCTCCATTTGTGCTTTATGTGATTGGAGCCGTCTCATGCGATGCGCTTCGCGCCGGATGCTGCATATCGCTAAAGATGCCTGAAGAGTAATCCGGGTTTCTGCTGAAATTAAAAACATTTCAAAAATTTAACTCACGATTACAGGGAGCGATCGGGATGCGGCGGTTTGAAAGCTTTTCATGGAGTCTCCGCGGGCTTCTGGAATTGATTGCGCGGTGTTAGGGCGGGTCGCTCTCCGCTAGGACCCGCAAAAGCGCAGCGGCGACGGCTTCCTGCTGTTGCGGCGTAATGTGGTTGTAAAAGGGCAGCGCCAGGGTGCGCCGTGCAGTCGCCTCGGTGAGTGTGAGGTCGGTCGCAGTAGTGCTTCGCGGGTGATGCCAGGCCGGTTGCAGGTGGATGGGCGCGAAGTAGCGGCCTGTGGCGATGCCCTGCGCGGCCAGGGCGGATTGTACGCGGTCCCGTATCTCCGGCTTAGCGAGGCGGACCACGTAGACGAACCAACTGATGGTGCGGTGCGGTAGCACAAGCGGCGGAAGCTCAAGGCCGGGAACGGCGGAGAGGAGGGCATGGTAGCGCTCGGCGGCTGCCCGGCGCAGGGCCAGCATTTCGCCCAGCCGCGAGAGTTGCACCCGCCCGAGGGCGCACGCCATCTCGGAGAGGCGGTAGTTGTAGCCGATTTCAACGTGGTCAAACCACCGGCTGTCATAGGCCAGGGAACCGTCGTCGAGAGAACTGGCCGGTGCTGCGTGGCGGCCTTGATTGCGCAGGCTTCGGATGCGCGCGGCATAGGCCCGGTCGCTGGTAAGCACCGCGCCTCCCTCGCCGGTAGTGATCTGCTTGTTGGGATAGAAGCCGAGCACGGCCAGGTCGCCGAATCCGCCCACGCGACGCATCGCAGGCGGCGGGCCGAACTCGGCGCCGACTGCTTCACAAGAGTCTTCAATCAGGAACAGTTGATGGCTTTGCGCGATTTTCTTCAGTGCGTCCATGTCCGCGGGCACGCCAAATGTGTGGACTACGAGGATGGCCCGGGTTCTAGGTGTGATTGCGAGTTCGACGGCGGTGGGGTCAAGGTTGAGGGTGATCGGATCGATCTCGGCAAACACGGGAGTTGCGCGCACCTGACGCACGGCGTTGGCAACGGCGATAAACGCGAAAGATGGAACGATTACTTCATCGCTTTCGCCGATGCCGAGTGTTGCCAGTGCGAGATGAAGGCCAGCCGTTCCGGAGCTTACTGCGATCGCGTGGGGGATGGAATGGTAGGTGGCGAGGGCTTGTTCAAAGGCGTCGAGTTCGGGGCCGAGGCTGAGACGCGGGGTGTGCAACACGGCCGTGACCGCGTCGATTTCGGTCTGCGTAATGTCGGGCGCTGAAAGTGGAATTACCTGCGATGGGGTTGACTCCTTCGGAACCACGTAACCGATATTATGCAGCGGAACCGGCTGCTTTATGAGAAGACCCTCGAGCGGAACCGTCGTCAACACACGCACAATCGTGTTTGCAGCGGTTCCATCGCCATAGGGATTGATCATGCCTTCGAGCCTGCGGCGAAAGCCGGGCTCGAGAGCCCGCTGGATCGCAGAGAGAATGGCGGTGGTGTCCGCGGGCACATCGATGATGTTGGCTGCGCGCTCCCGGCCTTGCTGCCGCATCCCGATATTGACGACGGGCAGAGCGAACGAGGCCGCCTCCATGATGCCGCTGGAGGAGTTGCCCACCATGGTGTCGACCCGGCTGAGGAGGCTCCAATAGGTGACTGCGTCGAGGTTGACGAAGATTTGGGTGTCGGCGCGCGTTGCCGCTAAGGCGCGTGTGCGCTCAATGAGTGCGTGGCTACCGGCGTCTGTATTCGGATACACAAAGAACAACTGGCCGGGTATCTGGGCCAATGCGCTGAAGAGTGCATCGGCTTCAGCGTTGGTGTCGCGCAGGATGGTGACCGGATGCCACGCGGCGAGCAGGGTAGGGCTAGTGAATTGCAGGTTGAGGCGCGCTTCGAGTGCTTCGCGGTCGAGCAGTGTGGAGCGGCGCAGATGATCAAGCGAGGGTGCTCCCGCACGATGAACGCGTCCCGGCTCTTCGCCCATAGAAATGACGCGCCGACGTGCTATCTCAGTTGAGGTGAAATGGATGTGCGCCATTTTGGTGAGCGCGTTTCGAACCTGGTCATCGATGGCGCCCTGGCTGACCTCACCGCCTTCAATGTGTGCAATTGGGATGCGCAGAGCAAGTGCAGCGGAGGCGGGCGCGAGCATTTCGTAGCGGTCGGCGATGAGCAGCAGAAGATCGGGACGCCAGGAGGTGAGCGCGTCTGCCAAACCGAGGATCGCAACGCCAATAGTTTTAGCCATGCCCGTATCGGTGTCAGAACTTAACAGGCACTCAATACGCGCCTTGATGGGGAAGCCGTCGCGTTCGATCTCCGCGATTGTGGTGCCATAGGCGGGCGAGAGGTGCGGGCCCAAAACAAATACACCCAGATCGACCCCAGGATTGGCTGCGAGTTCGCGAAGTGGCCAGTAGAGGTGGCTATAGTCAGCGCGGGACGTGGTGACCACGCCAATGCGGCGCTTGGTAGGATTCATGGGGAGACTCGCGAAGCATGCTGGGGAAATTGCGCGAGCAACGTGTTGCTGGGAGTGTAGTCCGGGACCAGTGCGCGCAGGATGCCGAGAGCTGCGAGACTGTCGCGTGAATCAAGCGCCATGTGTAGAGTATCGAGCGCGGAGCTTAGCAGTGCCGTCTGGGGCCTTGGCGATTGAATGCGCAGCAGCGGTCCCGCGGTTGTCTTGACGACACTCTCGGCAGAGGACCAGAGCTTTTCTGCCTCTTTGTCTCCCGCGCGGAGCTGACTGAAGTCGATGCGCACTTCGCGGCTAGGCGCGACGGCATTTGCCATGAAACGCGCGAGATCGACGATGAAATGGGGCGCCGGCAAATCAGGCGCGAACAGTGCCGGCGGTTCCGGACTAACAGCGGCAGTCAGCAACAGGTCAACAGCTTCGTCGAGGGTGAGGAAAAATCGGCGGGCGGCCGGATCAGTGACAGTAATGGGCTGACCGGCGGCAATGAGGCAAGCGAACAATTCAGCAACGCTGTCCCGCGAGGCGAGTACGTTGCCCAGGCGAAGAACCGTTCCGGCGGCGTCGAGCACCATGTATTCAGCAGCCCGCTTGGTAGCACCCATAATGGAAGCTGGCTCTACTGCCTTGTCTGTTGAAAGCAGAACGACGCGCGCTCCGTGCGCAGTTGCAGCGCAGACAAGATGCCGCGTGCCAAAGACATTGTTCTCGACTGCTGCCAGCGGCTGTTCTTCAAGCAGGGGTACCTGCTTGAACGCCGCTGCGTGAAACACGAGGCGCGGTGCTTTGGTGGAGAATATCTCGTCAAGCAGAGGGGGGGCGCTGAGCCCACCGAGAACAAAGAAGGGTTTTGCCAACAACGCAGCTTTTTCGAAAGACTGCTGCAACGCGAAGAGGTTGCTTTCGGAGGATTCGAGCAAGACCAGCCGCGACGGCGCGAGTGCAGCCAGGCGCAAGGCCAGCGCCGAACCAATCGACCCGCCCGCACCCGTAATCAAGATGGATGCGTTGCGGAATGCATCGAGTGTCTCGATCGCCGGAGCGGGCACGCGAGGGCGTCCCAGGAAGCAGTGCCAGTCGAGACTTTCGAGTGAGGCGATCACAGGGATGAGTATAAATTGGCAAGAACACAGCCCGGTGATGCTGCGAAGAATTCAAGTTTCTATTGGAGATTGGCCGGCCCGTACTGCGTGGAGCAATCGACGACCTGGTACCAGGGAATGTGCAGGCTGCCCTGATGCAGCCTCAGGCACACCTCGTCTCCGGGCTCGGTAGCATCGTAGATGCGCATCGGCACACTTACCTGGCTCGGATTCTCAATTGGTCCCCATGGTGCGAGATTCAGATAGTAGGTGGTGGAACGCCCGCGCGAAACATGCTTGTTCAGGACTTGAGCGCTGTAGGTGGTGGCTGTTGCGTGGTCGGTGATGGTATCGGCCACGACGCCCAAGCCGTAACTGTACATTCCGGCGAAGAAGAGAACAACGATTATAGTTCCCGGTCGGGATTGTGTTTTGTCAGAGATGCTGTAAAACGAAGCGACGTAGATGAGTCCGAAGGGGACGATGAAATAGAGCAAGGGCTGGATTGAAACGAAATGTAGACCCCCTCCATGAATGAGTAGTCCAAAAGCCGCCAAAATCAGCACAAAGCTCAACTCACCGCGCGGATCAGCCTTCTGTTTGAAGATCGCGTAAAGCAAGGGAGAACGCTGAATGAGAAATAGCGCAATCAGCGGGGCGAGCACTGCGACGATGGCAGCCACGAGTTGAAGAGGTGCTGGACCGAAGGCCAGAGCCGCCCCTCCGACACCGGTAACGACGGAAAGGAAGACGGCCCAAGTCTTAGCGTTCGCCAAGGCATTCAGGCGCTCCTGCGGTGTGCCGCCGAGTTCGGCATCTTGCGAAATCTCGCTAAGAATCTGCTCGCGGTCGCGCTGGTCGAGGTCGGTTACCTGTTTGAACCACGCGCGATAAACGTCGTCTGTATCGAACGAGTTAGAAATGGAAATTGAGCCCAGCCCCGCCTTGAGCTGGAGCATGGTGTATGTGCCATTGCGGGAACTGACGGTGCGAAAGCCCTCAATGTCGGCCAGGTCCGCGTTACGTTCCCTGAAGGCGCTTCGCACTTCGATACGGCTGCCCTCGATGATCACCTGGGCGCGAAACGCCTGGGCCAGCATGTAAGCGCCGAGCCCCAGAAAAAAGACCATGACGAGGACAGCGGGTGCGCCATTTGAGCCGGTGGAAAAGAGGATTGGGCCGAAAACGGCGCCAAATGTCACGAAGAGCATGCCTGCCAGCAGGTAAAGCATTTTCTGCCAACTCTTGAGTTGGTATACGTGCCTTGTGGTATCAGCGGCTTGGAACGAACTCATCTTTCAACTCCGTTCACCGTCTTTGTACCATAGGGCTTGCATGGCAGCGGCAAGGAATTGCGGGTAAGTGTCCTCGTCAATCAACGTCTGGGCGCTCGCATACACTGGACTGTCGAATGAAATTGTTGGAGTGGCGCAGGTCAAAGGAATTGGAGAAGACGTTGGGGAAGAGATTGAGACTTGTGGGCGTGCATATGGCGCTGGGCGTTCTGGCAATAGCGGCCGCAACTGCGGTATTGCAGCCCCGTTACGATTCCGAAGCGATCCGGCTGAACAATCGCGGCGTGGCGCTGATGGGCCAGCAGTTTACCGAACGCGCCGCTGCAAGCTTTGCCGAAGCATTCAAGAAAGACCCCAAACTCGCACAGGCAGCCATCAACGACGGCATTGCGTTGATGACGCTGCAGAAGCTGGAAGACGCGAAGACTGCACTTCATGCAGCCCTAACGCTCGATCCTGGGAATGCCCAGGCCTGGTACAACCTTGGGTTGGCACAGCACGCGGACAACGAGATTGAAGCGGCGTTGGTGAGTTTTGAGAATGCAGTCAAGTTCGATCCGCGCGATGCGGACTCGTACTATTTCGAAGGCGTGTGTTTCGGAGAACTGAAAGAGTTCGACAAAGAGATTGATGTACTGAAACAGGCGCTTGCCATTCAGCCGCTGCACGCCTCATCGGAGTTCGCGATGGCGCGGGCTCTGCAGCGCAGTGGGCGCAGTCCAGAAGCGAAGGACCACTTCAAGCTGTTCCAGCACATGACAAGCGCCAAGATTTCGGCGGCCATCGGGCTGGCATACGGCGAGCAGGGACATTACTCAACCGTGACGCCGGTGGAGGAACTGCATACGATTGATAAAACTATGATCCCGGTGCGGCTCGAAGCGAAGATACTGATGCCGCCGGGTACCGGATCCACTGAAACGGGCGGTGCCTGCATGTTGGATGTCGGTGGGTCGGGGCAGATGGACCTAGTGCTGATGCAGTATGGCCCGCAGGCGGTTCGAGTGCTGCGGCGGAGCGGCGACGGTGGCTTTGTGGATCTCGACGCTGCGAGCGCGGGATTGAAAGTGGCTGGCCATGCCGTCGCCTGCGCCGTGGGCGACTACGATGGCGACAATCTGAACGATCTGGCCGTGGCGTTGGATGATGGCGTGCGGCTGTTTCGAAATCTTGGGAAGGGCAAGTTTCAAGATGTGACGGCTGAGGCGGGGTTGACGCCGCGCAATCGTCCGACTGGCATCACGTTTGTGGATTACGACCACGACGGCGATCTGGATTTGTTCCTGACGGGTGCGCCATTGGCCGCAGGAGGATCGCCCAACGTGCTGTGGCGCAACAACGGGAACAAGACGTTCACCGAGTGGACGGAGCCGACGGGGCTGGGCGGGGGTGGAAAGACGAATGCCGCGATTCTGACGGACTTCAACAATGATCGCGCAGTGGACATTGCGGTGACCGGTGACGGCGACGCGCCGGGGCTGTTCGTGAACCCTCGCGAGGGCACGTATCCGACTCAAGCGCTTTACGAGGAGAAACTGCCGGCAACAGAAGGCATCGCTGTCTTTGACTACAACAAAGACGGATGGATGGATATTGCCGTGACGCACGCTGGCGCACCCGGTGTGACCCTTTGGCGGAATGTCGCGGCCAAGAGTGGCGTGGGGCGGCGGTTTGAGCAAGTGCCGCTGCCGTTGCACGATGCGATTCGCGGCTGGGGTGTGACGGCTTTCGACATAGACAACGACGGTTGGATTGATCTCGCAGCGATTGTAGAGACCAGTGTAGGAGCGCGCGTGCGGGTTTTTCGCAATCGTGGCGACGGCACATTTGAAGACGTGTCATCCCGTCTTGGACTGGATTCTCTGCATCTGAAAGATCCTCGCGGATTGATTGCCACCGATATAGATGGTGATGGTGCCGCGGACCTGATTGTGACGCAGTTGAATGCGCTGCCGGTGTTGCTCAAGAATGTAGGCGCGAATAAGAATCACTTCGTGCGGCTTGATTTGAGCGGTCTGGCTGACAACAAAACGGCGCTGGGGTCGAAGGTGGAAATATTTGCCAATGGTCAGTGGCAGAAGTGGGAACTCGCTGGCGCATCCGGCTATCAAACGCAGGGCCCGCCGCAACTCCTGGTGGGGCTGGGCAAGGCAGAGGGCATTGACTTGCTGCGCATTCTTTGGCCCACCGGCATTCTGCAGGACGAGATCGATCTGCCACACACACCGGTGATCGCGATGAAAGAGGCCGACCGGCGCGGCAGCTCATGTCCTGTGTTGTTCGCATGGGACGGTCACAAATATCGACTCGTGACCGATGTAATTGGCGCGGCGGTGGTGGGGCACTGGTTTACGCCGACGCGGCGCAACATTCCCAATCCCGGTGAGTGGATTAAGGTGGACGGCGCCCGTCTGGCATCGGTAGATGGCAAGCTGAGTCTACGTTTCATCGAGCCCATGGAAGAAGTGAACTACATCGATCAGCTCAGGCTGGTGGCTGTGGATCATCCTGAGAACGTCGAGGTGAATCCCGATGAGCGGTTCCTCGACGATCCGCCGTTTGCCTCGGGCAGGGTGGTGGCTTCGGCGGGTGCTCGGCTGCCTGTGGGAGCATGGGATGGGTCTGGCCGCGACGTGCTCAGCCAGTTGAGCAAACGCGATCATCAGTTCGCCAGCGGATTCGCGGCGTCGCCGTACGATGGTTTCGCCAATCTTCACGCACTCACACTCGATCTGGGATCACTGGACGTGCAATCTCCCGTGCGCTTACTGATGACGGGGTATGTGAACTACTTCAGCGCAACGTCGCTGTATGCGGCGTGGCAGGCGGGCGTGAAGCCCATCTCGCCGTATGTTGAGGCGGAGTTGCCGAATGGAACTTGGCAACGCATTCCGGGCGAAGCGGGATTTCCTGCGGGGCTGGAGCGCACCATTGTCGTGGATCTCACCGGGAAGTTGCCTGCCGGTACACGGCGCATCCGGCTAGTTTCAAATCTCGAGATTTATTGGGACCAGGTGCTCGTTGACAACAATGCTGCACCTAAAGTGCAAACAACTGATGTGCCTCTAGCGCTGGCCACCGAGCACTTTCGCGGCTATCCGACTCAAATCGAAGGTGCGAGCCCTGGGGATCTCGACTACGATTACGATCGCGTGAGCTTGACCGGGCCGTTCCAACATCAGCGCGGCAATTACACGCGCTTTGGCGACGTGACCGCTTTAGTGAAGGGCGTGGACGACCGCTACGCCATCTTCGGCAGCGGCGAGGAGATTGCGACGGAGTTCGACGCTACCAAGCTGCCGGCGTTGCCCGCGCACTGGAAGCGCGATTATTTCTTTTACGCCAACGGATATGTGAAGGACATGGACTGGTGGGATGCGTCGCCGTTCACTGTGGCGCAACTGCCGTTTCACCAGATGAGCACGTATCCCTATCCAACGGGCGAGAAGTTTCCCGACGATGCGGATGCGGTTGCTTATCAATTGAATTGGAATGACCGCTTCGATTCCGGCGAGCCGGTGCGGTCGTACCGGTTTGACTACCAGATGCTGCCGTCCTCGCCGAGAGACGACACCGCACCAGCGATCCCGGTGGCTCGGCCATGAACGACGTCGTGCTGCAGCCGGCAGTGCGGCAACTCGAAATGCTACGCGCGGGCGACATCTCGATCATTGAATTGGCTGAGGCGCACATCACCCAGATCGAGCGATTGAATCCGCGCCTGAACGCCTTTGCAGACTTCGATGCGGAGCGGGTGCGCGCAGAAGCGAGGCGGCTGGATGGGCAGAAGGACAGGCGCGGACCGCTGTACGGATTGCCGGTCACGGTGAAATCGTCAATTGCAACCGCGGGCTACAAGTGCGAAATCGGGAGCCTGCTGCACAAAGGTGATGTACCTCGCGAGGATGCGGTTGTGGTGGCGCGGTTGCGCGCGGCCGGGGCGCTGATCCTGGGCGCGACCAACTGTCCGGAACTTCTGATGGCCTATGAGACGGCGAACCTGCTGAATGGTAGGACGTCGAATCCATGGGATTTGGAACGGACACCGGGTGGATCGAGCGGCGGCGAGTCGGCGGCAATCGCGGCGGGCATGTCGGCTGCGGGGCTTGGCTCTGACAGCGGCGGTTCTGTGCGGGTGCCAGCGCACTTCACGGGCATCTGCTCGTTGAAACCGACGCCGGGGCGCATTCCAGCCAAGGGCCATCTGCTGCCCAACGTAGGTCCATTTTCCGTGCTTGGCGCGGTTGGGCCGATGGCGCGGACGATGGGTGACGTGACTCTGCTGTTCCGCACGCTCAGCGGTCAGGACAGGAACGATCCGGCGAGCCCGCCAGTGATGCTACGCGAGCCAGGCATCGAAGAACTGCGGGCAAATACGATTGGATTTTTTGAAGAGGACGAGTTAGTTCCGGTGACACATGACACGCGTGCCGCGGTGCAGGCAGCCGCGCAGGCGCTACGCGATGCGGGATTTGCTGTCGAGCCATTCAGGCCCCAAACACTGGAGCGATTGCGCAGGCTGTGGTGGAAGTTCTTTGTGCAATGCGGGGCCATGTTTGATGCGCCTCTGATTCGGGGAAAAGAGTCCCAACTAAGTCCAATTTTTTCGGAGTTCCTTGAGATTGCTGGGTCTGTGCCCCCGTTGACGGCGTCGGAACTGCTGGAGGCGTGGGCGGAGTTGGACCTGTTGCGCGCAAGGACGCTCGAGGAGATGAGTGCGTTTCCGGTGCTGCTGTGTCCGGTGGCCAGCGTACCGGCATGGCGCCATGGTGAGCGCACATGGACGATCGAGGGCCGCAGAGTCGATTATCTAGACGCCGTGCGGCATACCCAGTGGTTCAACACGCTGGGGGCTCCAGCGGCGGTGGTGCCGGTGGGCCGTTCGCCGGAAGACCTGCCGATCGGGGTGCAGGTTGTTGCCCGGCCCTTCGAGGATGAAGTGGCCGTGGGCGTTGCGGCCATTGTGGATGCTGCCTTCGGGTACAAGCCACCGCCTATCGCTCAAGCTGACTAGCGTTTACGCAGTCAAGTTCATCCGTCACAGACAAATGTTCATCGCGCCGCTAGAAACGAAGTGACAGGTGCGGATGCAAGCGTCGACAGCATCTCCACCTTTCGATGGAGGCGTGGGATGAACGATGGAGATAGTCTGACGCTTCCCCGGATCGGAGCGCAGCGGGTGCGCGATAGTTGGCATGAACGATTTGCCGAGACCCCTGATGTTCTAAAGAGTACGGAGCACCAGCAGACCGTAGTGCCGGTGCTTGATTTTGAAGTCGGCGGGGACGATTTCATCACGATGGCTGGGCCGTGTTCGGTTGAGACCGAAGACCAGCTCATTACAACCGCTCTTCGTGTACGCGCTGCCGGTGCCCGCATCCTTCGCGGAGGCGCCTTCAAACCTCGCAGTTCTCCCTATGCATTTCAAGGTCATGGCCGCGAAGGCCTGAAGATGCTGGCCCATGCTCGCGAAGAGAGCGGCCTGGCAATTGTGACTGAAGTGATGTCAGAGTGCGATGTGCCTTTGGTTGCGGAGTACGCCGACATTCTCCAAATCGGCTCGCGCAACATGGAGAACTTCACGCTGCTTGAGACGGCAGCCCGTTCAGGCCGGCCGCTTCTGTTGAAGCGGGGCATGGTAGCCACGGTGGCAGACCTGCTACGTTCGGCACAGATTGTTCTCGATAACGGCAATCCCAACGTCATACTCTGCGAACGCGGGATTCGGACTTTTGAAACGGCGACGCGCAACACCTTTGATGTGACGGCAATTGTGCTGCTGAAGCATATCTCACACCTCCCGATCATCGCCGATCCCAGTCACGCCGCAGGGCATCGCGAACTGGTGCCGGGACTCGCGCGCATTGCAGCTACGGCAGGGGCTGATGGCTTGCTGGTGGAAGTGCATCCCGATCCAGACAGGGCATGGAGCGACGGCGAACAGTCCCTGGATTTTGCCGCATTCGATGCGATGATGTCGTCGCTTGATCCTTACCTGGCGCTGCGTAGGTTGGCACACGCAGAGGTTGCCGGCGTTCGGCCCATGGAGGCCGTTGGATGAAGCTTCGGGCCACGACGGGTTGGGCTGTTGCAGGTTCCGCGTTGCTGCTTGGGACGTGTGGTTTCGCGCCGAATTCAGCACAAAGGGTCAATACGGACTTCATTTTGACGGCGGCTCCATCCTATGAGCCGCTGGCTGCGCTGCGCGGGCAAGAGCGGTTTCCCAAAGGCGCGCAACTTTTGCGGGTACATGACGGCAATGCAGAGCCGCTTGTAACGGGTTTCGCGGCGAGTGCGGACGCCAATGTTTCCTTTGACGGCAAGTCGGTGCTTTTTACGGGGAAGAAGTCGGCCAGTGATCCCTGGCAGATTTTTGAACTGAACCTTGCGGACAGGTCAGTACGACAGCTAACAAACGGCACTGCGGATGCAATTCGGCCCCTCTACCTGCCGGCCTGGCGTTTTGTTTATGCGGCTAGAGTCGGAAAGGTGTTTCAATTGCGGTCGGCGCGGATCGACGACTCGCCTGCTTACGCGGAGTTAGAGCCAGCCGAAAGCGCCGCGATCTTGCAGCTCACCCACATGAATGCGAACGCCATTCCGTCGGATGTGTTGGCGGACGGGAGAATCTTGTTCGAGGCGGACTTTCCGTTGGGTTCGGGAACGACACCGGAGTTATTCCTGGTCTATTCCGATGGATCAGGCGTGGAGTCGTACCGATGCGACCACGGCAAGGCTCGCTGGGGCGGCAAACAACTCGCATCCGGGGATGTGGCTTTTACACATGGGTCGTCACTGGCTCGCTTCACTTCGCCTCTAGCCCATGAGGAGGCTGTCGTCGCGCCGCGAGCCGAGTATGATGGCGCGATTGCTGAAGCCGAATCCGATGCGTGGCTCGTGAGTGCGCGGCCCGCGGTTGTGGCGCATTTTGCAATTCGGAGTTGGAAACCCGGGGCAGCCACGCTGGAAACGGTGCTGGACGAGAAGGGGATGGACCTCGTCGAACCAGTGTTGGTGGCGCCGCGTACCCGGCCCCATCGTCACCCGTCGGCACTGCACCCATGGGATTATTCCAATTTATTGGCACTGGACGCGCGGCTTTCGCGTGACGGAAATCTGAAGGGAACGCCAGCCTCAGTAAGGCTTGAGACGCAAGATGCGGACGGGCACGCAACTCAACTGGGTACTGCTCCGGTAGAGAAGGATGGGTCGTTTTTCGTGGAAGCGCCTGGCGACAAGCCCATTCGCTTTGCGCTCCTCGACGGCAAAGGCACTGTTCTGCGTCAGGAACACGGATGGTTCTGGACGCGCGGCGGCGAACAGCGGATCTGCGTGGGATGTCACACAGGGCCGGAGCGGGCGGCGGAAAATCGAGTGCCCGCAGTGCTTCTCCGCACCACAACGCCCGTTGACCTGACCGGTGCAAGGTTGACAAAAGCAGCGACTCCCGCTGCCGCGGGAGGCCGCTGAGATGAACCTGCGATTTGTATTTGTTTTGAGCGTCCTTACGCTAGCAGCGGGTCAAATGAAATTGACTGCGCAGGGTGCCCCAATCGCGCCTGCCGCACAGGCTGCACCTGCGGTTGCGCCGGTGCAGCCGATTCGCTTTGAAGACGCCACCGGAAAGGCAGGCATCGATTATGTCAATAGCTTCGGATCGGCTCAATTGGGTTCGCTGCTTGAGGGCACGGGCGCGGGCTGTGTGTGGTTCGACTACAACAACGACGGTCTGCCCGATCTTTATGTCGTGAATGGACGACCGCTCGATGACTCGATGCACCCGCATCCATTAAAGGTGAAGCCGAATCCTCCGCCGCACAACCATCTCTATCGCAACGACGGCAACGGGCGCTTTACCGATGTGACGGAGCAGGCAGGGCTCAATCCAGATATGTATGGAATTGCGGTAACGGCAGCCGACTATGACAACGACGGCAATGTCGATCTGCTGGTGACCGGCTACGGAAAGACAATCCTCTATCACAATGACGGAAAGGGCCACTTCACCGACATGACGGAGAAGGCGGGCATCAAGGTGGATGGATGGGCTATCAGTTCCACATGGCTCGACTATGACAAGGACGGTTGCCTGGATCTCTTCGTCGGGCGCTATGTGAAATTCGATCCCAAGTATCGTGCGTACTACGCTGCGGATAACTATCCCGGGCCGCTGGACTACGAAGGCGAAACCAACAAGCTTTACCACAACAACTGCGATGGCACATTCGCAGATGTATCGGATAAGTCAGGCATCAGCGCCTTTGTAGGCCGGACCATGGGCGTGACTGCGGCAGACTTCGACGGCGACGGCTGGGACGACATCTACGTGGCCAACGATCGGACAGAGAACTTTCTGTTTCACAACAAGCACGATGGAACATTTGAAGAGATGGGGAACGACACGGGCACGGCTTTTGGTCAGAACGGCGAATCGACCTCGTCCATGGGGCCAGTGTTTGCCGATCTTGAGGGCAGGGGCGTTCTCGACCTGTGGGCAACAGACGGCCACTATAACCGGCTGCTGCACAACACGGGCAAACTGAGCTTCGATGATATTGGTGCGACCAACGGCGTTTCGCAGGCCAATGCGCAATATGTTAGCTGGGGCACCGGCGTTTACGACTTCGACAACGACGGACTGCTGGACATTCTGATCTTTCATGGCGGGTTGATTCACCTGATCCCACAGGAGCACACCCTGTTTCGCGGGCTCGGCAACGATCGTTTCAACGATGTCTCGCGCGATGCGGGACCGGTGCTGAGTGTGCGCACCGTGGCGCGCGGAGCGTGTTTTGCCGACTATGACAACGATGGCAAAGTCGATGCATTCCTCGTGAATCTTGGCGCGAAGGGAACACTGGTTCACAATGTTTCGACCAACACCGGGCATTGGCTGGCGATCAAGCTCAAGGGGACCAAGAGCAATCGCGACGGTATCGGCGCGCGCGTTGAAGTGATTGCCGCGGGGAAACGCTGGACGCAAGAGCGCGTGGCGGGATCGGGTTACCTCTCGCAAAATGAAGATCGGCTGCACTTCGGCGTGGGTGCGGCCACGTTAGTGGACAAGATCCTGATTCATTGGCCGAGCGGGCACGAACAGACGCTGGAGAAGCAGACCGTGGACCGCGTGCTGACAATCGAGGAGCCGAAGTGACACCTGCTGCTCAGAGGCGTGCCCCCATCGCGCTGGCGGCAGCGTTGTTGCTCTGTGGTGTTGGGTTGGTGTGCGCCGCGGTCTGGAGTGGCAGTACTGCGCATGCTGCAGATCAAGACAAGACCGGCGAGGTTCTTCGGTATGCGTCGCCCGTGGAGATCATGTTTTCGGGGGACGGCAAGCAACTTTATGTGCTGTGCCAGGGGACCGACGAAGTGCGCGTACTCGATGCTTCGGGCTATGCGGAGATCAAGAGAGTCTCAGTCGGGCACATCCCGCGGGGATTTTCGCTTTCAGCCGATGGCGCGCGGATATTCGTTGCCAATTCGTGGGACGACACGATTTCAGTCATCGAAGCAAAGACGCTTACAGTTACCGCAACCTGGCCCGTCAGCGGTGAGCCGTCGAGCGTGGTGGAAGATCGCAAGGGAACGCGCCTATTTGTAGCCAACCGTATTTCTAACGACATTGCTGTGTTGAACGCGCAGACAGGCGAAGAGGAGAAACGTCTGGTTGCGGGAAGGGGAGCCAGTTACATCACTCCCTCTCCTGACGGGCTCCGCCTCTTTGTCACGCATGTCTATCCGAATCCGACTCCGCATCGTATGGCGCCAGATTCCGAGATCACCGTGGTCGATGCAAATCGAGCGGTAGTTACCGATCGCATCCCGCTACCGGGCATAGCTCACGGCTTTCACGTTGCGTTCTCGGCCGATGGGCGCCTTGGCGTAGCCGCTGAGCTGCATCCCAAAAACCTGGTTCCCTTGGCCCACCTGGAGCACGGCGGAGCATTTGTCGATACGCTGATGGTGTTCGGCGCGGACGTGGGCAACGAGCCAGTCGAGATTCCGCTTGACGAGTTGGAACGCTATGCCGCTCGGCCCTTTGGTGTGGCGATTTCGCCGGACAAGTCTCGGCTTTTTGTGACCAGTAGCGGCTCGGAGAATGTTGCCGTCATCGATGTTTCACGACTGCTTCGATCCATTCGCTCGCACCCGACACCGTTTGCGCAGGATCTGTCGGCGAGTGCCAATTATGTCGTCAATCGCATTCCCGTGGGCAACGATCCGCGCGGCGTGACTTTTACCCGCGACGGTCGCAGCCTGTTGGTTGCTAATCGTCTCGACGATACGATCAGCGTGATCGACACGCACACCGACCGAGTAACTGCGACGATCCCACTGGGGGGACCCAAGCGCGTGTCCGTCTTGCGTCATGGGGAACAGACGTTTTATACCGCGCGCTATTCCTTTCAAGGGCAGATAGGTTGCGCCAATTGCCATATCGACTCAACATTCGATGGACTGCAATGGGACCTGGAGCCAGACGGCTTTGGCCGCGACATCGTGGATAATCGTCCGATCGAAGCGGTTAAGGACACGGAGCCGTTCAAATGGAATGGCGGCAATCCAAATCTGCCGACTGAATGTGGCCCGCGCACAGAGAAATATTTCTGGCGGTCAGAGAACTACGACGATCTGACGTTGACAGACCTTGTGACCTACATTCGGAGCCTGCCGCCTCGGCCTAACCGGTGGCATGCCCCGGGCGAGGAACTTACGCCGGCAGAGGAACGGGGCAGAGCGCTCTTCGAGCGGGCCGCCGACAAATTTGGCAATCCGATTTCGGAGAAGAATCGCTGCGTCTATTGTCACAGCGGGCCGAAGGGCACAAGTCAGAAGTCCTTTGATGTAGGAACGAAGAAGGGAACAGACAATACGGGATTGCTGGACACGCCCCAACTGACCAACATTGCGATCTCATCGCCGTATCTACACGACGGTTCTGCCGCGACGCTGGAACAGATTTGGACTGTCTTCAATCCCGAAGATAAGCACGGTCGGACCAACGATCTGACCAAGGATGAGCTGAACGACCTGATTGAGTACCTGAGGACACGATGATGAAGGGCGCAAAGAAAAGACTCGTTGGAATCTTCGCAGCCTATTTCGCATTGAGCGTGTTGGCAACCGCAGCGCCTCCAAACATGCCGCGTTATCGTTTTGAGAATTTCACTACGGTCGACGGCCTGCCGGACAATCATGTGTACGCAGTGCTGGTAGATGGGGATCGAATCTGGGCGGGCACGGACAACGGGCTGGGTCTCTATGAAGGCGGCAAGTGGAAGACCTACAGCACGGCGGATGGACTGGCTCATCGTGCGGTGTTGTCGCTGGCGCTGGACAAGCGCACGGGCGATGTGTGGGCCGGAACAATGGGCGGGTTGAGCCGCATTTCGGGAGGGCGTATTGATACGTATACGCAACTCAACTCCGGCCTCAGCAATGACGTGGTCTATGGCGTCTCTGTCGAAGGCGAGAACGTGTGGGTAGCAACGGCTGCCGGTGCGTGCCGTCTCGATCTGCATTCCGGCCAGTGGTCCCTTTATAACGAGCGCAATACTCCGATGAGCGAGATATGGGTATACAACGTTACTGCCACGGCGACGAAGGTCTATTACGCGGTTTGGGGAAGCGGGATTCTGGAATTTGACCAGAAGACGAAGGTTTGGGACAAGTACGACGATCCGGATGGCGAAACAGAGATGGTTTTATTCAAGGACCAGGGTCTTATTCACGAGATCACTACATCCGTGAGCTATGTGGACAATGTGTTGTGGGCCGCGACTTATTTTGGTGACAGCCGTTACGACGGGCGCTATTGGCACAACTTCTTGACCAAGGACAGCGGGCTGCCGTCGAATTTCACCAACGTGGTGAAAGGGCTCGACGCGAAGCGCGCGTGGTTTGGAACGGACAAGGGCCTGGCGTACTTCGACGGCACAAACTGGGCTGTCTACCGGCCTTCTCTGACGACGGGGAAGCCGGAGATGACGGTGCGAGATGCGCAGGGGAACGTGACACCGGTTACTGTGGCCACCGCGCCTGCGCACAACTATATTTTGAACATTGATTTTCAGGGGAACGATATCTGGGTGGCAACGGCCAAAGGTCTGAGCCACGGAGTTTTTCAGCGGTAATCATAAGGAGGCTTCATCATGATTGAATTTGCAGAAATACTGGAAACCATCGGTCACACACAAATCAAGAAGCGAGCGATGACCAACCTGGGTGTACTGAATGAAGCGTACGCCTATGCCAAACCCAGTTCGTTTTCTCGTGGGATGCGGATCGACCTGAACGGTCTGACCATTCTGCTCATCTCAGGCACAGCGTCGATCGACGATGAGGGGAAGAGCGTGCACATTGGCGACTTCCGGGCGCAGATGAGTCGGACGCTGGACAATATCACGGGCCTGCTCGAGAGCGAAGGCTGCACCTGGCACGACATCGTGCGCACTAGCTGCTACCTGCGCGACATTGACCGCGACTACGACGCTTTCAACGAAGAGCGTACAGCGTTCTTCAAGAAGCAGGGCCTCGATCCTCTGCCCGCGTCGACGGGCATCCAGGCCAAATTGTGCCGGCCAGAACTTCTGGTCGAGATCGAAGCGATCGCGATGTTCAAGACGCAAAAGGCAAGTGGCCCGAAGGAGTAGCGATGCGAATCGGGTTGGTTTGGATCAGCGCGTGCATGGTGGTTGCGAATGCCGTGCAACTCACGGGCGCGCAGACGATGGCGCAATCGGGTACGAGCACGCGAGTCTGCGAATGTGGCGCACACCCCCCGGGACCTCCGAAGGATCGAACAGTTCAGCCCTACGCTGGCGAACCGGCGGACCTGAGCCCGTATGCGAAATTCGCAGCGCCATACGACTTGAATTACACCCACCCAAACATTTACACCGGCGCGGGTCGCGATATCCCCGAGCCCAAGAATCTCACGGAAGTGCGCGTCGGATTCTTTGGGCCGATCGAGCACAATCCGGATCAGGTCTTCGGGCTGCGCATGCTGCATGGCGCGCAACTGGCGATCGATGAAGCGAACGCGCGCGGCGGTTACGGCGGCAAGCCATTCCGGCTCATGCTGCATAACGACTACGACAACTGGCAGGCCAAAGCAGTCTATGGCGACGATCGGCCCACCGATCCCACCATCTGGGGTTCCTCTTCGAACGAAGCTGTGAAGATGGTGTACGACGATCAGGACTGGGCGATCTTTGGGTCGATCAGTTCTGAGTCGACGCATATTGTGTTGCGGGTTGCACTGAAGGCCGAGATTCCGATCGTCAACTCCGCCTCTACAGATCCAACGATTCCTGAAACCTATATTCCGTGGTACTTCACCGACCTTCAGGACGATCGTGTGCAGTGCCTAACTCTGGCGCGCCGCATCTTTACCGATCTCGGCCTGAAGCGCGTTGCGATTTTGCGCGTCAACAATCGCTACGGCCGCTTCGGCGTTCTGAAGTTTCGCGACGCAGCTAGGCGGCTCGGCCACCCGGTCGTGATCGAACAAAAATTCATGCCCGGCGACACGGACTATACGCGCGCGCTCAAGATCATTCAGGATTCACGGACCGATGCCATTGTGTTGTGGACCGACGAGGGGCCAACAGCTGGAATTCTGAAGCAAATGAAAACACTCGGAATGAAGCAGCGTGTCTTCGGATCGTATCGCACGCTTGGCCCCGAGATGCTTGCAGAGGCCGGTCCCGCGGCAGAGGGGTTCGAGGCCGTCTTTCCTTATGACCCCACGCGCAAGGATCCGCGCTGGATTGAATTCAACAGCCGCTTTGCAGAGCGCTTCCACGAGCCGCCGGAACAGTTTGCCTCGCTGGCCTACGACGCGATGAATGCGCTGCTCGATTCCATTTGCAAGGCCGGGCTGAATCGAGCGCGCATTCACGATGCACTCGCCGATATCGAGCAGTACGACGGCGTGACTGGACACATGGTTTTCGATCCGAACCAGAAAAATGTTGCGCCTTTGTATCTAGGCAGCGTGCATAACGGATCCATCAGTTATCGCGTGGAGACGATGGAGAAGAAGCCTGTTGCGACACCGGTAGCGGCAGCATCGCAGGCGCCTTATGCGCGAGTCGGGGAAGAGGGCGTGAGCTATGCGGGACCATCAAGCGATGACATGCCGAAAGGACCGGTAAGCGTCGTGCTCTTTGGCCCGCAGGCCGAAAAAGTTGCGGCGTCGTCTGAGATGGTTGCTGCGCTAGCCGATTTTGCGAAGGGGCGAGCATTGCAGTTGGTGCCCGTGCTCAGCGATCAGAACTGGGGCGGCGCATCGACGCAACTTGTGCACGCACTTTGGGACCAGCATGCGCTGGCCATTGTCGCATTGGACAGAGACGCAGCGCATCTCTCTGAGCAGTTGGCGCTGAAAGCTTTTGTTCCCGTGATCGCAATCAGCGATGACAAGTCGCTGACGTCGACGAATGTGCCGTGGATCTTTCGCTTGCCTGCCGGGACCCCGCCGGCGGAGGCACTGCGACTTGTTGGAAATGCCGAGGCGCACAGCGGCGCGAATCCAGAACGATTGCGCGAGGTCCTTGCATCGGGTGACACAGTTGCCGGAGTTGCATTTTTGCCCACTGGCGAGCCGCGGGGAAAATAGTGGGGGCAACAAAATGAACGAGCTTTAACGAACTCAAAAGGAAAGGGCAGCCCGATAAAGGCTGCCCTTTTTGTATGCGTCCCGCCATTGAGTTAAGGCAAGTAGTAGCGAAGCGAAGTCCAGAACATGTTGTCGATGCCCTTTGCTCCGATCCCGGACGCTCCCGACCAGCCCTCACGCACGGCGTAACCGTACTGGAAGCCTTGGCGGAACCGGCCGCGGTCGCCCTTGTAGATGTCATACCACCAGCCGCCAGTAATTTCCTGTACGTCGCGGTTCTGAGCGCCGCAGGAACCACCCGGTGCATAGCCCGTGGAAGCGCCGCCGTTATATCCCGGATTGGCGTTGGTGTTGCATCCAGAGTTGCTGAGCAGGCGCGAACCATAACCCACGGCTGCGTTGCTTGGAGCAGACCACGTCGCACCCCACTTTCCACCGAGCGCAAAGTCAGCGGCGGTTGGGGTCTTTGTGCAGGTAAACGCTCCCGCAGTCGAGGGGCAGAAGACGGCGGCAGGTCCACCCAACGTCGTGGTTACACCGGCAGCTCCCCAATCGTCGCGGCTTGCATAGTCGCCGCCATAGTTGAAGTAAAGTGCGAGACGCGGTGTCGGGTTAATCTCAATTGTCCCCAACCCAGAGAAGTTGTGGATCGGCGAGAAGCCACCGGAAGAATTGGAAGTTAGGTCTGCCAGCGTCGTGTTGCCGTAGCGGCCAACACCTGAACCGTACATCGCCTTCGCTCCAATGATGAACTTGTTGCCTGCGAATCCGATGCGGGCGCTGGCGCCACCGCCGCCCAAGACCTTGCTATTGACGAAATAGCCCGCTGTGGATAGAGCTGGTGCGGCCAACACTGTGGCTCCGGCAGTCTGGGTGGCGGCGGCGTCGGTAAGGCCACCGTAAAGGTTGCTGTTTGTCGTTTCGCCGGGATAGACGGTTTCGTGGGCGAAGCGGCCGATGCCAAAGATTTCGTAATGGCCAAACTTTGGATCAATAGCGATCTTCGCGATGACATCGGGCGCTTCGTTGAAAGAAAGATTAGCAATGTTGGCGCAGCCGTTGACGGTCTTGTACACAGGAACTGCAACCTGGATTGTGTTCCCAGCGTTATCGACTTCGGTTTGATTTGTATAGTTCACAATCGAAGTCGCTGGTGTGCAAGTGTTGATGGCTGCATTAAAATTACCACCATTGTTTCCTTGGCTACCTACAACGGCATAAGGAGTGTTGCCCGCCAAAGAGGCCGCATAGATGATTTGCGGATTTTCCGCCGCGACGCCGAATGAGGCGTATTTGCCGGTCTTGGTTACCCGGAAGCCATACTGACGAGTCCAGACAAAGCCCGTAACGTAGTTCGGGTCTATGGTCTGGGGGGTCATGATGTCGCCCGACAAGTTTGAGATGCCCTTCTTGTCTTCCGTTGCGAGAGACCACAGCTGGCCGCCGGTAAATGCCCAGTGGTTGTTGGTCTCGGCTTGGCCCCAGATCACGCGCTGACGGAGGACGTAGCTGTTCGATTGATTGTTGTTCGAAGTTATTCCTGTCCCCAACCAGTCAGCCTCGTAGTAGCCGCGAAGGGTTCCCCAGTCCGTTTTGCCTTCTGCCATTAGCGTGACGCGCGACTGCCGTGCATCTCCGTAGAATTCGCTGAGTGAGTAAGCGTCTGCATGCTCATAGGGGATGGCACTGAAGGCAGTTGGAATGTCTCCGCCGGTCGCCTTGCTACGGTAGACCGTTTCACCCGCCACGTAGCCGCCCGGAGTGAGGGTAATTCCCTTGTAGTGCAGCGTGCTTGGATTCGAGATGGATTTCTTGATCGCAGCATTCTCGTCAGAGATGGTGGCTGCTATGGATACCGCGTTCGCCTTTAGATCGGTAACCGTGCCTTGCAGAGTAGAAACCGCTGCTGCGTTGTCGCTGGTTGCCTGCTGCTGAGCTGTTGCATCGGCTTCAGCCTTGGCTGCGGCGGCTTGTGCGTCTGCCGCGGTCTGCTGCGCCTGCTTTAATGCCGCATCTTTCGCAGCCAAGTCGGTCTTCAAGCCGTCGATCTGTCCCTGGAACTCCTGGCGCAGAGCGTTGATTTGATCAGCGACCGAGGGTTGCGGTGGCTTTTTGGTTGCAGCGTGTTTCTTGGCAGGTGCTGGAGGGTCGCCGGCGAACGCATTGATGCCGACAAAACTGGCTGCCAGAAGAACCGAAGCAGCTGTGCGGAGTCTGAAATTCATTGGGCCTCTCTTTTTCCTCTCAGATCGGTTTGAATCTTTTAAGTGCTCACAACTCTTGCGAGCCCCTTCACTTTCGCTTCCAGCAATCCTCAACATGCATGAGAGCGGATTTGCAACTGGCGTGCGAACAAAGTTCTGACGACCGTCCATGGGTCAACGCAGTGTTGTATGGGGTATGGTCGTATCTGTTTTGAAGGCTCGCAGATTTAGATGAATATTTGACTAATTCATAGATTTTTAACAGAGTTATGCGGGTAGCATGTCCGCGTTAAAGAAAGATGAATTCACTGTCTATTCATGATGCGCTTCGACGCGCAGGGCGCGTTGGGGCGCGCTCAAAGCAATGATGACGCTGTTGAGTGAATTTACTGGGGATTCCGAGCGCTCAGTAAGTTCGCCAGGATGCGGTATGCACCCGGGACTAGCTCAGGCAGCTGGCGATACAAGGCGAAAGCGACATAGATGTAAGTTCCTTTGCCGGGGTGAGCGACGAGCAGACCGCCTCTTTGTGGCTGCTGGCCGGTGTCGGCTGTTTGAGTAAGCGGTTTACATCCGGGATCCCAAGTATCCAGGAAGGAGTGCCCGCGCTCTTCGACCCAGCCGTCGAAATCGGCGGACGTAATGGCGTTGGGTGCTGTGAAGAGCGAATCGGCAGGATCGAGGAGTTGAACCGGCGCTTGTTCGTCCACCACGCGTTCGGCGCTTCGGCCCAAGGAGAGCGGAAGAGGTGCGGGGAAGTCGGCGGTTTGATACTGGACGATCAAGGTTCCGCCATTCCGCACGAATTCATTGAGACGGGGCTGGGCGGCGGCCAACTCGGGGCGAACAGAGTAAGCGCGAATGCCGATGACAATCGCGTTCCAACTGGACAGATCGGCGGAAGTCAGATCGTGCGGGGAAAGCAGGTGCGGCATGACGCCGAGGCCTTCCATGGCTTCCGGCACCAAATCGCCGGTGCCCATGACGTAGCCTACACGCAGGCCCGGTGCGACCTTTACGTCGACCTTGCGGGTGTGCACGATCGCGGATTGGTACTGGTTGTAGGGACGGAGCCCGGGATAGCCGACGTTCTGCCAGCCCGAGGCGTAGTCGTGCCCGCCGGAGTGGACGATTGCCTCTATTGTGAATGCCCCCGCTTGCGTTGCGGCGGGAGTGACGGAGAAGACGATTGGATCCGTATCGCCTGCGCCGGTGCGATGGAATTGAGCCTGTGCTGGCTGCGCGTGCCAACCGTCGGGCAACTTCAATTCGACACTCCCCTCGGCAGCGGCCTGGGTGTGGACGGTGACGTTTACCGGCATCGCCGCACCGTCGACAGGAAGAATGCGTGAGGCGGGGTCGATGCGGACACCGATGGCGGGCGTGACGACGAGCGGCTGGTAGATGCCGCCGGGTCCCGTGACGCGGCCGAGGGTTTGAACAACCTGGCCGATGCGGATGGGCACTCCGTCGAAGGTGAATTCGGCCCACGCGACGAGTGGCCACGGTGCGAAAGAGCGATCGCGCCATGCAGGATTGGAAACATCGTAGAAGGGCTGCTCGATTGTGGGGCGCGTGAAGTAGGGCTGCGTGGGTTCGGCGTCGTCGGGCACCTGAACCGTATAAATCGGGTCGGCGGCCGGAGCGGCCGGTTCGATCGCGCCGGAGGCGAGTTCGTGTTTCCACGCGCCGCCCGTCTGGCCCTCAAGCCAGACTTTTTCGAGATGGGTATCAGCGGTGGATTGGGTGGCATGAACGCGCAAGTGGAAATTCTCACCGGGTGAGACACTGCGTGGCGTTTCGTCGGCCGTGTCGCCACGGAATCCGCCGGCCTGCGCTTTGGCTGACGCGGTTCTGAAGGCGATCATGTCGAGGCCGAGCAGATCTTTGAGAGTCGTCTGGAATTGGCCGAGCTTTGCATCGAGTTCGAACAGCAGGCTGGCTTTGGCTTGCGGTGCGATGTTGCTGGACGAGACTCTGGCGCGAAGTTCGAGTGTGTGGCGGTAGATGGGCGCCAGCTTTCGTGCTGCGGCGACGGTTGCGTTGCACGGGCAGTCGCTCTCGAACTTCTGAAGGCTCGAGTCGATTTGAGCGACGCCCTGCGTGAGCCACACGGGTGCGACGCCAGGTACTAGCTTTGCCAGGCCGGTGATGCTTGTGTCGATGCGCACCTTGCTGTTGGAAAACAGGCTCTCGTTTTCGCCGTGGCTGGGCGCTGACGCCTTATCCGCCGGAACGACCGCCCAGAGATGGTAGCTGGCGCTCGACGGTCCGCTGAGAACGGGATTGGCGCCGCCGTTTTGCGATTTTTGCTCGCCCCAGCCTTCGCGGGCGATCTGCAGATAGCTGCGGCCGAGCGTGACGTCTCGGGCGCCGACATCCATGGTGACGT
>Ga0265339_10000103_pt1 | contig 68631 bp, 58 predicted proteins | sample 4CB219metaG_FD_202085 | JGI IMG/M metagenome (GOLD analysis project Ga0265339, IMG submission 202085) | Rhizosphere microbial communities from Carex aquatilis grown in University of Washington, Seatle, WA, United States - 4-CB2-19 metaG | ecosystem: Host-associated > Plants > Roots >... | reverse complement strand
GGCGGTGTCAAGGGCGCCGTACTTTGGCGTTCATCTCGACCCTTGACACCGTCCCGGCCACGGCCACCATTGGACTGGGTTCGAATCTCGGACGTTCTTTTCGAGATTCGAACCATAGCTGGAAAACCGTCTTGCATTGCTAAACGACCCGAGCTCGCACTTCGTTTGAATCACTTTCGATGGCAACCTTCTGGTTCCACCAACCATGTATTCGGCCTGGTAAAGCTCCATGATTACTTGTTCAAACTCCCTCGCCAGGCGAGAGAGGCAGGGCGTCCAATCAGGGTGTCGGCCTTACTTGCACCACTGGGCTAAACGGACTGCCCCACATGCGAACCGCGCTCCATCATCTGCGTGTAGTTCTGCCCGGAGCGCAACATCCAATACAACCGAACCGCCAGCTTGTGCGCGATGGCCACCTTGGCCACGCCGTGATGTTTCGTCATCGACAGACGCAGATACTGCCGATGCCAGTTCGGATCTTTGCTCTGTGCCTTGCTCGCAGCCTCCACCAGCAGCCAGCGCAGCAGCGTGTTGCCCTGCTTGGTAACGTGCCCCATGCGCTGCTGATGCTTGCCGCTGGATGCCTCCGCCGGGATCAGCCCAAGGTTTCCAGAGAGATGATGTCCACGCCCGATTTGTTGGATACGTCCGCTGTGAACATGACCCCATCCACGCGAAGAATGTCTGGATGGATTTGGAGGCAGACGGAATCGGTGATGCGCCCATCTCGGCGGGCGACGTATTCCATCGGGTGGTTTGGTCTGAAACATAGGTGTACGTATCGGTCCAGGCCTTTCATTACGTCCGCATCGTGGCTCCAATCGTTTCCCCCCGGAGCCGGGATTTCGATTCCCATCTCTCGCAGCTTGGCCAACGAATACAATCCCCCAAACCCACTGATGGAAGGTGCATTCCTTTGATCTGTGAAGTGGCAGAAGGTCGTGACAGCGTACCGATGGAACGGATCTTGCGTTGGCATCTAACGCCCCCCAGGACGGCGTCTCAGATTCTAAGCCGTGGACGCTGGTAGACCGTCCAGATTCTCGGTTCCCCAATGCTGAAGAAAAGAACAGGGTCCCGTGCGTGCTCAGATAAGGTCGAACTCGCCGCAAATGCCTTATCTCGCGCTTCCCGGCGTTACAATTGGCTCCGGCTTGAACCGTGCTTGCGGCTCGGCCTGAAAGCTGGCTCTTGTTATGGATGAACCCATTATGCTGCCCTCGGATTTTGGTCCTCGGCGCCGCCGCGGCGGCCTTCTCTGGATCGTTATCGCTGGACTTGTCCTGGTTGCCGTGCTTAGCTTCCGCACCGTGATTTCCTGGTATGTGAGCAATCTCTGGTTCGGGTCGCTGGGATACGCCGATGTGTTCTGGAGGTCGCTGCGCATCCAGTGGGAAGTGTTTGCCGTGTTTACCGCGCTGACGTTTGTGCTGCTCTATGGGTGGTGCCTGATCCTGGTGCGGGCGAATGCGGCGGGCCTGAGGAGCGCGGGGACTTTTGTGTTTAACGGCCGCACCATCCAAATCCCGCTTGACCGGGTGCTGAGGATAGGAGCGCTGATAGCGTCGGCGTTTATCGCGCTGATCTCCGGGACCGCGATGAGGGCGAACTGGACAGACTTTGCTCTCTACTGGTTTCATCCGGCGACGGGCGGGAGCGTGACCGACCCCATTCTGGGCCGAAGCCTGGATTTCTATTTCTTTACGCTGCCGGCGTGGAACGACCTGTCGGGATGGCTGCTGGCCCTGGCGATCCTGTTTTGCGCGGCCGCGGTTTTCTCCGCGCTGATTGCGGGCGGGCGCAAGCTTTCGCGCGACTCGTACGAGCGGCTGGCGCCGTTTCCCTGGCGCATCCTGTCGCTTCCGGTCGCGTTCCTGCTGCTGGTGCTGGCCGCTCGCGAGTACATTGCGCGGATTGAACTGATCCTGACGGGGCACACGGTTTTTTCCGGCATCACTTACACGGACGCGCACATTCAACTGGGCGGGATGATGCTGGTGTCGATTGCGCTTGTGCTTGGCGCCTTGGTTGCGGCCTTCAACCTGGTGGGGCGGCCGGGGGTGCGCTGGCTGATTGCCGCTCCGGTGCCGGCGGTGGTGTGCTTCTTCCTGGTGCAGATTGTGGCGTGGTATGTGGGCAACTTTATTGTGAAGCCCAACCAGCTTGAGCGGGAGCGGCAGTACATTGGCTACAACATTGACATGACGCGGCGCGCCTACGCACTGGACCGCATCGCGACGCACGAGTTTCCCGCCTCAGTTGACTTAGTGGACGCGGATGCGGAGCACAACCAGGCCACGCTGCAGAATATCCGGCTGTGGGACTGGCACGCGCTGCAGGACACGCTCAGGCAGATCCAGGAGATCCGGACGTATTATGACTTTCCCGACGTGGACATTGACCGCTACCAGGTGAAAGGCCAGACGCGCGAGGTGATGCTTGCGGCGCGCGAGCTAAGCGTGGAGAAGCTGCCGGAGAGCAGCCGCAACTGGATTAACGAGAAACTGATTTATACGCACGGCTACGGCATCACCATGAACCCGGTGAACGGATTTACGCCGGAGGGGTTGCCCACGCTGATGCTGAGCAATATGCCGATCCAGAGCGCGGGGGGTGCTCCGACGGTGACGCGTCCGGAGCTTTATTTTGGGCAGCTGACGGACACCGACGTGTACGTGAAGACGCGGCAGAAGGAGTTCAACTACCCGCAGGGCGAGACCAACAGCCTTTCGAGTTACGACGGAACGGGCGGCATTGAGATGGGCGGATTGATGCGGCGGCTGCTGATCTCATTTGACCGGGGCGACCTGACCAAGGTTCCGTTCAGCGATGACATTGGGCCGGAGAGCCGGCTGCTGATGCGGCGCAATATTCGCGAGCGGGTGCAGACGCTGGCTCCGTTTCTGGCGTTCGAGTCAGACCCGTACATGGTGGTTCGCGACGACGGCACGCTGGCGTGGATGATGGACGCCTACACCGCTGCCGACACCTATCCCTATGCGACCCATTATCCGCTGGGGGATGGGACGATCAACTACCTGCGCAACAGCGTGAAGGTGGTGATTGACGCGTACAACGGCAGCGTGACGTTCTACGTTTTCGACTCCAGCGATCCGATTGTTGCGGCGTGGCGGGGAGTGTTTCCGTCGCTGTTTAAGGACGAGGGGGCGATGCCCGAGGATTTGCGGCGGCACGTGCGCTATCCCGAGCTGTTTCTGCGGATGCAGGCGCAGGTTTACGGGCTCTACCACATGACGGATCCGGTGGTTTTCTACAACCGCGAGGATTTGTGGACTGTGGCCAGCGAAGTGGCGCTGGGGGATAGCGGCGAGCAAGTGACGCAGCCGATGGATCCGAACTTTGTGCTGATGAAGCTGCCTGAGGGGCCAGATGTTGAGTTTATCGACATACTGCCGTTTACGCCGGCGAACCGGAACAACCTGATTGGGTGGATTGCGGGGCGGAGCGACGGGGAGCACTACGGGACGTCGTTGGTGTACGACTTTCCGAAGACGCGGCTGGTGGATGGGCCGATGCAGGTGGAGGCTCGCATTGACCAGAACGCGCAGTTGAGCGGGCAGTTGACGCTTTGGAATCAGCAGGGGTCGCATGTGCGGCGAGGGACGCTGCTGGTGATTCCGTGCGGCAAGGCGCTGCTGTATGCCGAGCCGATTTACCTGCAGGCGCAGCGGAGCCCGATGCCGGAGTTGCGGCTGGTGGTGCTGGCGCTGCAGGACAAGCTGGCCTATGCCACCAGTTATGAGGCGGCGCTGCAGGCGCTGTTTGGGGGCGGGGCAAGCAGCCTGAGCGGGGGCGAGGCTGCGGCGCCGGCTCAATCGGCGGGGGCACCGGCCGGGGCTGCGGCGCAGGCGCAGGCTCCTGACTTGAACGGGCTGATCCATGCGGCGGCGCAGGATCTTCAGGATTATCAGCAACTTACCGCGCAGGGAAAGCTGGGCGAGGCGGGGAAGAAGCTTGAGGACCTGAAGCAGAAGCTGGGGGCGCTGGAGAACGCGAAGCGCGAGGCGGCTGGAAAGACGCAGAAATAATAAAACGGGGATGTGTTGCGGATTGAGCGGTTTACGGGCTTGATGTGCATGCGCTATGGGTGCGCGCTTAAAATACTGAAGTTTTTACTTGACTATTTGTTGGAGGTGTTTGATACTGAAGTTGCTGCTTGAGTATTGGTGGCGAGAATGACAGGACAAGGAGGCAGGTTATGACAGGAACGAAGGTGGAACCGAATGTTGTGCATGCGACGTGCGTGGTGGAGCGGAGTTTTGCCAAGCCGTCGGCGATTGTATTTGCGGCGCTGAGCGATCCGAACAAGGTGCAGCGGTGGATGGGCGGTGGCCAGCACAGTGAGCTGGAGGATTTCCTGTGCGAGTTCCGCGAGGGCGGACGGCAGGTGCTGCAGTACCGGATGGGGCCGAATACGCCGATTGCGGGGTCAGTGATCCTGAATGAGGGGCGGTTCCAGGAGATTGTGCTGGGCGAGCGGATTGTGACGGCCTCGACGATGAAACGGGACGGGAAGACTTTCTCGGCGTCGTTGGTGACGTTTGAGCTGGTGGAGACGGAGACGGGAACGGACCTGATCCTGACTCACCAGGGAGCGTTTTTTGAGGGCGCGGACGGGCCGGCAATGCGCGAGCAGGGATGGCGGAGTTTGATGGCGAACCTGGCGAAAGTGGTGGATGAGCAGTGAGCGGCGGACAGCGGACAGCGGTCAGTGGCCTGGGCCGGTAGCCGGTAGCTTGTAGCTGCATTGACGAGCTACCGGCTGCGGACTACCGGCCACTTGCTACGAGCTGCGGGAGTTGAGGAAAGGGGCCATCCGTGACGGAACGGCAGCTAAATATCGAGCGGGTGTTTGATGCGCTGGGTGATCCCCGGCGGCGGGCGCTGCTGGAACTGTTGAGGGAGGGTCCGCAGTCAGTTTCGAAGATGGCCGGGCCGCTGAAGATCACGCTCACGGCGGTGGGGCAGCATCTGGATATCCTGGAGGCATGCGGGCTGGTGGCGACGGAGAAGGTGGGGCGGGTGCGCACGTGCCAGTTGGCGAGCAAGGGACTGGACGTGCTGGAGGAATGGGTGCGGGCGCACCGGACGGAATGGGAGCGGCGGCTGGACGGGCTGGCGACAATTTTGGAGGAGGAGGGTGCGGACGAGTAAGTGACCAGCGGCGTACTGCGCATCATAACTTGCTTGCCGAAGCCAGGCGTGAAGTGCTAATGAACTAAGGAATCGCTTAAGAAAACCTAAGTGAGCAGGCTCTCACAAGCGTTCAGATTTGGGGCCAAAGGTACAGCTTCAGATGAGGGGGGCTTCGTGTTTATCGCGAACCTATTGGTCCTGCTCGGCATTGTTGCGGAAACTGCGGTCATCGCGGTGCTGAGTTGGAGACGCATGTACAGGTCTCTTCCTATCTTCTTCTTTTACATAGTGTGGGGTGTGGCGGGGGATAGCACGTTGCTGGTTCTCCGAACCCTGATGCACTCAAAGAGTTTGTACCCTTTTGAGATAGAGATCTATGTCGACTCGTTTTTCCAGTACCTGGTTCTGATTGAATTGGCCTGGTCTACGATTCGCCCCGTCCACCGTTCGCTGCCGAGAGGATTTCTGCTGGGCATTTCAATATTGATTGCCGCGGCCGCGGTGCTGGCGTGGCCTCTTTCAGGGATCAAAGAATCGCTGGATTATCCGCGGCAATTCCTTTTCGCCCTGCACGCGCAGCGAGCGTTTGCAATTCTCAGGATTCTGTTCTTTGCAATGCTGGCGTGCTTCAGCCAATTGCTGAGCATCGGCTGGCGCGATCGCGAGCTCCAGGTTGCCACCGGCCTGGGTATCTATTCGCTGGTAAGCCTGGGCGGGGCGATGGTGCACTCCCACCAATCGTTTGGATTGCAGTACTACTATGTGGACGTGGCAGTTGCATCGAGTTACTTGCTATCGCTTATTTACTGGATCTACAGTTTTGCCCAACAAGAGGCGGCACGGCGCGAGATGACGCCGGAGATGCGGGGTATTCTGGTTGGCCTGGCAAATGTGCTGAGCCAGCAGCGGAGCGAGTTGTCCGTGCCGAAGCGATAGCCGGGCCTGGGGTGCTTCGCTGCGGTGCCTGTATTCCGTCGTAGAACATTCTGTATGCTGAAAAGTGCGATCCCCGTATGAGACGTGCGCCGATCCTTCCCATTCTTTCTGCTGCTCTGCTTGCCTGCTGGCTGTTGCAGGCCGGCGCGCAGGCGAATGCCGCTCCGGCGCTGCCTGCCCTGAACACGGCGGGCGAGCTGGGCGCCGAACTTTTTGCGCAGTCGGGTTCGACAGGGATGGTGCTGGTGGTGGTGCGCGGGGACCAGGTGTTTTTCCGCGGATATGGTGAGACGGCGCCGGGATCGCTTCAGGTTCCGAGCGAGGATTCACTGGTGCGGCTGTGCTCGCTGACCAAGATTTTTACCACCGACCTGCTAACCAAGATGGTGGCGGACAAGACGGTGGGTCTTGACGATACGCTGCTCCGTTATGCTCCGCGTGGAGCGAAGGTGCCCGAGCGCATCCGCCCGATCACGCTGCTGGAACTGGCTACGCACACATCGGGGCTGCCGCGGGAACTTGGGAGTGCGCCGCGCGATACGCCGCATTTTACGTATCCGGACTACCGCACGCGCTGGCGCTGGCTGCCGAATGAACGGCTGCGCAGTGTGCCGGGAACGGTGGCGCTTTACTCGAATGTGGGTTTCGATTTCCTGAGCGACGCGCTGGCGGCATCCGCGCACAAACAGTACGCGGCGCTGTTGAGTGAGCGCACGCTGAATCCGCTGGACATGTGGAGCACGACGTATTTCCCCACCGCGGAGCAGTGCGGCCGGCTGCTGGAAAGCGCGCACGAGGAACGGCCCTGCGCGGTGACCGAAGCGACGGCGGGGAGCTCGGGGCTGTATTCCTCGGCGCGGGACATGACGATCTGGCTCCGGTATCTATTGGGAACGGGAGGGCCGGCGATACCGGCGCAGGACGAAGCGGCGCAGGCGGTCTACATTCGGCCTGCCGACCTGGTGCGGCAGAGGGGACTGGACCACGCCGGCGAGCCGACGGGGGTGGGGCTGGGCTGGATTCGCATTCTGCCGCTCGATTCCGAGTCGCAGATTGTGGAGAAGACTGGCGGTGGCGCGGGGTTTGAGACTTACATTGCGATTAACCATGCGCGGCGCACGGCGATCTTTGTGGCGGCCACGGACGGGCCGGTGGATGCTCACCTGAATCTGTTTGACGCTGCGAACCAGTTGCTGCTGGCGGTGGCTGGACTTCCGCCGTTGCCGCCGCCGCCGGCGAGGCCGGCGAGACGGCATGCGCGCCACCAGCGGCGGCACGGGGGATGATCGGCGCCGGATTAGCGGCGTCAATCCGGGACTGAAGACCGCCAAGTTCATCGCGATGAAGCTGCGATGAACAGGGCACGGTTGGATTGCAGGGGTCTGGAGACCCCCGCTACAGCCGGTCTGGAGACCGGCGGTACTATTCCGGGCGAAACATGTCCGGGGTGCAACGGAGGGTTGTCAGATGCCATCCCATCTAGTTGCACAGGCCGTCACCGCGAAGTGCGAGGGGCTGGCGCAAATCAATGGTGGAACGGGAAGGAATTATGACGACAGAGATACTGGAGAAGGTGGCAACGGTTGACGATGTTCGCAAGGAAGTTGCCCGGATGAAAACGTTGGTGACCGATGCGGTGAACGATGGGGTTCGATCGGCGCTGCAGGCGATTGAGGCGGGGCGCGAGGCGGCCGAGGACGCGATCAGCGATGCGCGGCGCGCGACGAAGCGAAACCCGCTGCAGGCGCTTGGAGTGGCATTTGCCGCCGGCGCGGTGATATGCGGGCTGGCGGTCTGGATCGGATCGCGGAGGCGGTAGCCGCTCTGTTTGTGTGGGCTGGTTGAGCGGAGCTGGAGTTTAGGTGGGGGTCTGGAGACCCCCACTACAGCCGGTCTGGAGACCGGCGGTACGTTGTAGTGCGGCGGCGCTTCAGCGTGATCACTGGACCGTTTTCATTTGGTGAGTGCGTCAGCGGCGTTGGCCTCAAGGATCCAACTTGCGGTGGTGCTGATGGTGTACTCGTTCTCAAACCAGAGCATACCGAAGTCGTCGATGGTCTCAGGAAAATCGGGCTTGATTACGATGTAGCCGGGGATCATGCCGCCGGGAATGAAGGTGTTGTCGGCACGGTTGTTGCCATAGGCGTGCAGCTTGGATTCAGTGCCGATGGACGAGATGTAAGACGTGCTGGAGACGGGATGGGTGCCCAACAGGTAGTTGGCGGCCCGCAGCGTGTACTCCGGGCCAACGATCTGAGGGAAGGCCTTGTGGAGAAAGTACATGCTGGAGCCGAACTGGGCCACCTGCGCTGAACCGCCCCAAGTGCCGAGGCTGGGCGGAACGCCGAAGGGGTTTTTGGCCATTTCAGCGTCGACCTGGGATTTGTAAGCCTTGACCGCATCCTCAAGCTGAGTGCGGAAATCGGCGTCCATGTATGGGAGGGCGAAGACGGCCATCCAGCCGCCGTAGCGGAAGTTCTGGCGCATGGAGGGCCAGAGCTCGGCGACCCGCTTCTTGTATTCGTCGCCTCCATTGGTGGCGAGCATGAGGGAGAGCGCGGCGCGGAACTCACCGACCTTGCCGAAGGCGCCTCCGCTGTAGAATCCGGCGCGCTGCGGCGCGGGTGTGGGGTTTGCCTGCTCATCCTTGTAGAGCTTGATGGCGGTGTCCAGGCACTTCTTTGAGAGAACGCTGTCCCAATTCCTGAGTGCGACAGAAGCATCGGCAAGCGCGGTGGCGGCGCCGTACTGCAGATACGGCTCCTTGTTGGTGAAGGCCCAGCGATCGTCAGGCTTGCCGGAGAACTCGGCATTCATTTCATTGGGGCCGAGGGCGGGCAAGTAGACGCGGCCATCGGTGTTGGAGTTGGCGTCGCCCAGGTGGGTGTACTGGCGAAGGGTGGGCTCAATGATGCCCATGATGGGGTGGCCGATGTTGTCAACCTGGGCCAGGATTTGGAGGACGCCGTGCTTGACCTGCTCGACTGCGTCAGGGACGCCGTCAGGGCGATGCATCTCCACGGTGCGCGCGGTCTCGTCCACAGCAAGCTCGTCCCACTTGATGCCGAACTGCTTGTAAGCCAGGGACAAGTCCTCAATAACGGAGTACTGGCTGGGAGCGATGTTGTCGTAGTCGCCGGCGTCAAACCATCCGCCGATGTTGAGGCCGGGGATGTGGTCGCCGGGCTTGTACGGCGAGTCGGCGGTGGCGCCCTGGCGATAGCCGTCAAAGTGCTGCCAGTTCAGAGGAGCCTGGCGCGCGTCGTCCATGTGAGAGAGGCCGTGCCACATGCGGTAGCCTTCGCGGACTGAGACGTGGTCCATTTCAACGCCGAGGAAGCCGGACAGGCTGGACTGCCAGGCGTGGCTGTAGACGCCGTTCTCAATGGGGAAGAGCTTTGTGCGCTCGCCGGCATACTCGATTGCGTAGAGGCCGGGATCTTTCACGGAAGAAAAATCGAAGTTGGCATAGCGATAGCGCAGCCAGGGCGTGGGCGTGGAGATTGGGCCTTCAAAGATCTGCTTGTAAGTGCCGTCGGCCTCGAGGCGCAGGACCTTTGCGGTTTTGGGCGCGTCGAAGTTGGGATCGAGCTCAAGGACGGCGACCTTGGGGAACTGGGGAGGATAGCCGACCTGACTGTGCGCGATGACGGGCGGGCGGGTCCAGTCGGGGATCAGGTCAGGATGAATGTGCCAGACCACCGCGCCTTCGGTTTTGCCGGAGGGGATGAGAGTGCGCAGGACGAACCAGCCGTTCTGGGCGCGATCGCGGCCGTCAAAGAGCGAAACCGGAGCGGAGTCAGAGCTGACCGTGATGCGATTGAGCGGTTCCTCAGCAGCGAGCGTGATGCTGTTGCCGGTGACGATGGGCTCGGGCTGCGTGTAGCCTTTGTCCTTGTCCCATTCCTCCTGGTAGGGCAGCTTTTTGGGATCGTCGGGCGAGGGCAGCACCTGGTGCATTTGGTCCTGCGGACTGCGCGGGATGACGCCGAACTGCTTGCCATCGACGGCGTAGCTTTTGCCGGTATAGATGGAGGGGAGGAACTCGAGATTGAAGCCGGCGCGGCCAGCGAGTTTGTCGGGAAGCGGCTTGTCGAGATTGATGGTGACGCGCACGCCGCCGGGTTCGGCGGCTACTTCAAGGGTGTAGTCCATCTGGTAAGTGGGGAACGAGAGGCGCGCGGCGAGGCGGCTGTGTTCCTTGTCCGGCTGGACGCCGTTGAGCCTGGCGACCAGGTCCCACTGCTCGGGAGTGGGCACGAGGCGGACGTCGCCGTTGGTGGCGATGCGCTGGCCGTGGAGGATGATCTGCATGGCCGCGTTTTTCTCATCCACAAAAACAGGATGATAAGTGTTCTGATACAGCATCACGCTGAAGCCGCGCGAGTCCAGATAGCCGTTGTCCGTTACTTTCATTTGGGCGGTAGCGGTGGGCGCCGCGAGTGCGATGAGGAGGGCAGCAAAGAGGAGGGCCTGAGGCCGCGCGAACAGAGAGCGTACGAACATTGGCGTGGGTTCCGATCTACTTTTGGTGACGCGTAAGGAATTCTAAAGTTTCAGGGGTGGAAAAGACGAGCGGCGAGTCTGTGTCTCGGGTCGACTCGCCTTGTATTCGCCCGGCACCGCCTAGTCCGCCGAGGCATGCTCCATACGGCGCGACTTCTTGCCCGCTCCCGATCTGAGCAAATTGCTGAGCATGAAGTAAAGCGTGGGGATGAAGAAGAGGTTCAGCACGGTAGAGAGCAGCATGCCGCCCACGATGGTGGTGCCCACGGAACGGCGACCCAAGGCGCCTGCGCCGGTGGCGAAGACCAGTGGCAGAACGCCGAGGATGAACGCAAACGAAGTCATGAGGATGGGGCGCAGGCGGAGTTCGCCGGCCTCGGCTGCAGCTTCAGCCAGCGAGCGACCCTTGCGGCGCAACTGCTCGGCGAATTCGACAATGAGGATTGAGTTTTTGGCGGAGAGGCCGATGAGCATGACCAGGCCGATCTGGCAGTAGACATCGTCAGACAAGCCGCGGAGGTGCACGAGTTCCAGAGCGCCCAGCACGGCCATGGGAACCGCGAGCAGGATGATGAAGGGGAGGGCGAAGCTCTCATACTGCGCGGACAACGTGAGGTAGACGACGAGAATGCCGAGGCCGAAGATGAGCAGGGCCTTGCCGGCGGACTCAATCTCGTCCAGGGTCAAGCCGGTCCACTGGTAGCTCATGCCAGGCATCATCACCTTCTGGGCCAGGTCCTGCATGCCCTGGATGGCCTGACCGGAGCTGTATCCCGGCGCCGCCGAGCCGTCGACTTCCACGGAGCGGAACAGGTCGTAGTGGTTGATGACCGGCGGCCCGGAGCTGTTGGCCACGGAGACCAGGTTGTCGAGGGGCACCATCATTCCGGAGTCGGAGCGCACGTAGTAATCGTGCAGATCGCTGGCCCGCATGCGGAAGGGCTGATCGGCCTGGACGTAGACGCGATAGGTGCGGTTGTTGAAGTCGAAATCGTTTACGTACTCCGAGCCCATGAACACGCCCAGCGCGGTGGTGATCTGCGAGAGCGGCACGTTCATGGCCTTGGCTTTTTCGCGATCGATGTTGACCAGCACCTGGGGATCGTTGGCGGAGAACGAGGTATAGAGGTTGGTCAGATCTTTGCGTCCGCGGCTGGCGCCGACCACTTGGTGCGCCACGCGGTCCAGGTCGGCGAGTGTGTTCTTGCCCTGGTCAAGCAGTTCGAACTGGAAGCCGCCCAGACTGCCCGTTCCGGCCACGGCCGGAGGCAGCATCATCTGAACAATGCCGCCGTTGGGCGAGAACATGAGCATCTGCAGCTTTCCATTGATCCGCGCGGCGATGTCCGCCGTTGAATGTCCCTGGCCTTTTCTCTTGTCAGACGGCGTGGTGGAGCAGAACATCATTCCGGCGTTGGACGCGTTGCCGGCAAAGCTGAAGCCGATGATGGAGAATGCGCCGGCGATGTCAGGGTCCTGGCCAATGAGGGACTCGGCGCGGTCTGACAGCGCGCTGGTGTAAGCGAGCGACGATCCCGGAGGCGCCTGGATGATGACCATGAGGAAGCCCTGGTCTTCCTGGGGAATGAAGCCGGTGGGCACGATCCTGTACATGGCGTAGGTGGCGTAGAGCCCGGCCAGGAACACCACCAGGATGATGTAGCGGATCTTGAGGGCGAAGTGAATGGAGCGCGCGTAAGTGCGGCCCATCCAGGTGATGAGCGAGTCAGCGGCGTGGATGAATGCGGCGAAGGCGCGGGAGATGAAGCCGATGTGGAGAAAATCGAGCTGGTGCGGACGCTGTTCCTCGCCACGCAGGAACAACGCCGAGAGCGCGGGAGACAGCGTGAGCGCGTTGAATGCTGAGATGGCGATGGAGAACGCGATGGTGAGCGAGAACTGCCGGTAGAGGATGCCGGTGGTGCCGGGGAAAAACGATACCGGGAGGAACACGGCGATGAGCACCAGCGATGTGGCGACCACGGCGCTGGTTACTTCCGCCATGGCGTTGGACGTGGCCAGGTGGGGATCGGAGTGCTCCATGTGCATGTGGCGCTGCACGTTTTCAATCACCACGATGGCGTCGTCCACAACCAGGCCTGTGGCCAGGGTGATGCCGAACAGGGTGAGGATGTTGATGGAGAAGCCGAAGACGTTGATGAAGGCAAAGGTGCCGATGAGCGAAACCGGGATGGTGACCGCGGGGATGATGGTGGCGCGCCAATCAAGAAGGAAGAGGAAGATGACCACGATGACGATGACGATGGCCTCTCCCAAGGTGACCAGAACTTCGTGGATAGAGTCGCCGACGGCGGTGGTGGAGTCGAAGGCGATGGCATACTCGAGGCCCGGCGGGAAGCTCTTCTCCATTTGCTTGAGGACGGCCTTGCAGCGGGCGTCGACATCGAGCGAGTTGGCGTTGGAGAGCTGCATGACGCCAACGCCCTGGGCGATGTGGCCGTTGTACTTCAACTGCGAGCTGTAGTCTTCAGCACCAACCTGGGCGTGGCCCACGTCCTTGAGCTGGATCAAGCCGTTGGGGGTGTTTTTGAGGATGATGTTTTCGAACTGGGAGGGATCGCTGAGGCGGCCGATGACGCGCACCGGGATCTGGAATTGCTGGTCAGAGTTGGCGGGTTGCTGGCCGAGCTGGCCGGCGGGAATTTCAACGTTCTGCTCAAGCAGCGAGTTCACCACGTCGCCGGCGGTGAGGTTGCGCGACGCGAGTTTCATGGGATCGAGCCAGACCCGCATGGCGTATTTGCGCTCGCCGAAGATCATCACGTCGCCCACGCCTGGAACGCGCTTCATGGCGTCTTTCACGTAGACGTCGAGGTAATTGGAGATGAACTCATTGGAGTAGCGGCCATCGCGGCTGAAGAAACCGGCGCCGAAGACGAAGTTGCTGTTGGCTTTGTTGACCGTGATGCCGGTCTGGTTGACTGCCGCGGGCAGGCGCCCCTGCACGCTGGCCACGCGGTTCTGCACGTCTACCGCGCCGATGTCAAGGTTATAGCCGGTCTGGAAGGTGACGGTGATGGCGCTGGTGCCGCTATTGGTGCTGGAGGAGCTGATGTAGCGCATGCCGGGAACGCCGTTAATGGCTTCCTCAAGCGGAATGGTGACGGCCTTCTCCACGGTGCCGGCATTTGCGCCCACATAGACGGCGGCCACGGTTACCTGGGGCGGCGCCAGCGTGGGGTACATGGCCACGGGCAGAGAGGGGACACACACCGCCCCGGCCAGAATGATCATGAGCGCGCAGACAGTGGCGAAGACGGGCCGATGAATAAAGAAATCAACAAACAAAGTATGCCTTCCTTCCGACGTCCTGGTGGGAAACGGTCCGGCTCAGGCGTGGGCTGGCCCGCGGCGGAGACCTTGAGCGGCCGCTACGCGCCTGCCTTGCCGCCGAGCGGCATTACGGGCATTCCGTTCACCAGGAATTGCGTGCTCGATGTAATGACGCGATCGCCCGCGCTCAATCCGGACGTTACCGCATAGGAGTTGCCCACCGTATCGCCCAGCGTGACGGCAACCTGGTTGGCAAAATACTGGCCGCCGCGCTGCTGCGCGACGAAGACAAACGGCTGGCCGCCGAGGCGTGTCACGGCAAGCACCGGAACTACCGCCGTGGGCGACGTGCTCCACACCACACGGGCCTTCACCAGTTGCAGGTTGCGCAGCTTCTCCGGCGCCAGGTGCACGGGAGCCTTTACCAGGATTCCCTGCAGAGAGCTGTCCACCTGCGGCGAGATGAAGTCGATCTTGGTCTTCTCCAGCAGGTTGCCGTTGGTGTCCATCAGGTCCACTTCCAGGCCCTGGCGAAGCTGGGACACGCGCTCCGTGGGGACATAGACGTAGGCTTCCAGGTCCTTGTTTTCGTCCACCGTGGTCAACATGGTGGAGGTGGAAGCGTAGTCGCCCACGTGTACCGGAACGTCACCCACCACGCCATCGTACGGCGCGCGAATGGTGTAGTAGGCCAGTTGTTCCTCAGTGGTTTTCCGTGAGGCAGTGGCCGCATCGTAGTCCGCTTTGGCGTTGTCCATGGCCTGTTGCGCCTGCTGGAAGGCGTCAAGGCTGATGATGCCCGCGTCGTGCAGCTGCTTCTGGCGGCTGTACTGGAGCGTGTTGTAGTCCAGCACCGTTTTCTTCTGCTGCTCCGTGGCGCGCTGCGCGTTCACAGTTGACTGCTGCTGCAGCGAATCCAGGGTCATCAACGGCTGGCCGGCGCGCACCTTGTCGCCGGATTGCACCATGATCTGCGTAATCCTGCTGGAAATCTGCGCCTGCATGGTGGTGGAGCGCCGCGACTTGATGGTGGCCACATAATCGCTGGATTGCGGTACCGGCTGGAGCGCCACCACCACCGTCTGCACAGGCATGGCCTGCCCCGCCGCCCCGGCCGCTGGCGCCGGCGCTGCCGCCTGCCGGCAGCCCACTGCCGTGAGCCCAAGCATCAAAATACAACTTGTCAAAATCACACGATTGAACACGTAAGCCTCGCTATGAACTGCCGGGTACTCTGCCCGGCCTACCCTGTAGAAAAAGACGTTCCGCAGTACTGCCCGGTCTGATTCAATGAACCGCACCATTGTCGCAAAATTTCCTCATTTGTGCCGTGATGGAGCCCACGGGACGGGGATTGGAGCGACCAACCGGTTCGGGCGGCGGGCAAACCGGCAGCGGAAGAATTCGCAGGAGGCGGGGACGGGAGTTCCGGGAGCCGCGGCGCGAGTCGCGGAGCATGCCTGCCGGCGCCCTGGCCACCCGTTCCGGCGGCGCCGATTTCTTTGACACGCAGGGTTGAGCTTGATAGCTTTGAAGACGGGCACTTCCGGGCCGGCCGGATGCATTTGTGCCCGCCGGGAGCGCTTCAAAACCGGCGGCTCTTCACAGCCCATCCTCCCATTTCGCGTCCCCGTCGTCTAGCCCGGCCTAGGACACCGCCCTTTCACGGCGATAACACGGGTTCAAATCCCGTCGGGGACGCCAGAAAGCCGGACAAGCGCCACTCCTGTCCTCCGCCGCATTCCTCATTTGAGAAATCAGGCCGTGCGAACTCGGTCGCGGAACCGCATAAGGGCGCCGCGCGTAAATCATCCATAGAGTAGTCCGCCTGCGGCCGGAACCGTCTTCATTCCGTCCAAGAAGTACCGGGATATGCAGCCGTGATCGCAGGTGCGGACGGCAGATTTCCGTGTTGCGTACACTGAATATGACCTCCTTTGGGCTGCCGCGTCATCGTCTCACGGAACGGGAACGGCCTGGAATAGCGAAGGACGAGCAAAAACGATGCCACTGATCGAGGCCTTCAAACTCGCGCTACAGTCCCTCTGGGGCAACAAGCTCCGCTCCATCCTTACGCTCATTGGAGTCATCATGGGCGTGGCCTCGGTGATCATGGTGATCACCATGGTGCAGGGCGCCAACAAATATGTGAGCACCAAGCTCTCCGGCTACGGCGCGGACGTTTTCACCATCACGCGCATGTCGAGCGTGATCTTTACTCCGGAAGAGTACTTCAAGTTCCAGAAGCGCAAGATTCTGCGCATGAGTGACTACGAGGCCGTCCGGGAAGGCTGCGGGGGCTGCTCGGAGGTGGGCGCGCTGCTGAATAAATCCACCAACGTGGTGGCCAACGGCAAGTCGAGCAACAACACTGAAGTGCGCGGCTACACCTGGACCATGCTCTCGATGCAGAACGTCAACATCGAGTTAGGACGCGGCTTTACGCCTGCCGACGATGAGCACGCCACGCACGATGCGATTATCGGCTACGACATCATCGACAATCTGCTGCCGCAGGGCGATCCCCTGGGCAGGGAAATACGCGTGGACGGAATTCCTTACACGATTGTGGGGGTTGGCGAGCGCCAGGGCAAGACTCTGGGCTTCTCCCAGGACAACTGGGTGGCCGTGCCCATCACCACGTATCAGCAAATCTATGGCTACAACGATTCAGTGGATATTTATGCGCGCGCCAGCGGCAACGCTTTGGGAATGGAACACGCAGAGGACGAAGCCCGGGTGATTATGCGCGTGCGCCGGCACGTTGCGCCGGGCCAGCCAGACGACTTCGAACTGGAAACGAACGACACATTCCTGGACATCTGGAAGCAGATCAGTTCGCTTTTTGCGGCCGTCGTTCTCGGTCTGGCATCGATCGCGCTGGTGGTGGGCGGCGTGGTGATCATGAACATCATGCTGGTGAGCGTGACGGAGCGGACGCGGGAGATCGGCGTGCGCAAGGCACTGGGCGCCAAGCAACGCGACGTGCTGCTGCAATTCCTGATCGAGAGCGGATTCCTGGCCCTGGTCGGCGGCGCCCTGGGCGTGCTGGCCGGAGTCCTTGTAGGCAAGATCATCACAGTGGTGGTGGGCTTCCCCACCGCGGTGCCGCTCTGGGCCGTTTTCCTGGGCCTGTTTCTGGCAACCTCAGTGGGAATTTTCTTTGGCGTGTATCCGGCCAGCAAGGCGGCGAAGCTGGATCCGGTGGTGGCGTTGCGTGCGGAGATGTAGACGACAGCTTCCAGCTACTAGCTCCTAGCTTCTAGCTCGAAGAACAAAATCGACTGAGGCGGCGGACCCACCGCAGAAGGCTTGGGCTTTTAGCTAGGAGCTAGAAGCTAGCAGCTAGGAGCTCTCCCCGAATGGCTAAAGGACAGACCCGCGAATCCGTAAAAATGGCACTGGACACGCTGCGCACGAACAAGCTGCGCTCCGGGCTGACCGTGCTTGGGATCGTGATCGGCGTGAGCACGGTGATCACGATTTCGTCGGTCATCAGCGGCGTGAACAACCGCGTAAACGACTTTGTGAGCGCGCTGGGCACCAATGTGATCTGGGTGTTTCACATGCCGGTGATCGGCGTGCGGCCCACGGCGGAGATGCTGGCCCGCAAAAAGCTCAACATCGACGATGTCCACGCCCTGGCACAATTACCGCATGTGATTGCCGCCGACGGCGCTTACCAGCACACCGGCCAGTTCCGCGTGGGCGCGGTAAGCGTGAAGTATGAAGGGAAGAAGGTGGCGGGCACCCTCCTGACCGGGTCAGGAGCTTCTGTCAGCGTCATCAACGACTTCACGTTGCTCCAGGGCCGCATGTACACCGATGCAGAAGACCAGCGCGCCGCGCACGTCTGCGTGCTGGGCCATGACGCGTGGGAGGAGCTGTTCGGCAACCAGAACGCCATCGGCAAGGAAGTGAATGTCGAAACCGGTCTCTATACCGTAATTGGGGTGCTGGACAAGCAGAAGCAGCCGTTTGGCGGCGGCAAGAACCAGGCCGACAACCAGGTGTATTTTCCCCTGGGCACCTTCCACAACCTGCACCCGGAAGACAAAGACATGTGGGTCAGCTTGAAATACGACGATCCCAAGAACAAGGCACTGGTGCAGGAGGAAATTCGGGAAATGCTGCGCATCCGGCGCAAGGTGCCCGTGGAAAAGCCGGACGACTTCGAGATTTTCGGGCCGGATTCCATTTCCAAGCTATGGGGCCAGATTACCGGCGGGCTGGTACTGTTCATGATCGCGGTTTCAAGCGTGGGGCTGATGGTGGGCGGCGTAGGCGTGATGAATATCATGCTGGTTTCAGTGACCGAGCGAACGCGGGAGATCGGGGTGCGCAAAGCCATCGGCGCCACCAAGCAGATGATTCTGACTCAATTCACTACCGAAGCTGTGACCTTATGCGCCCTGGGGGGCATAGTTGGGATTCTCTTAGGAGCAATCCTCACCTGGATCATTTATTTTCTCCCTGTCGGTCTGCCGGCAACCATGTCCCTGTTGTGGGTGACGATCGCCTTCAGTGTGTCCTGCGCCATCGGCCTGCTCTTCGGCATTTATCCCGCATGGAAGGCGGCGACGCTCGATCCCATAGAAGCGTTGCGATACGAGTGAGCGGCGAGGGCCCGGCTTTCCACCGAAAGCTGTTGCACTCGTCACAGACTCAGGTCGCGGATGATGGCTAAATCGGGACAGGCTGGAGGCTTCGTCGATGGCCCGTGGGCACAACCGCGAATCCGTTCTTTTGGCGCTGAACACCCTCAGGCAGAACAAAATGCGTTCGGGACTCACGATCCTGGGCATTGTAATCGGCGTGACCACGGTGATTGTGATCTCATCGGTGATCAGCGGGCTGAACAGGAGGGTTTCAGACTGGATCACTTCATTCGGAACCAACGTTATCTGGGTCTACCACCTGCCCATGATCCAGGTGAACATGAGCACGGAACAGTTGACCCGCAAACCGCTTACGCTGGAGGATGCGCTAGCGTTGCGCGGGTTGCCGCATATCGTGGCTTCCGATGGCGAGAAGCGGCACGTCGACGAACAGTTCCGGATTGGCAACGTAAGCATCAAGCACAACGATAAGAAGGATCCGGGCGCGTTTCTTTTCGGGGGAACCGGGCAGTTTGCCCTTGTCTCCGACCTGACGCTGAAGAGCGGCCGGATGTGGACCGATGAGGAGGACGCGCGTCATGCGCACGTATGCGTGCTGGGGTACGACTCGGCGGAGCTGCTTTTCGGAGAGGAGAATCCGATTGGCAAGGATGTGACCGTGGCGACGGGTCTGTTCACCGTGATCGGAGTGATGGACAAGCGCAAGCAGCCATTCGGATCGGGGCGAAACGCCGCCGACAATGGCGCCTATTTCCCCCTGGGCACGTTTCACAATCTCTATCCCGAGATCAAGGAGACGTGGGTGGTGGTGCGCTACGACGACCAGCGCAACAAGGCACTGGTGGAAGAGGAAGTGCGGGAAACGCTGCGCGTGCGGCGCAAGGTGCGGGTGGACAAGCCGGACAATTTCGAGATGATGGGGCCGGACACGCTGTCAAAGTTGTGGACGGACCTTACCGGTGGCCTGGTCCTCTTCATGATCGCCGTCTCCAGCGTGGGGCTGATGGTGGGAGGCGTGGGCGTCATGAACATCATGCTGGTTTCAGTTACAGAGCGGACGCGAGAGATCGGCGTGCGCAAGGCGATCGGCGCGACGCGGAGGAACATCCTGGCGCAATTCACCACGGAAGCTGTTACCATGTGCGCCGTGGGAGGCATCCTGGGCGTCCTCATCGGCGCGGCCATCACCTGGATCATCTACTTATTGCCCATCGGCCTGCCCGCAGCACTTTCCACGGTCTGGGTCCTGACCGCGCTCGTCGTGTCCTGCGCCATCGGCCTGGTCTTCGGCATCTATCCCGCATGGAAGGCGGCGACGCTCGATCCTATCGAGGCGCTGCGTTACGAGTGAGCGGCGGTTACGCTTCAGAAGAAATGACAAGAGGGCGTAGGATTATTTTGAGACGTCCAGGAATTCCGGCGCGTCCCGGTGTTTGACGAACCTGAGTTGAGACGAAGAGAAGGAATCATGCAACTGATCGAGTCCTTTCGACTGGCGCTCCAGTCCCTGTGGCAGAACAAACTTCGCTCCATACTCACGCTATTGGGTATCATCATCGGCGTTGGCTCAGTCATTATGGTGGTTACATTAACCAACGGGGCCAAAGAGTTTGTCACCAGCAAGATCAACCACTACGGCGCGTCGGTTATCACCATCAGCAAGATGCCGCAAACCTTCATCACTGTTGAAGAGTGGCTGGAATTCCAGAAGCGCAGGGATGTAACCTACGACGATTACCTGGCCGTCCTTTCCGAGTGCAAGACGTGCAAACTGGTGGGCGCACAGCGCGGCACCATTGGCAAAGTGGTTTACCAGACGCGCAGCACCACAGATTCTAATGTTCGCGGCTGCACCTCGACGATGCTTCAAATTTCGAACCTGAATATTGAGTTGGGGCGCTCGCTCACCCCGGCTGAAGACGAGCACGCCGCCCATGTTGCTGTTGTGGGCGCCGACATCGTCGACAACGTGCTGGGCCCCGGGGACCCGCTGGGCAAGGAGATCCGCGTCGACGGCTCCCCTTACACGGTCATCGGTGTTGCCGAACGCCAGGGCAAGATGCTCGGAACCAGCATGGATAATTGGGTGGTGATTCCCCTGACCACATTTCTGCATACCTACGGATCGCACGCCAGCCTGCAGGTCTATGTGGACGCCGGCGGAGGTTCGGAGGTGATGGACGTGGTCAACGACGAGTTGCGGGTGATCATGCGCGCCCGACGCCATCTGAGACCGGATCAGAAGGATACGTTCTCCATCGACTCCAGCGCCACTTTCCAGAATCTATTGGGCAAAATCCTGAACAGCTTCGGCGCGGTCGTCGCATCCATCGCCGCCATTTCACTGGTGGTGGGCGGAATTGTGATCATGAACATCATGTTGGTTTCCGTCACCGAGCGTACCCGCGAGATCGGCGTGCGCAAGGCCCTGGGCGCGCGCCGGCAAGACATTCTGCTGCAATTCCTTGTTGAATCGGCAACCATCTCGCTGGCCGGAGGGGCCATCGGCGTGGTCGCCGGCATCGTCCTCGCCAAGGTCGTCACCCTGATCATCGCCTTCCCGTCGTCCATCGAGTTTTGGTCAATCCTTCTCGCCCTCATCGTCTCCATTGGCGTGGGCATGTTCTTCGGGATCTATCCCGCGCACAAGGCGTCCCAATTGGATCCCATTGTCGCGCTCAGAGCGGAGCTGTAAGCATGCGAACGATCGATGCGAAAGAAGCAGTGCGGCTCGCGCTGGATACACTGCGCAAGAACAAGTTGCGCTCCGGGCTCACCATACTCGGCATCTCAATCGGCATCGCCACAGTGATCCTGATTTCATCGGCTATCAACGGGCTCAACACCAACATCGACCAGTTCGTGCGCTCCCTGGGCACCAACTGCATCTGGATTTTCCAGTACGAAATATTTGCTCATCGTCCCACTACCGAAGAGCTGAATCGCAAGAAGCTTACGTACGAAGACGGCATCGCCATGCGCAACCTGCCGCACGTCGCCGCAGTCGATCCCGAGCTCACATATCAAAACTTCCAGACCGGCCTGGGCGCGATGTCGGTAAAGGCGGGCACGCACAAGATCTCCAACACCATCCTCAGCGGAACCACATCCGCGGTGAAGGACGTGGTGGATATCCAGATGATCGAAGGCCGCATGTGGACTGATCCGGAAGAGGCGCATGCCGCCAATGTGGCGGTTCTGGGCCACGATGCGGCAGAAGACCTGTTTCCCAACGGCTCGCCGATCGGCAAGGACATCGACTGTCAAGGCGATATCTTCACCGTGATCGGGGTGCTCGATGTGCAACCGCAGCCGTTTGGCAGCGGGCGCAACACCCAGGACAACTCGGTGTACTTCCCCCTGACCACGTTCCGCAAAATTCATCCCGAGCTCAAGGACTTCTGGATTGTGGTCAAGTACGACAACCCGGCCAACAAGGCACAGGTGGTGGAAGAGATACGCGAGTTGTTGCGCGTAAGCAGGCATCTGCGCGCGGAACAGGACGACAACTTCGCCATCTTCGGTCCGGATTCGCTTTCACGCCTTTGGGATCAGCTCACGGGTGGACTGTTTCTGTTTATGGTAGCCGTATCGTCCGTGGGACTGATTGTGGGCGGCGTGGGCGTAATGAATATCATGCTCGTCTCGGTCACCGAGCGAACGCGGGAAATCGGCGTACGCAAGGCCATCGGCGCCACCCGGAAAAACATCCTGATGCAGTTCACCCTGGAAGCCATCACGCTGTGCGCAGTCGGAGGTGTCATCGGCATCCTTGCGGGCGCGCTGTTCACGCTCATCCTGCACTTCGCGGTCTCGTTCCTGCACGCCGCGCTCTCGTTGGAGTGGGTGGCAATCGCCTTCTGCGTCTCCTGCGCCATCGGACTGCTGTTCGGCATTTATCCGGCGTGGAAGGCCGCCAACCTGGACCCGATTGAAGCGCTGCGCTACGAATAGCGCACGGGACAGTTTTCAGGTGTCAGGTGTCCCGGGACAGGGGTCAGACGGCTATCATCGGCATATGTTGCGCGTGAAGCTATTGGAGCCTGGGGCGCGAGCGCCCATGGTGGCACATCCGGGCGAAGACCTTGGCTACGACATCTTTACCCTGGAGGGCGTTCGGCTGGCGCCTCGGGAGACTGTTCGCCTGCGCACCGGAATCGCCGTCGAAGCGCGGCATCCGCAGACCGGCGCGCCGCTGGGGCTGCTGGTTCGGGATCGGTCCAGCATGGCTGCGCGCGGGCTGGCAACGACCGGCGGCGTAATTGATGCGGGCTATCGCGGCGAGATCCTGGTGGTGATGACGAACCTGGGCGATGCGCCCGTGGAACTGAAGGCTGGCGAGAAGATTGCGCAGATGGTGCCAGTGCCGGTGCTGACAGGTCCGGTGGAGGCGGTGGAGAGCCTGGAGGAATCGGCGCGCGCGGAGAAAGGCTTTGGGAGCTCGGGACGGTAGCCAGGGAGTTTTCAGTTATCAGAAGGAACTGGCGACACCTGACCCCTGAAACCTGTCCCCTGACCCCACAGAAATGGCCAGCGCCGGAAGGCTTCTGGGCCGCCGGCGCTGTCGTTTGTACTCTTCGGCAAAAGGACCCGTAAGCCGAATTCTGTTCTATGCGGTCATTCCTCTAGGCGGAGCGTTGCCGCTCGCGCTCATCAGCGACCTACCCGGAGGTTCCGGCAATTGCTCAAGCCGCCTTGCCGCATCGGGCCGATGCGCAGCCGGCGCCTGGCTCTTGGCCTCCGGCTTCCCTCCCTATTTGGTCTTGCTCCGTGTGGGGTTTACCCTGCCTCCGCCATTACTGGCGGAGCGGTGCGCTCTTACCGCACCTTTTCACCCTTACCCCGGCGCCGGGCGCGGCCGCCAGACAAACTCAGGCGGACCGGCCCGGGGCCGCCCTCCATAAAGGAGGGGTGGCCGAGGCGGTATATTCTCTGTGGCACTGGCCGTCTACGAGCCTTAAAGCCCGCATCCCGGACGTTATCCGGCACACTGCCCTGCGGAGTTCGGACTTTCCTCCCCCGGAAGCCCCACTTGCGCGGCGCCCCCGGCAGCGACCGCCCGGTCCTCCTGCCATGTACAGTCTACCGCGAATCCAGAATCGCTTCTTACCCCGCCCAGGAATGAACATACCTGTGTGATTGAGAGCACTGTTTCCCGCCCTGCAGCTTGGTGTTAGAATGCTCCGCAGCTTTCAAACTGTCCTCCCGACCGGGCCCAATTCTTGCGCCTTATACAGTTCTCTCCGTTGCGGGGGCGCTTCAAATAACTTTCGCCGCGGCGGGTCGACACCAAACTTTCGAGCACACGCTCAGCGAAGGTTAGATATGAAAAAAGCCCTGCTCTTGTTGTTGACGGGAGCCCTGATCTTTACATCAGGCTGCTTCAGAGGCCATCAAATCAACGCCGGCTACCCGCCGGGCGGCGGTGGCCTTCCACCTAACGCCCCCCTCGGATTGACCGCTACCGCGGGTGACGCCCAGGTTGTCCTGCAGTGGAATGCGGTTGTCGGCGCACTGTCGTACAACATTTACTACTCCACCTCGCCGGGAGTGAGCAAACTACTCGGCACCAAGGTTAACGCGGGCGTTTTCACCACCTACACCCTCACCGGGCTCACCAACGGCACCACGTACTACTTTGTTGTCACGGCCGTGAATGGCAACGGAGAATCCGGAGAATCTGTCACGTCCAATGAGGCCAACGCAACGCCAAATAGCCCTGGAGCGTGTCTTGACCTGACGCCCGGAACCGCGGCATCGGCGACTGTGAAATTCAGCGCCGCCAATTCGCTGACCTTCCAGTTCCCCGCCAATGCAGTCTCCGCTGCGGCGAATGTCTGCATCAGCGTTGTTACCCAAGACGCCCTGGCCGCGCCGCTCAAGAACGCCAAGGACACCTTCATCCTCGCTTTCGACGTGGTCATCACGCCATCCACAATCACAGGGTTCAACGCTCCCGTAACCGTAAGCGGCGGCGTGGATACCACCGTCTCTCCAGTGGGCGACACGTTGAATCTCGACCTTCTCTCCGGAACACCTTGCGTTACCACTGCCAGTTCGCCCACAACCAGCTGTACCCAGTCGTGGATGGACGTGGCCACGCTGGTGGTCGGCGCCAAGGGCGCTCTCGCGGAGAATCTAGCCTCTGTCACCCTGCCCGGTCTGCTTACCTCCGGCCATTTCCTCATGTACCTGCCCGCGCCGGGGACGAGCACGGCGATCTCCAACTTTGGCGTCGTTCTCATTGCTGATGACGGCTACCTTATGGCGGACGGCAAAAACGGCCTGCAAGTCATCAACATTTACGACAGCAAGGGCAATCTCCTCACCACGCCCACGGTTGTCGATCTCGATTACCCTGGTGAAGGCGACCTGGACGGTCAGGCGATGACCCCGGACGGTTCGCAGGGGATCATGGTTGACGGCTCAAGTACCCTCAGCTTCTTTTCTGGAGTCCAGACTGGCACGCCGGTTGCGACCGCAAATGGGCTCGATGTATCCACCTGGGGTGGCGACGGTGACTCGGTCGGCATCCTGCCCACCGGCGATGAAGCTGTGGTTTCACTTGATTCCAACAGCCAACTCGTCATCGTGTCCGGAATTCTCTCCGGCAATCCCGTTGTTGCCACTACCCTTGATCTGCCCAACGACCGGGACGGCCTGGTGGTCTCCGCGGATGGGAAAGTCCTTCTGGCTCGAGGCTTTGACGGGCTCACGGTGTTCTCGATTGCTGAGATCACCCCGACGGCCGGGAGCATCGGCGGCACCCTCACTCACAGCTACACTCAGGTGACCGATCTTCCCACATTAGCCTCGGATTTTACTGAGGACGGGCGCGATGGCATGGCGATCAGTCCCACTGACTCTTCGCGTGCGGCCGTTGTGTTCTACGGCTATAACGATGGCTCATATACCAATGGCTCAGTCCTGCTGCTTACCGGTCTGCCGGGCAATCCAGTAGCAGGAACCGCCGTGCCTCTGCCAACCGGCGCGTACGCAACATCCGTCGCAATCAGCCCCGATGGCAAGCTCGCTGTGGTGGGAACCTATGACATGGGTCTGTTCCTGTTCTCGGGAGTCGACACCGGCACCCTCACCATGGTCGGCGGCAGCTATGCTCCCACCTATGCCATCGGTGAATCAAGCAACACCTTGCAATACGTCACCACACTGGGGATCACCCTCGATGGCAAGTATGTCGTTGTGGGTGATGTCGAAGACCAGGCCCTGGTTGTGGTTCCCTTTACTGCCGCGGGGTTCGCAGCCGTTCCGGCCACTGCGGTGAGCGCCGCCATACCGGACAACGACCAACTCCTGATTCACTGATGCACGCGTGAATGCGCGTCATTGCGGGCCGGGCCTCCACTACGGAGGTCCGGCCCTTCTTCTTTCCGGCGGCCGAATACTCTCCTCGCGCTGTGCTTCCGGGCATCTCGTGGCCATCTCCATCCGCGAGAACCCCATTGAATCGCCGACTCCTTGCACTGAGTAGCTGCGCCATATCTACCCATCGCCTTCCCGGAGTTCTTCAAGCACTTTTGCGATCTTGTGTCAAAGCTCCGGCACATCCACTTCAACGGCGTCCCAAACCATCGCCAGGCTCACCGCAAAATATCCGTGCGCAACGCGGTTCCGCATTCCGTAAATCTGAGCGAATGGAATTGAAGGGTACCTTGCGGCAATGCCCGGGTCGGTCTCCAGAAGATTATTCGCAGCTTCCCCGATGATCTCGATATTGCGGATCACTGCATCTTGTTTGAGCGAATCGGCGAAGAACTCCTCGCGGCTCATTCCCCTGGTGTAGCGAAGAATGCGATCCGCGGCCTCGATGATATGGCTGACGAAATCCTTGGCGGTAAGGCCTTCCTTGCTCATAGCGATGCGGCTTCGGCGAGCACCCTGTCACGAAACTTTGGATGAATTTCTTCCGGTGTGCGCAGGTCGATCTTGACTCCGGTTACCGAAGCCAGACGGGACTGGAGCATTTCCATGGCCAGCAAGCTGGCGCGTGGCGCCGGGTCGACCAGGATATCGAGGTCGCTATTTTCAGTATCTTCACCGCGCACCACGCTCCCAAAGACGCGCGGATTCGCCATTCCCGCTTCGAGCACAAGCTGGCGAATGGTTTTTCGGTGCTGCGGAAGAACCTCGGACGGACGCATCGGCTCCTTGCCTCCTCTCCAAGTTTACCTCCGATGTGCAACAATCTCTGCATCCAAACGGCTTCTGCCCAACTCTATCCACGCAGCAGCCGCCCGAAGCGGCCGCTTCCTCGATTTCAAGCAGCCACGCACTTCTCTTGAAGGAGAATCTCCAATGAAAATCGTCGCGCTCATCGCCCGCATCCTGCTCGGGTTGATTTTTCTGGCGTCCGGGGTGATCAAGTTCTGCCCATTCATTCCTCAAGGGCCCTTGCCGCCGGGCACTGCCGGCCAGTTTATGAGCGCGCTCATGACCAGCCACTACATCCTGGTGGTGGGAGCAATTGAGGCGGTTGGAGGTCTTCTGCTATTGATCCATCGCTACGTGCCGCTGGCCCTCTGTCTTCTGGCCCCGGTCATCGTCAACATATTCCTTACCGGCGTCCTGCTGACACGCATGGCGCTGCCCGCGGGAATTATCCTCCCCATCCTCTGGATTCTCGTCTACTACCGTGTCCGTTCCGCCTTTGCCGGCATATTCCAGGCGCGCGCCGCGGACTGACCGTTCATCGCAAGGACAGGCACCCATCGCCCTCCCTACAATGGAAGGGAGGGCCATGATCCAGTACCTCTATCTCGGCCGGGTTGACTACGACGCATCTCTCCGCCTCCAGGAGGAACTGGTTGAGCTGCGGCGCAATGACCGCATCGGCAACGTGCTTCTCCTGCTCGAGCATCCCCCAGTGCTAACCCTGGGCCGGCACGCCAATCGCGCCAACGTTTTGGCGTCTGATGAGATGCTCGCCGCCCGCGGCGTCACCCTGCACCACATCAGCCGCGGCGGAGACGTGACGTATCACGGCCCCGGCCAGCTCATCGGCTACCCCATCTTCGATCTGCGCTCACTGGAAAGTCCTTCCGGCGGCCGCATGGGGCCGGTGGATTTCGTCCGCCAGATGGAGGAGGCGCTCATCCGGCTTTGCGCCGTTTATGGCGTGCGCGCCGGACGGATCGCGGGGCTCACCGGCGTGTGGTGCGGTATTGCCGGCGAAGCGCCTTCATCCCCGGAGCTGCCGTCGCAAAGCCCGCGCAAAATCGGCGCCATCGGCATCCACGTCTCCCGCGGCATTACTTCGCACGGGTTCGCTTTCAATATCACCACCGATCTGAGCTATTTCCGGCTCATCAACCCCTGCGGTATCACCGACAAGCCCGTGACAAGCCTTGATCGAGAAGTCGTGGCCGCTGCGACTTTGCCGCCGCTCGAAGAGATTGCCCAAGAGGCCGCGCGCCAGTTAGGCAACGTCTTTCATCAGCCGGCGCAGGCATTGGACAGCCTTGCAGCGCTCCGCGCCTCTGCCGCGGGCCCCGGCGCCTCATCTGAGGACACCACCGAGCCCCCGCTCCAGGTTCCCGCTGAAGTCGAGCGACTTGCCGGCCGGCCCGCTCGCGCTGTCCGCGGCTGACTGACTCCCGTGTTCCAGGCGGTGCCGGCAGCTTCGTTTTAGGGCGTCGTTTCCCCGCAATCACAACCTCCCCACCATGAAGAACAGCCAGAGGAACGTGGCCGGTTTGGTTGCGGGTGAAAATAACCGGCCTATAATGAAGCATGGCGACCCTTCGCGAAAGCGAGACCGAGAACACTGCCCTGGAGGGACGTGTTGAAGGTCAGGCGGGTGCCGCCGAGCGCGCGGAACCGGTTCCGGATTCCGCCAAGCCTCTGATTCCAGAAGACAACACCCAAGACAAGCTCGTCATCACCCAAGCCGAGATCGACTGGCGGTTTGGCGCGTTGCTCAGGCAGGTGCTTTCAAACCGGCCGCATGAAGACGTTTCCCTGATCCGCCGGGCGTGGGAATTCTGCGTGCAGCACCACGCCGGGCAGATGCGCGCCTCTGGCGAACCCTACATCATCCATCCGCTGGAAGTTGCCGAGGTGCTGGTGGAGATGAAGCTGGACGCGACGGCAATTGCGGCGGCGCTGCTGCACGACGCCGTGGAGGACACGCCGGCCACGAGCCCGGAGATCAGCGCGAAATTCGGCGAGCAGGTTGCGCACATTGTTGAAGGCGTGACCAAGATCGACAAGATCCAGTTTGCCAACCGCGAGGACCGGCAGGCGGAGAACGTGCGCAAGATGTTGCTGGCCATGGTGTCGGACGTGCGCGTGGTGCTGATCAAGCTGGCGGACCGGCTGCACAACATGCGCACGCTTGAGCACCTGAAGCCGGAGCGGCAGGACGTTATCGCGCGCGAGACCATGGACATCTACGCGCCGCTGGCACACCGGCTGGGCATGGGCAAGGTGCGCGGCGAACTCGAGGACCTGGCCTTCCGTTACACCGATCTGGTGAGCTACGAGCGCATGTCGGAGGCCGTGGAGGCACGGCGGCTTGAGGGCGAGCAGTTCCTGCGCGGCGTGGAAGATACGCTGGCGGAGCAACTCAGGGGGAACAACATTGAGGCGCGCGTGGAGTGGAGGATCAAGCGGCTCTACTCCATTTACCAGAAGATAGAGCGGACCAAGAGCTCATTCGATCGCGTGCACGATTTCCTGGCCATCAGGGTGGTGACGCAGGATGTGGCGGCCTGTTATGCGGTGTTCGGCCTGATCCACGCGCTGTGGCGGCCGGTACCGGGCCGGATCAAGGATTTCATCGCCATCCCGCGGGCAAACGGATACCAGTCCCTGCACACCACGGTGATGGGAGACGGCGGCCACCAGTTCGAGGTGCAGATCCGCACCGAGGAGATGCACCGCATTGCGGAAGAGGGCATTGCGGCGCACTGGAAGTACAAGGCGGGCGAGGGAGCGATCACGGCCCGCGACGAGGAGCGGCTGAAGTGGATCCGCCAGCTTGTGGAGTGGCAAAAGGAGATGGTGGATCCCAACGAATTCCTCTCCAGCCTGAAGATGGATCTCTACCCGGAAGAGGTGTACACCTTCACGCCCAAAGGCAAGGTAGTGGTTGTACCTGCGGATGGGACGCCGGTGGACTTTGCTTACACCGTTCACACCGAGGTGGGCCACACCTGTGTGGGCGCCAAGGTGAACGGGCGCATGGTGCCGCTCAGGAGCAAGTTGCGCACCGGCGACGTGGTGGAGATCGTTACCCAGAAGGACCACAAACCCAGCCGCGACTGGCTCAGCTATGTAAAGAGCCCGCGTGCTCGGAACAAGATCAAGCACTGGCTCAACGAGGACTCGCGGCGGCGCGCTGTGGAGATTGGGCGCAAGCTGCTGGAGAAAGAGGCGCGCAAGTACAAGGTGCCGATGAGCCAGATTGACGACCAGGATCTGGGCCGCATTGCCGGCGACTACGGCGTAGCCACCGCTGCGGACTTGCTGGCCACCCTGGGCCAGGGCAAGCACACCGCGCACCAGGTTCTGAGCAAGCTGGCGCCGGGGTACAAGAAGTCTCCAGAGGATGAGGAACAGGGCAAGCCGGACGCGGACGGCGGCATGTCGGACGCTGTGCGCAAGCTTCACCTGGCGGGTTCGGAGTCGCTGCAGGTTGAAGGCCAGGACGACATGCTGGTGTACCGCGCGCGATGTTGCAACCCAATCCGCGGCGAGGAGATTGTGGGTTACGTGACTCGTGGCAAGGGCGTAGCCGTGCATGCGCGGAGCTGTCCCAACGTGCAGAACCTGCTCTACGAGAGCGACCGGCGCATTGCGGTGGAGTGGTCGCGGGTGGGTGATGATAGCAGCCGGCCGCAACGGTACCCGGTAAAGATCACGGTGTTCTGCGATGACCGCCAGGGAATGCTGAAGGAACTCACCGCGGTGATCTCCGACGACGACACCAACATTCGCTCCGTGGACACCAGGCGTGACCCCGTGGGCGAAACGGCGGTAGAGTTTGTGGTGGAGACCGAGGACCTGAGCCACCTGAACAGGATGGTTCTGGCGCTGAGACGAGTGCCTGGCGTGCGGTCAGTTCAGCGCACGCAGAAGGTGTGAAGGAAGAGATGTGATTTCTGCCGGGCCGCAGTTCGGCGAGTCGGCATATCTCGCCAGTGACATTCCGGTTCTTTTTGATGAGCTCGGGCGTGCATTCCAGCTTGACTTCCACGCCTTCGGCATTGCATAGTTTCAGAGCATCCCTGACTTACCTTTTTCCCCAGTAAGAAAAGAGCGAGAAACCATGACGATTGTTCGCATTCGCGGGCTTGAGTTTGCAGCGCTGTGCTTATTGCCTCTGCTGGCGTGTGGTTGCGCATCCAACATGGGCCCGAAGATGCCGAAGGAACTGACCGCTCCCTCGGCGACGCTGTATCCCGCCGATACTTTCAAGAGCGACCTGGATAAGTACCGCGCCGCAGTCACTGGCGGCGATCTAAAGACCGCCCTCGCCATCCGCAATCAAATGGCCTATCGAGTCATGGCCGATATCGAGTCAAGCTACGGCAGTTTTGAGATGAAGCTTGCGTCCAGCCGTGCAACTCAGTCGACGCTGGCCGACGCAACCACTCTCGGACTTACCGCAGCTACGACTGTCATAACCGGAACGGACATAAAGGATATCCTTGCCGCCACCAGCACGGCATTCCAGGGTACCTGGAGCTCGTATGACAAGAACTTCTTCATGCAAAAGTCCACGGAGGCGCTGATTGCGCAGATGCGCGCAACCAGGCGGACCTTGCAGGCGCAGTTAATCACCAGCCTGGGTACGCGCGACGTGACCAGCTATCCGTGGGATGCGGTCTGGATGGATCTGGTGAAGTTCTATTACGCGGGCACGGTGCCCTCAGCGATGGTGGAGCTGGCATCGAATGCGGGCACACAGGCCAACCAGGCCACGGAGAAGCTGAATAACGCCGTTGCCGCGTTGACTCCGCGCACGCCGGAGCAGGCTCAGCAGGCCGTGGATATCCGCGGCGCCTATGAAAAGCTGGCCGCCGCGGTGAATGGCTCGGATACCGCGAAGGCATCTGCGGCCGCAACCACCCTGCGCAAGATTCTCACCGATGCCGGGTATACGCCCGGCGCCAGTGATGACGAGGCCGCGCTGCTGGCAGACCTGCGCAAGGCAATGGCGGATGCGAGCACAGATAACGACAAGCTGGCGAAGCTCGGCCAGGCGATTGCCGCAGCAGACGTGAAATAGGAGGAGACGATGGCTGGCACTTATCCCGTAGACGGAAAACTCTCCATGCAGGACCTGGCTGCAACCTTGACCAGCAAAGAGCAGCTCGAGTTCATGCAACTTACTGGCCTTGCCATCGACACGACGCAGCCGCGGAATCAAGCGACATTCATCAACCAGAGCAACCAGCTTGGTAAACTCGCGATTGTCGCCAAAGGCGCTGCGTCGCCGGGAACAAAAATACTCTCGCCAAACGTCTACATCAGCGGCGCGAAGACTGACGTGGACGTGTACCGCTTGCCCACCAATCCGCCAGCTGCTAGCTCTTAGCTGTCACCTGTCAGCTTTGATACGGATAATGCGGATACGCGACTCGCTTGGGCTTCCTCTCAAATAACCGCCCCATAATCGCCCCGAACAAAAACCCCGCGATGTGCGCCAGGTAGGCCACTTCGCCGGTCCGCACCGTCGCCACCGCACCCGCGTTGAAGACCTGAATCAGGAACCAGAACCCGATGAGCAGGGCCGCGGGGATGTAAGTGACGCGGAAGAAAATCACGAAGAACAACAGGGTGCGGATGCGGTCGCGAGGATAGGTCACGATGAACGCGCCCATCACCGCGGCAATGGCGCCGCTGGCGCCCAGCACGGGAATATGCGAGAACGGGTCCGCCGCCACCTGCGCGAACATCGCCACCAGGCCGCCGGCCAGGTAGAAAAGCAGGAACCGGAACGAGCCCATCGCCTGCTCAATTGCCGGCCCGAATGCCCACAGATAAATCATGTTGCCGATGATGTGCAGGAACCCGGCATGCATGAACATTGAAGTCAGCAGCGTAATGTCGCGGTGTCCGTGAACAATGCGATAGGGAACCGCCGACCACGCATACACAAAGTGATTGCCGCCCTGTAATTCCAGAAGGAACACAAGCACGTTCACCACGATGATCGTCACCGTAATCGCCGAAGCCTGGCGCTCCGGGCGCGAAGCATCGCCAAGCGGGATCAGGCCGCCCACCTACATTCCGCCTTTGCCCAGCAGGATACCGATGCCGTAGGTGACGGCGCCTTCGAGAGCGCCCACCAGCGTCATCTCAAGGCCGGAGGACCACCACGACCGCACCGTGATCAGGCTCTTGGCCGCGCCCACCGCGAAGTGGGCTGCCAGTGAGACAATGGCCGCCGCAATCACCGCCGGAACGCCTTGCAGGAAGAAGAAGGGAATCACCGGAATGATGGCGCCTATCGCCGTCGAGAGCGCGCCGGAGCTGGCCGAGACCAAGGGATTCGACAGCGCTTCCTCGCTGGTGCCCAGTCGCTCGCTGATCAGCGCGCGCAGCATCTGCTCGGGATCGCTGGCAATGTGGTTGACCATCGTCTGCGCATCTTCGTCGGGCAGCCCTTTTACCTGGTAGTAGAGTCCAAGCAGCTCGCGAGCCTCGGCGGGGTTCATGCTGATGGCCTCGCGTTCCCGCGCCACCTCCGCCTCGTAGATCTCGCGCTCGCTCTTCGCGGCCAAATACGCTCCCGATCCCATGGAGAGCGCCGAGGCGATCATGCCGGACAGTCCGGCAAGGAGGACGTACTTGGCATCGCCGGCTGTCGCGCCGGAAACGCCGGAGACAATTCCGAAGATGGCGCCGAGTCCGTCATTGACCCCGTAAATCGCGTCGCCAATCCAGCTCCCGGGCTGCTTGCGGCCCTGGGCGCGCTTGGCCAGCATCTCATTGAGGACGGCCTGGGCGTCGATCCTGGGAGCGCCGGCAGGCGCCTGGTAGCGCCCGCGCAGCAGGCTGCCCAGTTCGCGATAATGATCCTGCTCGTCGCGGATCACGTGCTCGAGAATGGCTACCGAGCCCTCGTCGCCCAGCGCCTTGAGCTGCTCGCCATAGCGGGCGATGTCGCGGCTCTCCTCAATCTCAAGCCGCCGCAGGGCCATGCGCAGACCGCCCGCGCGATTGGCCAGAGAGTTGGCCTCGCCGTGTTCCGGGCCGTTGTAGACCGGCTCCGCGCCGCCCAGCTCCTTGATGCGGCCTTCCCACAGCGTGGCGTGCTCAATCTCCGCCTGGGCCAGGTGCCTGAGCACCTGCGCCCGCACCGGATCGGTGTCGCGGTCGGCCAGCGCCAGGTAGGTGTGGTAGCCCTCCATCTCTGCCTTCCAGTTGGCCCCCAGCGCCTCCAGTATTTTGTTCAGGCGGGGTCCGCTCAAAGTCTCCTTCGTTGATGGCATCTCTCCGGTGCTCCTTGCTGAAAGTTGAGAATAGCTGAAAACGCGCCCGGAATGTGGATGCGTTTTCAAGACGGTTGCAGCCGGGCCTTCCCATGCCTGCGGTATCCCGTATAGTGTTGTGTGCAGCCAATGGACCGGGACCCCTTTAACCTGCGGGGAGCAGGCGCGCGGTGAGTAATGGCCCGTCCGGCCCCCTGAGCCGTACCCCGCCCCAACCCGGCGGACTCTTTGAGGAAACGAGGGAAATGACCTCTCATGGCCACGCAATCGACTAAACCTACCGGGGCGTCCAGCGCGCCCAGCTATATCGGACCGTTTTTAGCGGTCGCCGCCCTGTATTTCATCTTCGGATTCGTCACCAACCTGAACATGGGCCTGGTGCCGTATCTCAAGCAGATCTTCCAGGTTCACAATTTCGCAAATTGGCAGGCGATGCTGGCAGAAGGCGCGTTTTTCACTGCGTACTTCGTATGCTCCGCGCCCAGCGGAAAACTGATTGAGGCCATCGGCTACAAGCGCACCATGGTGGTGTCGCTCTTTATCCAGGTCATCGGAGCCCTCATCTTCCTGCCCGCGGCGCAGTACGTCTCGTTCCCGCTCTTCCTTTTGGCCATCTTCGTAGTGGGCGCGGGCGTCACCGCATTGCAAACCGCGGCCAATCCCTATATCGCCATCCTGGGTCCTGAAAGCTCTGCGCCGGTGCGGCTCACCCTGGCCCAGGCGCTCAACTCGCTGGGCGGCACCATCGCTCCGGTGATCGCGGGCGCCTTCATCATCACTTCTAAGGTGATGGACCCCGCCGATGTCGCGAAGAAGTCTCAGGCCGATCAGCACGCCTATCAGGTCACCATCGCCCACACCGTGCACACACCCTACATCGTCATTGCCATCGGCCTCGCGGTCATGGGCATCGCCATCGCGTTCACTCATCTGCCGCACATCACGGGTTCGCATGAGTCCGAGGCCACTGTGATAATCGCCAAGGCCATGCGGCGCAGCATCTGGAGCTACCGGCACACCGTACTGGCGGCGCTAGGCATCTTTCTCTACGTCGGCGTTGAAGTCGGACTGGCCACGCAGATGGTGCTCTACTTCAGTGATTCCGCCCACCACGGCCTGGCCGCGCTCACCCCCGCGGCGGCGCAGAAACTCGTCGCCTACTACTGGGGAGGCGCGCTCATCGGCCGCCTGCTCGGCTCCTGGGCGCTCACCAAGATCAAGGCGGACAAGCTGCTGGGCGCCTTCGGCCTCATCGCCGCTGCGCTCGTGGTGGTGTCCATTATGAGCACGGGCACCGTGGCCATCTGGGCGCTGATCCTGGCCGGATTCTTCAACTCCATCATGTTCCCCAACATCTTCGCGCTCGGCATTGCGGGCCTGGGGACCATGACCAGCAAGGGCTCGGGCCTCATCATGACGGCGGTCTGGGGCGGAGCGCTGATCCCGGTGTTCATCGGGTGGATCTCCGATCACTCCACCTACGCGCTGTCGCTCCTGGTTCCGGTGGTCTGCTACCTCTACATCGCCTTCTTCGGCTTTGCGGGACACAAACCGGCAAAGACGGCGACGGCATAGCATCGGTCTTTCTCGCCTTCGGGCGATAAAGGGTCCAAGCCCGGCGGATCGTACAGGCGCGGGATGGATCAGGCAGTAGAACTGAAGGCCCTCCGGAATGCTCCGGAGGGCCTTCGCATGTGCGCCGCCTGCACCAAACAGGGGCCTGCAAAAGAATCTGTTGTTGACGCAGGTCTCTCTCTGCGCTAGAGTTGCATCTTCCCCCAAAAACGTCGGTGAATACGAAGGAGCAAAAATGACTCTACTTCGTGGTGCAACCTTGTGCGCCGCAATAGCCTGTCTTCTCGAACTCATCCTGAGCATCTTCCGGGTGTTTCACAACAACATATCCTGGTACATCGCGCACGGCAGTGGGTTAGGCATTGCCGAAATGGTGGTGCCTCTGTTTGTATCCATCTCTCTCACAGTTTTCTTTTTTGCCCTATATTCCAAACAGAAAGCGTAGGCTCGCAATGTCAAACGATTTGGACGCGATTCTGGGAGTCCGGAACGCGGAGAAACATCCTGAAGTCAGCGGGGAAACCCGCTGGTCGAACCAGCTCAAGAAGAGGTATACCGACGCGTACAGGGTTGCGCGGTTTGTCGTCGGACTGGGGACGGCAGTCAAAATTATTGGATTCATCTGCGGAGGGATCGGGATTCTAGGCGGTTTCGCCGTGATTTCCGAATCGCGCGGGATGTTTAGCGGAGCTGAGGGAGCGCCGCTTGGCGTGGCCGTCGTACTATTCTCCGCGCTGATAGCATTCTCATTCTTTGTGGTTGGAGTAATCATTTCGTCCATGGGACAAATGCAGAAGGCCACGGTAGACAGCGCGGTGAACAACTCTCCCATGCTTACGAACGAGGAACGCGCGGAGATCATGAGCCTCAATTAGGACAGCATGTTGTCTTTCTCGCCTTCGGGCGAAGAAGGGTCCAAACCCGCGCGGATTGTGCAGGCACGGGATGGATCGAGCAGTAAAACTGAAGGCCCTCCGGAATGCTTCGGAGGGCCTTCGCATGTTGTGATGCAGGCGGGGACGGGACTCCGCCGCCTGTCCATCAGGTGTGCGCCCGGCTATTGCGGAGTGTACCTGAGCACGCAGTCCACCCTCAGCGGCCCCGGAATGCTGGAGGCCACGGCGGTGAATCACGGCGCCAAAGCTCTTGCAATGTCGAGCCATGAGGTGTTGCGCCAGTTGTCTCTTGGATCGGCCGCGGCGCGGGCAAAGGTCCACAGGCGCAGGCGTAACGCATCCACCTCAGCAAGATCGGCAAGGCGATGAACCAGGCCAATGGGGTCGTGGTGCAGACGCTGCTCGCAGTTGATGAGGTGCTGAACGAGGTCGTAGACCGGGTCGCCGAAGAAGGGCTTGGGATCGACGACCAGCCAGGGCTCGCGCTCAGCGCGCAGAACATTGCCGGCATGGAGGTCGGTGGATAGGAGCGTATCGCGCTCCGCCGGCGCGGAGAGTTCCTGGAAGAGAGCGAGTCCCTGGTTAACCAGGCCCTCGTCGGGCCAGAAGGGGCGTTGCTCCAGCGTTTCCGTGCGCCATAAGCCAAGCAATGCGGAGAGCGGCCGGAAGGTCGCAGGTGCGTTCGCTGGCGGATCGCTGCGCCAGAGGCGGCGGGCCAGGGCGGCGATGGCGCGATCCTGATCGGGCTCGGGGATTTCATTCAGGGTTGTGCCGGGACAGCATTGCTCCAGCAGCATGGCTCCGCGTTCATCGTCCGCCGCAAGCAGCATGACGGTGGGATTTCCGTTCCAATAACGCAGTCCGGCGATTTCATGCTCGCCTTCCATGTGCGGCATGGCGAGCTTGAGGGTGGCAGGGGAGCCGTCTGCGCGAATGACGGGAGCGACCCAGGAGCAGGTGACGCAAGCGTGGCTGAAGGGCGGCCCGATGCGCAAGGACCAACGCTGGGCGAATTCATCAAGAAGCGCGGGCAGGCGAGAGAGCCACGCAGTGCGTTCGGGACGTTTGCGGCAGTTGGCTTCGAGCTGGGCGGAGATAATCATGGGCCGAGGGTGGCTAGGAACAGCATGACATGGGCGCGCGCGTGTCGCGATAGAGTGGAGGCATGCGAGGAAGACCGGACAAATCAGAAGCGGCGGAGTATTACTTCAACTACATTGACCAGGTTGAGGGCGACGATCCGATTGCGACCTTGCGGGAGCAGTTGCAGGCATGGCCGGTAGCGCTGGGCGCGATCGGCGAGGAGCAGTCGCTCTACCGGTATGCCCCGGACAAGTGGAGTGTGCGGCAGGTGGTGAACCACGTGACCGACACGGAGCGGGCGTTTGCGTTTCGCGTGTTGTGGTTCGCGCGGGGATTTGACACGCCTCTGCCGAGCTATGACCAGACGATTGCCGCGGCGGGCGCTGAGGCGGACCAGGTGACGTGGGCGGCGCATCTGGAGGAGTTCCGGCAGGTGCGCAGCGCGACGCTGTGGCTGTTGTCAAATATGCCGGAAGCGGCGTGGGAGCGTGGCGGCGTGGTCGCCGGCAATTATGTAACGGTGCGTGCGCTGGCGTTCATCATCGCCGGGCATGTGGCGCATCATGGGCGGATTTTGAAAGAGAAATACGAGGCGTAGCTTTCAGCGGTCAGCTTCTTATGAGCCATCGTGCCCGGGAATCTACGCTGTCGCAGGCGCAGTGAGCGGTCGCTCCTTTGCGCCCAGGATCAGGAGCCAGAGCATGGCGGCCAACTCGGCCATAAACGCCGGTTGGAAGTAACGGAAGAGGGCGTCAGTATGTTCCGGAGCGAGAAACCAGGTAATAGCCAGGATGACCCAGGCGATGCCGTCAAGGAGGAGCCAGTACCCAAGCCAGCGCGGTAAGAACCGGGAGCGCACCACCAACCACCCAAAAGGCAGAAGCCACAATCCCCAGAAAGTCTGATTGATAGCGTCGGCCTGCCCATGCATCTGGATCAGGAGCATGCCGATTGCTTCGCGCGTGTGACCGTCGAAGGCGGCGCCGCCGCGAAAGACGAAGAGCGCGGCAGCGTTGAAGACCACGGACACCAGGCCAAGGGCGGACGAAACCAGCACCAGAGCGACCAGTTGCCGCGCGCGATGGCGGTCGACGTTTTCAAACAAGCGATACAGTGCCAGGCTGAGGCCGATGAAGATGACGGCGCCAAGCGTCTCAGTGAGCATGCCCCAGCGGAAGAGCGTCTGATGGCCGAGAACGCGGGCCGCGGTGGCGGCTGGGTCGTTTCGCACGATGGTTTGCGAGGGCACATAGAGAAGATAAAACGGCCCCAGGGTGAAGCCCAGATACCAAAGGCCGGCGATTCGAGCCGTCCGCTTCAGCGTCGTCATATGGCTCTCCAGATATGGGATATGGTACGCAACACCGGCTAAAGAAGTTTCGGGAAGAAGAGCGGGATAGGGCCATACCTCCTGAGCAGCAAGAGACTTTTTTGTTCCATTTTTGGCTGGTCTTTTGATACGCTCATCGAGTACCTCGGTAGTCCGCGGGAATCAGCGGACTCTACTCGCCCTCTCCCGCTCCTGGGGGATTGCGGATGGAGGCGCCCAGGAGCACACCGGAGAGGTGTGCCCGCGCCATCGCTTGAACTCACCGGGGTGCGGCCCGCCTTTCACGCTTCCACCAGACAGCTTCCAAGGAGAGTAGCCATGAGCGCACAAGCGCAGCATCACGCGATCAATTATATCGAATTCACAACCAATGACGTTGCACGGGCGAAGGCATTCTACGCCGGTGTCTTCGCATGGAACTTCCAGGACTGGGGGCCGGACTACATCAGTTTCGATGCAGCCTCGGCCGGGATGAACGGAGGCTTCAGCAAGGGCGAACCGAGTGCTTCCAGGGGCGTTTCACTTATCGTGCTGTATTCGGCCGACCTGAAAGCGACCGAGGAAGCTGTGGTTGCAGCGGGGGGAGCGATCGTGGTGCCGACGTTTGAATTTCCCGGCGGGCGTCGGTTCCATTTCTCTGACGGTTGCGGCAATGTGCTGGCGGTGTGGTCGGAGTAAAGCAGGGAACAGTTTCAGGGCTCAGGGTTCAGATGATGTGCTGCTGCACCCTGACCCCTGACCCCTTTATTGCGGCGGCGGCGGCAGCGCGCGCTTGCGCTGCAACTCCTCGCGCACCAGCGTAAGACCCAGGATGCAGCGCTCAAACCAGTCGCTGAGGCGGCTGAAGAGCGGCGCCTCCTGCTCATATTCGAACAGGTTGAACTGGCTCACGATGTAATAGCTTTGCTTGCCGGCCTGCACAAGCTCCGGCAGGGAAGGATGACGCCGGCGGCGGCGCCAGGGCTCCACGGCTTCCGGGTACATGCCGGCGACGAACAAGGCGTAATCGCCAATATGTTTGCGGATCATGCGCTCGGCATCGAACGAGGGCGCGGTGCCGTTGACGGGATCGGCGGCGGCTATCATGGCCGCCAGATCCGCCACGGGCCGGCCCATCTCGTCGCGCATCCTGTATAGCTTGTCAGAGCGGGAAAACTCGCACAGCAAATGAGCCACGTAGCTCGTAACATTCGGATCGTTCAGTCCCAGCATGCCTTCATAGCTGTTGCGCACGGCCTGTTGAAAGAACTGTTCCAGGGGATTCTGGACCGGCTGCATGGCTGCCTCCTGCGAGCGAATTTCGGGGAAGTCGCTCGTTCAACTGCGCGCACGCCCGTGTCACCAACCAGGCGGTGACGGCTTGTCCGTTGTGCGCAGCCGGAGTAGACCAGCCACAGCCCGTGCCGCTTTGAAAAGGCCTGAATCGAAGGCCCTCCGCGGCTCCTTCTACGAATGTTTGAACAAGAGATTACCCGATATGTTGTGCGGGTCAAAGGGGGTGGGTGCAGAAAGTTGGCAGTGTCGCAAGGGGAGTGCAAAGCGGAGTACGGTGACTTCCCCCCGTTCGCGCAAAAAGCGCGCGAAGGATGAGACCCACCCATTTTCCAGGTGGAACCATCAGGCCGCCGGCGGGGCCAATGCGATGCGCTTGCCCAGCTCTTCGCGCACCAGCGCCAGGCCCAGTACATAGCGCTCGAATTGCTCAGAGAGGCGAGCAAAGAGCGCCGCATCCTTCTTGTACTCGAACACGTTGAACTGGCTGACGATGTGGTAGCTTTCCTTGCCCGCGCGGATCAGCTCGCCGATGGTGGGGCGATTGTTGCGGGCGCTGGGGTCGGAGCCGATGGCCTCCGGCAGCATCCCCGCGACAAAGAGCGCGTAATCGCCGATGTACTTGCGCACCGCTCGTTCCTGATCGAAGGATGTCGCTGTGCCGTGCACCGGGTCTGAAGCCAGCGTCATGGCCTGCAGCTCTTCGCGCGAGTGCCCGGCAAGGCCCTGGCGAAGAAAGAGGCGGTCGGTTTCAGAAAAACTGCAGAGAACCCGGGAAATATAAGCGGAAATCTCCGGATCGTTGAGGCCCAGCTTGCCCTCAAATGCCGCGGTTACTTCTTGGTTGAAGAATGATTCAAGCGGGTGAGCCTGAGCTGGCATACACATCTCCTAAGGACGCAGTGCCTGGGTGCGAGCAGAAACCCGGTGCAACGTGCGCAGCGGAGCAGATGCCCGGCCATGCTTTTATTTGCTTTCTATGGGAACTAGCTTACCCCATTTCGAGGGAAATTCGGTGATTTTAATCACTCGACAGTTTTGCCAAGAAGTAGTCCCCGAAAAGCAAGGGGCAGCCCAGGCGGGCTGCCTCTTCTATGGCACAGCGGAGGATGGAGTTACACGCCGGCCGGAGTGCGCTGCTCCAGCTCACACAGGCGCTTGGCCAGCAGGTTTTCAAGATTCACAAGCGCCGACGAGAAGCCCTCGATGCCTTCCTTCAGCTTGTCGTGGGCCATGTGGTCCGCGGTGTGCATGCGCTCAAAGGCAGCCTCGTCCATGGGTATTTTTTCGATGGTGAGGGCTTTGGCGTTTTGCGGATCGAGCTTGCGCGGAAGCTCGTCCTGCGTGGATTCGAGCTCGCCCAGGAACTGCGGCGAGATGGTGAGCAGGTCGCATCCGGCCAGCTCCCTGATTTCGCCAAGGTTGCGGAAGCTTGCGCCCATTACCTGCGTCTTGTAGCCGAAATGCTTGAGGTAGTTGTAGATTCGCGTGACCGACTGCACGCCGGGATCGTCCGCTCCCTGGTAGTCCTTGCCGGTGTCCTTCTTGTACCAGTCCAGGATGCGCCCGACAAACGGGGAGATGAGGGTAACGCCGGCCTCAGCGCAGGCCACCGCCTGGTGCATTCCGAAGAGCAGCGTCAGGTTGCAGTGAATGCCTTCCTTCTCAAGCACCTCAGCGGCGCGGATACCGGCCCAGGTGGAGGCGATCTTGATCAGGATGTGCTTGCCGTGGTCGATTCCAATCGCGTTGTATTGCTTGACGATCTCGCGCGCCTGGTCGATGGTCTTCTGGGTGTCGAAGCTGAGCCGGGCATCCACCTCGGTGGAGACGCGCCCGGGGACGATTTCGAGGATCCGCCTGCCGAAAGCCACGGCCAGGCGCTGGAAGGCGAGGTTGGCAACGTCCTTGTCGCTTGAGTGCTCGCCCTTTTCGTCGCGGGCGTGCTTCAGCACCTCGTCCACCAGCGGCTGATATTGCGGCATTTGCGCGGCCGCGGTGATCAGCGATGGGTTGGTGGTTGCGTCGGTAGGCCGGAACTTCTTGATCGCTTCAAAGTCGCCCGTATCGGCGACAACCGTGGTGTAGCTGCGCAACTGCTCGAGCAAATTCTGCGGCATGATTCCTCCTGGGCGGGGCATTAGGCGGCCGGAAGCTGCACCTGGCGGGGAAACGCCGCCCGCCTCCAGTCTATCTCTACTGATTCATCCGCACGGTGCGGGTTGCATTGCAGGTCAATCAAAGCCGTCCCCTCAGCGTATACTCCGGGGAAATGGCTTTCTTTCCAGTTTTCAGTGGGTTGATGCGCGGGAATGACGACGAGGAATCGGCGGCGGAGACCGAATCCGCAAGCGAACTGATTGCGCTTGATTTGAGTGGCGCCCATACTGAGGCTGCAGCCCTTGCGCCAGAACCTCTGCATCACTTACGAACCGCACGCGATTCAATGCCCGACGAAGAATCCGATCTGACCGAGTTGAATCTGAATCGAGAGCCGTAACCCCGATCAGCCTTTATTCCAGCCAAACTAAATGGTCGCGTGGGCAGGCACGGGTTCCGCCGCTTCCGCGCGGTCAATGCCAAAGATCCATGAGAGAGCGCCGACTACGGCCACCGATGCTGCCAGAATGAATGCAGCATGGAAAGAGCCGGTGATGTCGATGAGGAATCCGGTGAGGACCGGTCCCACGACTCCGCCGAGGTTGGCGACACAGTTCTGAAGGCCGGTCCAGCGGCCGGCCAGCTGCGGGCCGGATAGAGTTTGCGCCATGGCAAAGACTCCGGAGCCTGCAGCCCCGTTGCCGATGGCCACGCCGGCCAGGCAGGGTAGGTACGTGGTGGGGCCGGCCGCCGCGCAGGCGATCAGCGCCACAGTTGCAATCGACAAGCCCACAACCATACTCCATTTGCGGACGGCAATAGCGTCTCCACCGGCACCGATTCTGCGGTCGGCGATCCAGCCCGTAACGATGGAGGAAAGCGAATCCAGGGCGTAGAGCAGCCCGGCGGTTCCAGCCATCGCCTGCATGGAGACATTGCGCTCATGAACCAGGTAATAGGGAAGCCAGCTCATAAGGAAATAGAGCAGATAGTTGGCGGAGAAGTGGCCGATGGCAGCTCCCCAGAAACTCCGCTGGCGGAGAATCACGCCGACATTGACGGGTGCCTGCTTCCTTCGTTGCTGCGCGTGGATGGGCTGCGGCTTCCAAACCCACCATGCGGGGAGCCACAGCAGCCCGCCAATTCCGATGAGCATGAACGTGCGGCGCCATCCCCAATGCGCGATAAGCAGCCCCCCGCCAAAGGTGCCGAGCGCCGTTCCCCACCGGATGGCGGCGATAAGCAGGGCGTTGGCAAATCCGCGGCTGCGCTCCGGCAGGTACTGGCAGCAGATTCTGGAGCATGCGGGAAACATTACGGACTCGCCGGCGCCGAGCACGAGCCGTATGCAAAGCATCATGGCGAATCCGGAGGCAAGCCCTGACGCGGCGGTAGAAAGCGACCAGGTAAGAAAGCCGAGGGCAAGGATGACATTGACGTTGTAACGATCGACCAGCCAGCCCGCCGGTATCTGGAGCGCCATGTACGACCAGAAGAAGACGGACAGCAGGATGCCGAGCTGGGAGGCAGACAGACCCCACTCGGTTTTGAGAATAGGCGCAGCGAGCGCCAGGTTGCCGCGGTCGGCATAGTTGATGAGCACCGCGATGACCAGCACCGCGAGGGTGGGCCAAAATGTCTTCAGCTCTTTTCCGGATCGCATGCGGGGTCGTGCACCTCGGCTGAGGGGTGTGCGTACTTTACACGGATCGGCGGAGGTTGAACAAAGGAAATCGAAGCGCTGGAGATGGAGGGCGGATTCTTTTCATCACGCCCTCGGGCCGTTATTCCGGCTGAAAAGTATTCGCCAGCACGCCCAGTCCTGCAATCGACACCTCCACGCGATCCCCGGCCTTGAGCGGCCCCACGCCGGAGGGCGTCCCCGTCAGCAGCAGGTCGCCCGGCTCCAGCGTGATGGCCTCCGTGATGTAGGCCAGCAACTCCGGAATGGAGAAGATGAAGTCCGCGGTTGAGCCCTGCTGCTTCAGCTCGCCATTCACGCGCGTCTCCAGCGTGACGCCGGCCGCCGGATCAATCTCGTCGCTCACCAGCGGCCCCACCGGGCAGAAGGTGTCCCAGCCCTTGGGCCGAGTCCACTGCGCCTCCTTCTTCTGCAGGTCGCGCGCGGTCACGTCGTTGGCCAGGGTGTAGCCGCGAATCACGCCGCGCCAGTCGCCGTCTGCTTTGAATCGCGAGATCCGCTTGCCGATCACAAGCGCCAGCTCGCCTTCAAAGTCGACGCGCTGGGCTGCCGCCGGCATGCGCACCACGCCGCCCGGCGCAAGCAGTGACGAAGGCGGCTTCGAAAATATCAGCGGCTCGGTGGGAACTTCATTGCCCAGTTCCTTCGCGTGCTCGCGATAGTTGCGGCCCACGCAGAGGATCTTTGACGGCGTCACCGGCGCCAGCAGCCGCGCGCCCGCCAGCGGCATGGGCTCGAAGTCGAAGGCGGTAAGATCGTTGACCACTTCGCCCGAGGCCGCCGCGCGAAGGCGTGCCAGGTGAAAGGCCACGTCTTCCTCAGGCGCGGGAGCCAGATCGACGATCCACTCTTCGCCCGCGCGCGTCTCGACCTTCCCGTAGTGCGGCTTACGTTCAAACAGAAATCGGCAGTATTTCATGGCGTCGTGTCCTCATGGTTCCGTCCTGAGAATATTACTGCGAACACCGTGTGGAGACGTCTCAGCGAAGGAGCGCCTTAAAGCCGGCCTGCTCGAAGTGGCGATCGAAGGTTAGCGCGGAATCGATTCCGTAACGCTGCATGATGAGAAAGCTTGCGCAATCGGTCATGCTCCAGGCTTTGTCTGGGCGGGCGGCGTAGAACTGAAAGGCTGCAAGAAACGCCTCGCTCGTGTGCGGCATTATCACGACATCAGTGCTCTCCGAGATTGAATCGACGAGTCTGGACGCGGATTCGCGCAATTTATTGCCGCGCTCCGCGAAGTAATTCAACAGCTCGATGAGCGCCCACTGGGTGGTTACGATTCTCAATTCAGAGGAGGCCTCGCGAAATGACTGCAACCTTCCATACAAGTGGTCACGAGGATTGATCAGCGCGATCCAGTACGACGTGTCGGCGAACACGTTGATCATTCTTCGACTTTCGGCGCACCGTAGAGGTAATGATCGAGGTTTTTCGAGAGGTCAGCTGGAAGTTTGGCCCATTCCTCGTCGGGGACTGAACGGCTGATTTCCTCACCAATCTCCCAAATTGAGCGAGAATCCTTAGGCTTCGCAGGCGGTTCGGCGTCATTGCGCTGATCGAGCAGGTCGAGCGATCGCTCAATCAGCTCGTCGGCAGACTTGAATGCTCCGCTCTTCACCTTCTCAGTGATGCGCCGTTCCAGATCCGGATTGAGGATGATCCCCATTGCGTTCCGTCGTGTCCAAACAGACGAATTCGCCCGTCCGAACGCGTTAAGTTTAGCAGATATCGGGGACATTCACTCATTGCCGCGGCACCGTCTCCTCGGCATCCGGAGATCGCCCGCTCTCATGCCCTTTCTGGTCCACCGCGCTCACGCCGTAGACATAAGTATGGCCGGGAAGAACACCAGCATCGCGGTACGCGGGCGCGGGCACGGGCTGCGCGCCGGAGATGCGACGCCACGGCGTTTCAGCCTCACGCCGGTAAATGAAATAGCCGGCCAGGTCCGGCTCAGTGTCCGGCTGCCAGCTCAGATCGATCGATGCAGGCTCGCCGTTTGCCGCCGGATTTGCAACCGCGGCCAGTCCAGCGGGAACCGCCGGCGGAAACACATCCACCGCCTCAATCCGCACCGGTGCGGAGACGTCCCCGGCCAGCTCCACTGTGTTTCCATCGACTTCCACGCGGGCCACGCGCTGTGCCCGGTACTCATATGTGTGGCCGAAGACAATGCTCTCATCAAGCGCCTTTCCCTCGTCTGTTGCCACATCCAGGTTCAGGTGAACTGCCTCCGGCGGCGCTGCCAGCGGACCCTGGCGCGATTTCGCCGGCGGCGGATTCTCCAGCGTCCGCACCAGCCGGATGGCCTCTTGCGAATCCCCCGCTTTCCAGCGCAGCACAATACCGTCTTTGCGCACTTCGGCGTTCAGATCCGCCACCGGCGTGGGCGCCTGCCCCGCCAGCACAACCGCCGCGTTGGACAATCCCGCCGACCTGCCGTTGTGGTTCTTTAGCTCAACAAAATAGCTAAGCGCCCGCGGCGTTCCTGAAGCCAGCCCGGCCGGAAGCGTCTCCGCGAATGTGCCCAATGCCATCGGCGCCATCGTCAGGTTTGCCGCGGTCTCGCAGGCGCCGGTCCCCTCGCGCCGGCAAACCCGCACCGCGAGCGGCGATTTCAGGATCATCTTGTCTGTGTTGCGCCGCGGCATGGTCCAGGTCAGCGTCACCTTGTCGCCGGCGCGCACAGCGGCCAGGTTCGTTACGGGCTCGGGCAGGTTAAGCGAGGGCGGCAGCGGTGCGCCGGGAGTGCCGCACCCAGCCAGCGCGAAAGCAACGCACAGCACCAGCGGTATAACCCTTAACCGCGCGCGCAGGTGCAGCTTGTCCGGCAGACTCATTGCATCCAGTCTAAAAGGCCGGTTTCGGGGCCCTTGTCTTTCTACTCCCTATTCCCTACTCCCTGTTCGCTGTTCTCTACACTTATTCCACCCGCAGCGCCTTCACGGGATCCAGCCGCGACGCGCGCGCCGCGGGCAGCCACACCGCCAGCAGCGCCACGCAACCCAACGTGATCGGAACCACAATGAACGCGGCCGGATCCCATGCCTTGACACCGAAAAGGAAGCTTGCCAGCAGCCGCGTAAGCCCCAGCGCTGCTCCAATTCCCAAAACCAGGCCCGCCAGCGCAAGCCGCATTCCCTGCCACACCACCAGCCTGCGAATCACCGCGCGGTCAGCGCCCAGCGCCATGCGGATGCCCATCTCCTGGCGTCGCTGCTCCACGGAATACGCCATCAGCGCGTAGATTCCAATGGCAGCCAGAACCAGCGCGATGGCGCCGAAAATTGTCAGCAGCAGCATGTTGAAGGTCTGGCGCGCGGTGGAGACGCCCACCACCTCGTCCATGGTGCGCACATGGGCCATGGGAAAACCGCCGCTGGCCTGGCGAAGCTCATCTTCCACCCGGCCTGCAAGCGGCCGCGGATCGCCCTGGGTGCGCACCGCCCAGCGCAAGGGAATGATCTGCGAGGACAATGCGGTCAGGAAATCGAGCACCTGCGCCTGCGGGATGAACATCATGGGCTGCGGAGCATGGCCCAAGCCTTCGGCATGGGTATCGGCCGCCACGCCCACAATCACGCGCGCACGGTCTGTAAGCTGCGGCCCGTCGGCTCGTCCAATCTCGATCTGCTGGCCGATGGGATCCTGTTTGGGAAAGAATTGCTTTGCCAGCGCTTCGTTGATCATCACCACCGGTGTCGATCCGGCCACATCGTGCTCGTTTACGGCGCGGCCGCGCATCACCGCAATGCGGAATACGTCAAAGTATCCCGCGGACACTTCCGTCCAGTTCGCTCCGGGAATGTCCTTGGGATCGGGCGCGGGCCGGCCCACAATGGTGAAGGGCTGGCCGAGTTCTCTTTGGATGGGCAGGCAGCAGGTAAAAGTGGAATCCTCCACGCCGGGCAGCGCATTCAGACGCCGGCGTCCCTCTTCCACCATTTGCGCAACCGCCGCCGTGGTTTTGTAGCGATCGCCGTTCAATGACATCTCAAGCGTCAACACGTTGTGCGGATCAAAGCCTGGATTCACCGCGCGCAGCGCAATAAATGTGCGGATCAGCAGCGCCGCGCCCACCAGCAGCACCAGGGCCAAAGACACTTCGCTCACCACCAGCGCCGAGCGTGCCTTGCCCTGGCGAAAACCCGTTCCCGCACGATTGCTGGATTCCTTCAGGCTCGTATTCAGATCGGCGCGCGATGCAGCGAGCGCCGGGAAAAGGCCGAAGACGATGCCGGTGAGCAGCGATGCTCCGAGCGTGAAGGCGAGTATGCGCCAGTCGAGGCTTACCGACGCGCCATTCTCGCCAACACGCGGCAAGCCCGCGGGACTGACCGCCAGCAGCGCGCGCACGCCGGCGAATCCAAGCGCCAGGCCCAGCGCGCCGCCGGTCAAAGCCAGCAACAGGCTTTCCGTCAGCAGTTGGCGCACAATGCGGCTGCGGCGCGCGCCCAGCGCCGTACGGATGGCAAACTCGCGTCGGCGGCCTGCGGCGCGCACCAGCAGCAGATTGGCCACATTCGCGCAGGCAATCAGGAGCACCAGGCCAACTGCGCCCAGCAGCACCAGCAGCGACTGGCGCGCGTCGCCAATAATGCTGTCGCGGAGCGGCTCAACCTGAAAGTAGGCTCCTGCTAGCGAATCCGGGTACAGCCTTTGGAATTCGGCGGTGGCCAGCTTCATCTGCGCGTTGGCCTGCGCCAGCGTCACGCCGCGGCGCAACCGGCCGGCCACCTGGAAATAATGACCCTGGTTGGTGCTGTTCAAATCGAATTGGAACGGAATCCATAAATCGGCATCCTGGTCCGTGCGAAAATCACGGCCCATCACGCCAATCACGGTGTATGGCTCATCTCCAAGCGAGAGGCTCTTCCCAATCACGCTCGAATCTCCGCCGAACCGGCGCTGCCACAGGCCATAGCTGAGAATCGCCACGTTGCCGCCGTGCGGCGCGTCTTCCTGTGCGGTGAAGGTGCGACCCAACTGCAGCGGTGCGCCCATCATGCGAAAGTAGCTCTCGCTCACATGCATCCCCCGCACCTGCTCAGGATGTTCGCCGGTAAGGTTGAAACCCGGCCCGCCGCCGTCAAATGCGGCCACGTCGCTGAACACATTAGTTTGCTCGTGGTAGATGCGGAAGTTGGGAATCGACGCGTTGGGATATCGCCCACTTGAATCCATGATGTCGAACAGCACCAGGCGGTCGGCGTCGATAAAGCCAAGCGGCTTCAACAGGACCGTGTTGACCACCGTGAAAACGGCTGTATTCGCGCCGATGCCCAGCGCCAGTGCCGATAATGCCGCCAGCGTAAAGCCGGGACTCTTCAGAAACAGGTGCAACGCGTGCTTTACATCTCTGGCGAACTCGGCCATGCAACGGCTCCTCATTGGCGAACTATGAATTTGAACTGCGGGGAAGCAACCGAGCTGGGGACCCTCCATGAAAAACATCTCAGGACGCGGCCCCGGAATCTGCTTATTACACCTCAAACAAGCGGCTGCTCAAAAGGAATTCTCCGCAAGCGGCCCCCGATGCTGTAAAAAGGATTGCGATTCCATCCAGCCGGAAAGGACCCGATCCGCGTGCTCATCTTCGCCGCCATACTCGCCATCTTCGTCTATGGAATGATCGCCGCCATGCTGGGGACCATCCTGCCCGAACTCTCGGAGCGCTTCCGGCTCACGCCCAAACAGAATGGGACCATCGCCTTTGCCCAGGCGCTGGGCTTGATGATCGCATCGCTTGCCGTGGGCCCGCTGCTCGATAACCAAGGCGACAAGATCGGGCTGCTCCTGGGCCTGGTGTTCATCGCCATTGCCCTCATCGGCCTGCCGCGCTCGCGCGGATTCGGCAGCATCGTGGTGCTGCTGTTTCTGCTTGGAGTAGGCGGCGGCATCGTGGTCACCGGCGCCAACGCGCTCACCAGCGGCTTCAGCGGAGCCCATCGCGCAACGGCGCTCAACCTCGTGAATCTGTTCTTCGGGCTCGGCGGACTGGCCACGCCGTTCATCGCGGCAAACCTGTTCAAGCGCAACTGGGTCCGGCTCTGTTACACCATTGTGGCGCTCACGGTGGTCACGGCCGCGGTCCAACTGGCAGTGGCCATGCCCGGGCCGGCTCCGGGCTCTGGATTTGTGCTTACCCAGGCCGGGCCCATCCTTGGCCGGCCGCTCCTCTTCGTGCTGGGTCTCTTCCTGTTCCTTTACGTGTCCTGCGAGGTAGGCGTGTGGAACTGGCTGGCGCGGCACCTCGTTGCACAGGGTATTCCAGAGCAGAGGGCCCTCAACATCCTCTCCCTTGGTTTCGCGCTGGGGCTGCTGGTGGGCCGTGTGGCTGCCTCGCAGGTGCTTATCCGCGTCTCGCCGGTCACAGTGTTGATGGGCGCGTCGATTGCCATGGCGGTAAGCACATTCCTGATGCTCAAGACGCGGCAGCCAGGCGTGGCGGCGGCCCTGGTGTTTGTAGCGGGGTTCGCCATGGCGCCGGTTTTTCCCACCACCCTGGCCATCACCGGAGGAGCATTCCCGCAGATGACGGGAACCGCAATGGGCTTTGTCATCACCTGCGGGTGGGCGGGACTGGCCGTAAGCTCGCGCATCATCGGAGCCATCGCCGGCGGCGACGCGCTGCGTCTGCGCAAAGCGCTGCTCATCATTCCCGCGTTCTCCGTCATCATGATCGGACTCAACGCAGCCATCTGGATGGCGCTGAAATAAGATGAGGCCCGGCCCGCGTTCCCCTGCCGGCAAACGCGATGGAGCACCGGGCAGATCCGGATCGGCGTGCTTGCAATAAGCATGCAGACAGATCCGCACCAGTTCACATAGGCTTTCTAAGTTTTGTTGGGAAAAAGATCTCTATCCGCCGGACTCTCTTGCCAGTTCCTCGTCCTCGGCGCCCAGCGCGTGAGCCATGCCCCACTTCCGCAGGTATACAAGACCCAGCGTCAGTCCCACCAGGAACACACCCAGCGAAGCATCTTCCATCACCGTCAAACGCCGATCCTCATCCTGCGTCTGGTAAATCACGATGCCGTGAATATTCCGCGGAATCAAGCGCATCTCCGCCGGTTGAGGCGTCTTGGGCAAATTCTGAAGGTAGCTCGTCGACACGGTAGCCGAATAGAGCAGTCCGGCCAGACCCGGAAGAAGGAACAACAACGAGAAGAACCTGAGCATGCCGAGTTGCTGCCGATTCATCCTGTTCCCCATTCTGCTGCGTTAGGCTTAGGTCGCCCGGGTGCAGCATCGTTTCACAGACAACAAACCATCAGCGTGCGTAATGGCCACGCGCCGTTCCTGAAATGCCATTGCTCAACCTGATCTGTGCTGCCAACAGAACAAGGCGACACACCTTGTTCCTTCTTCCCTGGGAAGGGCTTGGAAATATTATAGGCGGGCAGGCGACTCATTCCGGAACAACTTATTCAAATTGTCCCTGGCCCGTATACGCGCAAAAGTAACCAAATCGAGTTACTTGTGGGCTGCAGAAGCGTATGACATTCCCGCCCTCCGCCTCTTCACTTCGCGTCGCCCGCTTCCCTGATCCGGCTGGTTTCAAAGCTCACAATCTTCCAGCCACCCCGGGCATCCCGCACGTAAACACGGGTGTAGCGGTAGTTTCCGTTGGCGTTACCGTCCTGGGTAGCCCCGGTCACTTCAGCTTTTGAAGTCACCACGGCCGTCTTTCCGTAAAACCGAACTTTCCGGTCGGACACTTCGATCGAAGTAAAGCGGATCGCTCCGCTCTTCATGTTATCCAACGTCTGCTCCTTCGATTGCAGTGTTCCGTTCGAGGTGATCCCGATGTAGTCGTCGGCCAGAAGCAGTTCCATCGCCGGCACGTTGTGCTGGATGATTGCGTCCTTCCACTTCTGCTCCAGTTGCAGGATCTCCTGCCGGCTCTCATGTCGCTCCGCGCGCGGCATGCCCTGCTTGTTGGGCTTGGACTGAGCCAGGCCGGGCGCAAGGAGCAACAACAATCCCACTGCCGGCAGACAGCTCCAGCGCAAGAACAGTCGCTTTACAAGTCTGGGCATATGCGTAACGGATAGTAGTCCGGAATTCGAACGGAGGTCAATGCAAATTTCCGCCGCCCGAATACCCGTCCCTGCCACGCCCTCCGCAACCTTTGACTTTCCTTCCATCCAAACGCGAGCCAGGGGAGCGAATCCTGCCTGCGCCCTAATCCAGCGCCGCCAGATCTTCCCGGGACCGGTCCCGCATCCTCTGGTAGAGCACTCCAACGGCATACTTCTTGAAGTGCGGTGATTGCCGGTGCGCTTCCGCCGCGGCATCGTCGGCGTACTGCTCGTAGATCACCACCGTATCCGGTTCACCCACCACGTTGTGGGCAATGTAGTTGACGCAGCCCGGTTCCTCACGCGAGGCCGCTGCCAGCCCGCGTAGCGCTGCGCCAATCTCTCCCCGGTCATCCGGACTGAAGCTCATGCGAACCGTAAAACTGATCATCCCTGTCACCTGTCCACTAGCCGTGGATCTCTCCCAGCGCCGCCTCAAACTCCGGCAGCACCATCGTCTGCCCACGGTCCGGCCCGGTCGACACCATCCCGATCTTCGCTCCGCTCTCCCGCTCCTGGAATCGCAGATACTCTTGCGCGGCTGCCGGCAGCCGCTCGAACTCCGTGATCCCCTCAGTGGATTCACGCCAACCCTTCAGCCTGGTGTAGACCGGTCGAATGCTCTCCAGCCCTTTCACGTCCGCCGGAATCTCATCCGTCACGCGTCCGCCAATCTCGTACCCCACGCACACCGGGATCTCGTCCAGCTCGTCCAGCACATCCAGCTTCGTCACCACCAGCCACTCTGAACCGTTCACCTGGTTTGAGTAGCGAAGAAGCGGAATATCAAGCCATCCGCAGCGCCGCGGTCGCCCTGTCACCGCGCCATACTCGTTGCCGCGCTTGCGCAGGTGCTCGCCCGCCTCATCGTGAATCTCCGTGGGGAACGGCCCGCCGCCCACCCGCGTCACGTAAGCCTTGGTCACGCCCACCACCGTCCCAATCGCCGTCGGCCCCACTCCTGTACCCGTTGAAGCGCCACCCGCCGTCGCTGAGGACGACGTCACAAACGGATACGTGCCGTGATCGATGTCCAGCATCGTTCCCTGCGCCCCCTCGAACATCACGCTGCCGCCCTCGCGCAGGATCCGGTTCAGCAGCCTTCCCGTGTCCGCCACAAACGGTTTCACCCTCTCCGCCGCCGCTGCGTATTCGTCGAACATCTTTGCCGCATCCAGTGCGGGGTCCGCCCCAAACAGTGCCTGCACCATGCGGTTCTTCTCCGCGCAGGCCGCTTCAATATGCGTCTTCATCAGCTCGGTGTCCAGCAAATCCACCACGCGCAACCCGCTGCGCGCCATCTTGTCCTCATACGCTGGACCAATTCCGCGGCTCGTGGTCCCAATCTTCTTTCGCCCCGGCGCACTCTCCGCCGCCAGCTCAATCATTCTGTGGTACGGCAAAATCACCTGCGCACGGTTACTCACCTTCAACTGCCCGTCCACGTTCACGCCCAGGTCGCGCAGCCGGTCCACCTCTGACAGAAACGCGATCGGGTCCAGCACCACGCCATTCCCAATCACCGCCTGGCAATTCGGCCGCAGCACTCCGCAGGGAATCAGTTGCAGCACAAACCGCTGTCCCCCGATGATGACCGTGTGCCCCGCGTTGTGCCCGCCCGCATAGCGCGCCACCGCGCTGAACCGCTCGCTCAGCACGTCAACAATCTTCCCCTTGCCCTCATCGCCCCACTGGGCGCCCAGCACCACCGCCGTCTTAGCTCGCATCGCCGTCCGTTCCTGAAACACCGTTTCCCGCAATATCGGAGCCGCTTCTCTTCAATCCGTCGTCCGCCCCACTCTCGATGCCGTCATCCTGAGCGGAGTCGAAGGACCTGCATTTCCGACCGCCCCAACACACAAAAAGGGGCGTAGCCACAACCGCCACACCCTCAACGATCATAAACCCCGGATAGGTCTCAAGCGCCCCGCCGCCATCCCATGCCCACTCCGGTCAGCCATCCACCGCTGCTTCAATTCGCCGTGGGCATCTTCGCCGCGTCATCCACAACCACCACCGGCACATCGCCCTTCCGGTTTTCAATCTTGAGGCCTAGCTGCTCTCCAAGCGCCCGCTTCCAGCCCGTAAACACGTTCGTTCCCAGCTCCGGCCCCATGTCCACGCTGAAATCGTACGTCCCCACCAGCCCCGTCTTGTCCAGAACCGGGATCGGAGTCCCGCCCGCTCTCACCGGTTCCGTGGGACTCACCGGCGCCGGAATCGAAAACTGCACCGCCAGCAGATCGGCAAACTGCCGCATGTCGCCCCGAAAGTGAAATCCGGAGCCCTGTGCCGCCGGGCCCCCCGGCCCAACCGGCTTGATCTTCGCGCCCCCCGGCCCAACCATCAATTCGTACACCCGCATCGTGCGAGTCTCGCTGTGCTCCTTCAACCGGAAACGCTCCACCAGAAGGTTGCGAATCATCGGGGACATTTGCTCGCGCCTCGCGCCTTCCGGTGCGCGCGCGGAAATGTCGTACTCGTTGTGGTCCAGCCAGGAGGGGCCAACAACCTGATCGAGCTGGCACCCCCACGCCTCGGCCATCAGGCGCCTCAGCGTAACATTCCGGCCGTTGAACTCACCCGGCGAATAGGTCACCTGGTTGTTGTAGTCGGGGCCAACTTCGTGCTCGCTCGGCCTCACTGAGGCAACGTCGAAGGAGGGTGGCTTGGGCTGCGCACACAGAGTTGCAACCAGGCCCAGCCCAACAGAAAATGCGATGGGAAGCCGCAGTCGCATGCTCGCCATACCCCCAATAATGATAACCCGTGAACTGCGCCGTGGATCATCGCGGCCTGCCGCTCGTTTCGTGCTAGAATTCCGGCGTAAATCAGAACCTATCTCATCTCACGTCGAAAAGGCCTGTCATGCGCCATCGAGATCTCATCTCATTTGCTTCGTTCTTATTCCTCCTGGTTGGTTGCGGTGGTGGCGGCGGTAACAATGGCGGCGGAGGTGGTGGTGGCGGCGGTGGCGGCGGCGGAACACCCGCGCCCACGCTTGCTTCCATCATGCCGTCCAGCGTGAATGCCGGCTCAATGGCGCTCACCATCACGCTTAGTGGTTCAAACTTCAATCAGGATTCATCCGCCCAGTGGAACGGCGCCAATCTCACCACCACTTATGTCAATGCCTCCACTCTCACCGCGCCCGTGCCCGCCGCCAGCCTTGCAGCTGCGGGAAATGTGCAGGTCACGGTAACCAATCCCGGAGCTAGCGGAGGTACGTCGTCTGCGCGCACCTTCACCATTGCCGCCGCTCCCACTCCGGGAACCTGGGTGCGCACGGTCGCCGGCATCGCCAACCCCCAGCGAATGGTATGGGACTCCGCGCATGGCAAGCTCTACGTCTCCATCGCCGCCAATGATCCCAATTCCCCCAACACCATCATTCCCGTCGACCCGGTCTCCGGAACCACTGGGACGCCGGTCCCCGCGGGAAACGGCCCTGACCTCATGTCGATCTCATCCGACAATTCCTACTTGTGGGTTGGCCTCAACGGAGACTTCGCGGTGCAGCGTTTCCTCCTCCCCAGCCTCACCAGGGACATCTCCATTCCCGTTCCCAAAGACACCTACGGCAGCAACCAGTGGCCCTTCAGCCTTGAAGCCGCCCGCGTCAACCCTCATACCTTCGCCATGGTCGTGGGAAACGCCGAAATCGCCGACGGCGTGTACGTCTTCGATGACGCCACCCAGCGGCCCAACTTCGTCCCTGGCTGGGAGCCAGGCGGCGGCCCCGCCCTCAACTGGATTCAATGGGGAGCAGACGATTCCATTATCTATGGCACGGAAGGCGGCTTCTACACCCTGAACGTCAACGCCTCCGGCGTCAAATGGGACAGCCAAAATCACATGTTGTCGGCCGGACCCGCCCTCTACGACAAGGCGTCCCGCCTGCTCTACTGGTCAAGCTGGGCTTTTGATCCGGTCCTGCACACCCAGGCCGGAGTCTTTGCCGGCGGCGGACAATTGGGTGTCAGTCTGGGTGGCGGATGCGTCGCTTACGGCGTCAATTCGACCCTCGGTCGCTACTACTGCGTCCTGAACTACGAATTCTCGAATGCCAGATTGCTGGTCTTCGACCAGAAAACCTATAGCCTGCTTGGTACCTACGACCTTGGGACCTCAATCCCTGGGAATGGCATAACCGACGATCTTCTGCTTCCCTGGGGCAACGCCGGACTGGCCGTGCTTGAACCCTCTACCGCCTCCAGCAACGGCGCCCTGTTCCTGATCGATGGCGCGGCCGTCAACCCCAATGCTCCGCCAGACTCCACCTCCGGCACTCCCGCGCTCATATCGGACGCCACCCTCGCCACCATCAGCCCCCAATCGGCGCCCGCGGGCAGCGGAGGCGTTAGCCTCTCCATTAACGGATCGGGCTTCACCCAGAGCAGCGTGGCCTATGCCGACTACGGCTACGAGCAAGCCATCCCTCTGCCAACCACTTATGTCAGCGCAACGCAATTAACGGCCTCCCTTCCCGCCACGGCCCTCGCATCGCCCGCCACCCACGTCATCACCGTGTGGGACGATTATGCCGGCCAGCTATCCACCAACTCCATGGTCTTCAGCGTCTACGCCAACTCCGGCAACACCCAGGTCACCGCCGTCAACGTTGAAGGGCTCGGCATCGCATGGGATCCGGCCAATTCGCTCCTCTACGTCAGCACATCGTTCTACGACACCGCTCACCCCAACTCCATCGTGGCCATCGATCCCGCCACCGGCAACATCGTTGCATCTGCTCCCGTCGGCTCGGCGCCGGACATTCTCGACATCTCGTCGGACCACTCCCGCCTCTTTATCGGATACGCCGGAGCCACCACGGAAGGCGAAGTCAGGCTTCCGGGCTTGAACGCCCTCGTCACCTGGCCCATGATCAACCCCTCCGGCCTCGGCCCATTCCTCGCCAACGAAGTCAAGGCAGCGCCCGGCAGCCCCGCCACCTCCGCCGTCACTCTCTGGACCCCCGATTTCACCCCTCCGGCTCAGGGCGGCGTGGTCGTCTTCGATGACAACGTTCCCCGCCCGGATTTTGCCCCCGGCTGGGTGGAGACCGGCAACACCGGCCAGGAGTACGACACCATCGCCTGGAGCAACTCTGACTCCCTGCTCACCGCCGCCAACTACACCAGCGACGACGATGATGCCGCCACCCTTCCCCTCTACACCCTCACCGTGGGAGGAGCTGGAGTCGCTTACCGTGCCACATACAACAACTTCAACCGGACCGGCACACCCATCCACTCCGATTTCGGCACCGGCCTCATCTACAGCGATGACGGCCTCGTTGCCAGCCCGCTCAACGGCACAATCACGGGCAGCTTCAATGCCTCCGGGCTGGTGGTCCCCGATTCGTCCACCGGGCGCGTTTACATCCTCGGCCAGACGCAGTCCCAGGAAGGCACCTACAACTACACCATCGATTCCTTCAGCCAGTCGACCTTCGCTCCGGTCGCCTCCATCACCGTACCCAACCTCACCGGCGTTCCCTTCCGCATGGTCCGGTGGGGAGCATCCGGCCTCGCCATCCTGGTATTGAACGACTCGCTCAATCCGGTACAAGGGCCGGAGAACGTGCTCTTCCTGGTAAAAGACAGCACGTTTGTCTCCAGCGCCGCGTCTCCTGCTCCAGTCCAATCCTTTCAACCGGTCCAGGCTCGCTGGCAACGCCTCACTACGCGCGACATCGTCCAGAAACTGTACAGCAAATCGCCGCGGAAAGGACCCTCGTCCGGTAACTGAATGACCGGCTCCCCGTCCTTCCTGAAACACGGAAGGAGCAGCAGCCTTCAGGAGTGGTCGGTGCCCCCGGTCCCTCGCTTTTGGGGACCGGGGATAGCTGGGCGCACATCTTCCGGGCAGGCGGGCGCGTGGCTCACCCTGATCTCCGGGTGCCCGTCTCGCCCGCATGTTGCCGCCACCCAAGTCCCGGAGGGACGTCACGAAAATAGCCCATGGGTGAAGTCCGCCGCCAAGGCGGACGAGAACCCTGGGAACGCCGCACCAAAAACGCCCCCGAGCCCGGCAGGGGCGGCGCGAAACCCACCCAATCACGTTCCCGGATCGGCGAAAACCCGCGTAAGGGCATGACTTCATCGGGAGGCTACAATCATCCACGAAACAAATATAGGTCAGGACTGAGTTGCACGTTGGGGCTCATTTCGGCGTACCGCTGCCCTCAAACGGATTAATTTACGTCTGAGGCACATCCCGCCAGCTAGTCGTGCTAATGTTTACCATTCCCCCTTGACAATCACAACAGAATCGGTTCTGGAGACTAAATGAGAAACTCGCTTTTGGTTACCGCGGCCCTTGGGATTTGTGCGCTTGCGGCGCCGCCGCTGAAGGCCGATGACGGAAAAAGTCCAGTTATCAACCAGGTCGTCGTTTCCGGCACTGCCACTCAGCCTGTTTTCACCATTACCGGATGGGCCTTCGGCAGCATGGACACCCCGTGGGTGTGGCTTGGATCGCAGAGGCTGGCGCTCGCCAGCCATACCGACACAACGATCGTTACTCTACCCGCGCCGGCCAGCGCGTCGTGGGTCGGCACGTTCGATTTGCTGGTGGCCGCAGGTCATCGGAATAGGGTTCCGGCTCTTTCCGACGAACAGAAGAACTGGAATGACAGCGATGAAATTTCCGTGATTCTTGGCGCGGTTGGGCCTCCTGGCCCGGTCGGCCCCGCGGGTCCCGCTGGAATTCCCGGAGCTACTGGCCCCGCCGGTGCCGTTGGCCCCCAGGGCGCCACTGGTGCCGCAGGTCAAACAGGTCCAGCAGGTGCGGTTGGCCCAGCGGGTGCAGTTGGCCCGGCAGGTCCGGCGGGCGCGGCCGGAGCCACGGGTCCTCCCGGTCCGCAGGGAGTCAATGGGCTGCCGGGTGAACCAGGACCTCAAGGTGCGCCGGGACCTCCAGGACCCGCCGGCACAAGTCCTTACACATTCGCTTCGTACGCGACGAAGAGGCAACTCATCTGTAACGATATCAACGGCTGCACCTACAACAATGAGCTCGTAATAGCGGAACCCCCGGACAATACCTGGCTACGCGTGAGCCTGCTTTATTGCATTACGCCGCAAATCGGCACCGTGGATGCCGTTCCTTATACCCCGCCGTACGAAGAGACTGGCATGGGCTGCGCCTACAGCGGAACGTTGACCAGGGGCCAGATTCTAACCATCGGCGCGGTTATGATGGCCGTTCAGGGGCCCTTTGACGAGCCATAGGCGGGTGGCCCCGCTCCCATGCGAGATAGTCTCCCGCTGAGGGTGCCCCCGGTCCCTCGCACTTGGGGACCGGGGAGGTTGAGTCGAACTGGGCGGGTGACCCACGTCCCAATATCTGGAAGAAACACTGATCGGGATGCCCCCCGCCCCGCGCACCCGGGAATGCTTCCCGTAAAATCTCAATCGGAGACACTATAACGGAAGCAACGAGAGTAGCCCGGGGTCAAGGCCGCCGCATCCTCGCGGCGGACGACACCCCGGGACCGCGCGCCCACCGCAGCCTCCGCGTCCCGTTAGGGCCGCGGCGAAATCGCCCCAACACATTCGCGGAACCTCGCCCCGCCCCTGCTTCCGCTGCACCTTCAAGGAGTCTTTCGAGTCCGGCGACGAACTCAGTCGCCGGTTGCCCATGTCCCCAGCACTTGGCCACATGGGAACTACCAAGCCGACCCATCTAGGTCTTTGTTCTTGCAAGGAGCCCAGGGTCTCGTCCGGTTCAATTCTCCACAGAGAGGGGTGCCGTCAGCCTCCCGGCCTGGAAGCTGGTGGAAGTTTTCGCCAAGGACATACGATTAGTCGGATCCGCCATCGGGGCTTGGGTTGTGCCAACTGCCGTCCGCCGCGATGAGCGCCTCAGCCTCCTTCGGCCCCCATGTGCCGCGCTTGTAACGGCCAACCGGGTGATGGTCCTTCAGCACCCGATTGACCACCTCCCATGCCGCTTCCACCGCGTCTTCGCGGGTAAAGAGCGCCCCATCGCCCTTCATGGCGTCGCCCAACAGCCGTTCGTAAGGCGTTTCCTCTCCCGGCTGTTCATCGGAAAGGTAAAGCTCTCGCTCCTCTCCGATAAACTCCTCACCGGCAAGCTTTACGCGGGCAGCCAGAGCGATCGCCGAGTTGGGAGAGAGCCGGAAGCGCAGGTAATTCGACCTGCTATGCGGTTGCACTGCGTCGGCAAAGAGCTTCTGCGGTGGCCGCTTGAGTTCCACCACGATCTCGGTCGCCGTGGCAGGAAGATATTTACCCGAGCGTAAATACCACGGCACTCCGTCCCAACGCCAGGAGTCGATCAAGAGCCGCAGAGCGCAGTAGGTTTCCACGTCCGAGCGCTTGGCCACCTCCGGCTCCTCTCGATAGCCGGCGTACTGGCCGCGCACCATGTCATCGGGCTTCAGAGGGCGCATGGCTTTAAACACCTTGGCCTTTTCCGTTTGCACCTCCCCAAAGTTCCGGCCCACAGGTGCCTCCATGGCAAGCAATGCCACAATCTGGAAAAGATGGTTCTGGATCACGTCGCGCAGACAGCCGGCTGTCTCGTAGAACGCGCCGCGTCCGCCTACTCCGAAAGTCTCCGATAGAGTGATCTGAACGCTGGCTACATAGTTGCGATTCCAAATTGGTTCCAGAAATGAATTGGCGAAACGAAAATAAAGAATATTCATGATCGCTTCTTTCCCAAGAAAGTGATCGATTCGGAAGATCGAGTCTTCAGGAAACACCGCGTGCGCAACCCGGTTTAATTCACGGGCCGAAGCCAGGTCCCGTCCAAATGGCTTTTCCACAATCACGCGCCCATTCTTGGCCAGGTTCGCCGCTCCCAGCCCTTTAATCACTGTTTCAAAGAGCGCGGGCGGAATCGCCAGATAGTGCGCCGGGCTCCGCGCCTTCCCCAGCGCAGCTTTGATCGCCGTGAACGTATTGCTGTCTGCATAGTCTCCGCTCACATACTTCAGCAGAGAAAGAAGCCGTTGCAGTGCCCGTTTGTCGTCGATTCCGCCTGCTCGCCTGATGCTGTCCGTCGCGCGCCGGTGCAACCGCTCCAGGCTCCATTTCGGAAGAGCAACGCCGATCACCGGAACCTTGAGCGTGCCGTGCTTCACCATCGCATAGAGCGCCGGGAAGATCATTTTGTGGGCCAGATCGCCCGTGACACCGAAGATCACCAAAGCGTCTGACTGCGACTGGGCCATCATGCACCTTCCTTATTGCCGGCAGCCTTTTCCTGGTGGACGCCGAATTGGAATCGGAGCGCCGACAACAGCTTGTCGGCAAAGGCAGGCTCGCCGCGTGAATTAAAGCGATCTTACAACGCGGCTCCAGTCGTCTAGTTGGATGCTTGGAAGGTGCTCGTCTGGCCTTTAGCCCGGTCCTTCCGCGAAGCGGCTTCTGTCACTGGGCAGGTGCCCCCGGTCTCATGTGAGACAGTCTCCCCCTGAGGGTGCCCCCGGTGTCATGTGAGATTGTTTCCCGCTGAAGGTGCCCCCGGTCCCTCGCATTTGGGGACCGGGGAGGGGTGCCGAGCTGCCCCCGGTTCGGAGAAAAGAAGAACAAATCCGCGAACGCGGACCGCAGGTCCGCGTTCGAACCCGGCTCCCCGTCCTTCCCCAAAAATGGATGGGGCAGCAGCCTTCAACTCCTCACAGAAAACGGTGCCCGCTTGGTGCTCTCCTGCCCTTCGCGCAATGAAGCTGCGCGAAAAATGGGGCACCCTCAGTGGTGGAAGAACGAGGAGGAAACAAAAGGGCGCGCCACCCGCCCAGCTGGAATTGCTGGCAATAGGTACTGGAGTGAACCCCTGAAGTGAGACACGATAATTAGGGGACAGGCCGGTTAGGGATTATAGGTTGACGCCGGTGGCTACGGTAGTGGAAGTAGTCGTCAGCGAGGCGAGTTCGAACTCCATCGGCGACTTGTAGTCCAGGGCGGAGTCCCTCGCATTTGGGGACTGGGGACGGCTGGGCACACATCTTCCGGGCTGCCGGGCGCATGGCCCACCCTGAACTCCGGGTGCTCCGCCCGGCAACCCCTGCGCGGCAGTCTCCGGCGCGACCGGAAAATACGCACAATTGCCCACATAAACCCCTATATTTCAATCTGATACACGATAAATTGACTACTTTGACTACTTTCAGCCGTTTCCGCACCATTCCAAGTGCAATCCGGTGCTGGAGTCTGAAACATCCATGGCGAATAAATAGCGAAATAAGATGAAATCCCTCCACTCCAAGGCCCGTCAGCCTGCCAAATATCTACTATTTATATTGACACACTAAGAACTATCTGATCATAATAGACTCATTATTGGAACTCAGCCCGCCGCAGACCCTCCCCACAAGCGCTCCGGACCAGAGTAAGAACGGAGCGAAGCACCATGCGCCTCAACCAACCCCTGCAACGGGCAACCACCCCCCTCCCCCCAAAGGTAACCACTCCAACTCCGTTAACCGCGCCCAGCGAACAACCGGCGAATGCAATCACTGCAGAAAATAGCCTTAACTCTATCATTCCGCTGCACATCCCCGTTTTATTTTGCACCGTGTTAACCATCCCCAGCCCTCGTTCGTTCTCTACACAGACCAACGAACGAGGTACGCTCCATGAACACCCGATCCGCCCTGATCCTCTCCGCCGCGCTGGCCCTCCCGCTCGCCCTGGCCGGCCAGGCCCGCCCCGCCGCGCCCGCGCCAGCCCCCAGTGAGCCCGCGCCAGTCCTCACAGACAAGGACGTGGCAACCATTCAACGCCAGCTCATTGAGCTCCTCCGCGTCAGTCCCAGGCTGACCACGGTTGTTTCCCACGATCCGGCCCTCCTCGCCGACCAGGACTACATCGCCCGCAACAACCCGCAACTCGCTGACTTCCTTAAGGCCCACCCCGAAGTGGTCCGCAACCCGGACTACTACCTGTTTACTCACCTGCCTCCCGACGCCGGCGGCCCGGACGAAGCACTCGAACGAGCCGTCTGGCCCGACGTCTACCGCTCCCAGGGCCGCCGCACCGGCTTCGACGAGCTCCTCAGCGACGCACCGCCCCTGCTGGCGTTCGTCGCGTTCCTCCTAGCCGCCATCTGGGGCGTCCGCGTCTTCGTGGAGAACCGCCGCTGGAGCCGCACCTTCAAGCTCCAGTCCGAGGTTCACGCCCGCCTGATCGATAAGTTCTCATCCAGCCAGGAGTTGGCCGCCTACATGCAAACCGAAGCCGGCAAGCGCTTCCTTGAAGCCGCACCCATCCCCCTCCATACCGAGTCGCCGCGCATCCCCAATGCCTTCTCGCGGGTGCTCACTCCCATCCAGATCGGCGTGGTCCTGGTCTTGCTCGGCATCGGCTTCCTGCTCCTTCGCCATGCCGGGCCCGACTACGAGACACCGATGCTGGTGCTCGGCGTCCTGATCCTCATGCCCGGCATCGGCTTCATCCTGTCTGCCGGAATCACCTGGGCCCTGGCTACCCGCCTTGGCCTGATGCCGCCGCCAGGATCAGCCGGCCACTCCATCGCTCCATTTTCAGAACGCTAGTGTGCCGGGAAGCGTATTGTGAGAAAGCAGCGGCCCATGACCTACGAATCGGCCATCTCGAACCCGCTGGCCGGCGATGCCTCAACGCTCGCCGGCACAGCCGGGGCATGTTCCGGCATGGATAACGAAGCCTTCGCCGGATTCTACGAGCGCTCCGCGCGGCCGCTGTGGGCCTATCTCGCGCGGGTCTCGTCCGATGCGGCGCTCGCCGATGACCTGCTGCAGGAGGCCTACATCCGCTTCCTCACCGCCGATACGCCGCGCAGCGCGCAGATCGACGGCGAAGTGGCCGCCCGCCGCTATCTATTCCGTATTGCCACCAACCTGCTGCGCGATCACTGGCGGCGTCCGCGCACCGCGTCGCTCGATGAAGTTCCCGAGCGGCACTTTGAAATCGCAGACAGCTCAGCCCAGTCAGAAGCCCGCGCGGTGCTTGGCCCGGTGCTGCTTCAGCTTCGTCCGCGCGAGCGCCAGCTACTGTGGCTGGCCTACGCCGAGGGCTACTCGCACCGCGAAATTGCCCACATTACCGGCCTGGCCTCAGCGAGCATTCGACTGCTGCTCTTCCGCGCCCGGCGAAAAGCTGCCCGCCTGCTGGAGCCTGCGTCTAACTGGAGGTCAGCATGAACCTCCGCACCTGCCCCCGCGAGAAAGAGCTTGCCGGCCTGCTCGAACTTGGCCATTGGCCTGACGCCAGTTCCCCGGACATGCGCGCCCACGTGGCCACTTGCGCATCCTGCCGCGCACGCGTGGCTGTAACCCAGGCGTTCCGCAGTGAGCGCGATCGCGCGCTTGGCGAGCCTCGGCTCGAATCTTCCGGCGTTCTCTGGTGGCGCGCGCAGCTTCGCCGGCGCAATGCCGCTCTTACGCGTCTCAGCCGTCCCCTGCTTGGCGCGCAGATTTTCGCGGTGGTTCTGGCCCTGGCGGCCGCGGGAGCCTACCTCGGAATGCAGTTCCGCCAGGATGGGACGTGGTTGGGCGATTTCACCCGCGCTCTCCACTTCACGGCCCTTCTGCCGCCGGCCTTCCAGAATACGCCCGGCGCCGGGATGGCAATGGTCCTGCTTGTGGCGGTCATCGCTCTTGCGGGCGGTGTTGTGCTGTATGTTGCCTCCGATCGTTGATCTGGGGCTAAAGCCTGATTTCCGGAGCTGAAACTTCCGTATCGGCGGTGACACGCTCAGAGCACCAATCCTGAAGGTGTTGGCACGGGCTAGAGTCTTGCCGAGTCCCCTATCGTTCGGCCGCAAGATCCGTTTCGAATTCCTCTTCTGCTTTGGGCAAGAGCTCTCTCCGACTCGAACAGGCTGTCCATCGAGTAATGCAATCGAAACGGAAGTCTGTAAGCGAGGACTGTTCTTCGGTGGATTCTTCTGGGGTGAATTCCGCCAGAAGCTGTATCCGTCGTTGTACGATGCTGCGGTTTGGATGTTTCGCGAGACTGTAAGCGTTTGAATAATTCAGGATGGTACGTTCTGAGAAAGCAACTTCAAGACTCGGCCAGTAGGTACTTCCAAGTCTATCGGTGAGCCAGAAGCCGCCTTCTGGAACGATCCAATGGCTAACCGGCAGTGCCACATCGATCCCGAATCCCTTGTTTATTACAGTTCCATGCACGACGCGAAATTCGGCAGTTGCGGCAGCACTTCGCAGCCCAATTAATTCCAACAGCCTTGTTCCGAAGTGCGGACCTTCCCCGAACAGAAACGCTGGATAAACTAGCGAAAGATGGGGAATTCTGACGTTGTAATTGCAATCCTCTGAATCACAGCTACCGTACCATTGTCCCCATTTGCCCCATCGAGTCATTAACCTTTGCGCATCGGACCACGAGCTGCGATTCACGTCGAGAGACTTAATATCGGACAACAAAGCTTCCGCTCGCATGCGAAACGTCCACTGGCAAGCTTCCATCACAAGCCACACCGCGAAGAAGGCAAGGAAGGCTGCAACCGCACCGCGGCGAAGCGTCTGCTTCAAGGAGCTGTTGATGGTCATGCCATATTAGACACCGTGTCACAGGACTATGTTCCAGTCTCCATTAGCGCTCACTTGTGCAGCGAGATGAGTCTAGGCGAACACGTCGGCAAATGTGGGCCTTCCGGACGTATGGTGGGCAATTCGGAAGTAGCACCGCCTGGGGTCCTGCTGCATACTTCTTCTGTGATCCTGCCGATACGGTTCGCGGCGTTTGTGTTCGCCATCCACGTTTGCGCGCTGAGCCTCTGCGCGCAAACGTGGCAAGCTGCTGTGGACGGCGCAGCACGCGCAACTCCCGACGCGCGCATCCTTGTTGTTGACGTTGACTCGAACCGTGTCCTCGCCGCGCATCACCTTGACGAGGCAGCCCGCACGCTTGCCGCTCCCGGGTCCACGCTGAAGCCGCTGGTGCTGTATCAACTCCTGGTGCGCCACGGCTGGAATCCGGAACAGCGCGTTGCCTGCGCCGGCAACCTGGTCATCGCCGGCCACGCACTGGCCTGTTCGCATCCCGTTGCACCGCCCTTGGACGCACGCCAGGCATTGGCCTGGTCATGCAACTCGTATTTCGCCCAGGTTGCACGCTCGCTCCATCGCGGCGAACTCGACTCGCTGCTCCGCTCCACCGGGATTCTGGCGTCCACCGGTCTCAAGCAGCAGGAGGCCGTGGCCGAATTTCGACCGCCACAGTCCCCGGAAGAAACTCAGCTTGCGATGCTCGGCGTGGAAGGCATCCGCGTTACACCGCTCGAACTGACGGAGGCCTATCGCTGGCTTGCTCGCGAGTTTGCCGCTCATCACGAATCAACTGCGACTGAAACCGTCTTCGCCGGTCTGAGTGACTCCGCCAGCTTCGGCATGGCCGGGCAGGCGGGGCTGGGCGGAGTCAGTGTAGCCGGAAAGACGGGGACCGCTGAAGGCGCCTCCACGCAGAAGACTCACGGCTGGTTTGCAGGCTATGCGCCCGCAACGCATCCGCGGGCCGTGATCGTTGTCTATGTGCCTGCGGGCCGCGGCGCGGATGCCGCGCACGTTGCCGGAGTGGTGTTGGCACAATCGCCGCTGGTGCCGCGATGATGCGTGGAGTCGCCCGCGTCGTGATTTTGGTGCTGGGCGGCATTACGTTGTGCCTTGTGACAGGGCACGGCTTCAGTGGCGCCTATCCTATGCCGATATCGAAAGAGCCTTTATTGTTTCCGGCAATGGAAATGCCCTTGCACCGTCCCTACGGGACTCCCATGGAGACTTTGAAATCTCGTTTCCCCACGCTGAAGCGCGGGGCTAACGAACGCTGCGCCTACGGCGCGGGCCTAACGTCAAATCCGATGCATCTCGCAATAGTCCCTGCCGCGACCTTGAGCCAGATTCAAACTGGGGCCGCATCTTCATCGCGCACCTCGAACCGCCTGAATCGCGCCATACTGCGCGTTGGCATGTGGACGCTGTGGCACGACCGCGAACTCACCGTGGCTCCAGCCGGCCGCGCGAACCTGAGTGCATGCGATGGCTGCTCCACGCAGCCATTGACGCACACACTGAACCTTCGCGCCGAGGGCGACAGGCTTGCCGGAGTGGGATCGGAAGAGCAATACCGGCTTCTGATCTCGGGCGGAGTGACGCTGACCGCGCACGGCGAATCAGAGAGTCTTCATCATCCGATTGCCATCACCGCCCGCAAAGGAGAACTCGTTCTTGCTGTCTCGCTTCCTGTGGAGAGCTACGTTGAGCGAGTCGTCGCCAGCGAATCGGGCTCGGGCGATACTCCAGAGTCGCTGAAGGCGCTGGCCATTGTTGTCCGCACGTATGCGCTTCACGTGACTCATGGCCACCGTGATTACGACCTCTGCGACTCCACGCATTGCCAGCTTCTGCACTGGGGCGGCGTTCCCGGCCGCGCCGCGGCCGCGCACGCCGCCACGCTTGCCACTGCCGGCGAAACTCTCTGGTTCCACCATCGGCCCGCGCTCGCGTACTTCAACAAGGATTGCGGCGGCCACACGGCTGCGCCGAGCGAGATATGGCCCGCTGCGCGCGAGGTTCCTTATTTGCTCTCGCGTCCGGACCCGTGGTGCACGCGCGCTGGGGGCAGCGATTGGGCGAGCGAGCTCTCCCGCGACGACCTGACCTCCGCGCTGGCAACTCGCGGACTGGCCCGGCCCGGATGGAAGCAACTGGCAGTGGCTCGCCGCGCCGAGTCTGGCCGTGTGCTCGCCGTTCGCGTGGATGCGCGCGAAAATGCAGCCGAAGATTTCCGCCTTGCAGTCGGCGCCGCCCTCGGCTGGAACCGCATTCCGAGCACTTGGTTTGAAGTTTCGCAGCAAGGCGACAGGTTCTACTTTCACGGCCGCGGCTGGGGCCACGGCGTCGGCCTTTGCCAAAAAGGCGCTGCCGCAATGGCGGCGCAAGGGCATTCGCAAGCGGAAATCCTGAATCAGTATTTCCCGGGAGCGGAAGCCGTGGACGACGCGAGTGGGCGTGCGTGGCAGATACTCTCCGGCACACGCTTCACACTCGAATCGTTGGATTCCAGCGCCGCCAAATTCCTGCCGGAAGTGGCCCGCGCGCGCGCCGAAGCCTCGCAGCTTTCGGGCCTCGATCCTGCAGCAAGCTTCACGGTGCGTGCCTTTCCATCAACCCAAATTTTCCGCAATGCGACGCTGGCGCCGGGATGGGTTGCAGCGTTCTCAGAAGGGGACTGGATCGCAACGCAGCCGCTCGCCGTTCTCTCCGCGCGCCATTTGCTGGCCGGAACTCTGCGGCACGAATTTCTGCACGGGCTGGTGGAGCGGCATGCGGGCGCGCAGGCGCCGTTATGGCTGCGCGAAGGGCTGGTTGAGGTGTGGTCCGACGGCGCTTCAACCGCGGCCGCACTTGCGCGCCGCACGCCGGGCGAGCCTCTTGCATCCGTAGATGCCGCTCTCGCCCATGCGTCCGGCGAGGCGCAATCCGAAGCCGCCCACCGCGACGCCGCAATTTATGCGGCCCGCTTGCTCGTGCGCTACGGCCGCGACCAGGTGCTTGCCTGGCTCCGTTCAGGAGTTCCCGCCGGTGTCGTCGGTGCCCTTGGGTAACGGCCGTCCGACAATGCCATCCGGCGGTG
>Ga0265339_10000102_pt1 | contig 68868 bp, 58 predicted proteins | sample 4CB219metaG_FD_202085 | JGI IMG/M metagenome (GOLD analysis project Ga0265339, IMG submission 202085) | Rhizosphere microbial communities from Carex aquatilis grown in University of Washington, Seatle, WA, United States - 4-CB2-19 metaG | ecosystem: Host-associated > Plants > Roots >... | reverse complement strand
AAGCGAGAAGTACTCGATCTACTGGATGCACGGGCCGCTGGCGCAGTTCCTGTTCAACTCGACGAACATGATTCCTGGCCAGCACGTGGCTGTGGGCGGTCCGGCGAGCGGCGCAGCCAATGGCTCGGCCGTAACCGTGAATCGCGTCGTGCTGCGCGATTGGGGCTTCAACGGAACGGTTGTCGCCAACAGTGTCAGCGCGAGTGCAGACAGCTTCAAAATGCAGGTGAACGGGTTCGCGGGAGTATTGATTCCGCAAACCGTGACGGTGTATGTCACCAATGCCTGTAAATTCCGAGACGGCTTTAGTGCATTGGGCGATGTAACTGCCAAGGTGCGCGTGGTGGGATTGCTGTTGAAGGATTCTTCAGGGAATCCAGTAATCGTGGGCCACTACGTGGATGACTTGAACTAAGAACGCACTATGCTGGACGAAGCGCCGAGGCAGGGAGACCTGCTCCGGCGCTTTTTTGTGCGGGGAAAACTGCAAGGGGATTTCAATGAAGGCCCAGATTTGTTCTGTTCACGGATGGTTCAGGTCTGTTACTCATCAACTCTCAACATACCCGGCGTGATGAGCGCCGCGCAATTCAAACGATCCTCGCTCGTTTGGCAGTTCGCGCTGGACCGGGCGGGGGATCGAGGAGAGTGGGCCGGGACGCATTCTGCTCTGGCAGTTTATCGTGCAGAACCATGCTGAGCAGCGACTTGTGAACCTGGATGCGGCCGTTGTAGGAGATATAGCCGAGACTCCTGAACCGATTCATGAAGAAGCTCACCCGCGATCGAGTGGTTCCAATCATTTCGGCAAGTGTTCCCTGGGTTACCGGGGGGATATGGACCAACGGTCCAGACGCATTGCCGTATTCCGCCATCAGCAGGAGGGTTCGTGCAAGGCGCCGCTCGCTGTTATTGAATAACTGGTCGATGAGATCGGCCTGAGTTCTCGCGCCGCGTTGAGTGATGAATTGGACAAACTTGTCGGAGAATGCATTCTCCGCATGCAGGACCCGGATGAGTTCTTCGGACGAGATTCGGAGCACCGCACAAGCCGTAACAGTCGTGGCGCTGGTGGTTCGGAGCACCCCCGGCTCAGCAATACATTCTTCCCCGAAAAAGTCTCCGGGAGCGAGCAGGGTGACGGTGGCTTCCTTGCCAGCTTTGGAAACAACGGTAAGTTTAGCCCGGCCGCTTTGAAGATAGAAAAGACAATCGGCCTGGTCACCCTGTGAAGAGAATATTTGCTTAGCTTTAAGACGAATGATTCGTCGTCCCGGCCCGGCTGTCGAGAGATAGGTATCCGTGTTGAAAGTTTTCTCTGATTTCCTGGCCATAATTAAGCGTCCCATCGCGCGCTGGCGAGGGTCTGAGCGGTTTAGCTCATTCGGCGAATAATCACGAATAGCTCGAGTGCAATCGAACGCATGTGGCCGCGGCAGCCTATAGCTGCCAGGCCTTTCTAAAGGAGTAAGTGAAACGAACAACGATTTTTAAGGAATCAAGATGCGTCGACGACTAGTCCAATTACTCGCCACAAGCGCTGCGCGTCAAATAACAATCTACTAACTTTTGAGTGAGGCAGTGCTAACCAGGGTTGGTCATTCAGAAGCCATTCTTCATACCCTGTGCGGAGCGGAACGGGATATCTGCTTTGGCTTTGTCGTCTTTGCCCCAGGTCCAATACATGCCGACGTAGGCGTAGTTCTCAGTTTGTCCTGCGACGGAGTGGCCATAGCAGAAGAGAAGCTGTTCGCCCTCGTGATGCTTGAAGTGGTAGTAGCCGCCGAGGTCGATCATAGTGGAGGCCTGGGTTTGCGGTGGCGCTGCGCCCTCTCCGGCATGGGCGAAAACTTCGCCGCCCAACTCAAAGCGTTCGCCGAAACCATATTTCACCAGGAATCCGCCATAGGGAAAATTGCGGAAGCCGGTTTGCGGAACGATCTGGTAGCCGGCGCCGCCATCGAGTGTCCAGTGGCCGATATTTTTTTGCGCCCACATTGGCAGTTTGTACCAGACTTTGCCGACGCCGAGGCCCTTGTCGGAATTGCCCGTGGGCATTTCAAACATGGTGAAGCTGCCGATTTGAGGAATGTGTTTCGTCTCCTTGATCCATGCAAGCTTGGCGCCGAGTTCCATATCAGTGAGGACAAAGGTGGTGGGGCCGGTGCCGCCGGGCAGATAGACAGGGTTGTTGAGCGGAGCAGCCACACCCAAGGGGAGGATGGCGTGGAGTTGTACGCGGGGCAATGCGCCCCAGTTGAATTCAAAGGCGGGACCGGCGGAGTCGAGTTCGATGGGAGTGCCATCGACTGCGCCGAAAATGTAGAACTCGTAGTGATGCGGATCGACGGGGACGGGATCGTCGGTCTGGTAGGGCGGGCCTTGCGCGCGCAGAAGGGTCGGGACGAAGGCGAGGAGGAGAAGCAGGGGAAGAGTTTTGGCGCGAAGCATCGATGCCTCTGCCAAACAGCTTAACCCGCCAACGCGGCTTTGACGGCTTCGCTGACGAGGCGGCCTTCGGCGCGGACTCCCTGGGCCTGCAACTTGGCCTGGACGGCTTTGATGACGGGGCCCATGTCTTTGGGTGTAGGCGCGTGGCCGCTGGTGGCGGCGTGTTCGGCGACGGTCTGGTCGACGAGGGCGCGGAGGCCGGCTTCGTCGAGAGCCTTGGGCAGGAACTCCTCAATGACGACGATTTCGGCGGCTTCTTTGGCGGCAAGTTCGGGGCGATTGCCCTTGGTGAACTGCTCAATGGAGTCGCGGCGCTGCTTGATCATCGTGGCGAGGGTGGCTTGCTCCTCGGCCGGGGTGAGGGCGGCGTTGCGCTCGAGGGCCTTGTTCATGAGGGCGGCCTTGATGAGGCGGAGCGTGCCGGTGCGTTCGGCGTCATGGGCCTTGAGGGCCTCGATGCTGAGCTTGGTAATGTGGGCGGCGAGTGCGCCGGGATCGACCATGGGTTTGTCTTCCTAATCTCTTGAATTGGCTTGAGTTCTTCAACTCCGGACAGACAAGCGGGTGAGATGAACCGCTGCCGGGTCCGGGTGCCTCGTTCGAACTCCATTGTACCGATTCCGGGGAATAGTTGCTGTTTCGGAACGGGCGGGGCACGCGACGTCGGCGAGATTTACACAGAAGAGTTACACACAAAATCCACAAATATGTGTATTATGTGATTGCTACCCGATCTCTGCTCTTTCTGAAACGAGGAGAAAAATGATTCGCAAGACTCGCCTTTTTACACCCGGTCCAACGCCGCTGCTGCCGGCGGCACAATTTGCCATGGCTGCCGCGGACATTCACCATCGCACCCCGGAGTTTCGCGCGCTGTATCAAAAGGTGCTGGCGCAACTGAAAGTGTTTGTCGGCACGCAGAATGATGTGCTGCTGCTGTCGTCTTCGGGCACGGGGGCGATGGAAGCGTCGGTATCGAATCTGACTTCCCCGGGCGATCGCGTGCTGGTGTTGACGGCAGGAAAATTTGGCGAGCGCTGGGTGGGATTGGCGCAGGCTTTCGGCTGCGCGGTGGATGTGGTGAAGGCTCCCTACGGCGAGACCTTTGACCTGGCTGCGGTGAAGGCTGCGCTGAAGCCGGAGCACAAGGCGGTGTATCTGCAGGCGACGGAGACGTCGACGGCAGTCCGGCACGATGTGGAAGCGATTGCGAAGCTGGTGAAGGAAGTTGCGCCGGAAACGCTGCTGGTGGTGGACGGCATTACGGGCCTGGGCACGACGCACTTTGACGTGGATGCATGGGGCATCGATGTGCTGATCGGCGGTTCGCAGAAGGCGGTGATGATTCCACCGGGCCTGGCGTATCTGAGCGTCAGCGAGAGGGCGTGGAAGGCAATGGATGAGTCGAAGAATCCGCGCTACTACTTTGACCTGCGTAAGGAACGGAAGAACGCGGTGAAGGGCGAGAGCGCGTATACGCCGGCGGTGGCACTGGTGGCCGGGCTGGGCGCGGCGCTGGATTACATTGCCGGGCAGGCTGGCGGCGATCTTGAAAAGGGCCGCATTGCACTGATCGACAATGCGCAGGTGAACGCGGCGGCGACGCGCGCGGGACTTGTGGCGCTCGGCTTCACGCTGTTTGCACCGACGGCTCCGGCAGCGGCGGCGACAGCAGTGGCTGTTCCCGAGGGCATGAATTCGGGTGACGTGGTGAAAGCGCTGAAGACGAAGTTCGCGCTGGTGACGGCGAACGGGCAGGGCGAGATGCAGGGAAAGATTTTCCGCGTGGCGCACCTGGGCTTCTTTGACTATCTCGACACGGTGGCGCTGCTGGGCGCGATGGAGCACATTGCGAAGGACACGCTGGGCTTGCCGGTGGAGTATGGGCAGGCGGTGGCGGCGGCGCAGAAAGTGTATGCGGAAGCGACGAAACAGTGATCAGTGCTCAGTGGTCAGTTGTCAGTTATTTCTGTGACTGATTGAGATATGTGGTTTCCCGTCCATTCCGCGGAAGAAAGCGGAATGGGTGGGGCACGGAGCTTTAGTGCGGGGCGAATGAGTAGGAGCTGTTTTCAATGGCGGAATTGAGTTTCGGAGAGAAGTTGCTGATTGCACGGAAGCAGCTGGATCTCTATCAGTACCAGATGGCGGAGCGGTTGGGGGTGCATCCCAACTCGCTGACCAAATATGAGCGGGGCGAAGGCAAGCCGCATGCGGCGGTGGTGCGGATGTTTGATCTGCTGTGCGAGCAGGAGAGTATCCGCTTTGACGATTACGTAGCTGCGGAGAAAGAAAAGGGAGACAGGATGAAGATCGTACTGGCGGAGAAGGTGTCTCCGGCAACGCAGGCGGTGTTTGCGGCGGAGCCGGGATGGGAAGTTCTGACGTACGACAAGCTGCCGGACGGATTGCCCGCGGCGCTGGCCGATGCGGATGCGCTGGTGGTGCGCAGCGCGGTGCAGGTGGACGACGCGCTGATGGAGCAGGCGCCAAAGCTGCGCGTGATTGGACGCGCCGGTGTGGGCGTCGACAACATTGACGCCGAAGCGGCAACGCGGCGCGGCATTGTGGTGATGAATACGCCGGGCGCGAATGCTGTGGCCGTCGCGGAGTTGACGATTGGGCTGATGCTGGCTCTGGCGCGCAAGCTGCCGACGGCGAATGCGACGATGCACGCGGGCAAGTGGGAGAAGAAGAGTCTGCAGGGCGCGGAACTACGCGGCAAGACGCTGGGCATTCTGGGGCTTGGACGCATCGGCCTGGAAGTGGCGAAGCGCGCGAAGGGTTTTGGATTGGAGATTGTGGGCAGCGATCCTTTTGTGTCGGCGGCTGTAGCGCGCGAAAATGGAATTCTTCTTTTGCCTTTAGACGAGCTTTTTGCCAAAGCAGATTATTTGACACTACATGTCGGACTGACTCCGCAGACCACGGGCGTGATCAATGCTAAAACACTTGCGACGATGAAGAAGGGCGTGCGCATCATCAACTGCGCGCGCGGGGAACTAGTAGAGGACGCGGCACTGTTGGCTGCTTTGCAAAGCGGGCAGGTGGCAGGCGCGGCACTTGATGTTTTCACCGTGGAGCCGCCGAAGGATTCCCCATTTGCTGCGCTGGACAACGTTATTCTGACCCCGCATATCGCCGGTTCCACCGCGGAAGCGCAGGAGGCGGTTGGGATACAGATCGCGCAGCAGGTGCGCGAGTATCTGAAGCTGGGCGTGGTGCAAAATGCGGTGAATCTGCCGTCGCTGAGCCATGAAGAGTATGTGCACCTGGCGCCGTACATCGATCTCGCGGGGCGGCTGGGCTCGTTTCTGGCGCAGACGGGCAAGGGCGGAATTGAGTCGATTCACCTGACCTATGGCGGCGCGCTGGCCGACGCGAAGATCGACCTGGTACGCAACGCAGCGATCGAAGGCTTGCTGCAGGGTTCGGAAAATGTGAACCGCATTAATGCGACGGCGGTGGCGCAGGAGCGCGGCATTCGCGTGCACGAGGACAAGCAGGAAAGCCATCGCGGGGGCGCGGCCACGGTGCTTGCGCTGGAGTTGCACGGCGCGGGCGGCAGAAGCCACGCGACAGCGACGGTGATTCACGGCGAACAGCCGCGGCTGCTGGAGTTCGACGGCATTGATATTGAGGCGCCGCTCGAAGGCGATCTGCTGGTGTGCCGCAACCTCGACGTTCCGGGTGTAATCGGCAGGATCGGTACGACGCTCGGCGAGCAGGGTGTGAACATCGCGAACTTCGCTTTGGGCCGCGAGCGTCACGGCGCACAGCCGGTAAAGGCGCTGGCCGTGGTGCAGGTGGACGCGCCTGTATCGGGCAAGGTGCTGGAAGCGCTGGAAGCGATTGAGGCAATGCTGGAGGCGAAGCCGGTGCATCTGTAGACGAGCTTCTAGCCGCTGGCTTCTAGCTTTCCCACCCTTTCCGAAGAAAGAATCGGAAAGAATGGGGCACCGAGAGTAATCTTTCGAAGTGCAAAAAAGCGGCGAGACGGTTGCGACGTCTCGCCGGAAACAGCGTGTTGTGCGCGGAGGCCTACTCGACAGGGTGGGCCTTTCCGTTGTGCAAGCTTTCGTCGATGATGGATTTGATTTTGCGGTCGGCTTCCTGCGCGAGTCTTCCCTGCTCTGCGCCGAGCTTGCCTTGTTTGGCTCCGAGTTCGCCCTGCAGTTCGCCGAGCTTACCCATCTTTTCGCCGAACTCGCCCTGACGCGAGCCCATTTCCCCTTGCAACTCGCCCAGCCTGCCCTGCAGTTCGCCCAGTTCGCCTTGCAGATCGGCCAATTCTTCGCGAGTGACGGTCTTGCCCATCTTGGCCTGAAGCTTGGCCATCGATGCGTTCAGCTCGGCCATCTCCTTGGAAATATCGGGCGCGGGAATTTCGGCTTGCTCCTGCTTCTCGCCCAGGACTTCCTGCTGCTTGCCCAGCTCTTCCTGCTGCTTACCGAGTTCTTCCTGCTGCTTGCCGAGCGCTTCCATCGGCGCGTACATGGCCTTGATATTCGCAAGTGTCTGGGGGTCGTCGATGTAGTAGGACTTGCCGTCGTGATTGAACCAGACGAAAGCGCCGTGAGCAAGCTTGCGCGCCTTATCGATTTCGCCGGTGTGGATGTCGCCGGAAAACGTCATATGTTCGCTTCCGTCGCCGGAGATGACGGCGTAGGATTCGCCGTTGTTCGAATAGTGATAGCTGTAGCCGTTGCCGGTGCTGACGTTGTCCTGCGAGAGGATCATGGTGTGCGGTGCGATGCGAATGGCCAGGGGCGGCATAGGAGCAACGACGGCCATGGGCACGTTGACGCGTATCTTCGGCATGGGCGCGATGACTACACGCGGCGCGCGCACAGTCATTATGGCGGGCGGTGCCGGCAGAATCTGGATGTTCTCGATATCGGCTTCAGGCGCGACCGGAGCGAGAGCGGCAGGGGGCCCGGGCTGCGGAGCGGGAGCAACCTGGGGAGCTGCCGCGGCTTGAGGAGCCGGCGCAACTTGTGGATCGGATGCGGGCTGCGCGGGGAGGTCAGGCGCGGGTGCAGCCTCGGGCGCGACCTGCGCCGGCGGTGGAGGCGGTGGCGCGGTTTGCCCTGCGGCTTCGACGCGGACCAGAGCGGTGGCGGCGAAGAGTGCTGCGGGAACGAGCAGGACGGCGGCGAAAATGCGGGCGCGTCCGCCGGAAAAGGCCTGGCGGAATGCGCTGTCGTTGAGCAGCCGTTCGATGCGGCGGGAGAGACTTCCTGTGCGAGCCATGGCGACTCCTATGGGGGTTGGGCGCGGCGCGGCCGCGAATTCAAGCAGGATCTGGGCATAAGAGGAGCGGCTGGCGGCTTGTTCGAGGCCCGCGCGGTCGCTGATGGCTTCAGCCAGATCGGAGAGTTCGCTCTTGATCCACCAGCCAAGCGGGCTGAACCAGACGAGAGCGGAGTAGAGGCCAGCGAGTAGCTGGAGGTAGAAGTCTCCCTGCCGTATATGGGAGTGTTCGTGTGCGAGTACGATGCGGAGCTTCTCGGTGTCCCATGCTTCGTAATCGGCGGGCAAAACAACGGCGGAGCCGATGGTGATGGGCGAGGCCACCTTGCTGCTGGAGCGAAGACGAAGACCGGCGGCGAAATACGGGGTGTTGCCGATGGCGACGGGTGTGGCGCTATGCAAGAGACGCAGAGCTGCGAGCAGACCGAGGCCGATGCGGGCGAGGAGTACGGCGGCTACGGCTAGATACAGAAACAGCGCGATGACCGCGAGGGAGATTGCCGGAAGCACCGGAGTGGGCTGAGGTGCGACTTGCTGGGGCGAGACGGGCTGCGGCGTTGTGTTCTCGACGGACGTGAAAAGGACCGGAGTGGAGTCGATGGGAGCCCGATGGAAGCTGCGTTCGTCGGATCGGCCTGCGGCGCTGGGGCGCGTGGGATTCTTTGCCGCTGGCGTGTCGGGTTCAGGAGCGGCAGGCACTTGAATGTGCGTGGAACGAATTTGCGGAACGGGCGCGGTGATGGACGCTGGCCTGGGATTGGCGGCGCTCTTGGCCTGAAGCCGCGCCTGCAACTCCTCAAGCAATGTCATGGGATGGGCGGGGAGCACGAGCGTCGCGCCGGGAGGCAGAAGCTGCCAGCGCGCGGCGACAGGTGCGAGCCACGGCATGACGAGAGCGGTCGCGAGCACCAGGCCCCATGCGGTTTTTTGCGCGACAACGTTGCGTACGCGAAAGATTTGCAAACCGGCCCAGACGACGGACGCGAGCATGAGAGAGCGCAGGGCGGATTCGAGAAGCAACAGACTCATTGGGCCTCCTTTTTGGCAGCGGGGGCGGATTTTTGTGCGGCGGCGATGCGGTCGGCGAGGCGCTGGAGTTCGGCGCGGTCGAGAACTTTGGAGTCGACCATGCCGACGAGCAGAGCTTCCACGGAGCCTTCGCAGAACCAGTCGACGATGCGCTTGACGGCGCGGCCGGCAACGCGCTGGCGCGACTCGGCGGGGCGATAGATGAAGGTGCGGTCCTCAACCGTGTGGGCGAGGTAGCCCTTCTCTTCGAGGCGGCGCAGTACGGTGCGCACTGTCGAGTCTTTGAGGGGGCGGTCGAGCTCTTCGCGGGCCTGGTCGGCAGTGACGGAGCCGAGGCGCCAGACGATGGAGAGGAGGTCGCGCTCGAGTTCGCCGAGCTCGGCGGGATCGTGACGGACTGGAGTGTTACTCATCATAGTGTTACTGACTGTAACACACAAGAATAGTGAGCGGTCAACGGGAAATTTCGAAGATTTTTCGGCAGGCAGGAACGACGAATTATGTGTGGGGATGGATGTAGTAGACGAGGCCGAGGTAGTCGTCGGTGAGGAGGAAGGTATCGGGAGCGAGGCGGAGGATGCCGCAGGGACGGCCGTGGACGGTGAGTTTGCCGTGGTCAGTGGTGAGGAATCCTGTAATGAAATCGTGCGGCGTGCGGTCGGAGGGCGAGAAGCGGACGACGCGATAGCCAGTGCCGATATGGGGGTGGCTGGCGCCGTGGAGCGAGACAAGGAAAGCATTGGCGAGAACGGGATCGGTGGACGGGAAGGAATCGAAGCCGAGCGGCGAACCGTGAGCGGCAAACGTGGTGTAGGCGGCGGGGACGTGCTCGCAAGAAGCGAGGGGCGCGGGGGCGTGGCCGAGAGCGGCGTTGGGATCGGGAGCGGAAGTGTGCCCGCCACCAGCGGTGAGATTGGTGCCGGCTGCGGCGACACCGGTTTGATTGCCGTAGACCGAATCAGTGGCGCGATGGGCGGATGCGGGCGGAGTGGCGATGGCCTTGGGGTTGTTGGGTGAAGGCAGAGGCGTGGTGTCGTGGACGGGCTTGCCGTGCGCGAAGTAGCAGGTGGGCCAGCCGTAGTCGGGCGGAGCGGCGGGCACAGCGTCGAGTTGGAAGAAGGTGTCTTCAGGGCGCTTGTCGCCGAGGTGGTCGTCGCCCATGTTGGTGGCGAAGAGGAATGCACCGGACGCGGTGGAGAGAAATTTCATGTCAACTGCGTTGCGCAGGCCCTGGGCAATGAGGGTTGGATGGCTGCCGTCCGGATCCATGGCGACGACAGCGGCGCGGAGAACCTCGCGCTCCTGACAGTAGTTGCAAGAAGAGCCGATGGAGACGAAGACGCGAGGCGAGCCCGCGACCTCGGCGATGGCGACGGTTCGGGTGAGATGCCAGCCACCATATTTGTAGCTGAGGCCGTAGTCGGGAAACTGGAGAAGGGTTTCAGGCGCGGAGGTCGGCGCGTTGTCTCCCGCGCTGTATTTGTAGCGGACGAGTTTGTCGGTGAGCGGAAGGTAGAGCCAGGACTGATGGGTTGCGGGGTCCGTGAAAAACGCGAGGTTGTTGGGGTTGCGCAGGTGATCGAGGTAGTGAGTGATACGGGTGAAGGTGTGGGTCTTCTCGTCCCAGCCGTCGAGGATGAAAACGGAGCCGTTGGTGTTGTCGCTGAGGTCGTGCATGCCGGTGACGAAGACACGGCCATCGGGCGCGAGGGCGAAGAAGCGGACGCGGCGCAATCCGCGGGCGGCGATGTTGATGTCGAATTGGGGCGGCAGCGAAAGGGTGATGGATTTGTTGGGGGCGTAGGTGAGAGTGTGCGGTTTCTGCGAAAACGCGAAAGGGGCCGCGAGGATGAGCAGCAACAGGGGCGAGAAGTGGCGGGGGCGGAGACGCATGGAGTGAAAGAAACGGCGCCGGGAAGTAGGCTCTGGGTCTATTTGAACCGGCTCACTGAATCCGGTAAACAAAGGCGTCTTCGAGATACTGATCGCCAAATGTTTGTCCACCCAAGCGCATGCCATAGGTATCAGATGCTTTGCCGAAGACATTACGGAGGGCCTTGATGAAGGGCTTTTCCATCGGGCGCAAGAAAATGTTTGGGCGCTTGCGAGCTGGAATACCCGCTTTTTCTAAAGCCGCATTTATTTGCGAATATGCAGACAGAGAGCCCGATTGTGTGAGCTGATCCGAGGCAATCACGAGTCTCCAATCTTCATATTCCGGCAGCTTCGCCCAAAGTGCGACTTTGGGCGCCTTTCCGTCACGATCCAGCGCGGCAAGGACTTCCTTTCCGTTTTCGATGTCGAAATTCACCAACGCAACATTATCCACGGGAGTAGTCCTCCTTTCGTATCATCGACAGCCTCAAGCAGGTCAGTGGCCTCTTGAAGAGTTTTTCTGTCATAACGGCTCGCCTCGGACCAGTCTTGAACCGTATTCAACCTCGCTTGCATCGACGGGTCAATCTGGACCACGGCATCTAATTCGATTTTGAGTTCCGCAAGCTGGAGGAGCTTTCGCAAATCGTGCGTGTGACTGTCATTTACTAGTTTCTTCTCAGGAAAATCGTGCTCATGAATGCGCTTTGCAATACAGGCTTTGAGTGCGCACTCCACCGCATACCCTGCGAGATAGTATGCGCCATCGGGGAATCCCGCGGAAAGAAGGGTCCGCGATTCCTGGATTCGGACCTCGGCAATCTGTTGCAAATCAGCCCTGTTCATCGTTCTGGCCTATCCAAGAAAAATAACCGTATCGCTCAGGCGCGGCTCATGTAGGCGCCTTCGCTGGTGTCGACGCGGATTTTTTCGCCTTCGTTGATGAAGGGCGGCACCTGCACGACCAGGCCGGTTTCCGTCTTCGCGGGCTTGGTGACGCTTGAGGCGGTGGCAGACTTGAGGCCCGGCTCAGTCTCGACGACGGTGAGTTCAACGAAGGTGGGCAACTCAATGCCCACGGCCTGACCGTCGTGGTAGCTGACCTTGATTTCAAGGTTGGGCGTGAGGTATTCGACCGCGTCGCCGAGCGTGGAGCCCTTGAGCACGGTCTGCTCGTAGTCGGTCGGATTCATGAAGTAGTAGTCGTCGCCATCGGCGTAGAGAAACTCCATGGTGATTTCATCGACGACGACCTTCTCAATGGCGTCGGCGGAGCGGAAGCGGTGCTCGAACATGGCGCCGGACTTGAGGTTGCGCAGTTTGGCCTGGATGAAGGCACGCAGGTTGCCGGGGGTGCGATGCTCCACTTTGAAGACGAGGTGGAGCTGGTCGTTGTGCTTGATGATCATGCCCGGACGCATTTGAGTGGCGGGAATCGCCATAGAGAGAAAACTCCTTGCATTGGATGCGTAATCTACGCAGAAATATTGGCCTTAGCCCGTCTTTCATTGTAACTGAACGGCGCATGCGCGCGGTGTTGGAGGGTGTGGGGTAGCAGTGCGCGTGACTATGATCTTATCGAAACAGGTTGGGGCGGCGGGATGAGCTGGATGAGACGGATGCGTGCGGATGGGCGGGCTGTGGCGGGGCTGCTGGGGCTTTCGTTTCTGTGGGCGCTAAGCTCTCTGCGCGGCGATTTGCTGCCCAATTTATTTCCCGAGGCTGGGGGCGCTTCGTTGGTGGGCCGGGTGCTGCCGTTTGCGCTGGTTGCGTTGATCGCGGGGATAGTGGCGGTGATGCGCAGACGGACGCGGCCGGCGCTGCGCCAAGTGCGGGATGCTGCGCTGGCGAGTTTGAGTTTGTTTGTGGCGCCGGCGGTGCTGGTGCATTTTGCGCAGGCATGGGTTTCAGATTTGACTCGGGTGGCGCTGTTTTCTTTGGTGCCGTTCTTTGCCGTGGTGCTGGAACCGCATATTGGCGGTGATTCGCACGGGCCGAGTCGCGGCGGCTTGACGGCGGCGTTGATCGCGGTGGCGGGCACGCTGTGCGTGTTTCCGTTGGACCTGCCGCGATCAGTTGAGGCAGCGGCCGCATTCTTCGCGGTGGTTGGGGCTGCCGTGTGCCTGGCGGCGGCGAATTGCTGGGCAGTACGGATTGCGACGGAGGCCGAGCAAGGGGGCGCGGCGTTGGCGGCAATTGCAGCAGCGACGGCGGGCGTGGGGAGTGCAGGTCTTGCGTTGTGGACGCAGCGATCGATGAGCGGCGGAGGGACGATGATGCCGCAGCTTGTGTGGGCCGTCGTTGTGGACCTGCCTGCGCTGTTGCTTCTGTTCTGGCTGATGCGGAGGATGTCGGCGACGCGCATGACGACTCGTTTTCTGATTGCGCCCCTGATGACGAATCTGATGGATCTGGCTCTGCTGCGGCCTGTTGTGAGTGGACGCGCCGGACTGGGGCTGGTGTTAGTTGCAGGCAGTGCGGGATGGCTGTTGCTGGCCCGCGAAGACGAGCCGGAGGCGGGGTCGACGCTGTTGAAGCTTGATGGGGTTTGAACACTGCCACTCATTCAAGAGCAGGGCTTGCGAAAATCGGGTCGCGCAAGAACGATTGATTGAAGTGTGTTCTAAGTTGTCGAGGCGGACGCTGGTCCGCTAGCATTGCCTGCGAATTCACCGCGGACTGTTTGGCCGCGCCAGGAGTAGCTATGCGCCGTCGCCTTCACTTCCCTTCTGCCCTGCTTGTTGCATCCCTACTCGCGATTGGTTTGCCGAGCCTGCGCGCGCAAGATGCGGCCAACTCGGTTCCTGCAGATGCGCCGTACAAGAATGCGAAGCTGCCGGTTGATCAGCGCGTGGCTGATTTGCTGAAGCGCATGACGCTGGAAGAGAAGGCGACAATGCTGGCGGGGGCGGGGTGGATGGAGTCGGCGGCAAATGAGCGGCTGGGGATTCCTTCAATCAAGATGGCGGATGGACCGATGGGCGTGCGGTCGTGGGCTGGCTCGTCGGCGATCACCAACGCAGCGAGCAATCCGGTGAAAGTGCAGGCGACGTCGTTTCCGTCGGGTGTGATGATGGCGGCCACATGGGATACGGAACTGGTGGAGCGCGAAGGTCACGCGATTGGACAGGAGGTCAAAGCGCTGGGGCGCGACATGATCCTGGGGCCGACGGTAAACATCAATCGGCAGCCGCTGTGGGGGCGAAACTTTGAAGGCTACGGCGAGGATCCATACTTATCTGCGCGGATGGGTGTTGCGTATATCAAGGGCGTGCAGGGCGAAGGCGTGATTCCGTCAGTGAAGCACTTTGCCGTGAACAACGAGGAGTATGAGAGGCATCGCGTCAACGTGACGATCGACGAGCGCACGCTGCACGAGATCTATATGCCAGCATTCAAGGCGGCGGTGCAAGAGGCCGGCGTGTGGAATGTGATGTCGGCCTATAACAGAGTGAACGGCGTGCATTGCGCCGAGAGCATGTATCTCCTCGACGACGTGCTGAAGAAGGAGTTCGGCTTCAAAGGGTTTGTGGTGTCGGACTGGGGGAGCACCTATTCGACCGCGCCGACGGTGAACGCGGGTATGGATCTGGAGATGCCGGGCGGCCCGCCGATGAAAGCGATGCTGGCGCGGCCGCAGACCATTTTGAGCGGTAACAGCGGCGGCTGGCTGGAGGCCGACAAAGTTCTAGCGGAGGTGAAGGCGGGACACATTACGGAGGCGACTCTGGATGATGATGTGAGCCGCATTTTGCGCGTGATCTTTCTCAGTGGGCTCTTCGAGCATCAGCATGCCGGCGGTGGTGAAGTGGATACGCCGGCGGAGCGCGCAGTGGCGTTGCAAGGTGCGACCGAAGGAATTGTGCTGCTGAAGAATCAGGGCGGGCTGTTGCCGCTGGATGCGGCGAAGATTCATTCAATCGCAGTCATCGGGCCAAATGCAGCGGTGGCGCGGACCGGGGGCGGCGGCAGTTCGCTCGTGCGCCCGAAACAGGCGATTGCGCCGCTGGATGGAATCAAGGAGCGAGCAGGCGGCGTGGTGCAGGTAAGCTATGCGCTGGGCGTGGGAATGGAAGGCGAGGATGCGGCGCAGGATACGCCCGAGGCGCGCGCAAAGGCTTTGCAGGAAGCCACGGATGCGGCGGCGAAGGCCGATGTTGTGATCGTTGTCGTGGGGCGATACAGCAAACTCGAGTCGGAGGGATTCGACGTAAAGACAATGAATTTGCCGGCGGGACAGGATGAGCTGATCGCGGCTGTGGAGAAGGCGAACCCGCATACGGTGGTGGTGCTGAACACGGGTGACCCGGTGACGATGGCGAAGTGGATCGATACGACTCCGGCGCTGCTGGACATGTGGTATGGCGGGCAAGAGGGCGGAAAGGCGCTGGCGTCGATTCTGTTTGGCGATGCCAATCCGTCAGGGAAATTGCCGGTGACGTTGCCGAAGAAGTTCGAGGACTCACCCGCGGCTGCGAATTATCCGGGCAAGGATCTCGAGGTGAAGTACGCCGAGGGGATTTATGTGGGGTATCGCTATTTCGATACAAAAAATGTGGAGCCTCAGTTTCCATTTGGGTATGGGCTGAGCTACACGAAGTTTGAGTACAGCGGGCTGAAGGTCGACCGGCCACTCGCAAAGGGACACATTCCGATCGAGGTCGGCCTCTTAGTGAAGAACGCGGGAACGCGCGCCGGCGCTGAAGTTGTCCAGCTCTATGTTCACGACGGCCATTCGAAAATTGACCGGCCGGTGCATGAGCTGAAGGCTTTCAAGCGAGTGGAGTTGAAGCCAGGCGAGACGAAGTCAGTGAAGTTCTCTCTGGATCGGGACGCATTTTCTTACTGGAATCCGGCAACGAAGGGGTGGCAGGCGGATGCAGGGACGTTCGAAGTGCAGGTGGGATCGTCGTCGCGGGATATTCGGCTGAAGGCGCCCATCGATCTTCCTCAATCGTGGTTCGCACTCAGCAAATGAAGCGCCTTTACCGCGGTGCCTCGTAGGGCTCGACGCGGAGGGTGTTGGAGAGGATGCCGCGCTCATCAGGAGTGAAGACATTCTGGTAGCGCGCGGAGTTCAAAACGGTTTGCCGCTGATCGGGCGGCACAGAACTGAGATCGCGAAACGCATTCTTCATCAGGGCCTGGCGGTCGGACGGCAGGGTTCTCCAGCGCTGCACAGAATCTGTGACCTGGGCGCGCTCCTGGGGTGACAGGCGCTCGAGATTCTCGGCACGGGCCAGGCGGCGTTGGCGCTGGGCCTCGGGCATTTGATCGACGCGGTTCAACTGCTGCACCAGGCGTTGCTGCTGGGCCTGCGGCAGACGATTGAAGCTGGGATCGCTGCGGAGCATCCGCTCCTGCTGCTGGGGCGGCACGCCGCGATGTTCGTTGAGCCAGGAGCCGAGGTGGCCGGGAGGGGCGTAGGCCGGTTGGGTCACGCTGCCGGGACTGGCCGGACGCGTGTATCCCTGGCCCTGGTAGGCTGAGCCCGGCGCGGTAGCTCCGGGGTAGGTTGAGTTGGGATAGGCCGGGCGCGTCGACGCAGGCGGAGTGGCCGGCGCCGGTCGAAAGCCGCCATTCTGCGGCTGTGCTGTTCGATTCTGAGGAAACTGCTGCGGCTGCGAAGGCGGCCGGTACTGGGGCTGCGGCGTCGGACGGTACTGCGGCTGCGCCTGCCCTTGAGCTTGCGGCCGGCTCTGCGGGGTTCTTGTGGGCTGGGGACCGCTGGGTTGGGTACGCGGCGCGGAATAACGCGGAGCCGGAGCCTGCCGCTGCGCTCTGGGGCGCTGGGCAAAACCAATCGGCAGACAAAGCAGAAGCACGGCCGCGGCCAAAGCTGTCTTCCGCGCTCTGCGTGCGCCGCCCGTGTTTGATCCGCCCCTCATTGTTTTGCTCCCCGTTCCGCTTGCCTGACTTAAGCTTGTGAACCAATCATCTTAGTTCGTTGTGTTGTCTCCGTTGTTGTCGTTGCTGGAAATTGTCTCAAGCTGATCAAGCAACTGTGCGTTGTTGTCGAGTATCTGCAGGTCGTGGACAACGGCTGCCTGCGGAGGCGTGGCATCTTTCTGATCCCAGTTCGTAATGCCGAGGTAGGTTCCGCCACCGAGTAACAGCACCGCGGTAAGCGCCATGGCCGCAAGCGGCCGCGCATGGAGTTGCGGTCCGTAAGTGAAACGTGCGCGCAGGCGTTCAAGCCAGCCGGCCGGCGCGGCACGGCGTTCGTCGTCGAGCCGCGCGTTGAAGCGAGTCATGAAGTAAGGGCTGGGCTCGGGTGCCTGCCACGTATCGAGCAGCGCCATAGTCGCCCGCAGTTCGTCGAGATGCTTGCGGCAAGGCTCGCACTCGGCAAGATGAGACGTCACCTTGGCAGGCACAGCTTCAGGAGCGAGCAAGGCATCGGCCAGCTTCGCTTCCATCTCAGTGCAATTCGTTTTCATCGTAGCCCGTTCCATTTGAACCACCCCACTCCCCGCCGGTACAAATTCCAATTTCCTAGTCCGGCATGCATTCCTTACACGAAGTCCTTCAGCTTGTCGCGCAGCGTCTGGTAGGCACGAAACAGGAGCGACTTTGTCGCCGACTCGCTCAGTTTCAGCACGTCCCCGATCTGCTTGTAATCCATCCCCTGGTACTTGTGCATTAGTACCGCCATCCGCTGCCGCTCGGGCAATGCCATCACGTGTTGACGGATGGCTGCCATCCTTTCGTCGCGCAGCATCACCTGTTCTGCACTCGGATCATCATCTGCCACATCCGGCGTGGTTCCCGATTCCTCATCCGGCGCGTCGAGATAAATGGTCGGCGCCGACCGTTCGTGCTTGGTGTCGCGCGCGTGATTCACCGCCAGGTTGGTCGCAATCCGGTAGACCCAGGTGGTGAACTTGGCCTCGGCCCGGTAGCTCTCGCGCGAGCGATACACACGCAGAAACACTTCCTGCGCTAATTCTTCGGCGACAGCCTGGTTGCGCACCATCCGGAAAAGAAAGTGGATCATGGCCCGGTAGTGCTTTTCCACCAGATAATTGAAGCCCGATTCGTCGCCTGCTGCGACCCGCAACATGATGGCGGCATCGCTGGACTCATCTGCCGCGTAATTGGGCAAAGTTGGGTTGATTCTTGAGTCCGGCCTTGAGGCCGCGCCCGCTCCCCGTGCCGGGCTTTCCAGGACCAGGGTCGCCATATCTTCATTGACCCCATCTTCCTCTGAAGGTTGCGCTGAATCCTCAGATTCTTCGGGGGATTCGCCGTCTTCGGGTACACCTTTAGGGGAGTGCGGGTGGGGATTGGGCGGAGGGGCAGGGGTGCCGGGCCGGGGGGGTGCAAATGCCTGGAAAAGGGGTAATTCGGAGCCGGGGAAAGCGGGGATGCCAAAGGCGGCTGGTGCGATTTGGAATGGCCTGAAACCGGGAAGGAACCACGGGGCTGCGCAGTCTTCGGATGGTGCCTTGTCTCGAGCGGTTTTCGGTCTGACTTTCCAGAGCATTTTTGGTTTTGCGCGGGCGGATTGCGCCAGGTTTGGAGAGGCGCCTGGCATTGGCCGTAAAGCCCCGCTGGTGTTACTCTAACCTACGGGATGCCCCGCTGGCGCGCCTTGCGCCGACCTCTGCTGGGGCGCTTAACTCAGCGGTAGAGTGCCACCTTCACACGGTGGAAGTCGCAGGTTCGAATCCTGCAGCGCCCACCATAGAATCTATAATTTACGGCCTTAAAAGTCGAAAAATACAACCCACATTCCAGCCCACAGCTACTGCACCAAAGTAGTGTGCATCCGCAATGCCTCAAGAAACTGGCCTTGCGCCACCAGTGTCTGGTGCGAGTCCTGCTGCGTGTACAGGTCCAGCGTCGTCTGAATCCGGCTATGCCGCAGAATTCCCTGCACTGTTTTCGGCTCGACCTTCGCCGTGTTCACCATCCAGTTGGAAAGCGAATGGCGGAGATTATGCAACCCAAACCGATGCCCTTTGGGAACCTGCACCCCGGCCCCAACGGCAGCCTTGCGCAGGTGATCCGCCACAAACACAGCGGGCGAAAGAGGGACCCTCCCATTTGCCTTGAAGGAAGGAAACACGAAATCCGTGTCCTTTCCGTACGGCGTCCGGGAACGCCAAGCTTTCAGATGACGCCCCATACGAGGATGCAGCGGCACAAAACCGTCTGAACTCGCTGTCTTGGTTGCCCCATCTTTTCCCCTTGACCAGCGTTTGGATACCCGTATCCGCTCATCCTCAAACCGGATATCTGCCCATCGCAGCGCAAGCAACTCTGAGGAACGAAGAGCAGTTGCGGCACAGGTGAACACCAAAATGCGGTGGAGCGGACTGGACAACGTGCGCAGAATCGACCGGGTTTGCTGCGGTGTGATGACAATAGCCCGGTAGTTTGTTGTGCTACGCGTCTCGACGGGCTGGGCTGGATTCTTGGAGACCAGCTCATGCAGGATGCCGACTTTGTAGATGCGCAACATGACGCCGCGAATCTTGGAAACCGTCGTCCAGGCAAGCTCCTTGTCTGAGTGCAGCGATTTCAGCCAGCGCTGAAGGTCGAGTGGCTTGATGTCCTCTGCAATCTCATTCCCCCAGCGGGGGATGAGGTGCTGTCGGACAATTTGTTGAGTGTTCGCAGTCGTTCCTTCGGTTTTCGGACGCACTGCGTCCTGGCCGAAGTCCGCCCGCAGGTAATGCTCGGCAAGGGATGCAAAGTGGATGCGGCCGGGGGCAGGGGCGTCGCTGTTGACGCGGACGAGCAGGCCAAGCGTGTCAACCTCACGCCATGCGGCTTTCTCGCTCGGAAAATCCCGGACGAGGCCAATGGACAGCGTGTTCTCAACCCGCCTCCCGTCTGCCGTAGCTACCCTGTACCGGAGCACCCAGGTGTCTCCTTCCTTGCGCGGCACTTTCTTCAATGATCCACGCTGATAAGCCATAAAAGCTCCTCTCAGCGGGGACTGCCATGGATCAAATGATACCGCTTCGAGTCGATAGCATCTGCGAGTTCTGAAAGCCGAAATACCCAAATCTTGCGAATACCGCCTGTGCCGAGGGCATACGCTCCAGCGATACCCCTGCGTGCCAGGGAAAGCAGGAAGCGGCGCTTGATGCCAAGAAACTTGGCAGCTTCATCTGCGGATACAAAGGGCTCTTGGTTCAAGGTCATTTTCTCCTTCCGTTGTTTGCCTACTACTGCAATGTACATTGCGATTAGTGTGCCATAATCGCCTGCGGCAGGCAAATCGGCCATGGGGCAGAATCGCAGGAAGGAATCTGAATACTGCGACGTGCATGGCAGTTGTGGCGTGTCATGATAGATGGGGTTGCCGTGTGTTGAGCATTCGGCGCACCTGTGATTAGGCGCTGACAGATCAATCTCGTCTCTGCGATGTAAAACGGAGAATCCGACAAGAACGCAGGAGTTTCGTTCGTGACAGAGAAGAAGAAGACCCGGACTGCGATCAAGAAAGCCCAAGAGACGGCTGACGACAAGCCAGGAATGACGCTCCGGCTTCCGATTGATTTGCGGGAAGCAATCACGGAGGAATCGCGGGTAAAGGGCGATCTGGCGCGGATTGTGCTTTTCGCTCTGAGCCAGATTGACCGGGAAAAAGTGGAGATTCAGCAAACACGTAAAGCAGGTCTGGGGCTTTCCAATCCGCAACTAATTCATGTCGGCGCAGAGGCCAGGATAGCGCTTAAGGAGTGGGCCGAAGCTGAAGGCGTCAGCACTAACGCGATTGTCGTGAGCATCCTCGAAGAGTTCTTCAAGCGCCTCAAGAAGAGCAAGGCGCTTCGGGAAGAGTTGAAACTTGAGCTTCGCGCCCATCGGAGCTTCACGCCACAGTAGGCATTCTATAAATCAAAGCGTTCTTGCGAAAATACGCCCCGAATGCCATCCCGGCTCAGCGAGTATCGGCCTGGCCAGCTCCGCGTCAAGGCTAAACCGCGTAGAACGCGGCGCTGCGCGGCCTTGACCCGGAGCTTCAACCCAGGCCGGATTTCCCACTATCCGGGCATGAGCATGGAAAGACAAAAACAAAAGCCAAAACCAAGCCCTTCCGCTTTCATTGTCGGGGTCCGCGTTAGCAGATCAGTAAGGGCGGCGACGTAGGCCAGGCTCAGTCCTCGCTCCGCCCCACAAACACGCTCGGAGTGAATACCTTCTTCACATGCAACCGCGCCTCACGCTGGCGATTCAGTTCCGCCTCGCGATCCAGCCGCGCCATTTGCTCCTCTCTCCGTATTTGCCATTCCGGTTTTCCCTGGTTCTCAGTGCTCACGCCACTCGCTTGGACCGTCGGATGCTGAATCTCTTTCCCCGCCACAGGGGGCGGGAGGTTCTTGGCCTTTTGAGGTTTGTAAGCTAATGTCCCTGTCAGGCGCACGGCCATCCGCCAGAACTGACGATAGCTTCCCTCGTATCCACATTCCGCCAGCGCACGCCAAATCTCAACCCACGGCAGTCCAATTCCATGGGCCGTCCCCAAATCAGCCTCCAGTCCCTTCAAGGCCCGAGCCTTTAGCGATATCAGTCCCCGCCGCTCTCGGAACCTGTCCAGCAACGTATCAAGCTCAGGAATTCCGTTTGGTAAAGCAATGCGCATTGCACTAGAGTATGGCAACTATGGGCCGATCTAGCAAGCCTCGCGTGACAGATTATTACTCATTTATGCTCAGAAAGGCTCATAAACACTCAACAAGTCTCATTTTTGTATTCCGGTCAAGACGATACGGATAAATGAGTCTTAATCTGGCTTTATGAGGCATTTATTGCAGCCGCAGGCTGCGCTTTCCGACGGTCGAAGATCGCGGGGAGGTTGGCTGTTTTGCAGCCGTCTTCATTGGGTATTGCAATAGTGGAACATAAAGCGCAGACGCACTTTGAAGATTTTCTCCATACATCTCTATTGCTATCAATGGAGCTGCGTGACGCACTGATGTACTTTAGATTGGCCATGTGCGTCACCTTGCTACTGCAATGTACAGTGCGTTATAGTGTTGCCATGTCGAGACCGAAGCCACCCCATACCGTTCGCTACACCGTTCGCCTCAACCGCGCTCAGGGAGAGCGCGTTGCTGCCTTAAAGTCCCAACTCCACGCCAGGAGCGACAACGAGGTTTTCGACTACCTTGTCACGGTGGGCACCAACCAGCGCGACGACCTTGAGCAACTCGTCTACTCGCTGTTTGGGAATCTTGCGGACAGCCTTGCCCATAGGTTTCGGAGCCTGGAGACGGTCAGCCAGCTTCATCTTGCCTTGACGGACTCTTACATCAAGTACGCGCTCACGGCTCTTCCCGAAGTTCCCCAGTCGCTCATGGCCGGAGCCAGGGCGCGGGCAACCAAGATCTATGAGCAGGTAAACATCACTGCCGCCCGCGAGTTCCAGCGCCGGAGAGAATCGGACGCCTATTCCGCCGCAGAGCTTGGACTTGAGGAAGAGCAAAGCAATTCCACGTTCACTGATATTGGAAATTAGCCAGCGATGCTCGCCGACGCCCGATTTCCGGATGGAGGGGCGTTTCGTTACGAACCCACCTCTCCATGAGCGATTTGGGCTAGCGCCAACTGACACCGCGCGGAAGACATAGCGGGTTCATTGCAGGTTCAACGACGCATATCGGCCGATGAGATCGGCCACCGTGTCGGGCTGATCCGGAACATCGCCCGGCACTCGGAGTTGCGGCAAAAGTTAAGCCGGAGAATACCTTCCGTACGAACCGCCATCCGCACACGCAGTCGGCTTGCGTAGTCTCCTTATCCCTGAGGTAGAATTGCGACCATGTCGGGCAAACCCTTTTTCTTTGTACCTATTTTCGGCACGATCTGCTTGGTTTCTTTGCCCTGTCCCTCCGCTCTACCGCAGGCCGCTCCGTCTGATCAGGAAGACGAACCAGCGATGGTGCTACATGTCGAGTCGCGCGAAGCTGTGATTGACGTGGTGGCGCGCGACCGCCACAACCGGCCGATCACGGATTTAGCCGCCAACGAATTTGAGGTCTACGAGGTTCCTAAACGCGGCGTCAAGATTCCCCGCCGCATCCTGTACCTTCGCACCATCGACCCGGAGCGCAAGAACCAGGAGGAAGATGCAACGAGCGGCTTTCACGTCAGTTCTGGTGCGGTTTGCGCGCTCGATGCTACGGTTCATTACCAGATCGCCATACAGGCGTCCTCGGAACCTGGCTTTCACGCCGTTCTCGTGAAGTCCACCCGGCCTCACGTCAATCTGAGTTTCCGCCGGCAGTACTACGTTGGCCACACCAGGGAAAACGTCGCGTTGAAAGACCTGAAGGCGCTCGTCACTCCTGAGGCGTTGCAGGAAGCTGCTTGCTATCACCCGCTCACACCGCCGACCCTTGCGATGACCGCTAAAGTGCTCGCCGCTCCCGGCGGCACCACCACGCGTTACGCAGTGGCGATCAAACCGGAATCCCTGAGCGCCATCGGAATCAACGGCGCTGTCCCACGCGTTCAGCTCGACTTCGGCATGTGCGTCTTCGACGCGGCCGGCGAAGTGGCCCACTATCTGCACTCGACCGTGGACCACCAAATGAACGCGACCGATATTGCGCGCTTGCCAGACCATGGCTTTGTCAGTTTTCTGGAAGCGCCAGGTCCCGAACCGCCAGCCCTCGCGCGCCTGGCTGTGCTCGATCGCAACACCGGCAATCTGGGCGTTGTCGATGTTTCCCGGCCCCTCCCCATTGCCGCTCAGACCAGTCAGGCGGGAAAAAAGAAGAAGCTCCTCGGCGATATTCGTGCCTTCGGCGCCGCCACACCAAGCGACAACGCCTTCTGCGGCGATGTTTACGAACTTCCGGTAGGAGCTACATCTGTTGACGAGTTTAGTGAAGTCGATCCAGTTGCCTCGCTCTACACCAACACCCTCAACGTTCCCAACCAGGACATTACGCGCATGGGCGGCATTCCTGGAGTCACCCACAGCAGCCTCTGGTTTGGGATCGACTACTACGGCAAGTTTTATTTGACCAATCCGGGCGAGTACTCGTTCGAACTTCAATCTGACGATGGCTCACGGCTTGAAATCGATAACCACCTTCTCGTCGATTTGGACGGAGTTCACGCGGTCGACCAGCAAACTGCCAAAACCACCCTTTCCGCAGGATGGCATTCGATCCATGTGCCCTACTTTCAAGGTCCTCCGACCGCGCTGGCTCTCGTCCTCCGCATCCAGCCGCCGGGTGAATCGTTGCGCCCGTTCAACCTCAACGAGTTTGTACCTCCGACAATAGGTGTGGGCATGAGTTTGCCGCTTGCAGTTGGAGCTTCCGCGCAATCACTAACAGCCGACCAAAAATCAATTATCGAGACTGCCCGCGCCAAATATTACAACCTTGAATCGAGAGGATTTGCATCGGCTTCATGTACGGCGAATTTCGACTTCAAAACCATACCTTCGCTGCCATCCGCGGATCCCGCGGCAGATCGAAAGCTGGTTGAAGAGACGGTTTTCTCGTTGAACATCGGCGGTACCGATCGAAGCCCAGTTAAAGTGAAGGTTCAATATCCGAAAGAGGCGGCCGACAAAGAAAGAGAGCGTGCTGCTCCGCTCACCTCCCTAGTCAGATCGCTCGTTCAAGGAACCTTTGACACATGGGGAACGAAAGGCCTTCATGGTCCGGTTCCCGCGTTTGACTCGGAGATCGAGAGCGTAACTGCATCCAGCAGTGGATACACGATCCTGTTGGCGAATCCCGACGATCCGGTACGCATCGAACTCGACAAAAGCTACCTTGTGACGGAAATTGTAAGCAACGGCGGCAAAATCGATGAAAAACCCGTCTATGCTTCCACAGCCGACGGTTGGGTCTACGCCGGCAACCTGGCGATGGACGACTCCAACCCAAACAGCAGGGTTATGGTGCAATATGAGCTGGAATCACAAGTTGTCGATGGCCTGCGGCTACCCGCCACGGTCCATCTTCGAGTCAACAAGAACATCGATGTCAAGTTTTCCCTCAACAACTGCATCGTCAGGAAGGGGGTTGTGCTCCGCGTCGCGCCGCAACAGGAAGAGCCATAATCCTTGAGCCAAGTGGTGTGTTCCCCCCTATCCTTCCAACGTCCTCTTCAACTGCCGCATACCGCATAGATGTCCCGCCGCGTTGCCTCCGCAGCGACCGTAGATGAAGCGGTTGATCAGTGCAACTTGCAGCCTCCCCGACGACAACCGACCGATGACGAGCGCCTCCGGCGGCGGGTGGGCCACATCTGAACCAACCACCGAGATCGAGTGCCCCAGGTCTCGATTTTGAGACCTGGGATAGCAAGAGCCCGACCGCAGGTTAGTTGGAAGCCCCAACCTCGCTTTACGCGAATCGCAGAGTCAGTCGTCGATTTCTGATCTGTACCCTGAAGTCGTCTCCTTCCCTTGATTTTGCGGTTCCCCGCGAACGACCGCCGATGTGAAAGTGACGTGAGTCCAGTTCTATTCGCAATGGCTGATTCATTCTCAGCATTGCGAGTGGGCTCCTATATAACAGACTGGAATGCCTTTGCGAGTTCAACGACGCCGATTGCATTGGTTTTGTCATCGAGCGGAAATCGCTCGGTGCCCGGATACACATAGAACCGCTTCTGCGGATTTAGATCGGCGCAGGCGGAATGAAAGCCGCGCTCGATCTTCGGCGCCATCGTGCGTTTGACCTCGATGGCCCACAGTTCTCCGCCAGGAAGCGTGAGAAGAAGGTCCACCTCGGTTCCGTTGGAGGTTCGATAATAGCTCGCCTCGGTTCTGTCCGGTGCCGCTGTAATCAAAGTCTCCATGACAAAGCTCTCCCAGGTTTGACCGACGACCGGATGACCGAGCAGAGCTTCCTTGTCACGAATGCCAAGCAGCGCGTGGGCGATGCCGCTATCGCGCACATAGACCTTGGGCGACTTGACGAGTCGCTTGCCAACATTCCGGTGCCAGGCCGGCAATCGCCGGACAAGCAGCAGGTCAACCAGAAGATCAAGATAACCGGCAACGGTTTTGCCATCGACGGCCAGACCGCGCGCCAGTGTGGCGGCATTCAAAATCTGAGCCTGATTGTGCGCCAGCATGGTCCAGAATCGCCGTAGCGTCTCAGCGGGTATGCGGGGGCCGAACTGAGAAATATCGCGCTCCAGATAGGTACGAACAAAATTCCGTCTCCAGAGCAGACTGGTGTCGTCGGATTCCGCCAGAAAGCTGCGCGGAAATCCACCCCTGACCCAGAGCGTCTCAAGTGAGGCCGGATCGATCTCCAGGGCATCGAAGGGGCCGAGTTCGAGATAGGAGATACGCCCGGCCAGGCTCTCGCCGGACTGCTTGAGCAGGTCCATGGCGGCTGACCCAAGCAGGAGAAAGCGTCCATTTGCTTTTCCGTTCCGCCGTCCCCGGTCGATGATCCCCCGCAACTGCTGAAACAGTTCCGGCACGCGGTGAACCTCGTCGAGGATGACCAATTCGTTTTCGTGGTCCGCGAGATACCTGCTGGGATTGGCGAGCTTGGCGCGGTCGTTCTCGTCTTCAAGATCCAGGTAGATCGACGCAGTCTGCGCGCCAATCTCCAAAGCGAGAGTTGTCTTTCCAGCCTGGCGCGGCCCCAACAGGACCACCGCCGGTGAATGGCGAAGCAACTCATTTAGATGGGGAGTGAGGCGGCGGGAGATCATGTATGCAATTATAGACTTTTAGTCCATAAATACAACCTTTGGGGCGGCCACGCGGTCTTCCCAACCCACAGCCCAACCCACAACTCCTGCTTTCTTACACGACTTCCGCGTACTTTGGCAGTCCCCGCGGTGTTGTAAGTCGTTGAAAAACCTAATGCGGGCAGATTCACACGGTGGAAGTCGCAGGTTCGAATCCTGCAGCGCCCACCATTCAACATCTTATTCATGTGCACGTTGCAGGGATTTATCTCTTCGACCCTGGTGCGACCTCCCAGGCGTGGCCGCGATGCCTGCGTTTTAGCGTGCGAGGCTCTCGATCAGCTGGTTCATCCGCTCTTCCTGGGCTTCAATCGATTCGACCAGTTTGAACTGGGTGCGGCAGCGGTCGAGGTTGTGGCCCTCGCGGTGAACCTTGAAGTAGGTGTCGCCGTTGAGATGGTCGGCCAGGAATCGGATGCCGATCTCAAACGTGATCAACTTTCCCGAAAACGCCAAGAGGTCAATCTCAGTCCTGCTGAGGAAGCTGCCGGCCGAGGTGAGATAGCCGCGCGCCAAGGCTTCAAACATGGGGAACTGCATCGACACCAGGCTGAGGTCTTGCTCATCTTCCTTGGCGGGACTGGTGGTGGTGCGCACCATGTCGCCAAAGTCGTAGAGGGCCAGGCCGGGCATCACCGTGTCGAGATCGATGACGCAGATGCCTTCGCCGGTGGCGTCGTCGAGCAGGACGTTGTTGAGCTTGGTGTCGTTGTGCGTCACCCGCTCCGGCAGACCGGCATCCAGCAGCACCCCCACCATACCGCGATGTGCCAGCGCAAAATCAATCTCCGCCTGCGCCTGTGCCGCACGCCCCGCGACGTCTGCGGCAATCGCGCGCTCCAGTGCTTCAAATCGCCTGGGCGTGTGGTGGAAGTCGGGAATGGTGTCGTGCAGGCGCGGCGCGGGCAGGTTGGTGAGCAGTTGCTGGAACTGGCCGAAGGCCTTGCCTGCTTCAAAGGCCTGCTGGGTGGTTTCGACCGCGTCGAAGGTGCGCGCGTTGGGAATGAAACGATAAGCGCGCCAGGTGTTCCCTGCCGGATCGACATGCCAGTGGAGGCCGTCGCGTGCGGGAATGAGAGACAGCACGCGGCGCTCGCTGTCAGCGGAACCGGCGACCTGCGCGGCCAGATGGGCCAAGACGCGTTCGATGTTTTGCATGACGGCGATGGGATTTTTGAAGATGTGGTGGTTGATGCGCTGCAGGATGGCACGCGTGGTGACGCCGCGTTGATTGAACTCCACACAGTAGGAGTCGTTGATGTGGCCGCTGCCGTAGGGCGCAGCGCTCATGTATTCGCCGGGAATGTCGAACTGGCGCGCCACCGCGGCCACATCGTACGGTTGGCTCATGCCCAGAGTCTTTCGGGATACTGGCCTGCGCGAATGAGGGCCTGAATGCTTTCGACGACGCGGGGGCGGTCTTCGCGATAGGTGACGCCGAACCACGACGACTGCGTGGGAAGCACTTTGACCCTGGCCTGACCGGCCGCGACAACGGCGTTGACGGCGGTAGGCAGGTAGCTCTCGGCTTTGAGGTCCGTTCCCTTTTCGGTGAGAAATTGACGGAAGTGCGCCTGCAACAGATCGACAACCTGCGGCGTAAATCCCCACATATTCATTGAGACATTTTCGTCGCCGGTGAGCGGGGTGATGCGACCTTCGGGGTCGATGTTGCGGGCGCCCTGGCCGTCGCGTTCGATCTTGGTCATTTCGATGACGGATTTGAGGAAGCCTTCGGAGTTGACATCGCAGACGCCGCGCGCAACGGAGCCGAATTCCGAGAGCGTATTGCGCAGGATGAAGCCCACCATGGCGTAGTCGGGCGAGCCGGATTTGAGATGCTGCGCGAGGAGCTGATAGCTTTGCGCGCCGTAGAAATCGTCGGCATTGATGACGGCGAAGGGCTCACGAATCACGCTTTGCGCAGCAAGGATGGCCTGCGTAGTGCCCCAGGGCTTGGTGCGGTCGGCAGGCAGAGTGAAGCCGGCAGGCAGATCGGTGAGTTCCTGAAACGCGTATTCGACGGGGACACGTTTTTCAAAACGCGCGCCGATGATTTCGCGGAAGGGCGCTTCAATGTCCTTGCGAATGACGAAGAGGAGTTTGCCGAAGCCGGCGCGGAGGGCATCGTAGATGGAGTAGTCCATGATGGTTTCGCCGGCGGGGCCGACGGGGTCGATCTGCTTCAAACCACCATAGCGGCTGCCGACTCCGGCAGCCAGGACGAGAAGTGTGGGAGAGGTAACTGTACTCATGGGGCCTCGTTCTTTTCAGGGTTCAGGTCAAGCGTAAGCACTTCGAAAGGTTTCAGCACGAATTCATGGGGTTGCAGGGCGCGGAGAGTAAGGGCCGGATGACCGGCGTCGCTTTTCCACGGGCTGGTTGCAACGTAAGTCTGCGGCGCGTGCGCGGGCAATTCGAACGCGTCCGCAAGTTTGATGCGGATCGATTTCTGTTTGTCGTTTGGATTGCGCAAGACCAGTATGCCTTTGCGCGGGGACCACGACGCCCATCCGTAGACTTCGAGCCAGGCGGGATCGCCGCCGATCCAGTGCGTGTCTTTGAGCACGTCGGCATTGGTGCGCGACCACTTTGCGGCTTCGGCCAGGTCGTCCCAATTGGCGTCGTTGAGCAGCGACGGGGTGATGTACATCTCCTGGAGCTGCGTGCCGGTGCCGAAGTAGGAGTGGATTTCGTTGCGGAAGTCGTTTTGCGGATCTTTGTCGAGATGCTTGTGCTGCTGCGCGTAGATCATGCCGTGGAGCATGAGGGAACTGATGGGATAGAGCGGGCCATTTTGCACGACGTTTTGATACGTCGCGGCATCGCGGTAGGTGATCCAGCGCTCGCGATACGGGCCGACTCCGGCGGTTGCATCATCGTCCCCACCGCGCCAGATGGAATCCGCATACATAAGCCAGAACGGCGACGGCCAGGTGCCGGTGGTGAGGTTGATGTAGATGTCGGGCTTGGCTGCGCGCAATTCGCCGATGAGGTGAATGGCGGCCGAGAAATCGCTGTCGAACTGGCTGCCGGGGACAACGGAGTCCACGTTGCCGGTGCCGTCGAACTTGAACTGGTTAACGCCGTATTGCTGCATCATTTGTAGGCAGACATCGCGGAAGGCCGCGTAATACCTGGGCCCTGAGAGCGCGTAACCACCTTCGACGATTTCGTAGCCGGCATCTTTGCCGAACGCGATTCTCTCCTGCTTGGGCTGGGAATAGCCGCCCCAGGGGGACATCCAGATGCCGAGATGCGCGTCGTAGTGTGCCGCTGCCTCTTTTACGGGTGTGAAGCCGGACGGAAAGCCGCTGTTGAATTTCCAGAGCGACTTGTGGTTGTCCCATCCATCGTCGAAGAGGAACGAGTCCAACTGGACTCCGCGTTTCTGCGTGAGTTGCTGGCCGAAGGCGTTGATGCGATCGACAGCGCTGGCCGCGTCGTAGGGGTTGAAGTAACCGAGGTCGTACCAGGAGTTGTAGTGCAGAAAGGTGCGGTAGGGGTGGGCTCGCTCGCGCTCGAGATAGGCAAGGAAGTCGCGGCGCATTTGTCCGGGGCGAGCAACGCCGATGACGGAGGAGTAGGTGATGGATTGGCCGGCACGCAGCGGGAGATCGCGATCGATCCAGGCGGTCGCGCGATCGGCGGTGACCTTGCTGTGCGACAAGGGATGCTCGAAGCCAAGAAAGAGATTGCCTGCAATGATCGGCGAGCCCTCGACCGAACCGCTGACATGCGCGCCGGGCAACGACAGGTGGATGAGTTCAACACGCCTGATGGGAATGTCTTTTTCGCCAGCGGCGATGGTGACGATCTGTCTGAGATAGGACGAGCCGTCGAGAAGAAGGACGGACCATGTGACCTGCAGCGAGTGGTCGCTCGATTCAAGAGGAAAGTCGAATGCGACTCCGGGAAGGCGGTCGGCCAGGCGCGCAGCATCGGGTTGCGGCGTGAGATCGCGGCGGACTGGTGGGCCGGTAAGGATCAGGGTACCAACGTTGAGGATAGATCCGTCCTCGAGGAGGATCGCGAAGGGGGATGGGATAGGGAGCGTGGTGCTGTTGATGCGATCGGTGAGGACCATTCCGTCGATATGGCCCAACTGATTGCTCCAGGAGACGCCGATGGACTCGTTTTGGAGCCGGAAGCGGTCGGCGGTCTGGGTTGCGACGACGGCGGAGGGACTGGGAGTGGCCGTGACAAGCATCGGTGGAAGAAGGACAGCCAGACAGACGAACCAAAAGACCGAGGCGCAGGCGATCTCTCGACTTAGACCCCGGGACATTTCGAGAGCGATCTTTCGCAAGAAAGTTGGAAACAAGTTGTGTGCACCTGCGCCGCCAGCGATGGGGCGGGGACGGCGCTCGTCGGGAAGCGTTTTCATTGGACGCATGTCAGTGTATCGCAGTGCTCGAACTGGGACTCTGTCTGATTTCCGTCGATCCCGGGGTCAGAAGTCGGACCGATACTGTTGAAGTACATCGGGCGAGACGCTTAAATCCTTGTGACCTGGATCACCGTCAACCCTGAGTGGGTCCTTGATTATTTACGGTGGCTTTCGTGTAACCAGACGCCATTGGTCCGGGACAACCTATCGACGTGAATTCTAATCAGATGCAGTCTCCAGAGTCCGGGTCCCCAATGCCATTGCGACCGCGCGTGCTAATCGCAGAGGACGACGGCGTGACTCGCCTTTTGCTGCAACATTGGCTGCAGTCTTGGGGATTCGAAGTCACCGCGGTGCAGGACGGCAATGAAGCCTGGGAAGCGCTGGAGCGCCAGCCTTCGCCCAAGCTGGTGATCATGGACTGGATGATGCCGGGGATCGATGGCATCGAGTTGTGCCGCCGGATGCGCAGCCAAGCGGAGTATTACCGCTACGTATTGATGATTACCGCCCGCACCGACATGGCGCATGTTGTTCACGCGCTCGAATCCGGGGCCGACGACTGTATTGCCAAACCAATTGAGGAACACGAACTGCGAGCGCGGATTCGGGTAGCGAGCCGCATCCTGACCTTGCAGGACGAATTGATCCAGGCGCGCGAAGAAATTCGCGAGCAGGCGATGAAGGATTCCCTGACAGGTCTGTGGAATCGCGCGGCATTCAAAGAGCTGTTTGAACTTGAGTTGGACCGAGCGGCGCGAATCAAGGGCCAGACTGGTTTGCTGCTGCTGGACCTGGATCACTTCAAGCAGATCAACGACACCTATGGTCACATGACGGGCGATATTGTTTTGAGGAAGACGGCGCGTGTTCTCAAAAAAAGTGTGCGCTCCTACGATTTTGTCGGTCGGTTCGGAGGCGAGGAGTTCCTGGTCGCCTTTCCCGCTTCCAACAAAGAACAGCTTCGCCACCACGCGGAGCGGATTCGGCTCGCGGTCGCAAACAATCCCATCCGCATCGGCACGAATGAGATTGTGGTCACCTTCAGTGTCGGAGCCGCCGTCAGCTTGCCCGGACAACGCCTTCTTGCAGAGATTATGGCCGTCGCCGATGTAGCGCTGTACCGGGCAAAGCAATCCGGACGCAACTGCTCCGTGTCGTGCCATCGGCTGCTCGAGGAGATTTTGCAGAATGAGGCGGCGCCTCATGCGTGCTGCTCGGCATGCGATCCAAGGCTGTCTGCGGCGTGCATGGTTCCTTCCTCAACGGCGAACCCCCAGGCACAAATCGCGCCCTAGCTGCAACTGAGGGGTCGCCGATTGCGTGGTCGATGCGCCGAAGTTTAGGACCTTTCAGACCGCGCTCCCACTCAAAATCACATGCACAATTTCGGCGTTCTCTTTCAGCTCATCCTTGCGCCGGGGAAACACTCCAATGAACACTCCATCGGTGTTCTTGATGCTGGAAAATGCAATGCGGAAAGCCTGCGCCACGTCCCCATCGGCAACGCGCCCGGCCGCGAGAATCTTGAAGGCGAAGCAGGTCTTTGCCGTTTGGCGCATCACCTTGTACATGCGGGGCGGATCGCTTTGCAGATAAACCTCGTGTGGCATTTCAAGCGATTGACCGTTGAGGACCTGTTTCAGCTCCTCGGGTGTGCGGGTGCGATTGTAGACGCAGCCCGCGTAGAAATCCACGTCCCAGCCTTGCGACTCAACTAACTCGATCACTTCCGGTTTGTGCGTGCCCACGCCCACCAGGACGCCGAGATCCCGCGCTCGCTTGCACCACTCTCTTTCGCGAGCCATCGTTCCATTCTGGAAGGCGGCATCGACTTCCTCACCGCGTCTTTGAAGAGCCAGCGGCTTGAGGTCGCGGACCAGGGCGCTTTCGTCGTCGCGAGCCGTTACCTGAATGATGAGGTGCATCTTTCCGCCTTCTGACTGGAAGCGGGCGAGGTCGGCGGGTGCGCGGCCCATGTTGACGTAATTGAAGGCGTTGATGCCAAAGCTATTGGCCCGATGTAACACTTCGCAGACCTTGTCTTGCGTATACCAATCGGCCATGGCGCTACCGAAGTTGGCGTTGTAATGCGCAAAACCGTAGAAGGGGTTGACGCCGAGAACGAGCCGGCTGATCTCGACAGTGCCGAACTTCATTTTGGGGATCTGAATGGCGTTGCCCATGGCTGGCACGGGTACTTTTGGGGGGTTAAGTTGGGGCGTTGAATGGTTTGCCTGCCCCGTCAGAGCGGGTGCTGCGCCGCCCATCAAACCCACAGCGACCGCGGCACTGGATTGCAGAAATTTTCGGCGTGTATTGGACATGGCAACAACGTTGTGCCGAGGCGCGACTCCGCGCTGTGTGCTGGATCACACGTCGTTGTAAGGCTGCCAGCGTAGACTTCGCTTCGTTGTATCTGAACCCGACGTATGTCTGTAGACCAACTGACTTCCACTCTCAGCTCGACGCGCGGCCCGGACCGCCCGTTGCTTGAATTGACAATCGGCGCACTGCTCGATCGGACGGCGAGCCGCTATCCGGGTCGCCTGGCTGTGGCTTCGCGTCACCAGGGGCGCCGCATGACGTGGGCGGAGTTGAGCGACGCTGCGGATCATGTGGCACGCGGGCTCTGGGCGCTGGGCATTCGCCGCGGCGATCGCGTGGGGCTTTGGTCGACGAACTGCATCGAGTGGATCATGATGCACATGGGCTGCGGCCGGGCGGGCGCTTCACTGGTGAACATCAATCCTGCGTATCGCTCCCATGAATTGGGTTACACGCTGACGCGGTCACGCATGAAGGCGCTTTTTCTTTGGCATAAAGACAAGCGGGCGGATTACGAGGAGATCCTTGGCCGCGCGCGGCATGGCCTGGACCTCGAACCGGAGCACACGATTTACTTCGATTCGCCGGAATGGCCGGCGTTCCTCAATGCAGAGGGCCGGTTGCCCGACCATGTTGCAGTGGATGACATTGCAAACATCCAATACACGAGTGGGACCACGGGACTGCCCAAGGGCGTGATGCTGACGCACCACAACATTGTGAACAACGGGCAGTTTCTGGCGCAGGGTTTTCACTATTCCGAGCAGGATCGCATCGTGGTTCCGGTGCCGCTGTTTCACTGCTATGGATGCGTGATTGGGACGATGTCTGCATTGAATTCGGGCGCGGCGATGATTCTGCCGAACTGGACGTTCGATGCCCGCGCGACGCTGCAAGCTGTGCATGACGAGCGGGCGACTTCGCTCTACGGCGTGCCGGCCATGTATGTTGCCGAGTTTGCGTTGCCCGATTTTGCTTCGTTCGATCTAACGAGTTTGCGCACGGGAATGATGTCGGGCGCACCGTGCCCTGTGGAGTTGATGAAACGCGTGCTGAACGAAATGCATATTGGCGAACTGGTGATCGCGTATGGGCAGACGGAGACTTCGCCGGTGGTGACGATGAGCGATGCGGGGGATTCGATCGAAGTTCGCGTGAACACAGTGGGCCGTGCAATGCCGCAGACGGAGATCAAGGTCATTTCTGCGGCGACAGGGGAGACGTTGCCGTTTGGCGAGCAAGGAGAAATCTGCGCGCACGGGTACGCGATCATGAAGGGCTACGATGGCGATCCGGAGGGAACGGCATTGGTGATTCAGCCGGACGGCTGGCTGCGCACCGGCGATCTTGGGATCATGCGCGCCGATGGCTGTATTCATTTGACGGGGCGGTCGCGTGATGTGATTATTCGCGGCGGGGAGAACATCTATCCACGCGAGGTGGAGGAGTTTCTTTACACGCACCCCAAGGTTGGCGAAGCGCAGGTCATCGGAATCCCCAATGCGCGGCTTGGCGAAATCGTGGTGGCGTGGGTGCGGCTGAGGCCCGGCCAGACGGCGACGGAAGAGGAGATTCGCGCATTCTGCCAGGGACAAATCGCCTACTACAAGATTCCCGAGTATGTGCGTTTCGTAGACGAGTTTCCAGCAACGCTTTCGGGGAAGATCCAGAAGTACAAGATGCGCGAATTCGAAATTGCAGCGCGCGGACTTGAGGCGGTTGCGCAGGCAGCGACAGCGTAGACACTACGTTTCTCTGCAAGGGCTACGATGAAAAGCTTCGACGATTCTCAGCGCCCTGATCATCTCAAAATTTATTTACAAAAGATGCACATGGCGACGGGTCGGCGCATTGTGCTATAACGCAGATCGAATCTGTTTCCCGCTGCTGTGCAAACCAAGCCCACGAAAAAGGACCTGACGATGAAAATCCAACTCCCCAGATTTGGTGGAATCCCGATTCTGCTTTCGCTCGCTGCCCTCGCTCTTAGCGCCGCAGTGGCCCAGATATCCGATATACCGCCTGTGAAGATGGGCCTCTGGCAGACAGAGGTGACCACCACCATGGCCGGCATGGAAAATATGCCGATGGCCCATGCCATGGGAAATCATTCAAGTACTACACAGTCGTGTATGACTCCGGAAACTTGGAAGAGCGATTTGCAGAAGCTAAACGACAGCCAGCACAAATCGGACTGCAACGTGACCAATATGCATCTGGACACGCATGGAATGACGTTCGATGAGACCTGCACGACGCCAAACGGGGGTAACTCAACGATTCACTTTGAGGCGCAATTCGACGGCAACGATCACATGCATGGCACAGCGAAGATGCAAATGAGCGGCAAGGGAATGCCGCAGGGCATGACGATGAACATGACCATGACCTCGCATTATGTTGGTGCTGACTGCGGAGATGTGAAGCCGGGGTCGGCCAAGATCATTCACTAGGGTTACCGGCCTCTTCAAGGTTACGCAGCTGGCGGTTCTCCAATCGCTGCACACCGAAAGCACGATATGAAGTGGCGTTTTCCCCAAGAAAAGGCCACCTCGCTCTCCCACCAACGAGTGCACATTGATTGGAGAACCGCTCTAGCGGGATTCGCCGGCCCGCAGGGTCGATTCGATGGCACGGCTGTAGTGGCCCGTGAGCGCATTCCAGCGGACGATGCAAAGCTCCTTGAGCATCTGCATTCCGTCTTTCAGATAACTCATGCGGGAGCGCTCATCGTGAGCCCAACTGACGGGAACCTCTTTGACAACGAAGCCACGCTTGAGGGCGATGAAGAGAATTTCAGGATCGAAGCCCCAGCGCTCAATGGTTTGCAACTGAAACACGGTTTGCGCGGCAGCGCGGGTAAAAGCCTTGAAGCCGCACTGTGTGTCGACGAACGGCAAACCCATGATGAGGCGCGTGACGGCGTTGAAGCAGCGCCCGAAGAACTGGCGGTAGAGCGGCTGGCGATGGGTCTGACGGCCCCTGTCGAGCCAGCGCGAACCGATAGCAATATCCGCGCCCGCGGCGATGGCGGCAAACAGGCGGTCCGCTTCTTCAATGGGCGCCGACAAATCCGAATCCGTAAACATCACGATGTCGCCGAGGGCGGTGAGAATGCCGTGGCGCACGCTGTATCCCTTGCCGCGATTGCCGGGGTTTTCGAGGAGGCGGACTTCGGGGGCGCGGCGGGCAATGTCGCGCACGAGCTGGGCCGTGGTGTCGGTCGATCCGTCATTGACTACGACAATTTCTGCATCCCAATGGTTGGCGCGGACGCAGGCCACCACCGACTCGAGGGTCGCCGGAATGCGCGCGCTCTCATTGAACGCCGGGATGACGATGCTGTATTTGGGATATTGCCCCACAAACCACTCCTCCCCCTCGACCTGCGAGAACCTGACGGGCGAGGGAGACTCTGGACATGATAACCCCTTCCGGCCGGAGCAGGCGCGAAGGTTGCTTGAACCGGGTGGAGACAGCCATCTTGCTGATGCAAAAGGGCCAAATCTCACCAGATTGCTTGATTTTTGACAGCAGGAAGTCGAGAATCTGTTTATGCTGTTTGCGGAGGTCTAAGAACTTATGACAAAGGCAGATCTGGTAGAAAAGGTAACTCGGCTCGGGGATCTGACACGTCGCGACGGCGAAGTGATCGTGGAAACGGTCTTCGAATCCGTGATCTCGGCGCTGCAGAGTGGCGACAAGATCGAGATTCGCGGTTTCGGCTCGTTCCGCATTCGCCAGCGCAATCCGCGCATAGGCCGCAATCCCAAGACGGGCGAGCGCGTCGAAGTGCCAGCCAAGCGGGTGCCCTACTTCAAGCCTTCGAAGGAACTCCGCGACCTGGTGAACCCGGCAGAAGCGGCCAGCTCCGCTGCCTGAGGCCACTCAGAACGATTGCGCTTCCCCGCAAATCCCGTTCAATGAGCGCTCAAGGCCTACGCATTATCGCGGACGGATGCCGATTACACTCATCATCCGTCCCGCGTGACCGCGCGATCCCCTGTGGGAGAAAAAAACTTCCTGCTGGCAGTTGGTACAGCCGCCGATAATGTGGATCGCCTTTTCCTTCACACCCACATCCAGCAGTTGACGACGGTTGGCTTCAATCAGGTCAGCGTGCAGGCTGGGGCCGATGGGGGAGTGGCCGGGCGCGCGCTGGGTGAGAAACAGCATCGGATATTTCGTCCGCACCGGATCGGAATCATAGACCTCGCGAAACAGCTCGCGCGCATAGGTGAATTGCGACTCGAATTCGGTGAGCACTTCTTCTCCTACGGCATAGCAGCAGGCACCGACGCCGGGTCCAATCGCTGCGGTCAGGTCCGCCGGATTCGAGCCAAACTCGAGAAGCATCCGGCCCACACCCATTTCGACAATGCGCTTGACGGTTCCCCGCCAACCGGCATGGAAGGCACCCACGACGCGGCGTTTGCGATCGGCGACGAGGACGGGAATGCAGTCGGCGGTCTGAATGGCGAGAAGGATGCCGGAAGTGTTCGTGATGAGGCCGTCGGCTTTCCATGGCTGCGCGCGTTGGGCATCCGCAGCCTCGACAATGTGCACCAGGTTGGAGTGGAACTGGCGGAGCGAGACCAACGGAGTGTCCGTGCTTCCCGTGACCGCTTCGGCCAACAATCGGCGGTTTTGGGCGACGGTTTCCCGATCGTCTGACGCTGTAAACCCGAGATTCAATTCGCCGGGAGCGTCTTCTGGGCAATAGGCGCGGCTGCTACCTCCCCTTCGGGTGCTGAAGCCAGCCCACAGCCAGCCCAACTTTTCCCATCCTGCAACGGGCAGCCATGCCACGCCGTTTGCAGCAACGCGCGGTTCAGGCGCGATAGTGGACAACTCCTGCGGCGTGGCACGCTCCATGCGGAGCTGGCGAGTAATGCCGGCGGGCTTGCCGCGACGCCGACGAACGAGGCCGGCTGCGACAAAAAGCGCATCGAGCGATTTCAGATCGGAGTCCGCGGAATTCTTAGGGGACGAAGTACGAGGCATATCGAATCTGATTCTAAGCGCCGCCGCCTAGGGATGGGTTGACCTCGATTTCTCCACCACTTCACGCACCGCGTCGATTACGAGATTGGGCTGGTCGTTCTGGATGTAGTGGCGAGAGTTGGGTGCGAGGACTTGTTTGCCGCGCGGGAAGCTGGCGAGCAGTTCCTGATGTAATTGCAGCTTCAAGTCCTGCTCGAGCGGATTGCCCGGGAACCCCGGATCCTTCAATGTTCCTGTGAGCACGATGGTCGGTACATCGGGAAGCGGAAGGGCCTTCGACACAATATCGCCGCTAACCTTGGTGCCCTCCAACTCGGCCGCCTGTGCTTTGGTTGCTTGTGCCATCATCTGGTCCAACATCTTTTGCCGACTGGCCCAATCGGCTTCAGTCATGTGGGAATGCAGGCGATCGAGCAACCGGCCATCCTCAGGATCGACGAAGACCAAGCCAGCGATTTCGTTGGGAAATTCATGGGCATATACCTGGATGATCGCGCCGCCCAGCGAGTGTCCCACGAGAACGTACGGCGGTGAGAGATGCGCTGCGCGGAGCATGGCGTGCAACTCCTGCGAAATGGCTTCGACGGTCTTGGGATTCGTAGAGTTTTCTGATTTGCCCAGACCGGCACGGTCGTACGCCACTGTGTGGGCAAAAGTTGCGATCGCTGGTCTTACGTCGTTCCAGGTTTCGCTGCTTTCTCCCAGTCCGGCTTCGAACACCACCGTGGGTGCTTCGGTGCCCGATTCGGAGACAAAGAGTTTGTAACCCCCGACATCAATTTGCCTGTCGGTGTTTGCTTGAGCCGGGCAGTTCAAAGTTGGCAGGGTCAGAATTGCGACAAGTATGCCGCGAGATAAGAATTGTCTGCGCATAGGCATGACTCCTTGGGCGCGGGTACGAGTTGATCGCACGCCAGGTTCCGCCTTTGCAACTGGTGGACAGATGATTGTGACTAAAGGGATTGGAGCGGGGATGAGATGTGCATTCGATGCCGGAAAAAAGACCCTGAAAGAGCGAATGGGCCTACCTTCCGGTAGGCCCGCTCGAGAGGCATTATGGGAGGGGTCCTGAGGGGGTCAAGAGATGGGGTTCGTTGCCGAACCGTCGGAAGAGGTGTGAACCAATCCTGGGAGGAACATCATTTCGGGGAAGCCTCTGCTTGTTATTGGATAGGACGCGAACTCGCGGTGAAAGGTTGCTCAATATTGTTGGCAACTTTTTCCACATTGTGGGAGACCAGTCGAATTCGCGTCCGACACACGCAAATCTGGTGTTATTTCAGCTCGCGCACCCAGATATTCCTGAAACTGATGGGTTCGCTCTTATCTCCATGAGCCTGCAGCTTGATCGGCGCCGCATCGTATTTCTTGTAAAACGGTTTACCGATAAAAAGGGTCTGGCCTGCCAACTGAAAGTGATTTTGAATAAGGACGCCGTTGAAAAGTACCGTGACATAAGCGGGAGTCTTCAACGAGCCATCGTCCGCGAAGGTGGGCGCGGTCCAAACGATGTCGTAGGTTTGCCATTCGCCTGGCTTGCGGTTGGGATTGACCAGCGGCGCGCTCTCTTTGTAGATACTGCCTGCCTGGCCGTTGACGTAGGTCTTGTTGTTGTACGAATCGAGGACCTGCAATTCATAGCCGTCGTCGCCGGGTCCGGTGGAGGCAAGAAAGACACCGCTGTTGCCGCGGGCCTGGCCGCTACCGGCGATATTTTCAGGAATTCTCCACTCGAGGTGGAGCTGGTAATTTTTGAATTTCCGCTTGGTTTCGATGTTGCCTGTACCTGAGGTCTTACTGACGGTGACGATGCCGTCGTGCACGTCCCAGCGGGCGGGCGCGTGATCTTGTGCGGAGACCCACTCATCGAGGTTCTTTCCGTCGAATAGCACAATGGCGTCGGAAGGCGGAGCGGCGTCGGTTGCGCCCGGCGTGACGATGGCCGGGACTGGCTCCCAGACTTCTGTTTCTTCAGGCTTCATCTGCGTGGACTGCTGTGCGGAGAGTGCGGCGGCTACACAAAACAAGGTTGCCAAACTTACAAGACTGCTGGTCTTCATCGTGGATCTCCCTTTTGGACTGCGTTGTTGCCTGTTGGCGTTCATTCGATGGCTATAGCTTGCTGTTTCGGAAGCAGAATTCAGCGCCTTCTGACTAACAGAGAATCTTACCGCTTCCCTCCGGTCTCCCAAGGCGGCCCCGGGCCCCCGGGGGGGGTAGATTCTGGACGTAAATTCCCCGGCTTCAATGGTTTAGCCACGGCGTGTTGCCCTAAATTCCTCTTACGAAAGAAGTTAGCCGCAGATTCTTCTGTCCAAAGGAGTTAGTGAAAGACAGAAGTCAGAAGCCGGGGGCTTCCCCCAAAAGAAATGCTTGAGAGCGGCCCGTTCTGCAGGCTGGATCCCAAGCACTAAAACCATTGTGCGCCTTTTGCCCATAATTATTCACAATTCGGGCAAAGTTTTTTGTGTTGATGCGATAGGGAGTTACAAACTATTTTTTGAATCGCCTCTTGACAAGAAAAGGGGGGAACGAGGGCACGGTGAGGCAGAGAAGAAGGGACCGAGGGACGGAGGGTCCATTTGTGCGGGGAGGAGGGCGTGTCACGCCGCGCCGTACGGGGCGGCGGGGCGTGGCTGGGTCTGTCCCAGGGTTGCGCTCCGCTTAACCCTGGGCTACTTTCTTGCTTTTCCTACGGGGAAGCGGCGGGGCGGCGGTGGTCTTCCTGCTGGATTTCTGGTTCTTTTCGACGCGGAGTTTCCACGCGGTGCGCAGAGCTCCGGTAAGCACGTCTTCATTGGCGACGGCGAGCCGGATGTGGGTTGCTCCACCCTTGCCCCAGCCGCCCGGAATGGGCAGAAAGATCTCGGGTTGTTCGGCGACGAAAGCTTCCTGCAATTCGGGAGTGAGCATGAGGTTGCCGTAGCCGTGCTGCACGGCGGCGAGGGTGGCGAAGATGCGGCCGCCGACGCGGAAGTCGGCTGCGCCGAAGTGCGAGCCTTCTTCCGCACCTTCGAAGCTGAGAGCGATGCGGCGAAAATCGGCGGGTGTCATGGCGTCCTCCCGATCGTCGGTTAAAGTCGGTGCTAGCGCGTGGCAGCGATCAATTCACCGTCGAACTCTTCGTTGAGCCATTTTGAAAATGCGGCGAACTCCTCATCGCGGCCGAGGAAGTCGCGCACCATCTCGCGACCCGGCTTGGAGCCGCCTTGTTCGAGCACGGTCTTGCGATACTTTGTGCCGGCGTCGCAGCCGAGTAAATCGGCGGCGTCGAACTGCGCGAAGAAATCGAGCGCGATGACCTTGTCAAAGGCGTAGGTGTAGTAGTTGGACGAGTAGCCGGTGAGATGGCCGAAGCTGGCATACATGCGGTTGCCGTCGAGCCATGTCCACGGCTGCAGGCCTTCATAGAGTCGCTTCGTCGTCTCATCGAGATCGAGTTGCGACGGATCCTGATCGTGCAGGTCGAGTGACAGCGTGGTGTAGTAGAGCTGCGAACGCACCCAGTCAGCGCGGCCGAAAGAGCCAGCGAGCTTCATTTTCTTGATCGTGTCGGAGCTCAGTGTTTCGCCCGTTTCGTAGTGCTTGGCGAAGGCCTGCAGGAGTTTTTCGTCGCGGAAGAATTCTTCGAGCATCTGCGAAGGCACTTCGATGAAGTCGCCTTCGGTGGCGAAACCGGAGAGACCGGCCCACTCCGTTTGCCCGCCGAGGATGGCGTGCATCAGGTGGCCGAATTCGTGGAAATAGGTCACGACATCGCTGTATTGGAGCAGGCCCGGGTCGCTCGCGTCGCCGCCGGGGAAGTTGCAGATGAGCGCGGCTTCAGGCATGTAGCGACCACTGACGCCGGTGACCACCGGGGCTGCGGAGAACCACTTGTCTTTGCCTTCGCGGGGATGCATGTCGAGATAGAATCGGCCCACATGTTTGCCGCCGTCGTAGACCTCGAACACGGAAACGGCGGGATCCCAGCCGGGAACCTGCGAGGGGCGGAACTCAATTTTGAAAAGGCGTGCGGCGGTTTCGAGTACACCTGCTTCGACCTGGGCGTAGGGGAAGTAGGGGCGCACGGATTGTGAATCGAAATCGAAGGCTGAGCGGCGGAACTGCTCGTACCAATAGCCGCGGCTGGTGATGTCGATTTCTTTCAAGCCCGGCTCGCGTCGGCGGGTGAATTCGAGAATCAGTTCGTGTTCGCGCTCGGCGCCGTCGAGGCTCGCCCCGTTGAGCTTGGCGAGAAAGGTGCGCACGTTGGCGGCTGACTTCATCATCTGGTCGGCGGTGGCGAGGTCGGCCCAACTGCGGAAGCCGAGCACGGTTGCAATTTCCTGCCGCGTCGAGAGCAGGTCGAGAAGGATCTGCTTGTTTACCGGATAGGCGCGTGTGTTGTAGGCGACGAACATGCGCTCGCGCAGGGCCGCGTTGGCGGCGAAGGTCATGATGGGCTGCATGTCAGGCGGGTCAGTTGTGAGGGTGACCTTGCCGCCGGCGTCGGCGGGATGCCGGGCGAGATAGTCGGCGGGCAGGCCTTCGAGCTCGGCCACGGTGGTTTCGATGGTCTTGGCGCCCTCCTGAATATTGCGGCTGAACTCGAGCGACAGGCGGGTGGCTTTCTCCTGCAGGGCCTGGATGCGGTCGCGGGTGGCCTGATCTTTGTCGACGCCGGCGAGACGATAGCCGAGGAGGGTGCGCTCGACGTAGTGCTTTGTGGCTGGGCTGGCGGCGGAAAGGTCGATGGCCGCGAGGGCGTCGTAGACGGCACGATTGAGGCTGAGGGCGCTGCCGGCCATGGCAATGCGCTGGGCTTCGACCTGCGCCTGGTCGCGGACGGCTTTCTCTGCGGCGACGGAATTAAGCACGCCGGCCTGCGCTCCGGCGAGGCTAAGTTGCTCAATCGCCACGTCGTAGAGGCGAAGCGAATTCTCCGGTGTGCGCGAGCCCTCGACTGCGAGCAACGCCGCCAGGGCCGCTTGATGGGCCGCGAGCCGGCTAGTGACCCAGGCGGCTAACGCTTCGGCGGAAGCGGCTCCGCCAGCCTCCCAGGCGTGCAGATCCTCAGTGACGGTGGTCGCGGTGCTGACTCCAGCAGAAGACATATTTGAGTGGTTCCTCCAAAGCTCTAGAGTGCCACAGGGACCCGTCGTGCGTCCCTGCCACTCAAAAATACCCAGTCGCGGGCCCCAGAGTTGTTGCATTCGTGAGTGCAACCCATCTACTATGCGGCAATTGACGAAAATGGCTCAAGTCACCGAGATCGCGCCAACACACGCTGTCGCACCGTCTACTCCGCGGCCGCGCGTGGGAAAGCTCTGCGTAGCGATCCAGGCGGGGTCGGCAGCGGAGATGATGGAGCGAGCCGAGACTGCGCTTAAAGACTCTCATTTCTTTGAGTTCCGGCTGGATTCGCTGGCCAAGCCGGGGTCTGTTTTGCCCTATCTGAAGCAGTTCCTTTCGGAGCGGCGGGATGTAACGGTCATCGCCACATGCCGTCGTAAGCCTAATGGAGGCAACTTCGTAGGGTCATTAACGGCGCAATTCGAGGTGCTGTTGAGCGCGGCGGCCGCCGGATGCCAGATCGTCGATCTCGAGATCGAATCCGCAGAAGAGGCAAAGCCGGCACAATTGGCCAAATTGCGTGCGAGCGGGGCTGCTTTACTGATCAGCTTTCACGACTTCGGCCGCACGCGGGGTTTGGGACAGGCGGCTGACCGCATCGAAGTATTCCGGCCGGATTACGTGAAGGTCGTCTCCACTGCCCGGTCGCTGGCGGATAACCTGGCGGTGCTGCGGCTGATCGAGGACCGCTCGCTGGGTTCGCATGTTGTGGGCATCGCGATGGGCGAGGAAGGGATTCTGAGCCGGGTGCTGGGTCCGCGCGCGGGAGCCGCTTTCACTTTCGCCGCGCTCTCGGACGGAGCCGAGACGGCGCCGGGACAGATGTCGGCGCGGACGCTGCACGACGTTTATCGCATCGACCAGCTTGACCAGGCTACGCGGATTTTCGCGGTGGCCGGGAATCCCATCGCGCACTCGCTGTCGCCGCTGATTCACAACACGGCGTTTCGGCGGGAGATTGTGAATGCGGTGATGCTGCCGCTGAAGCCGCGTTCGCTGGATGACCTGCTGACGGTGATTCGCGAACTGCCGCTGGCGGGCGTGGCGGTGACGATGCCGCTGAAACAGGAAGTGCTGCCGCATTTGGCAAACATGGATCCGCTGACAGCGAAGATTGGCGCGTGCAACACTCTGCGCACAGGTGCGGACGGAAAATTGTACGGATTCAATACGGACGTTGCCGGAGTGGTGCGGCCGCTGGAAAAGCGCCTGCGGCTGAAGGGTGCGCGGGTCGCTGTACTGGGAGCGGGCGGAGCGGCGCGGGCTGCGGTGTTTGGGCTGGTGGCAGAAGGCGCGGAAGTATTTGTGGTGAATCGCACGCACGAGAATGCGGTGAAGCTGGCGCGGCAAGCAAAAGCGAAATCGCTGAAGCATGACGCATTCGCGAAGCAGCATTTTGATGTGCTGATTAACTCGACGCCATGTGGCATGAAGGGCTTTAAGCAGACGATGCCTATTGCCGAGAACGAGCTGAACGCGGGGCTGGTCTTCGACATGGTCTACAACCCGCTGGAAACTCCGCTGCTGAAGCTGGCGCACGCGCGCGGGATTCCCATTGTGAGCGGGCTGGAAATGTTTGTGCAGCAGGGTGCGCGCCAGTTCGAAATCTGGACAGGCAAGCCTGCGCCGGAAAACGAGATGCTGCGCGTGGCGGAGCACGAACTGCGGCGGCGCGGGTAGTAAATTCCAAAAATAAAAATTGAGGCGGGTATTGGCGGCGAGGTTTCGCGCGGGCGGGCGAAGATGCGCGCGACGCAGACTATTTGTGTTTCTTGGCAGGGTTTTTGGCGGGCTTCTTTTCGCCTGGCTCGTGCAGGACGGGAATGGGCGCCAGGTCGGGTCCGACGCGGCGGACGGATGTGTCGCGCAAGGCGAAGGAGACGGTGCGCGGGGCGACGGGCTTGGCGATTCCGGTGTCGGGATTGATGGAGATATCGCTCGAGCTGGAAATCTGGAAGCTGAAGACCGGCTCGGTACCGCCCGGCGCGGGCTCGGTGGTGATGCGCACGGGGAAGAATCCCTGAATGGGATGGATGCGGAACGCGGTTTCGTAGCGGTGCTTTTTCAGGCTCCAGGTGAAGACGCGCACCTGGTCGAAGTCGAAGGGCAGGCCGGATTTTGGGGGACCGAGCGCAGTGACGTATTCGGAAACCTCATGGACCGGCGTGTTGGCTTCGTCGTCGTGCACCTTGGCGATGACGTAGGCGCCGACCATGCGTTGGCCCTCGGCATATTGCGCTACTTCGTCGGGAACCTCGACGTCGACGCGGCCGCCGAGCACCCAGCCGGCGTGGCCCTCTTTATCGCGAATGAGCCACCAGTCTTCAAGCGAGACGGGCTCAGCAGGCGGGGGTTCGGTGGGAATGGATTCGGCTGCATCGGATTCAGTAGCGCTCGGGGTCTTAGGGGGGGCGGGCTTGGCGGCTTTGGCAGCGGGTGGCGCCGGATGATGTGCGGGTGCAGGGGGCGTGCCGGCTGCAACTTTGGCTACGGAGGCGCGCACGAGTAGCTGAACTTTCGCGTTCGCCGGCAGCAGGTAGAAGCGGTCAGTGTCGCGGCCGGGCGAAACGTGGACGTAGATATCGTCGCGGACGGTTCCGTTGGCCACGATGGGATCGTCTTTATGCTGCGCGGCTAACTGGGCGAAGGCGTCGTAGGACTTGCTGTCGATGACGGCGCGGTCGGGGATCCAGCCGATTTCATTTTGCGGTGTCTTGACGCGCAGAAAGCGGCGGCCGTGTTCGAGGACTTCGAGGGCTTCGCCATTGGTGACCTGGGCGACGCGATTGGAGACGGCGGCGACGCGGTCGCGAAGGTAGATCTGGCGGATCCAGACGTAGACCGTTTCGTGCTGCTCCTGGTGCATTTTGAATTTGTTGCAGCCGGATGCGCCGAGGAGCAGCGAGAGCAGGAGGGCACACAGAATCCAGCAATTCTTGCGCAGAACGAGGGGGGCGTCTGGAATATAGATTCGCGTCAACACGGCCACTGGGGACAGTTCGAGAATAGCACTGCGCGAACGGCGCCAAGGACATCGAGACGCGTGCACGCCTCCAGGAGGAATCCGAAATCGAACCGTGTAGCGCCTGCGGATTGCGCGTAGTGCTAATGCGCAGCAGCGATGGCGCTGGCTTGAACGGGATCGGTACCGGTGGCCTTGGAGAGCACCTGGTCGAGTGCGCCGGCAGTCTTTGAATCGAAGGTGTAACCCATGAGGTCGGGACTGCCTCCGAAGTCGACGGCAAAGACAAAGGCGGCGGTGTTGTCTTCGACCAGCGCAACGGGGTTGGTGCCAACCGAGAAGGTACTGCTGAGCGCTGTCAGGGAGTAGGTGCTGTTGCTGGATGCGATGGAGAAGCCCGCGATGACCCCTGTGTTGCTGCCGCTGACCTGGCGATTCACGACATAGACGAAGTCGCCGGTGGATTTAGGCAAGATGTCGTAGGGAGCAAGACCCTGGGTGGCGAATGGGGAGCCGGAGATCTCGGTAGCGCTGGGCAGAGTGCTGAAATTGAACACGCGCAGGCCACCGGTATTGGAGCCGGAGGTGGAGACCGTTTCGCCGACGTAAAAAAGACGGGGTGTCGCATCGGGGTCGACCGCAACGGAGATTGCGGCGCCACCTGCGTTCTTGACTGGAAATGTGGTGACCGCACCAAGGGGATCGACGTTGCCTGAGGTGAAGGGGATGGCCGCGGTGCCTCCCGTGCCATCGGCGACGATTACGTAACTGTTATCGGGCGAGATGGCGAGTTGCTGGGGAGTGCTGGCGCTGAGGGTTGCATACTGCTTGACCTGCGAAGTGAGGACGCCGGTGGAGGAGTTGATGGGCATCGCGTAGACGTAGGGCAGACCCGAGGCGACTTCGACGAGCCACCCGTTGTTTTTGTCGACCTGCATGCTGACGGCCTGGTCCGTGGTGATGGGACCGCCGGAATTACCGATCGAGAGAGCTCCATTCGAGCCGATGGTGTAGAGGTAAATGCCACCAGCGGTGCTCACGTAAAGAAGGCCGTTGTTGGGAGAAACGGTGATACTGGAGGCGGAAAACGCCGCGGCCGGGAGGGCCCATGGACTGCCAGTGAGCGGGGTGAGGGTGCCAGAGCTCACGTAGAAGCCGGCAATCTGGTTGGTCGCGACATTCAGTACGTAGAAGTCGCCGCTCGAAGCGGTCGTAGTGCCGCCGCCTGTAGTCGTAGGTGCGTTCCAAAAGCCTTTGCAACCCGCAAGGAGCAGAGGCGTCGCCAGCGCCAGTTTCGCCCAATTCCTGATATTCATCGCCACCGCTCCTCAAACATCCGCGCCAAGACTTACAGAAAAGGTTAACGCTTCAGGCCCAGGCCTGCTGCAGATTTCCTGGAGCGAAGGCCCAGGAAGGTTGGTGCCCTGTTGCTAAAGACGTGGCGCGATGGGATTTCGCTTATGCCGGCCGAAACTATGCAGTTGGTTGGATGCGGGCCTGCCAGACGAGGCGCGCGGCGGTAAGGTCCTCAATCGCCATGCCGACGGTCTTGAAAACGACGCGACCGCTCTGGGGAAACGGTGGGGTGGAAGTGCCGGCTAGGACTTCGCCGAGTTCCGCGGCGATGGTTGCGCCGGAAAGCCGGACGTCGCCCGATTCGCGTTCAACGCAGGAACGGGATTCCGCCACGATAAAGCTGGAGCGCATACCATCGTCGTCGATTTCGCGCAGAGTGGCGCCGGTGGCACCAACCGCCAGGACAAGCGCGTTGAGTGCAAGATTGGCGCCTCGCAACACGGGTGTCGGCGAGGATGTGGCGGTGAGGACAACATCGGCAGCGGCGGCATCTTCGAGTGAGACGGCGCGCGCACCGGTTGCGTCGGCGAGTTTTTCGGCGTTGGCGCGGGTGCGACTCCAGATGCGGATTTCGCGGAGTTCCGGCCAGACGAAGCGCAGGGCGTGGATGTGCGCGTGCGCCTGGACGCCGGAGCCGAGGATGCCGAAGCAAGTGGGGGGAGTTTTGAAATGCAGGGGAACGAGCGCGGCGAATGCGACGGCAGAAACGGCAGCTGTGCGCATCTCGGTGATGAGTCGTCCATCCATGATGGCGAGGGGCTCGCCGGTGGAGCGGCAGAGGAGTTCGATCATCGCCATGTGTGTGGGCAATCCCAGTGCGGCATTACCGGGATAGAAGGTGACGGTTTTGACGCCCATGACGTCGCCCGCGATGACGGGCATGACGGCGAACCAGCCGTTGTTGGCGTCGTCGGAATTGCCGGCGCAGAGAATGGTGCGGGGCGGCTGTTCCACCCGGCCTGACGAGTAGTCGATGAGCGCCTGGCGCATGGCGGGGATCAGCGCGTCGTATTTGAGGGAAGCGCGAACTTCGTGCTCGGGAATGTACAAGGTCCTGGATTCCTTGCGGGAGACTGCTGCGGGCCGACTTCAGTTGGGGCGATTGCTCTGGTTGGAGCGGCGGCGAAAGCGCTCGTCTACGGGCTGACGGCCCTGGAAACCAGACTCGATGGTGTGCCAGTGATCGATGGCGGTCTCACCCATGCGCCAGCAAAGCAGGACGACTTCGTCGTCGAGGCGGCAGGGGAAGTCGAGCAGGCCCGCATCCAAATCCTTTACCTGCACACCGATTGCATCGATCTCTGCCACGGTTTCGCGCAGGCGCTGGGTATGGCTCTCGATCTCGGCACGCTGTTGGGTGACCTTGGCCACGTCAACGTGCACACCCCCGGCGACATAAATGCGTTGTGCCAAAGCGGACAGGTCCGCTTCAACCAGTTCGCCTGCCTTCTTGCTCTCGAGGGCGCGCTTCAATAGGGATTCGAGGACGGGGAGCAGCGACTGCGCTTCGTCGAGAGTGAATGTTTTCATCGGTATGCCTTCCTTTCAGGATACGACGAAACGGGCCTGCGGACCAGCATCTTCCGCGTGACCCCTGCACTTGTGGGGTAGTGTTGAAAGGGTTACGAGGAAACTTCTCCCTGCTGAAGAGTTGGATGCCCAATCAAACTCAGATGGCCGCCCAATCATTCCGCACCTTCTACCCCGAAGGGCGCGTCTAACGTTGCAAGCGCGTCATTACGCCGAGCGGCTCCGTTGCGAACCAGTTGGTTTTTCCCAAATCCCCGTGGGGTGACAGATTGCGCATATGGAATGTCTTCGAATCATGGGGGAAGGTCCTGCGAGGCCACACCCCGCTTCTCTCCATTGAAGTTACACGCGAATGCCCATTGCATTGCCCAGGCTGCTACGCCTATGGATCGAACCACCTGGGCGGCGAAGTCACACTGCGCGAACTGAGCGACAAGCGCGGCGACGATCTTGTGGAGGGTGTGCTGGGCCTGGTGAACAGGCACAAGCCTTTGCACGTGACGCTGGTGGGCGGCGAACCGATGGTGCGGCATCGCGAGTTGAGCCGCATTTTGCCGGAGTTGGCAAATCGCGGTATCTACACGATGGTTGTGACCAGCGGCATCATTCCTGTTCCGATGGAGTGGATGAAGCTGCCACATTTCACGCTTGCTGTTTCGATTGACGGCTTGCCGGAACATCACAACATTCGCCGCGAACCGGCGACTTACGATCGCATCCTGGAGAATATTGCCGGCCGCCGGACCAATATTCATTGGACGATCACGGCGCCGATGCTGGAGCGCACGAGTTATTTAGAGGAGTACGTGCGTTTTTGGAACGAACGCGACGAGGTGCAGCACATTTGGGTGAGCCTCTACACTCCGCAGCGTGGCGAGACGAGCCCCGAGATGCTGAGCCAGGCGCAGCGCGAATTTGTGGCGCGCGAGTTGCCGCGGCTTCGCGCGAAATACCGCAAGCTGCTTACGCCCGGGGGCTACGGACACGCGTTGCTGCATCCGCCGGCATCGCCCAAGGACTGCACATTTTCGCGATTGTCGAAGAACTACTCCGCGGATTTGCAGACGCATGTGGAGCCGTGCGTGTTTGGCGGCGACCCGGACTGCTCGCAGTGCGGATGTTCGGCGAGCGCGGCGGCGCACTGGGTAAGCGAGATGCGGGTTGCCGGTCCACTGAAGGCGAAGCATCTGCTGCATGGGTCGATGAACATCGGCGCCCGCGTGGCGCAGCGAAAGAAAGTGGTATTGCCAGCCTGGCGGGAACGCGAAAACGTTGTGCCGAAGACAGATGAGCGCCTGGTGCAAATCTCGATCGAATAGTTTTCGAAGGGGCGCCGGTGGGTTATTGCTTTGTACTTGAACCGGCTGGGCGGTTGCCTGATTCGAATTTCGCAGCGAGCATGGACGCCAGGGCGCAGACGGCGAGAATGATGCCGATCACGATCAGCGAGACGGTGATGGGCACATCGAGCCACGGGGCTGCCAGCATTTTTAGCGCGACGAATCCGAGCAGCGCGCCTAATCCGTAGTGCAGGTAGCGGAGGCGGTCGAGCAGCGAGGCGAGCGCGAAGTAGAGAGACCGCAGGCCAAGGATTGCCGCGATATTCGACGTGTAGACCACGAACGGGTCGCGCGAAATGGCCAGCACGGCGGGAATTGAGTCGACGGCAAAGAGCAGGTCAGTGAATTCGACGGCGAGAATGACTGGCAGCAGCGAGCCCTTGGCGGGCTGCAATTTGCGAATCCAATCGGGGATGACGGCGTGGGCCGAACCACCGCTGACGAGCCGCCAGGCTGCGTAGAGCAGGAACAGCCCGAAGATCCACGTGATCCACGCGAAGCGCGCGATGAGCGTGACGCCGGTGGCGATGAAAATGCCGCGCAATACGACTGCACCGGCGATGCCCCAGAGGAGCGCGGTGTGCTGACGCTTTTCGCTGATGCGGAAGCCCTGAAACAGGACCAGGAAGACGAAGAGATTGTCGACGCTGAGCGATGTTTCAATGGTGTAGCCGGCGACCCATTCGAGTGCGCGCTGGTGGCCCTGGACGGCGTTGAGCCAGACGACGAACGCGGCAGCCGCGACGATCAGGACACCGGTCCACAACCATGCGACGGATTGAGCGTGGCTGGTTTCGCGGCGGCGACCGGGGAGAAGCGAGTCGACGGCGAGCAGCACCACGACCGCTGCGTGAAACCCCAGCCACCAGACCCAGGACGCGCCGGCAATCATTGTTGAATGCTAAAGCATCGAGCCGCAAGCTCCTAGCTTCTAGCTCCTAACTAAACAGCGGATTATCGGAGACCGATGAGGCGGATGGTTTCTAGGAAGACGTCGCCGTCGATCGTGAGGCTGTGCGCGCTGATTTTGTCGATGGTGTCTTGCGCGGTGTGGTGGTAGCTGTTGTTGGGGCCGTAGTCGAGGTCGATGATGTCGATCGAAGGCACGCCGCGCCTGACGAAGGGGAGGTGATCGTCTTCGACCGCCTCTTCTTTCTGGAAGAAATATTGCTGATAGCCGAACTTCTTTACGGCCTGGCGCGCGAGGTCGACCAGCCACGCGGTGGAATTGCTCTCACGCTGAATGTCGAGGTCTTTGTCGCCGATCATGTCGGCGAGGATGAAGGCGCGGATGTGGCCCAGGGTGCCGTCGCGGCCCCACCTGGCGGCGAGGTGACGGCTGCCGTAGGTCGAGTCGGAGTCGGACCAGGTCTGGATCGCCTCTTCTCCATCGAAGAAGACGAGCCACACGGAATAGCCATCGAGCTTTTTGCCGTGTGCCGTGTCGAGACGCAACTGATCGGCGATGGCCATGAGCAGGCCGGTGGTGGCGGCTCCGTCGTTGGCGCCGACGAAGTTGATGTTGCGCAGCCAGTAGTTGGTCTCGTAGTGCGAGGCGAGGACGATAGCGCCGTCTTTCTTGCCGGGGAAGCGCACGATGAAGTTGCGCATTCTGACGGGGCCGATGGGTGTATCCGCGGTGAAGGCGTCTTCTTCAAGCTGGTCGTGGGCGAACTGGGTGCGCAGGAAAGCTTCGGCCTTGGCGTGTCCGGGGCTGGTGGGCCAGCGCGGCCCGATGGCAGCGAAATCGCGCGCGTATTGATAGGCGCGGCCGCCGTTGAAGTGCTGCCCGGGGGCGGCGAGAGCACACACGCAGAGAAGCGCTGAGAGAATCAGTTTCCCCGGCCTCAAGAGCGAGACCGGGGGCACCCATCGATTTTTCTTCGCAACAGGACGAAGAAACTTCACGAAGTTCCCTCTTTGGCCTTGCGATGCGAGGGGTGTGCCCACCAGGCCACGCCGATGCCGATGAGGTAAAGGGTCAACAATGGCAAGGCGTAGATGCACATGCTGACAGGGTCGGGCATTGGGCAGATGACGCCAGCCACCAGGAAGATCACGAGAATCGCGTAGCGGAAGTTGCGCCACAGGAAGCGTGGGCTCACGATGCCGAAGAAGGCCAGGAAGAAGATGAGGATGGGCAACTCGAAGCTGATGCCCAGGCCGAGGATGATGGAGAGGAAAAAGCCCGTGTATTCCTCAATGCTGATCACGGCGGTGAACTTGCGGCCAAAGACATCGAGCATGATATGCACGGCGCTGGGCAGCACCCAGTAGTAGCCGAAATAGGCGCCGGTGAGAAACAGCCCCACGGTCGCCGCCATGAAGGGAACCACGAAGCGCCGCTCTTTCTGGTAGAGTCCCGGCGCGATGAACAACCACACCTGATAAAGAATGAAGGGCGAGGCCAGGATCGCTCCGCCCACCAGCGATACGTGGATCGCCATATTCATTCCATCCATCGGGTGGATCATATTGAGCGATTTGCCATCGTGTACCAGGGGCGCCTGAATAAAATCGACGAGCCTGTCATGAAAGATCCAGGCCACGGCGAAGCCCAGACCCAGATAGATTGCGGAGTGAACGATGCGGCGGCGCAGCTCGTCGAGGTGCTCCATGAGGCTCATGCCGGGCAGTTCTGCGCGTTGCGTCACTGCTTCGCGCGCCTTGCCGATTGCGTCAGCGGGATCAACCATTGGGTCGTGCTGCCTCCATTGCGGGGGCATCCTCAGGTTTTGCGGCAGCGGGGCTGTCCGCGGTATCGCCGGGCTGCTCAATTTGGCCTATGGGATCGGGCACGAAGGTGGGTACGGCGGTTGGAAGTGGCGGAGCGGGCTCGGAGTAAAGCTTGGCGGCTACGGTTTCGCCGACGGAGGGGGGTGCGATGCGGGGCGCTTCTTCGTCCGATGAGGTGACGCCAGCACCAATGACGGGCGGATAGGATTCTTCGCCGGGATAGGGTGACGGAACCGCGTCCGCGATCGATGGGGTGGTGGAGACGGATTCCTGCGCGGGCTGGGTGAGGGCGATCCGCTTGCGCTGCTCTTCTTCTTTCTTGCGGCGGTCGGCATCTTCTGAGAGCCGTAGCTCCTCTTCCATCTGGAACTTGAAGTCGTTGGAGGCTTTGCGGAACTCGTACATGAGCTTGCCGATCTGTTTGCCGATCTGCGGCAGGCGGCGCGGCCCAAACACCACCAGCGCTAACACCATCAGGATGAGCGAATCGGCCATGCCGAGACTGCCCAGTAGAATTGGCGGCGGAGTTCCCATGAAGGCTAATGATACCCGCCTCAACACCCCGACGACAAAGGCTGGTCCCTGGGTATTGCAAACGTTGGCTAAGCCGACCATCCAGTGCATCGATTCCCGGTCCTTTCAGGCGAGGTTCGCGAATCCAAAGAATCGCAGACCCATCTATAATGGGTACGGCTGCAACAACCCCGTGGATGGTTTGCTTCTGGTTTGGCACGATTTCAGGTGAGAAGGAAAGGCGCATTCACTGCAGTCCAGAGCCGATAAAACGGCTGAGGCTTTCAACATCCCCGTCTGGCGGTTCCTCGGAATTGGCCGGACTGAAGGCGGAAAACGGTGAACCTGATCCTTGACGAGCAAGCCACGGCCGCAGCGGCCGTCGATAGCAGTTGCAGTCTCGAAAACTACCTCGCACTCCCTGACAACTCGATGGATGATCGGATCGGCGCCGCGCGCAAGAAGCTCGGAGCAAGCACGATATTGCTGGGCCATCACTATCAGCGCGACGAAGTGATCCGGTTTGCGGACTTCACGGGCGACAGCTACAAACTGTCGAAAGCTGCGGCGGAGACAGAGGCGCGCTACATCGTCTTTTGTGGCGTGCATTTTATGGCGGAAAGCGCGGACGTGCTAGGGCGTGAAGGCCAGCAAGTGATTTTGCCGGATTTGAATGCGGGCTGCTCGATGGCCGATATGGCCGAGATTTCGCAGGTGGAAGACTGCTGGGAGGCCCTGGGGCGGCTGGGTCTTGCGAACGAAACGGTTCCGATCACATATATGAACTCGGCGGCGGCGATCAAGGCATTCTGCGGGGAGCGCGGCGGGTTGGTCTGCACCTCGTCGAATGCCGGGGCGGCGTTCGAGTGGGCGTTTGCGCGGGGCAAGCGAATTTTGTTTTTGCCGGATCAACACCTGGGTCGGAACACGGGGAATGCGATGGGGATTGCGCTGGAGGAGATGGCGGTGTGGGACCCCTGGGGTTTGCAAGGGGGGCAGACGAAGGACACACTGAATGCCAGCCAGTTGCTGCTGTGGAAGGGCCACTGCTCGGTGCATCAGAGGTTCTTGCCGAGCCACGTGGAGCAGGTGCGCGCCAAGTTTCGGGGGATCCAGGTCATTGTGCATCCCGAATGCCGCTGGGAAGTTTGCCAGAAGGCGGACGCGCTGGGTTCGACCGAGCGGCTGATCAAGATTGTGGAAGATGCGCCTGCGGGAACCATGTTTGCGGTGGGAACGGAGATTCACCTGGTGAATCGGCTGGCACGGCGGTTTGCGGACGAGGGCAAGCGCATCATCACTCTTGATGACACGGGCTGCCTTTGCACGACGATGTATCGCATTAGCCCGCAGCATCTGGCGTGGGCTCTCGAAAACCTGGTGGATGGCAAGGTTGTGAATCGCATCCAGGTGCGACCGAGCGTGAAGCATTGGGCACGGGTGGCGCTGGATCGCATGCTGGAAGTTAGATAACTGCATTTGGAAGAGCTCAGTCTTCCCCCAACGGTTCCGTGAACTTCAGTTCGTTTCCGAATCCGTCTTTTACGCGAAATTCCCGGTTGCCCCACGGCTTCAGCTCAATTTGCTGAGTCACCGTCGCACCGTATCGCTCTAACTCTGCAAACAGACTCTCCAGATCCCCGACGAACATGTGGCATCCCACCGGCGAATGTCTTCCTCCATCATCCAGAAACAGATGCAATGCCACGTCGTCGCGCTCGACGATTGCGTAATTTGCCATTCGCATCGCCACTTCGAATCCCAGCTTTTGTACGTAATACGCCAATGATTCGTCCAAGTCTGCCACCGGAAGTTCCGGCGCCACCCGCGCCAGTCTTGGCATATCTAATCCCTCACTTATCCCAAGTTTGAGCCCCAAGTGACCGACAGGTTAGCACAGATCGATTTGTTCTGACTCCCCCTCCGAAATACTCAGCATCCTCATTACGAGTGGGAGGCCCTCAAGGGCAGCGCGCCCAGGTTTGAGCGCATCAAACGACGGCGAAGGCCGCCCTTTTCGCGAAATGAAATACCTCAAAGGTGTAATTCGGACGGCAGTTTTCCACGGCTCTGCGAGAGCACTCCCACCTTAGTGCGAACTTTCGGCCGTTCGGTAACACACTAACTAACCCAATCGATTTCAAACTGACCCGAAAGCGTCTCGCGTTTCCTCGACATCGCATCCCACAATAGACGAGTTGAAAGAAACTAAGGGAGCCTTGGGAATGCGATTCGGACTTGCTTACTCTATTCTCTTCGCTGGCGTTGCACTTATGGCAACGGGCTGTGCGTCGGTTTCGGGCAACGCATTTCTCAGTGCGGGCAAGACACCTCCAGGCAGTGGCGGAACGGGAATCAAGATCGAAAGCCAGCCCATGAGCCAGACGGTACCCCTTGGTCGGCCTGCCACCTTCAAGGTGGAAGCATCGGGGACATCGGCGCTGACCTATCAGTGGAGCCGGAACGGGGTGGATATCGATGGCGCGATCGGCGCCTCTTACACTGTTCCCGTGGTGGCGATGGGCGATAACGGATCGACCTACCAAGTCACAATCAACGACATCAGTGAATCGACAACGAGCGGCGCAGCGACGTTGACGGCAGGGCCGCGCGCACCCAAACAGGGCGAATTACGTTTGCTGCTGTTTCAGCAGGCGACGGCTCCGGGGCTCGGCGCGAACGCGGAAACAAGCGATATCTCGACCAATACAGCCGAACTTTTTCCCGGCGCAATTGGTTCTCCGCTGCCGGTTGGGAGTGCAGGCGTGTGCACACCGGGAGTGGCCTATCAATGCGGCTGGAGTTTCTTTGTCGAGTATCTGCCACAGACGCAGAACGGTTTGAACATGCAATATCAGGGCCGAGCCTACGCGGACTTTGATGCGGACCTCGAATGGATTGCAGCGCCCAATGTGGTGATCACATCAGTGGATCTTGAGCCTGCCAACGATTCGTACGCGGCAGCGTGGGTGTTTACGGAGCAGGCGGGCGGATTCGATCTGAAGCGCGAGATTGTGGCGCCTTCGGATGTGGCGGCGACGGTTGCCCAGGATGCCGTGGAGAATCGCGTGGTGACGGCAGTTTCGTTTGACTCGCAGGGGCAGGCGAACCTGTTTTCGTACGGATGGAGTGGCGATACGACTACCGCATATGAAACCAAGACCGTGATCGCGAAGGCCGACGATGTAGTGACGCAAGCAACTTCGCTGGCGAAGGACGGCTACATTCTCAGCGCTTTCGGCGGCAACGATGCAGACGGGTACATCGTAGTGGGAACCCGCGTGCAAGGCGAGAACGTGCCTCGGACGCTTACGATCACGACCGCGACTTCGACGACATCCACGTCAAGTTCGCCTCAGTCGGTTTACGCCACGCCGGTGGCGCACTTCTCCTCCGCAAGTGGCGGGAAAGTGCTGATCAGCGAATACTGAGCGGGATCCTCCGGACCCGGTGCGTTGCGGACTGGACGGGGAAGGTCATGTAGTACTCAACCCGGTTTATGCTTCCTCGCAGCCTGGCTCAATCAGGGTCTTCTCGAGTCTTAACGAGGCCGGGTTGCAATCATCTGGAATTCGTCCCTTGTGAACTCACTTGATTCCGTCGCTATGAACGCTGCGTTCCTATCGCCGGAGCCGTGGAGAATGCTCTACTCTTGCATGTGACGCGCATGGTCAATTTTGCGGCAAAACTCCGTCAAGCGATCTGGCTGGCATTGGAGCACGATGTGCTCAACACCGCCAAAGCGACCGCGTACTCCGGAATACTGATGCTTTTTCCGACGATGGTCGTCGTGACGACGCTGCTCGCGCTGGTGCCCGAAGGCACGACGATGATGGGCGAGATTCGCATCACGCTTGTGCATTTTTTACCTTCGGACACGATGTCGCTGCTGTCGGCGGCGATGCAGACGCACAAGCTGCAATCGGCCCAGGTGCTGTTTTCGGCTTTTTTCCTGAGCGTTTTTGCGGCCCTTGGCATGATGCTCTCACTGATGGAAGGATTTCGGCGCGCCTATCGGCTGCCGCGAGCCGAGTGGGGGTTCTGGCAACGGCGAATGCGTGCGCTGCTGTTGGTGCCGATGGTGCATGTTCCGCTGGCGCTGGCGACGCTGGTGCTGGTTTTCGGACACGAGATCGAGCATTGGATGATTCAGAATGCGGCACATGAGTTGCGCCACGCTGTGCTGTTTTTCTGGCGCATGGTGCGATGGGCGATCGCGGTCGCCACCAGCGTGACGGTACTGGGGGCGCTGTATCACTACGGTACCAAGCGCACGGAGCGTTGGTTTCGAGTGATGCCCGGGGCCATCACCGCGACCGTCTTGTGGTTCCCTGCCACACTGGCCTTCGGCTGGTATGTGACGAGCGTAGCGAACTATTCGCGATTTTATGGCTCTTTCGGAGCCGGCATCGCGACGCTGGTGTGGCTTTACCTCACGTCGTTCAGTGCGCTGCTAGGCGCGGAGCTGAATGGCGTTTTCTTCAGAGAGCGGCAGACCCATGAGCCACTGGATGATGTGCTGGACGCACCCTCTATTCGTCAGTGACCCCTCTCACGTACAGGTCTGGAACCCTTGATGCATGATGAAGGAGGGCGCATTTGCCGAATCCCCGCCCGTGTACAATGAAGCCGACTGCCATCGAAATCAATCGAACCTAAAACTTGAACGTTCACTGGAGTTATGTCAATGCCGTTTGCTGAAATGAGCCTGTCTGAGGCCCCGATTCAACGCCGCGCAAAAATTGTCGCCACACTCGGCCCGGCTTCTAACACGGAGCCTGTTTTCCGGGAGTTGGTGCGTGCGGGGGCCGACGTTGTGCGCCTGAATTTTTCGCATGGAACGCACGAAGAAAAGCTTGCCCTGATCCAGATGATCCGCAAAGTGAGCAGGGAGGAGCGCAAGCCGCTCTGCATCCTTGGGGATCTGCAAGGCCCGAAGATTCGCACATCGAAGCTGAAGGATCACCAGTCGGTTTTGTTGAAGGCGGGCGGAAGGCTGACCATCACCCCGCGCGATGTGCCGGGCACTGCGGCTCTTGTGGGAACCACGTTCAAGACGCTTGCTGAAAACGTTGAACAGGGTTCGAGGATTCTGCTTTCCGACGGGCTGATTGAGTTGCGCGTGCACGAGGTGATTGGCGCGGACGTGGTGTGCGAGGTAATCAACGGCGGCATGCTGGGTGAGAACAAGGGCATCAATCTGCCTGGGATTCCGGTGCGCGTGCCATCGCTGACGGAAAAAGACTCAGAGGATCTTGAGTTTGCTCTGAAGAATGGCGTGGATGCGATCGCGGTTTCATTTGTGCGAACCGCGGAAGACGTGCGACTGGTGCGGAATCGCGTTTCGGCCTATGGAAGCGAGACGTGGATTATTGCGAAGCTGGAGAAGCCGCAGGCGATTGAGCATCTGGACAGCATTTTGCAGGCAGCCGATGGCATCATGGTGGCGCGTGGCGATCTGGGCGTCGAAGTTCCGCCGGAAAAAGTGCCGGCGATTCAGAAGCACATTATTCGGCGCGCCGCGGAGTACTTCAAGCCGGTGATTACGGCGACGCAGATGCTGGAGTCGATGATCGAGAATCCGCGGCCCACGCGCGCGGAGGTTTCGGACGTGGCCAACGCGGTCTACGACGGCACGGATGCGGTGATGTTGTCGGGCGAATCGGCGGTAGGCAAGTATCCGGTAGAGACCGTGTCGATGATGGCGCGCATTGTGAGCGAGGCCGAGCGGCACATCAAGGAAGACAAGGAAAACTACACGGGAACTCGGGTGCGGCAGAGCCATCTGTCGATCGCCGAAACGATTTGCGAAGCGACGGCGCACGCAGCCGACGACCTGGATTTGCGCGGCATTGCGTTGTTCACCGAGTCGGGCGCAACGGCGCGGCAATTGTCGAAGTATCATCCGACGTCGCCGATTTTCGCGTTGAGCCCGGTGGATGTCACGATCAATCGACTGAACTTGCTGTGGGGCACGACGCCGATTCGCTGCCCGAAGGTGAACTCGACCGAGGCGCTGGTGGATGTGGCGGAAAGCCTGCTGGAGCAGTACGGCTATGTGCGTAACCGCGAGGTGATTGCGATTGTCGCGGGAACACGCACGAAGTCGGGATCGACGAATTTTCTGCGCCTGCATGTGCTGGGTGAACATAACCAGGAAGGCGTGCGATTTTTTGCGCCGCAACAGGAAGAGACGCTGCCGGCGCCGGATGCCGCTGAGGTCCATCCAGCCGCAAAAACAAAGCGGGCAGCGGCAAAGACGGTGAAGTCAGGTACCAAACACCGTTAAACAGAGCTCTACTTGAGACAACAAAAACGCCACTCCGATGGGAGTGGCGTTTTTTGTTGATATGAGCGACAGTTTTCGATTACTTTGCGGCGAGTTGGCGCAGCACGTAGAGCAGGATGCCGCCGTGTTCGAAGTATTCGATTTCCTGCGGGGTGTCGATTCGGACCTTGGCGTTGAGTTTCTTCTTGGTTCCGTCCGCCGCGGTAGCAATGACTTCAAGGGTGCGGCCGTTGGCGAATTTTGACTTGAGCATCGCGGTGAAGCCGGGGAAATCGTAGGTCTCTTCGCCGGTAAGGCCGAGCGATTCGACGTTCTGGCCTTCTTCGAATTGCAGCGGAAGAATACCCATGCCGACGAGGTTCGAGCGATGAATACGTTCGAAGCTTTCGGCGATGACGGCGCGGACGCCGAGCAGGTTCGGCCCCTTGGCAGCCCAGTCGCGCGAGGAACCGGAGCCGTATTCCTTGCCGGCAAGAATGACGAGCGGGACCTTGCGTTCGGCATACTTCACGCTGGCGTCGAAGATGGACATTTGCTCGCCCTCAGGAAGCAGACGCGTGACGCCGCCTTCGGTTCCTGGTGCGAGCTTGTTGCGCAGGCGCACGTTGGCGAAGGTGCCGCGCACCATGACTTCATGATTGCCGCGGCGCGAGCCGTAGCTGTTGAAGTCGGCTGGCTTGACGCCGTGTTCGGCAAGGTACTTGCCTGCCGGGCCGTTGGCCTTGATGGATCCGGCGGGCGAGATGTGGTCGGTAGTGACCGAGTCGCCGAGCACCGCAAGTACGCGTGCGCCAAGAATGTCGGTGATGGGCGCGGGTGTTGTCTGCATGCCGTCGAAATAAGGCGCTTTGCGGATATAGGTAGAGTCGGGCTCCCACTTGTAGACGTCGCCGGTGGGGAAACTGAGGCCCTGCCAGTTGGCGTCGCCGTCAGAGACGGTAGCGTACTCCTTGCGGAAGCTGTCGCTGCTGAGGCCTTTCTCAATTGCCGCTGCAACCTCGGCTTGGGTGGGCCAGATGTCTTTCAAATAGACGGGCTGGCCGGCCTGATCTTTGCCGAGGGGATCGGTGTCGAAGTTGTGGCCGATTTTTCCGGCAAGCGCATAAGCCACGACGAGCGGAGGGCTCATGAGATAGTTGGCGCGCACGTCCACGTTGACGCGGCCTTCGAAATTGCGATTGCCGCTGAGCACGCTGACGGCGACGAGGCCGTGCTCGTCGATGCTCTTCGACACATCGGAGGGCAGCGGGCCTGAATTGCCGATGCAGGTGGTGCATCCGTAGCCGACGACGTTGAAGCGCAGTTTTTCGAGATAGGGCAGAAGGCCGGCCTTGGTGTAATAGTCCGTCACGACGCGGGAGCCGGGAGCAAGAGAGGTTTTCACCCAGGGCGGAACGGTGAGGCCCTTTTCGACGGCTTTTTTGGCGAGGATGCCGGCGGCCACCATCACCGATGGATTCGATGTGTTGGTGCAACTGGTGATGGCGGCAATGACGACCGATCCGTGATCGAGATACCGGTCGGGATCGACATTGAAACGGGCCATGACTGTGTTTTGGGCGACTGTTGTGGTGACGTGTAGCGGGGCTTTTTCCGCGACGGCTGTATCGGTGACAACTGTGGCGCGTTCCCAAACGGCGGCAGTGCGCGTGCCGAGCGGCTTGGCTGTCGGCGACAGCAGCGCGGGCAGCTGCTGGGCGAAACTCGCGGCGGCGTCTTTGAGCAGAACACGATCTTGCGGGCGCTTGGGGCCGGCAACGCTTGGCTCGACTGCGCTGAGATCGAGCGAAAGGGTTTGCGTGTATTCAGCTTCGGGCGAACTGGAAGTGTGGAAGAGACCCTGCTCTTTGTAGTAGGCCTCGACGAGCGCGATCTGTTCGTCGCTGCGTCCTGTGAGGCGGAGGTAACGGAGGGTTTCGGCGTCGACCGGGAAGATGCCGCAGGTGGCGCCATATTCGGGCGCCATGTTGCTGATGGTGGCGCGGTCGGCCAGCGGCAGTTCGGCAACGCCGGGGCCGTAGAACTCAACGAATTTGCCGACGACGCCAAGTTTGCGCAGCGCCTGCGTCACGGTGAGCACGAGGTCGGTGGCGGTGGCGCCTTCGCGCAGTTTGCCGGTGAGCTTGTAGCCGACGACCTGCGGCACGAGCATGGAGACGGCCTGGCCAAGCATGGCGGCTTCAGCCTCGATGCCGCCGACGCCCCATCCAAGAACGCCGAGGCCGTTAATCATGGTGGTGTGTGAGTCGGTGCCAACGAGGGTGTCAGGGTACGCGACCGACTGGCCGTCGATTTCGGTGGTGAAGACGACGCGGGCGAGGTATTCGAGATTGACCTGGTGGCAGATGCCCATGCCGGGAGGCACGGCGCTGAAATTGCGGAATGCAGTCTGTCCCCACTTGAGAAAGGCATAGCGCTCGCGGTTGCGCTGGAATTCGAGCAGCGAGTTGGCATCGTAGGCGGCGGCGGTGCCGAATTCGTCGACCTGCACGGAGTGATCGATGACGAGCTCGGCGGGAATGAGCGGGTTGACGCGATTGGGGTCGCCGCCGAGGGTTTTGATGGCGTCGCGCATGGCGCCGAGGTCGACGATTGCGGGGACGCCGGTGAAGTCCTGCATGAGGACGCGGGCGGGCATGTAGGCGATTTCGCGGCTGGGTTCGGCCTTGGCATCCCATTTGGCGAGGAACTCGATGTCGGCGGCGGTGACGTTCACGCCATCTTCGCGGCGCAAGAGATTCTCGAGGAGGACTTTGAGGCTGAAGGGCAGGCGCCTCAGGTTGAAGCCTTTGGCTTCAAGTGCCGGAAGTCGATAGATCGTATAGGAGCGGCTGCCGGAGGAGAGGGTGGCGCGGCTCGAAAAGCTATTCATCGGGGAACCTTTCTATCCGCTTAGTACGGATTGGCTCGGAGATCAGAATTGCAGGTTCCGATCAGCCGCTGGCCTGCATTTGCAGGGACGCGCGCGGCGAGGACCGGAAAATGTCGATGGCGATAGATTACTCAGCGGGAGAAGAGCCGTCCACGGTCGGGTCGGCCATGGCGAAAGCGCTTGAGGAACGGGCGCTGCTTTACCGGAATGAGGAGTGGGGTACGCATCGATTACGCAAAGATTTTATCGCGGATGAGGCACTGCGGGGAACAGGGATGAGCCGCTTGGGGAGGACTCTTTGTGCCGGTGGCTCCTGCGCATGGGTTGCACGAGGAAAGAGCAAACGATAGGCTCGACCCATGTTCCCCGGGAGGTCGGGTATGCGTTGGATTGCGGTCCGATTTGAGATTGCGGCTGGTTTTCTGTTTTGCCTTGCAGCGATGGGGCAGTCCGCGGCCCCGGCAGGATGGTCGGCGGCGGCGACCACTATGGTTGCGGCGAAGATGGGAACGGACGGCCAGGTTTTATTGTCGAACTTCCGGTTTGGTACGGGCGAGACGCTGCCCCATATGAAGCTGCATTACCTGACGCTGGGGACGCCGCATCACAATGCTGCTGGACACACGGACAATGCAATCCTGCTGCTGCACGGAACGGGGGGCAACGCGAGTTCCCTGCTGAATCCGCTGTTCGCCGACGTGCTGTTTGGTCCCGGCCAACTGCTGGATATGTCGAAGTACTTTCTCATTCTGCCGGACGACATTGGCCATGGCGAGAGCTCGAAGCCCTCTGATGGGCTGCATGCGCATTTTCCCGCATACGACTACGACGACATGGTGCACAGCCAGAAGTTGATGCTGGATGCGATGAAGATCGACCATCTGCGGCTGATTCTTGGCACATCGATGGGGTGCATGGAGAGCTTCGTGTGGGGCGAGACGTATCCGGATTTCGCGGATGCGCTGGCTCCGTTTGCGTGTCTGCCAGTCGAGATCGCGGGCCGCAACCGCATGATGCGGTACATGGCGATCGAGGCGATCAAGCAGGATCCGGCGTGGATGAGCGGCGAATACAAAGCGGAACCGTTACAGGGATTGCGCACGGCAACGGAGATTTTGATGATCATGGGGTCGAGCCCTTTGCAGATGCAGAAGCTGGCGCCGACACGCGCACAGGCCGAGCAGTATGTGGATAGTTACCTGAAGCGCGCCAGCTCAATGGATGCGAATGACGCTATTTATTACTTGAACGCGAGCCGGAACTACGACCCGAGTCCGCATCTGGACAGGATTACCGCGCCGGTGTTGTGGATCAACTCGGCGGACGACTTCATCAATCCGCCGGAATTGGGCATAGCGGAAACGATGGTGAAGCGGATGCCGCATGCGCGATTTATCCTACTGCCAATTTCGGACGCGACGCGGGGACATGGCACACATACTGTGGCTGCGGTGTGGAAGGACTACCTGGCGGAGTTCATGAAGCAGACAGAGCCGAAATAGTGGTGAGGGTTCGTGGCCGAATCAGCAAGTGAAGCTTCGACGCTCGCGGCTCTTATACTGAAGGAGCAAGGTTTTAGTTGCGAGGTCAAACCCACAATTGAGTTTTTGGGATCGATGGAAAGATCTCTATGCGCGGGTTGCAGTGTGGCTCAAGAGTCGCATGCTCACGGAGCGACAGCGTCTGCCGGTCATTACGATTGTGGCGGGCGGCGTTTGCGGTTTGGTTGCGGTGGCGTTCCACCTCAGCGTAGGACGCGCCGAAGCGCTCATGATCGAGCGGGCGACGGCGTTACCCAGCCACCTCTGGATCTGGGCGGTGATTCTGACGCCGGCGTTCGGGGGTCTCGCCGCGGGGACGGGGCTTTACTTCTTTGTGCCGGGGGCGGCGGGAAGCGGCATTCCCCAAGTCAAAGTCGCATACATGACACGTTCCGGCTATGTCTCGATGAAAGAGACCATCGGGAAGTTCGCGCTGTGCGTGCTGCAACTTGGCGCGGGCGCTTCGCTTGGTGTAGAAGGGCCGACGGTACACATTTGCGCGGGCATCAGCAGCCTGCTGGCACGCCTAGCGAAACTGAGCCCGACGAATGCGCGCAGGCTGACGTCTGTGGGGATGGCGGCGGGCATCGCGGCGGCATTCAATGCGCCGATTGCGGCGGTGACCTTCACGCTGGAGGAACTGATTGGCAATCTTGATCAGACCATGCTCTCGGGCGTGATTGTGGCAGCCGCGCTGGCTGCGGTGGTCGAAAACAAGGTGCTGGGGTCGCGCCCGATCTTTCACGTACCTCGCCCCTTCACATTCGACAAGGCATCGTCGCTGATCTGGTATGCGCTCCTCGGTTTGCTGGCTGCGATTGTGTCGGTGGCATTTACGGATCTGGTGCTGGGATTGCGCGCCTGGTTCAGGCGATTGAATGCGTTGCCGCGGTGGGTGCATCCGGCCATCGGGGGCGCGGCCACGGGCAGCCTCGCGGTGGTGGGTCTGCTGCTGTTTCATCTGGGTGGAATTGCAGGCGATCCGTATAAAACACTGACCTTGGCCTTCAGCGGCGGTCTGACCGTTGGGGCGATGATCACCCTATGCATCCTGAAGCTGGCCGCAACGGTCACATCGTACTCGAGCGGCGGGGCGGGTGGCATTTTCGCGCCGGCGCTGTTTATGGGTGGCATGCTGGGGGGCGCGGTGGGTTATCTCGATGTGTCGGTGTTTCATCACTCGACGGACTCTATCGGCGCATTTGCGGTAGTCGGGATGGGAGCCGTGTTCGCGGGCGTAATACGCGCACCCATGACTTCGATCCTCATCATCTTTGAGATGACCGGCGGATACGGCCTGGTGCTGCCGCTGATGATCGCCAATATGAGCGCGTTTGCGCTGGCACGGCACTGGCGACCTACCCCCATCTACGAGGCGCTGCTAGAGCAGGACGGGGTTCATCTGCCGCCGAAGCCAGAGAACTTGCTGATTCAAGATCCTGAGTTGCTACCGGAGATATCGGAGGATGCAACGGCTTGAGCCAACTACTTGGGCGGCTGCATGTTGTAGAGGAAGAGGGCGCGGAGCTCAAGGTAGGGTCCGTGGAAGTCGTGCGGGAGGGGCGGGTAGTTGGAGCCCGTGAGCGCTCCCCAGGCGGCGCGATCGAGGCCTGTGTCGCCGGAGCGGCCCTCTAGGATCATGCTGCCCTCCATGATGCGGCCGTTGGGCAGGACCTTGAAGCGGATCTGAACGGCGCCGGTCTTGAGGATGGGCGGATTGACTTCGTCGGGGATGAGCGGATCCCAGGTCCGTTCGGTTTCGTGGTGCCAACGCGCGAGCCAGGAGCTGAAATCGACGCCCTGGGTGTCAGACAGAACCTCGACGCCGCCTGTACCCGCTCCGGGATGGCGGGAGAGGCCGCTTCCAGAGGGCATAGGCGCGCCATAACCGGGGCTGCCCGCCGCACCGCGCATGGCTTGGCGCATCTGGTCTTCAGGATTCTGCGAGCCCATGGCGAAGTTGGGACGAGCGGGGACCGCAGGGGGATGGGGGGCCTCCACCTGCGATTGGGTCTGGGGACTGGTCTGAGCCGGCGGCGGTGGCTGCTGTACGGGGTTCTGCATCTGAGGCTGCTTGACCGGCTCGGGCGGCGGCGGAGGGGTTCTCTGCATGGCCTCCAGGGTTTTTTTGTCGATTTGCCTGGCGCTCTCGGGAACGGGTTTGATCTCCACTTTGGGCTGCGGGTGAGCCGGAATGGGAGGCGAATCCAGATAGGTCCACTGATCGTGTTTGGAAATGTTGGGCTCGATCACGCGGGGCTGGCGAATGTACTTTGGCAACAGCGCGATGGCCAGGATAAGCAGCGCATGGAGCAGAATTGCCCAGAGAACGCCTTCGCGGAGGCGGGCCCAGCGGCGCTCATCTTCGAGTTCGCTGATCATGTCGAGGAGTTCGTGGGTGTCGTAGTCGATCCAGCGCGAGGTAGAGTGCGGGGCAGGCGGGCGCGCGGCCTCAGGGGACTGCGGATCCACCCCTGGTCCTGTCGATTCCGGACCGGTTCCCGTTGGCTCGTTGGGCTCGTTCACCTGGGTTGGCGTTTCGGTGGTGGGCATTCTTTCGACTGAAACCGAGGGCGGGGACGCCTGCCGGCTCTGATCGGGTCCTTCCTGTCGACTCTCTTCTATTCTCTCATCCCTTATAAGCCGCGCAACTCACTCGCAGATGAAGCGCAAACCGTACAATGAGTCTTCTGGAATGGACGGATGGAAAGGGTGAAAGGGACCCCCATTGAAGCAGTTTTTCGTACATCTCGCGGCCAAATGGAAGCTGGTGATTCTGCCTGCGGTGCTGAAGATGGGATTTTGGGGGATCGGGGCGGTGGCGCTGCTGGATTCTTCTTCGATCCCGGTGCCGATGGACGCAATTCTGGCCGTGTACGTGTGGAACGACAAAGGCCATTTTTGGCTGTATTGCGTGATGGCCGCGGCGGGTTCGGCGATCGGCGGGCTGGTTCCCTATGGGATTGGGCGGGCCGGCGGCGAGCTATTTCTCCTCAAGCGGGTGAATCGGGACCGATTCGACAAGCTGCGGGACAGGTTTGAGAGGCAGGAGTTCCTGGCGGTGATGATTCCGTCGATGCTGCCGCCGCCCACGCCCTGGAAGGTATTTGTGTTTGCCGCCGGGGTCTTCGAAATGAAGATCGTCCCTTACATGGGGGCGGTGTTTTGCGGTCGGCTGGTGCGGTGGATTGTGCTGTCGCTGCTGGTGCTGAAGCTGGGTCCGAATGCAGTGGACCTGGTGGCACACCACGCCCTGACGGCGATGCTGGTGGTGATTGGGCTGGCGGCGATTGGATTTGGCTGGTGGTGGCTGAAAAAGCGACGCGGCGGCCGAGCCATCGCCGCCGAAATCGAGAAAGGCTGAACGAGAAGCGCCGGACCTATTTGCGAATCAGGGCTGGCTGCAGTTCCGTCTTCTTCATGCGACGCACAAGTACAGGGACGCCGAAGACGAGTCCGGCAACGATTCCGGTGGAAAGCATGTCATTGCGATAGAAAGGGAGACCCGCGACAAAACAGGTGGCCAGACCGGTCAGCGTGGGCGGGTACTGCGGGGCCATGGTACCACCGGCCCAGACTCCGAAATTCGAAACCACGAAGAACGAGGTGGGCCCGAGCACGACGCCTGCAGCAACGCGCACGAAGGTGGTGCGAGAGTGGAGCAGGATCTGGCCAAGGGCCATGGCCATGAGGTACCAGGCCCACGTTGTGACGTAGGCCTGCCAGCGGAAGGGATACGCGTAGACCGAAGTGGTCAGCAGGTAATCCGTCACCATGAGAATCGGCAGGATGGGCAGAAACTCGCGCCAGTTGCGCCGCGCACCGAAGTAGAGCAGGGCGCCGCCCATGGCGGTGAAGTTGAACCAGTCGGGATGCGGAAACGAAGCCAGAAACACGCGGCTTAAGATGGCAAGGATCAGCAGCAAATACGCGGGCATTGGCAAGCTCCGGTGCGGGGTTCCCTGGAAGGAGTCTCCGGGGTGTGGAAGCGACATAACCATTTTCAGGGTTGCGCGCCAGCGGGTCAACCTTAAAGCGGCATTCGATTCACAGAGCCCCTTGCATATGCGGGCAAGGGGGCTTTTTCTTGATGACGAGCCACTTGAGCAGCACGTCTGAGGGAATGCCAGCGCGGATCTTGCCTTCATCCTTTAGCAGGGTGAACAAATTTTTTCATCGTGTAAGCGGGTTCACTTCTGCGCGCGGCCGTTCATGGATTCACCGCCGTCTTCGCGAGCGTCGATGATGTAGACCCAACCGCTCAGAGTTGTGGAGTTGGTGGTTCGGCCTTCGCCGCGAAACCCATAGCCAAAGCGCAGGTCAGAGAACTGGACGGCGGTCCATGTACGGCCGGGAGGCAGTTGGGGAGGATCGACGCCGGGGATCGGTTCCTGGCCGAGGTCACGCACCAGCGCCCAGGTCCCCCAGTCGAGATAGACCTGACCGAGAAGCGTGCGCTTTGCGGCTTCGATGGCGGGAGTGTCGGTAGGCTTGTAGATCACGTCGCGCTGCGCGTCGGTTTCGATGGAGTCGGCGTGGGTGTTGACTTCGGCGGTTTGGAAAAAGGCGGGTGTTTCGAGGATGGCGT
>Ga0265339_10000101_pt1 | contig 69843 bp, 64 predicted proteins | sample 4CB219metaG_FD_202085 | JGI IMG/M metagenome (GOLD analysis project Ga0265339, IMG submission 202085) | Rhizosphere microbial communities from Carex aquatilis grown in University of Washington, Seatle, WA, United States - 4-CB2-19 metaG | ecosystem: Host-associated > Plants > Roots >... | reverse complement strand
TGGGGCTGCTTGCGATCTATTTGGTCGCTCCGCTGGTCGCCGGTGCGCAGCAAGCGGGTCTGGCCGACTGGAGTTCAGTCGACGCGGACGCGCTGCTGCGAGCCTGCGTCGTCTCGATCGCCAGCGCGACGGTGGCGACGCTGATCATTGCACTCACCGGCGTGCCGCTTGGCTACGTGCTGGCGCGGCTGCCCGGCCGGATGATGGCGACGATCGGCTTTCTCGTGCAGTTGCCGCTGGCTTTGCCGCCGCTTGCAAGCGGCGTCTTGCTGTTGTTCCTGGTCGGTTACAGCGCACCGATCGGCCGGCTGACTTCCGGCGCGCTGACCGATTCCTTCGCGGGCATCGTGGTCGCCGAGGTGTTTGTGGCGGCGCCATTTCTGATCATCGCGGCGCGCTCCGCCTTCAGTTCGATCGATCCGGTGCTGGAGGATGTCGCGGCCACGCTCGGACGCGGACCGCTTTACGTGTTCTTCCGGGTCAGTGTGCCGATTGCGTGGCCCGCGATCGTGTCGGGACTGCTGCTGGCGTGGCTGCGCGCCTTCGGCGAATTCGGCGCGACCGTGATGGTCGCCTATCATCCTTACTCGCTGCCGGTTTACACCTATGTGGCGTTCGGTTCGCAGGGATTGCCGGCGATGCTGCCGGTGCTGCTGCCCGCGATAGCGCTGGCGCTTGTCATCATGTTGCTGAGCGGATTGGCCACGGCACCGTCGCGGCGCGCCCCCGCGGTTGAGGACCTGCCCAATAATGGAGCGCCTGCTCAGCCGAGAGCTCCCGCAATCACAACAGGCGCAGCCGATCTCGCGCTCGCAATCGAGAGGCGGCTCGGCAGTTTTCGTCTCGATGTGCAGTGGTCGGCGCACCGCCGCCGGCTCGCCATCCTCGGACCGTCCGGCTCGGGCAAATCGCTGACGCTCAAGATGATTGCCGGCATCGAGGCCTGTGACCGCGGCCGCATCACGTTCGATGGCAAGGATATCTCCTTGCTCGACCCCGCGGCGCGCGGTATCGCCTATGTGCCGCAAAACTACGGTCTGTTTCCGCATCTGACAGTCGCCGAACAGCTCAAGTTTCCACTCGGCGCCGATCCGGCCGTGGCCAAGGCCTGGGTCGAGCGGCTCGGGCTTCGCGGCCTTGAACGGCGGCAGCCGCACGCGCTGTCGCTCGGCCAGCAGCAACGCGTCGCGCTGGCACGAGCGCTGGTCCGCCCGGCGCGCCTGTTGCTGCTTGATGAGCCATTTTCAGCGCTTGATGCGCCGCTTCGGTCGGCGTTGCGCCAGGAGATGCTGACGCTGCAAAGCGACTTTGACGCGACGACCATTCTGGTCACGCATGACCCGGTGGAAGCCGCGCTGCTCGCCGACGAATTGCTGGTGCTCGAAGGCGGCCGCGTGCTGCAATCGGGTCGGACCGAAGACGTATTCCTGCGCCCGGCCAACGCGCTGACAGCGCGATTACTCGGCGCTGAGTTCGTCGCCGATGGCACCATGGTCGAAGCCGGCACCATAAAGGTCGACGGTGGCCCCCTTCTCAATGTGTCCGGGCCTTCGCCGCAACCGGGGTCGCGCGTTGGTTGGAGCGTTCCGTCGGCCCTCGTGCGGTTGAGCGAACAGGGACGCTATCAGGGCGACATCGAGGATGTGTTGGCCGTTGGCGTAGGACGCCAGCTTTTGATCCGGTTCGGCAATGTGCTGATCCGAGCACTCGACGGCCACGCCGATCGTCCCCGTGGTTTTTGCCGCTTCGATATCGATCCCGCGTCGGTGCGAATTTGGCCGTTGAATTAGACGCAAATGCCAACGAGAGATCACACATGCGAGGGCCGCGCCGACATTTTCCTCGCCTATTGCACGGCTGCCGCCGAAGTGCACAAGCAATATCGGCCGGACAAATCGCCTACGCGGTGATCAAGGCCAGCGACGTGATGGTCGGTGTCGATTGAAATAGCGCGCAGCAGCGAACCGGCGTGCGCTTTGGCGGCGCCGCCGGCCGTTGTATCGTAGCGGCTCCTCTTCCTGCAAACAGAGGCCGCGGTGAGCAACACCAGACTGACCTTGCGAGTGGACTTTGGCTCGAGACGATCGATCGGCCCGGGCAAGATACGCCTGCTTGAGGAAATCGGCCGCGGCGGTTCGATTTCGCAGGCCGGCCGCAGTCTCGGCATGTCCTACCGGCGCGCGTGGCTCCTGATCGACGACTTGAACCACTCATTTCGCCACGCCGTGGTGCGGGCCAAATCGGGCGGCTCGCAAGGCGGCGGCGCGGCGCTGACCGAATTCGGCGTCGGACTGGTGCGCGACTATCGCGCCATCGAGACGGCGGCGGCGGGCGCCGCCAAAACGCGCCTGCGCCGCCTCGAATCCGCGCTACGTGACGGCAAGCGCGTGAGCTCGGACCAGCCGGCGAAGCGGACCTCGATCCGCGGCGCCAAGCGTTGAGGTTTCCATGACGATCGATCGCCGCACGGTTCTGAGCGGGCTTGCAACGGCGCTCGCTGCCCCGCGCATCGCACGCGCGGCCGGCGAAGGCGATCGCATCGGGCGCATGTTTGCGCCTCCTGCAAAAGTCGAACGTGTGTTCGCCGCCGGACCGCCGGCCGCAATCCTGCTCTACACTCTCGCGCCCGAGCTTTTGCTGGGCTGGACACGCCGGCCGACGCCGGCCGAATGCGCGTTCCTCGGCACGGGGGCTTGCGACAAGCCCGAGGTCGGACGCCTCACCGGCCGCGGCAACACTACGAACCTTGAAGTGCTGCTCAATCTGAAGCCCGATCTGATTCTGGACGTCGGCACCATCAACGACACATACATCTCGCTCGCCAACCGCATCCAGGCGCAGACCGGCATTGCCTATGAGCTGCTCGATGGGCGCTTTGCCGCGATCGGCTCGACTTATCGCAAGCTTGGCGAACTGACCCACCGGGCGGAGGCTGCGGAAACATTCGCGCGCTACGCCGAAACAACAATAGCGACGGTCACGGGACGCATAGACCAAATCCCGAAAGATAAGCGGCCGCGCGTCTACTATGCGCGCGGTCCGCGCGGGCTTGAAACCGGACTCGGCGGCTCGATCAATGTCGAGACGATCGAATTTTTGGGCGCGCAGAACGTTGCCGGCGAACGCAAGGGCGGCATGGCCACGGTATCGATCGAGCAGGTGCTGGCCTGGAATCCCGATGTGATCATCACCATCGAGCCCGCGGTCGCGGCGGCCGTGCGCAGCGATGCGGTGTGGGCGCCGGTCAAGGCGGTGAAGAACGGCCGCATTTATCTGTCGCCCAGGCTGCCGTTCGGCTGGGTCGATTTTCCGCCGTCGGTAAACCGACTGATCGGCCTGTGGTGGCTCGCCAAGGCGCTTTACCCGGACCAGTTCCACGACGACCTGCGGCCGCTGACGCGAGAGTTCTATAAGCGGTTCTATCACATCGACCTGACCGACGCGCAGCTTGACCGCGTTCTCGCCGGTCAAGGCTGATACGCTTTCGCCATGACTCGCTCTTCCGCGCCTGGGATGTTGATCGCACTCGGTGTCCTGATCGCGGCACTGCTGCTTGCCTTCACGGTCGGACGTTTCCCCGCAGGCCTCGGCGATCTGTTCCATGTGATCGTCGCAAAACTTGGAGGGCGGCCGTCCGGCGTGTCGCCGGCTGCGGTCGACGTCATGCTGCAGATCCGCGGACCGCGCGTGCTCGCCGCGGTTCTGGTGGGCGCGGCGCTCGCCATCGCCGGCGCGGCATTCCAGGGCTTGTTTCGCAATCCGCTGGTGTCGCCCGATCTGCTCGGCGCCTCGTCGGGCGCCGCTTTGGGCGCCGTGCTCGGCATCTATTTCTCGCTCGGCGTGTTCGCCATTGAGGGTTTCGCGTTTGCCGGCGGCCTGGTGGCGGTCGGCGCCGTCTATCTGATCGGCTCGGCGATGCGCGCGCGCGATCCTATCCTGCTCCTGGTGCTGACCGGCGTGGTGATCGGCGCACTGCTCGGCGCCGGCGTCGGTCTCGTCAAATATGTCGCCGATCCGTACAGCGAGCTTCCGGCCATGACCTTCTGGTTGCTTGGCAGCCTCGCGGCGACGACGTCTTCCGATCTTGTGCCGCTGCTCGGGCCGGTCGCGCTTGGCGCGCTCGTTCTGTTCGCGCTGCGCTGGCGCATGAATGTCATGTCGCTGCCCGACGAAGAGGCGCGCGCGCTCGGCCTGTCGACCGGGCCGCTGCGGATCGCCATCATCGCGGCCGCGACGCTCGTGACTTCGGCGAGCGTCGCCGCGGCCGGCATCATCGGCTGGGTCGGTCTCGTGGTGCCGCACATTGCGCGCACGCTGGTCGGGCCGGATTTCGCGCGGCTCTTGCCGGCCGCCGCATTGCTCGGCGGCGGCTTTCTGCTGGCGATCGACACGCTCGCCCGTACCGCGACCGCGACTGAAATTCCGCTCGGCATTCTCACCGCGCTGGTCGGTACGCCGTTTTTCATCTGGCTTCTTGCCGGCATGTCGAAGACCTGGTCCTAGCCGATGATGCTCTCCGGCCACGCGCTCACGATCGGCTACAGCGGCCACGTTGTCGGCCGCGGCCTCGATGTCGCGCTGGCGACCGGCGAAGTGCTCGCGCTGCTCGGGCCGAACGGCGGCGGCAAGACCACGCTCCTGAAAACTCTGCTCGGTCTCCTGGCGCCGCAGGCCGGCGATGTGCGGCTCGCCGACCGGCCGCTTTCGGCCTACTCGGATCGCGAGCGCGCCCGTCTGCTTGCCTATGTGCCGCAATCGCATTTCGCCACCTTCGCTTTCACGGTCGAAACCGTGGTCCTCATGGGCCGCACCGCGCACGGCAATCTGTTCAGCCGCCCGAGCGGCGCCGACCGCGACGCCGCGGTCCGCGCGCTCGCCCGGTTCGGCATCGACCATTTGCGCGAGCGGCCCTACACCGAGCTGTCCGGCGGCGAGCGGCAGCTGGTGCTGCTTGCCCGCGCGCTGGCGCAGGAACCGCAATTCATCGTGCTCGACGAGCCGACCGCGAGCCTCGATTTCGGCAACCAGGGCCGGGTGATGCACGAAATCCTGGCGCTCAAGGCGGCCGGCCACGGCGTCCTGTTCACCACGCACGACCCGAACCACGCGATGCGCACCGCCGATCGCGTCTATCTCCTACGCCAGGGCACGCGCATCGCCGAAGGCGCCACCGGAACGATCCTCGACCGGCCGCAACTCGAAGCGCTCTACGGCACGCCCGTCGAACTGATTACCGACCGCGACACCGGACGAACGGCGTTTCTGCCGGGCTGACACCCGGCATTCGCGGCGCTACCCCTTCTCACTTGACGGGCGACATCTTCGCCAGCTCCGTGAACGGCTGGTAGGCGGCGTCGCTGCATTGTTGCGGCGTGGCGTCGATATATTGCGTCGGCGCGGCTTCCAGAAAGATCACGACCTTGATCTGGTGGTCGGCACGGTTCGGGTACCGCAGGCAAACGAGGTAATGCGGCTCCGTGCCGTCGGTGACCGGTTTCAGCACCGGCTGAGAGATCAGCGCGGTGCGGAACTCCACCGGGTTGGTGAGCTGCATGGTGAGCAGGTCGGCGATCTGCTTGCGGTAGTTCGCCGGATAGACGTTGGGGTTGACCACGAAATCCGGCTTCGGCTTCGATCCGCCAAAGCTGTCGCAGCCGGCGAGCGCCAACGCCGTGACCAACAAGATCGCTTCTGTCCGCAGCCTGCTCATGCCCACACAGTCAATTACGTCGCCGACAATTTCATCATGGCAAGAGCGGCGCGGCCATTCGGACCATAGGGGTGGCCGACCGATTCCATCATGTCGAAATGGGTATAATCCGCCGCCTCGATCAGTTCGACCGGCTTGCCCGCCGCCTTGACGGCGGCGACAAAGTCGCGGTTCTGACGCTGAAAGTCGGGCGTCTCGTAGGTGCCATAGGTTACGATGATCGGGGCGTGAAGGCGGTCGATGTGACGCTGCGAACTCATCGCCTGTTCCATCGCATCGGTGAAATGCACGTATTTGCCGCGCTTGGAAAGCCGCACCGGCTTCAGATCATACATGCCGCTCATGCACATGCCGCCCTTGATGATGTCATCGGGCAGGCCGAACTCCTTCTGCCAATCGGTCACGAGCACAACGCCGGACAGATGCCCGCCGGAGGAATGACCGCCGACATAGAACCTGTTAGCGTCGCCGCCGAAGCTTTTCGCATTCTTGTAGGTCCAAGCCACGGCGCGGCGAACCTGCGCCGCCATCACCCCGAGGTCGCCGTTGGCCTTATCGACCGCGATAAAATCCGGCACCACATAGTGGGCGCCGGCATTGACATAGGTCTCGGCGGCGTAGGCGTAATCCTTGGCGCTGCCGTGCAGCCAGGCGCCGCCGTGAATGAAGAGAAAGATCGGCGCGTTCGCCTGCTTGGTGCGGTAGATGTCGAGCTTTTCAATCTCGGTCGGGCCGTAGGCAACACGCTGCGGCGGCCCGAGACGCTTGCGGGCCAGTTCGCTGTTGGCCACGCAGCGTGCGATCACCTGTCTACCGAGCGGCGCGTAGACCGACTGGTCGTAGGAGGCGTCGAGCTCGACCTGGTCCATGTTGAGCCACACGCTCGGACCCTGCGGATGCGGCGGCGGGCCGATGCGGCACTCCTCGGCAAACGCAGGCGTCGCCGCCATCGCGGCGGCGGCGCCGAACATCGCGCGACGTGAGATGTTGGGTCGAAAAAGGTCGCGATCGAGCTTCATCCCGCACCTCCGAGACTGGACTGTTTGATCTCCCCCGCGAAGCATAGCACAGCGGAAATGGGGCAAGTCAGGGGTCACTCCTCGGGCGCAGCGCCGCACCAGCCGGGCAGATAATCGGCCTCCGTGCTCTTGCCCAATTGCAGTGCGCGCTCCAATGCCCGGTCGAAATCCTGCTCGACCAGCTTGCGCTTGATGCGCCGGCGCAGGAAATCCGCCCAAAGGAATTCGGAATACGGCGTGGTGTCCTTGGCGAAACCGCCGGCGCGGCGCAATTCGCCGGCGAGCGAGCGAAACGGATCGTCGATGAGGCCGGTGACCGTTTTCGGCAAATCCTCGTAATTGCGGCGATGACCGCTGGCGTCGAACGGGTGCATCCAGTTGCGATTGTCCATGACGATCCAGAATGCGTCCGGCTCGAGCTTGCTCAAATTGGCGATGACAGTGACCGCGACGTCGCGGACCTTCTCCTCGTAAAGCGCGCGGGCCAGATGATGATGGTCGATCACGTAGTGCCGGTGTTTCGGACCGAGGATCACCGGGATCATGTGCCGGCCGAGAAATTTGCCGCCGTCCTTGGTGCCGATCTCTTTCCAGTGCTTGCGCTTCGCCAGAACCTCGCGCATGCCGACCGTGATCTGGGTCGGACGAAGATCGCTAATCGCAGCCGTCGTCAGCAGGGGTTCGCGAACCATGATCGTATCCTCCGGGCAAACATCTGATTTGATCCTGTCGTTGGCACGCTCGCAAGCCTGGGATGGCACGGCGTTCGACGGACCGGCACGGCCCATCCGGTGCTACGTCGCTAACATGACTCTCCTGTGGGGAAGCGAACGCAAAGGCATCCCGTTCTCGCGGCGCGTTTTTTGTTCGCACCCGAGGCATGAGGCACGCCATTGCCAAAAACGACGCCGTGCTCTCGATCTTCGTCGGATGAACCCGGCCGTGGAGGGCCGGATCACCACGATCGGAGACGGCGCAAGACCGGCTGCAAATCTTTTAGACTCGCTTCCGGCAATCAAAGGAAGCAGAACGCCGACAGACGCGGGTCTACCTGCTTGCCTTGCGGCAAGCGCGCACCCTGCAGGGCGCGCTCGCCTGTCGGCGTTCCACGGCGGTTCTGCCCTTGGGACTCACGCATCCCAAGGTGCGGTCTCGGACCAGGTTTCGCGGAGCTGGCGCCTTAGTGGCGGGGGTCTCCCGCCGGCGCCAACCCCGGTTTCAGCGAGCACCTCGCACGCCGGTCATAGTGCCGGCGGACATGATGTCCGATACCGCCCGAGTGCAACGGGGACGAACCCTTTGCGCGCGGGCACCGCATCCCGCTCCCGCCAGCCGGAGTCGATGTTGATCTGTTTGATTCCGCGAGCTTTTTGCTGTGGGAGTTTCGGGCACGGATGCGGTCGCTGCGGTTTCAACGCTTTCACGCGATGATTCTCAAGCGCGTCTGCCGTTCCATAGCCACGTGACCCTCGCCCCTTCCGTATTTTACGGTGGTACGGGCGCTGATGCGGATCAACACATGGAACGGCGCGGCTGTGGACGAGCGACAACGCTAATTCGCACGTGTCTTGAATCCGGCGAACCTGTGATCGCGGTCAGACACCCGAATATTGGCGATGCATCCTGTTCCAGACAATCGATCCGATATAGCCGATGATGTATCCAAAAATCGTCGTCACAAGGATCAGCGTCACGGAAGCGATCAGGTCGAACGGACCGATCGTCACCGCAAGATGGATCATGTGCGCCCAGAGGACAAAGTCATAGAGGATCTGACCAAGTCCCGTCGCGACCAATATCGACCACACGACGTGCCACCCGCCCAGCAGGATCGCAAAGACGAGGCCGACCTTGTTTGAATTGCTCATGAGATGCCTCTGCCGCGCGCCTGCTGTTCCAGTGCAGTGAAATGTGCGAGCTATCGAGCAAACTGCATTGACATGAATCAAACCGGACGCTTGCCTGTCGCGCTAATAGCACGGTCGCGGGCGCCAATGCGCCGCGCCAAAGAGGGGCAAGACGGCGTGCCGTCTTGTTCGTTCTGCGTCCCACGGGAAAGCCGGTCTGGCATGCCCAACGACAGGCTGTTGCGCCGGACATTGATCGCCGCCGCGTCGGGCGGTCTCATCCTGGGTCTGGCAGCCTGGAGCACGGGCCGACATGACTGGGCCCGCTGGTGCTGGGCGGCGGGGACGATTCCGGTCATCGCCGGCTTGCTCGTCTCCATGATCCGCGACTTGCTTTCAGGCCGTTTGGGCGTGGACGCGGTCGCCTTTGTTTCCATGCTCGGCGCACTGGCGCTTGGCCAGGAGCTCGCCGGAATCGTGATCGCCATCATGTACGCCGGAGGCAACGTCCTCGAAGACTTTGCCGTCGCCCGCGCCGAGCACGATCTGCGGTCGCTGATTGACCGAGCGCCGCGAATTGCACATCGCCGATCCGATTCGCTTGTCGCCGACGTGCCTATCGAAAAAGTAGCGGTCGGCGACCAAATCCTGGTGCAAGCGGGGGAAATCGTTCCCGTCGACGGTTTCATCGTCAGCCAGGGAGCGGTGATCGACGAAGCGGCGCTGACCGGAGAGCCCATTCCGGCTTCGAGACAAGCCGGAGAGCTCGCTCGAAGCGGCACATTAAATGTCGGGGACGCATTCGAAATTCGCGCGTCTGCTGCCGCGAGCGAAAGCACCTATGCGGGCATTGTCCGCATGGTCAACGCGGCGCAAATGGCAAAGTCGCCTTTCATCAGAATGGCCGATCGCTATGCCCTGCTGTTGCTGCCGGCGACTCTGGCGATTGCCGGCGGCGCGTGGCTCATGTCCGGCGATCCGGTGCGCGGACTGGCTGTGCTGGTCGCTGCGACACCCTGCCCGCTTATTCTGGCGGCGCCCGTCGCTTTCATTGCCGGAGTCGCACGCGCCGCCAAGCATGGAATTCTCATCAAGGGTAGCGGCCCGCTTGAGGCGCTGGCGCGTATCCGGACCGTGATGTTCGACAAGACCGGCACCTTGACCGTGGGTGGCGCCCGCCTGGTCGCAATTGAAGTTGCTCCCGGCGAAAATGCCGACGAAGTCCTGCGGATCGCCGCTTCGCTGGAGCAAGCCTCGCATCACATCGTTGCTGCAGCCATCCTCGATGCCGCTCGGGCAAGGGAGCTTAAACTCGGCGTTCCGTCGCACATGCGCGAAAGCATCGGCGCCGGCGTCGAGGGCGTGATCGACGGGCGAGCGGTTAAAGTCGGGTCGCATCAGATGGTCCATGGCGTCCGCCAGCCGGAGCCTTGGGCCGTGCGAGCATTACGGCGCGCTGCGTGGCGCTCGGCGCTCAGCGTATTTGTCGCCGTCGAGGGACGCATCATCGGCGCCATATTGCTCGCTGACGCGCTCAGACGCGAAACGTCACGCGCCGTGCAGACGCTGCGAGCGGCCGGGGTGTCACGCATCGTCATGGTCACAGGCGATCGGGCGGATGCCGCCGAGACCATCGGCGCGGCGCTCGATCTCGATGCCGTACTCGCCAACCGTGAACCGGCCGACAAGGTCGAGGCGGTGGCCACCGAGCGGCGCCAAAGTCCTACCGTGATGGTGGGTGACGGCATCAACGACGCGCCCGCGCTGGCAGCGGCCACCGTCGGCATTGCGATGGGGGCGCGAGGGGCGAGTGCTTCCTCCGAAGCCGCCGATGTCGTCATTCTGATCGACCGGCTCGACCGAGTGTCCGATGCCCTTGCAATCGCACGGCGCACACGCCGCATCGCCCTGCAGAGCATCATCGCCGGACTGGCCTTGTCCGGCGCCGCCATGGGCTTTGCGGCGATTGGTTTGCTTCCGCCCATCGCGGGCGCTCTGACGCAGGAGGCGATCGACGTCGCGGTCATTCTCAACGCATTGCGCGCGTTGAGGCCCGGCCATGTCATGGGCCACCGCACCATGCCCGCGAGCGCGGCGACCATGCTTCGATCGGGCCATGAGAAAATGGAAAGCGCGCTCGATCGCCTGCGCGAGATTGCCGACAGTCTCGACATCGCCACAGGAACCGAAGCGGTCGGCCTGATCTCCGAGGCCGATCGTATCGTCCGCGACCAGGTGATCGTGCACGAGCGCGAAGATGAAAATGCGATCTATCCTCGCGTTGCCGCGTATTTGGCCGATCGACACGGGCTTGGGGCAATGAGCCGGGCGCATCGTGAGATTATCCATCTGGCTCGGCTACTGCGACGGCTCGCCGATGGTCTCACACCGCAGGATGCCGACCTTTACGTGATCCGGGATGCCCAGCGAGTCATTGAATCGATCGATGCCCTCGTGCGTCTTCACAACGCACAGGAAGAAGACATCTACGAATATGCAATTGGCGCGTAACTCGGGGCGCTCCAGCCCTGCCGAGCGCCGCGTCCGGCGCACAAGGCGCCCGGGCGCGGCTCGCCCATTTCAAGACAGCGCGCTTCGCCACAATATCGAAAGGCCGCTCAGCACCATGAGAATGATAGCCAGACGCCGGAACCATAATTCCTTGAAACTATCCAGCCAATGCCTGGTCAGGAAGATCGCCGCGATAGCGCCGCACCCGGCGAACACGCCCTCGAACATCGAGGCCGATGTCAGGACACCCAGCGATCCATAGGTGGCGATCTTCGTCAGCTGAATAAAAAGCGAATGAAACGCGCCGGTCGCGATCATCCGTTCTTTCGTCAATCCGTAGTTCAAATAAAACGGCACCGAAACCATACTGCTGGCGCCGATGAAGCCTGAGACAAGACCGGCCAGGAAAGACACCGGGACGAACAACGGAAGCGGCATGGGAAATGACCGCTCCCGATTGCCCAGCCGATATTGCACGGGCATAGAAACCAGGAAGAGCCCCACCATGAGTCGCAGCCAGTATGTTCCAGCGAAGCTCAAGATCCAGCTGCCAACCACCGCGCCGCTGACGGCTCCCGGCAAATACCAACCAACGACCGTCCATTCGATCCGAGCCCACGACACCAGGATTCGGGTTGGGCTTGCCATGAGGCTCGCGATCGTAATGACCGGCGCGACCATTCTGACGCGAATGATGTGGGTAACGATGCCGAGGAGGATCAGACTGCCTCCTCCTCCCGAGAAGATGCCGATCATCCAGCTGATGAATCCGGCGACGAGCAGTTGAACCGACGCCTCGAGGCTGGGCATCGACCATCCTCATAAGACCCTTCGGTCATTACCCGACCCGCCAACCCGGCCTCAAGACCCCGACCCCAAGATCAATTCCTGGCGTTTCTCGGCCTTCACCGCACGATTAAGGCCGGCACCGTGCATCGTGTCAGCACTTCGTAAGCCTGGCTTCCGAGCAGGAGACGCGGGAGGCCGCGCCGGCCATGCGACGCAAGCACCACGAGGTCGCAGCCTTTGTCTCGCGCCGTCGCAATGATGCCCTCAGCCGGATATTGATCTTTGACGTGAATCCCTTCAACCGAAACGCCGCAAGCCGCAGCCTGCTTCAGCGCATTGTCCAGTATGCGTTTTGCGGACTCTGCGGCGGTCGCCTCAAACTGACCGACCGGGTCGAGCCGGTGCTCCCGCGCTTGCTGCGCCATCTCGAAAGCCGACCAGGGCTCCGTCACCGTAACAACGCTGACGTTTGCGTTGTTACACTTTGCAAGCGCCAAGCCATGTTCAAGCGCCTTATTCGCCAAGTCTGAACCGTCCGTGGCAATCAAAACATGTTTGTACATCAGAGCACCTCAAAGCGATGCGGATACGCAATATTGCCGGCGCCCGGAGGAAGGCGCTTTGCTCCCCCGTCAAATCGCGAGGAACTGCGCATCAATCCCGCGAGACGAGGACCATGCGGCTCACATCATGCCCATTGGCCCCCAGAAAAGTTCGTCGGCGGCTTTCTTTTGCTCGTCGCCAAGCGCCGCATACAAAGGCTTCAAAGACTTGTTCATCGAACGCAGCGCATCAAGTTGCTCGGTCATGTACTGCTCGTCCTGATCGAGCCGATCCGGCAAACTGACGGTGGCGCCACTCCTCTGGCTCATCACTGCAGTGCAACGTGCGAGCATCGCATTGGCGCGGTCGCGCGCGGCCACCGCGTAGGCGTTCCAGAGGCTTTCCTGCTCAGACGTGATTTTCAATTCGGCCTTGATATAGGCGAGCCGGCCGTCGACCTGGCCCAGCATTGCCGAACAAAAGCCCTGGCCTCCCCCAGGCCCACCTGCCCAGCGGCCGCCATAACCCATCATGCCCGGTCCATAGCCGGAGCCCATCATGCCAGGTCCATATCCCCAGCCCATCATGCGGGGGCCCTGCCTGTCCTGAGCAAGAACGCCGCCCGCCGTCGCAGTCGCCAGCACCAGCCCAACAATCGCAGCATACGTTTTGATTGATCGCATGACCCATTCTCCTGGTCGCCGCAGTCGAATGGCCGGACCATGGACCCAAGGCAGGCCGGCGACCTTGATCTAGCTCAATAGGACGCCGGCACAGGTACGACGGACCAGGCTCTTGCGGACTTGGGCTCCACAGCGCGGACCTTTGTCTCCAAGTGAGGACAAATTCATTTACCTTCACATCCGGAAACCGTCTCTCCTTGCAGTTCGGTAACGTGCCGGCCCAATGAATTGCGCCACGGGCGTTTCGGAGCAGGCCATGCAGCATCTCGGACATCCTAATCCGGTCACGCGACGGAATTTTCTGACCGCATCGTCTGCGCTCGCCGCCGCCGGCGTGCTGGACAGCCTGGCGCCGCGGACCTCATTCGCGCGTCAGTCAAGCCAGCCGAGTGACGCCGCGTGGCGGCATCTGGCGGACACGCTGTCAGGTCCGCTTTTGCGATCGAACAATTTCGACCTGAGCAAATTCATCAAGCCGTACAATCTGCGTTACGCGGCAGAGCTTCCGGACGCCGCCGCGCTGTGCCGCACCGCTGAGGATGTGGCGTCGGCGATCGCCTGGTGCCGGGAGAACAGCTTTCCGTTCGTCATACAGTCCGGCGGGCACTCCTATGCGGGCTTTTCCATGCGCCGGCATGGCCTGACGATCAATCTCATGCTGATGCGCGAGGCGGTTTACAGCAACGGTACGGTGAAAATCGGCGGGGGCGTGCGCAATCAGGCGCTCTATGCGTTGCTGGCCGCGCGCAATCTTGCCACGACGCACGGGCGTTGCCCCACCGTCGGCGCCTCGGGCTTCCTGCTCGGCGGCGGCATCGGCTTCAACATGCGCGCTTACGGCATTGCGTGCGATCAACTGGTCGCCAGCGACATCATAACGGCGGATGGCAAGATCAGGACGATAACAAGCACGGCCGGCAAGGAGGAAGCAGACCTGTTCTGGGCTTGCCGCGGCGGCGGCGGCGGCAATTTCGGGGTCAATACGTCGTTTACCCTCACGACGTTCGAAGCCCGCCCCGTGACAGTCTTTGACCTGACCTGGAATGATTCAGAACCGAAACGAATCTTCGCAGCATTGATGAAAGCGCTCGACGCCGGCCCTGTCGGGCTCGGCACACGCATATCGCTCAAAGCGCCCAACCCGAAAGCACGCGCGCGCGGCGCGAATGTCACCATCAGCCTGCTGGGCCAGCTCCATGACGGTTCCGCAAAGACGCTCGATCAAATCCTGGCCGATGTCTATGCGGTGAGCAAACCGCGGCAATCGATGATTTGGGATCAGGCGAATTATTGGGATGCCCAAAAACTCCTCGAGGAGGACGATGTCCCAATCTATTTCCAGGAACGCTCGGCCTTTCTCGAATCCAATCTCTCGGACGAGGCCATCGATCTGGCGTTTCGATTTCTGCGTTCCTGGCCGGGAACGAGCGAGAGCGCGGACCTGCGGTTCTTCCAGACCGGCGGCAAGATGAATGAGCCGGCCGCCGATGCGACCGCGTTCGTCCATCGCAACAGCCGGTGGCTGCTCGATGTCGGATTGAATTGGGGCGCAACGGATTCGCCCGAAGTCGTGGCGCGCAGCCGCCAGTGGCAGGATCGGTTCTATGAAGCGATGCGGCGGTTCTGCACCGGCGCCTACCAGAACTTCGCCGATCCATCGCTGCGCGACTGGCGCGCGAGCTACTATGGCGCCAATCTGGCGCGGCTTGCGGGCATCAAACACACGGTCGACCCCGCTCGCCTGTTTGACTTTCCGCAGGCGCTTTAGCCGGCGGCGGCGATCCCTGAAGCGCGCCGGCTGCTCTTATCGCGGCGGCAATCGCTCGAAGCTTGGTAAGCCGTCCGGGATGTGGTGGAAGGCCTGATTGTCGACGGTGTAGATCGCCATCTGCGCCGTGCCAAACAGGCTCGGATCGTCGAGCGTGCCGGCCTTCAAAACCACCACGCGCAAACCCGGGCTGGTTTACTTCTTCACCGGCGCCGCAGGATTGAGCACGCCGCTCGGCGGCGCCACGGGCGTGGCTGGCTTGTCGAGGCGTTCGATCTTGGCGGACTTGCGCAGGCTGTCGACCAGTTCCGCCTGGGCGCGATGCGCGATATAGTTTTCGAGCTGTGGCTTGACCTGCTCGAAGCTCGGCGTCGGCTTGGTGCGCTTGTCCTCGACTTCGATGATGTGCCAGCCGAACTGCGTCTTCACCGGATCCGAAATCTGGCCCTTGGCGAGTTTGAAGGCGGCGTCGGCGAATTCCGGCACCATCTGGTCCTTGGTGAACCAGCCGAGATCGCCGCCGTTGCTGGCGCCGCTCGGGTCCTTGGACTTTTCCTTGGCGAGCTTGGCGAAATCCGCGCCGCCTTTGAGCTGAGCCTCGATGTCCTTGGCCTCCTGTTCGGTCGCGACCAGGATGTGGCGGGCGTGCACTTCTTCTTCACCCTTCATCTGTTTGACCGCGTCGTCATAGACCTTGTGCAGCGCGTCGTCGGTCTGCGCCGCCTTCCCGGCCTTCTGCAGCAGCGCTTCCATCAGCACCTTGTTGCGATCGAAGGACAGCCGGCGCTTGACCTCGGAACTGTCGGCGAGTTTCTGCTGCTCGGCGGCCTGCGACAGCACTATCACGTCGGCCAGGTAGGTGACGAGGTATTCGCGCTTCTGTTCCGGCGCCATGTTCGGAATGTTCGAGCCGATCTCGTCCTCCGCCAGCGCCAGGTCGCTCTGATGGATATCGACGCCGTTGGCGCGGGCAATCACCGGATCGTCCTCCGCCGCGGCCGGGACAGCCAGAACGCCGAGCAGCGCCGCAAGCGCCAACGCGGCCAAAAAGGCACCGAACGTGCCGGTTGCAAGCGATCGAATGAATGTCATTGGATTTTTCCTTATTCGCAGGGACAAATCGGCCGGTCTTATGGCTTGCCGGCAGAACCCTGCAGGGTTGTCAGGTTTGCCGGGCTACCTTCGCCTTGACCCGGTGGCTGGCCCAATAATTGGCCCGGTCACCGCGCCCGTCGAGCAGCCGCCCGGGCGCGGAATTCGGCGCGGAAACTCGCCGAATCCGCCGCGCTTTGCAATCGAAGATTTGACCTCGTTTTGCGTTTTGGCGAACCGGGCGTCGCATTGACAAGAAAACCACCCCCTCCTATGTGTCGCAGAGGGTGCGGACGGTGATTGCCACGCATGCGTGCCGTTGCATTATCGTTTTGCAGAAGCCCGAATAGCGCCGCATTTTCCGTTAGTTGGACGTTGCGCCGATCGCGAGGAAATTCAGCCATGTTCGCGACAGGCGGCCGCCACGTTGCGGCGACGAATTCGTTAACTTTGTGGCGCGGCCGCAAGGCAAAAGGATGATAATGCGATGATCGGCGCAGTCGCCCGCAAGCTGTTCGGGTCTTCAAACGACCGGCGCATTCGCCAGTACCGGGCGCGCGCAGCGGCGATCAATGCGCTGGAGCCCGAGCTCGAAAAGCTCTCCGACGAGGCGCTGCGCGCGCGCACCGACGAATTCAAGAAACAGCTCGCCGACGGCAAGACGCTCGACGACATCCTGGTTCCGGCCTTCGCCACCGTGCGCGAGGCCGCCAAGCGGACGCTCGGTCAGCGTCATTTCGACGTGCAGCTGATCGGCGGCATGGTGCAGCACGACGGCAAGATTTCCGAGATGAAGACCGGCGAAGGCAAGACGCTGGTCGCGACGCTGCCGGTCTATCTCAACGCGCTCGCCGGCCGCGGCGTTCACGTCGTCACCGTCAACGATTACCTGGCCAAGCGCGATGCCGAATGGATGGGCCAGATCTACACGTTCCTGGGGCTGACGGTCGGCGTCATCGTCCACGGCCTGGAAGACGAGCAGCGCAAGAAGGAATACGAGTGCGACGTCACCTACGGCACCAACAACGAGCTGGGCTTCGACTATCTGCGCGACAACATGAAGTACCGGCTCGAGGACATGGTGCAGCGCGGCCACGCCTTCGCCATCGTCGACGAAGTCGACTCCATCCTGATCGACGAAGCACGCACGCCGCTGATCATTTCGGGGCCGCTCGACGATCGTTCCGAGTTCTATAACACCATCGACACCTATATCCCGAAGCTCGACAAGACCGACTACGAGGTCGACGAGAAACAGCGCACCGTCACGCTCACCGAAGCCGGCATGGAAAAGATGGAGCGGGCGCTGCGCGACGCCGGCCAGCTCAAGTCCGACTCGCTCTATGACGTGGAAAACGTCTCCGTCGTCCACCACGTCAATCAGGCGCTGCGCGCGCACCAGCTGTTCCAGCGCGACAAGGACTACATCGTGCGCAACGGCGAGGTCGTCATCATCGACGAATTCACCGGCCGCATGATGCCCGGCCGCCGCTATTCGGAAGGCCTGCACCAGGCGCTCGAGGCCAAGGAACATCAGCCGATCCAGCCTGAAAACCAGACGCTCGCCTCGATCACCTTCCAGAACTATTTCCGCATGTACGACAAGCTCGCCGGCATGACCGGCACGGCGGTGACCGAGGCCGACGAGTTCCAGGACATCTACGAACTCGAAGTCCTGGAAATTCCCACCAACATGCCGATGGTGCGGCTCGACGACGACGACGAGGTTTATCGCACCAACACGGAAAAATATCGCGCCATCATCGAGCTGATCGAGGATTGCAAGAAGCGCGGCCAGCCGGTGCTGGTCGGCACGACGTCGATCGAGAAGTCCGAGCAGCTCGCCGAAATGCTGCGCCAGCACGGCTGGGAGCAGCACGATTTTTCCGATCCCAATGCGTTTGCGGCGCTCTATTCGGGCGACGAGGGCGCCACCAAGGCGAAGGTGTTCGCCATCCTCAACGCGCGCTACCACGAGCAGGAAGCCTACATCGTGTCCCAGGCCGGCGTGCCGGGCGCCATCACCATCGCCACCAACATGGCCGGCCGCGGCACCGACATTCAGCTCGGCGGCAACGCCGATATGCGCATCCGCCAGGAACTGACCGACATCGAAGACCCGCGCGAGCGCGAAAAATCGCCGCGCGCCATGGAGATCCGCGCGCAGGTCGCGCGCCTGAAGGAGAAGGCGCTCGCCGCCGGCGGCCTCTACGTGCTCGGCACCGAACGCCACGAGAGCCGGCGCATCGACAATCAGCTGCGCGGCCGCTCGGGCCGCCAGGGCGATCCCGGCCATTCGAAATTCTTCCTGTCGCTCGAAGACGACCTGATGCGCATCTTCGGCACCGACAAGTTGGACGGCATGCTGACCCGCCTCGGCCTGAAGGAGAACGAGGCGATCGTCCATCCGTGGATCAACAAGGCGCTGGAAAAAGCGCAGCAGAAGGTCGAAGCGCGCAATTTCGACATCCGCAAGAACATCCTCAAGTTCGACAACGTGATGAACGACCAGCGCAAAGTCATCTTCGACCAGCGCGTGGAATGGATGCAGGACGATGTCACGGCCGAAGTCGTCGCCGACATGCGCCACAACGCGATCGAAGAGCTGGTCGCCAAGCACGTGCCGGAGAACGCCTATCCGGAGCAATGGGATACGGCTGGACTGCGCGAAGAGATCCAGCGCATCCTGGGCATCGATCTGCCGGTCGATGAATGGGCCAAGGAAGAAGGCATCGCCGACGAGGAGATTTTCGATCGCGTCGAGCGCCGCGCCGACGAGTTCATGGCGGGCAAGGCCGCGCAATGGGGCGCCGACGTCATCCGTTACATCGAGAAGTCGATCCTGCTGCAGACGCTGGACCACCTGTGGCGCGAGCATCTCGTCATGCTGGATCATCTGCGTCAGGTCGTCGGCCTGCGCGGCTACGCCCAGCGCGATCCGCTCAACGAATACAAGGCGGAAGCCTTCAGCCTGTTCGAAGCGATGAGCAAGGAGCTGCGCGAGGCAGTGACGGCGCAGCTCATGCGCGTGGAGATAACGCAGGCGCCGCCGCCCGAGCAAGCACCGATGCTGCCGGCCATGGAGGCGCACAAGGCCAATCCGATGACCGGCGAAGACGAAATGGCGATGGCCATGGCGGGTGGCGACACAATCGCCCGCCAGAACATCGTCCGCGCCATGGCGAGCAACGCCGGCGCGTCGCTGGCGCCCGCGGGCGCAGGTGTCGAGCCGGCCCAGCCGCGCAATCCGAAGGATCCAACCACGTGGGGCAAGGTCGGCCGCAACGAGGCCTGCCCGTGCGGCTCAGGCAAGAAGTTCAAGCACTGCCACGGGCGTTACGTATAAAGGACGCGCAAGCCGGCACGCGTCTCCAGCTTTTCGAAATTCCGATTTCAAATTCTGATTGTTAGAAGCCGGCCCAGCGGCTGTTGAAATTGCCGGCCGGCACGACGGGCTGCGCGCCGTTGATCATGCCGGTGCCCGGCGGCGGCGCATACGCATTCGCCTGCCGCTCGGGCGCAGCCGCCTTCGGCTTGGCCGCGGCCACGTCCTGAGGCTTCGCCGCGCCCGGCTGGGCCTTCGGCCGGACGCTCGCCGTGGCTGTCGGCGCGGTTCGTACCGATGGCCGCAACTTGGGTGCGGCACGCGACGCTGTCGCGGTCTTCACCGGCGCGGTAACGGCCGGCGCCGGTTCCTGTTTGGCATCACCCTTTGATCCAAACAGACCGCTGAAGAATCCCCCGTGGCTACCTGAATCGGCGGACGCGACGGCCGGTTCGGCGGAACTGCGCGAGGCGAACATGCTGCCGAACACGTTGCGCACCGACCCGGGCTCGGCGGGCGGCGCCGCAATAGCCGCCGTCATGTCGGATTCGGAACCGCGCGGCGGCGAGATGGCCGGCGGCAGGCGGCCGGGCTGCAATGGCGGCACGTGGATATGCCCATTGTTGTCATAGGTGTAAGTGGCGTCATCGAGTTTGGCCACGAACACCCGGTTCATGCCGCCGTCGGTTCCGGCATTGAGGGGCGCTTCGGCGACATTCTCCCGCACCAGCTGCGCATATTTGGAGTTGTCGATCTGCTGCTTCGCCGCGACCGCGCTGGCGAGCGTCGGATCGATCTCAAATTTTGGGCAACGCCCGGTCGGGCTGAAATTGAGCGGCTTGGCGGGATTATCCGGCGATACCGCATCAAATACGTAGTGCCGGTCGCACACATTGATCTTGGGTTCGAGGTGCGACACCTGGAAATGATCGTCGCCTTCCTTGATCATCTGCCAGAAGGCGAGATTCGGATTGTTGCGGTGGTGGGCCAGATTGGCCGGCGTCATGCGGAACGGATAGGCCTGGAGCTGGATTTCCTTCTGCCCGCCCAGGAAAGCGTCGCGCGCCAGCGAGTAGATTTCGCCGATCTCCTCGTCCGTCATGGCGTAGCAGCCGCGCGAGGAGCAATCGCCGTGAATCATCAGGAACGCGCCGTGGCGATTGTTGGCTTTGTCATAGACGTTGGGAAAGCCGGTATTGATGGCGAGGTAGTAGTTGGAGTTGGGATTCATCAATCCGGGCGTGATCGGATAGAAACCCTCGGGCGCCTGGCGGTCGCCTTCCTTGACCTTCGGTCCGAGGTCGCCCGACCAGCGGCAGATCGGATACACCTTGAGCAGCGCGTAACGCCCGCTCGTGTCCTGCTTCCAGACCTCGAGCTCCGATTCTTCCTTGAAGACGCGGATGAGCAGCGGCGAATCCTTCGGCATGTTTTTCTGCTGAAGGGTCGCCAGCATCTGCGGCGACAATTCCTTCATCGCCCTGCCGGGGATGTCATAGCCTTCTTCGCCAAAGCAGCCGCCAAGCGTCAGTGCGGCGGCAAGGACCGCAGACGCCAAAAGCGCACGCATATACCGTGCGCGAGCCGGTGTGGCGCGGTTCAACTGGACACTCCCCGACGGATGGATCATCCCCATGCCATCACTGCCCAATCGTTATCCCCTAGCCGTGGCTTTCGCAAGGCAGCCCGGTGTGCCGGAAACTTACGCACCGGGGATAATGAAGCGTTAACTTTCGGCAAATTTGTCAGGGAAATCCGAGACCTCGCAGCTTCCGGCGATTGGCCCCGAAGACACCGGCGCGGCCAGATTCGGGCGGCATTGTGGCAATGGGAACCGGCGGTGTTCCTTCAGCTCAGGTCAGCGTCCGCCCGATCGCCAGAAATTTATCCCGCCGCTGGCGCACGACGCCGGCGCGGTCGAGCTGGCGCAACTCCGCCAAAGCGGCGGCGATGACCTCCCCGGTCGCCGTGATGGCGGCGCCCGGCTCGCGATGCGCGCCACCGATCGGCTCCGGCACGATGGCGTCGACGACGCCGAAGCGCACCAGATCCTGGGCGGTGATCTTCATGGCGGAAGCCGCATCCTGTGCCCGCGTCGTGTCGCGCCAGAGGATCGAGGCCGCGCCCTCGGGCGAAATCACGCTGTAGATCGCGTGTTCCAGCATGATCACCTTGTTGGCGGTGGCGATGGCGACGGCGCCGCCCGAACCGCCCTCGCCGATGATCACCGCTACATTCGGCACGCCGATCTCCAGACAGGCCTCGGTCGAGCGCGCGATGGCCTCGGCCTGACCGCGTTCCTCGGCGCCGATCCCCGGATAGGCGCCGGCGGTATCGATCAGCGCGATGACCGGGATGTCGAAGCGATCCGCCATCGTCATCAGCCGCACCGCCTTGCGATAGCCTTCGGGACGCGCCATGCCGAAATTGTGCCTGAGCCGGCCGTCGGTGTCGGAGCCCTTTTCGTGGCCGATGACGCAGACGGACTCGCCGCGGAAGCGGCCGAAGCCGCTGATGATGGCCGGGTCGTCGCCGTGCTTGCGATCGCCGGCCAGCGGCACGAACTCGGTGATCAGCGTCGCAATGTAATCGAGGCAGTGCGGCCGCTGCGGATGACGCGCCACCTGCGTCTTCTGCCAAGGCGTCAGCGTGCCGTAGAGATCTTCCAGCGCCGCGGCGGCCTTGGCCTCCATGCGGCCGATCTCTTCGCCAACCGCGATCGCGTCGCCCTCGGCCGCCAGCGCGCGCAGTTCCTCGACTTTGGCCTCGAGTTCGGCCACCGGTTTTTCAAAGTCGAGGTAAGAGCGCATCACGCCAAAACGAGCTGAATTCCAATGGACTAACGATGATATCGGAACGGGCAGACAAGCCCGCTAGGTCGCTAAAAGTCAATTGTGGCTTTAGCGGTGACGGCGCTGTCGGGATCGCCTTGGCCAAGCCTGATCGGGCCAATTCCTTGCGCCGTGGATAACGCGGAGGATCACGACCTGTTCGCGTCCGGTTGGAGGCACTCGGATTGCGTAAGCAATAATATAGGGCAGACGTCGCACCGGCTTTTCATAAGTCCCCGCAACGCGGCCGCGCCGCGCGATCGACATTTCACCAAGTCGCTTCGCCGTATCCTCGATGCGGTCGAGGACTCGAAGTGCCGCTACGGGATTGTCAGCCGCAATATACGCCGTGAGATCATCCATATCGTCGAGCGCCGCCTCAGACCAGACGACCGTTCTCACGACTTTGTCTTACTCACGTTTTTGCTCACACGAGCCACCGTCGCACGCAGTCGGCGCATCGCCTTTCGATGAGGCACGACGCGGCCTGCCGCCATATCGGCGAGGCCGCGCCTGATACCGTCCACGATAGCCAGCTCGCGGTCGACAAAATCGGCGATCGCATCGCCCGCAAGCAGCGATTTTGCGCGGTTTCTCTGCCCGGCCAGCAGATCTAGACGCTTTTCCACTGCCGGAGGGAGCCGAACTGTAAGAGTCATCTCGCTTCCCAGTCTCGATATCTATCAGCCGCCAAATCCAAATATAGCACCGATGAATTCCGCAAGGAAAACTCACCCGTCGGCCAGCGGGTGCAGATCCCGCACCAGGCTTTTGAGCCGCTCCTCCAGCACATGGGTGTAAATCTGCGTGGTGGAAATATCGGCATGGCCGAGCAACGTCTGCACGACGCGCAGATCGGCGCCGTTGTGCAACAGGTGGCTGGCGAAGGCGTGGCGCAGCACGTGCGGGCTCACCTGCTCGGCGCGCAGCCCCGCGCTGACCGCCAGCGTCTTGAGATCGCGGGCGAAATGCTGCCGGGTGAGATGGCCGCTCTCGCCGAATGACGGAAACAGCCACTTCGATTTGGCGTCACGCTCCGCTTCGCCGAGCAGCGCGAGGTAGGTTGCCATCGCGGTCTTGGCGGCCGTGTTGAGCGGAACCATGCGCTCCTTGTTGCCCTTGCCGCGCACCACGATGACGCGCGCATCGCGGCGGGCGGCCGAAACCGGCAGCGCGACCAGTTCCGAGACCCGCAGGCCGGTGGCGTACAGCGTCTCCAGCAGGCAGCAGAGCCGCCCCACCCGCAGCCGCTCGCGCAGCGGCGCCGCCGGATCGCATGCCGCCGCCGCGCGTAAGAGCCGGTCGACCTCGGCTATGCTTAAAGTCTTCGGCAACGGACGGCTGCGCTTCGGGCCTTCGAGCACTGCGGCCGGGTCGTCTTTGCGCAGGCCTTCGGCATAGAGGAAGCGGTAAAGCTGCCGGATGGCGGAGAGCCGGCGCGCCACGGTCGACGCGCGCATGCCGCGCCGCGCCAGCCGGCCCAGATAGGCGCGAAGGTCATCCGTACCCGCGCGCGCGATCGATCCTTTGGCACGTGCAAGATCGGCCGCGACATCCGCAAGATCGCGCCGGTAGGCGTCGAGCGTGTTAACCCCCGCGCCGCGCTCGGCCGCCAGCATGTCGAGAAACAGCGTGATCAGACGCTCGTCGGATTGCCGTACCGGCCGCGCCCCTTGCCCCGCCATCGCTTCGGCCTCAATGCGCCTGGTAGAATTTGGTAGGCGGGATGTAAACGCTCATCTGCCGGGGCGTCGGCTGTACGAAATGCGCCAACGCATATAGACCGCCATAAACGAAGGCGCACAGGATCGCGACGATGGTGAGTAAACGGATCAGACTCGGCATCGTGGCAACGCCTGTGCTCACCCCATTGGTGCCGGAGAAGCGGAACGAGTACGATCACGTCCGGCCAAATCTGACAAGGCCGACTCTAACAGCACCATGTCTGACAAGATATTTGGCAAACGCCAAGGCACATGACTGATATCGCGCTACAAAGTGACGCCAATGCGGCCCCCCTCGTGGCCGCGATCCGGGCCGCGCTGCAACGCCGCTCGGTGGTCCTGGTCGGCATGATGGGAGTGGGCAAGTCGTCGATCGGACGGCGCCTCGCGGCTCGCCTCGCCGTGCCGTTCGTTGACGCCGATACGGAGATCGAAAAGTCGGCGGACATGAGTATTCCGGATATTTTCGCCCGCCACGGCGAGCCGTATTTCAGGAGCGGCGAAGCCCGCGTGATCGCGCGCCTGCTGGATGGCGGGCCGCAGGTGCTGGCGACCGGCGGCGGTGCTTTCATGAACGAGGCCACGCGCGCCGCCATCAGGGCGAAGGGCGTATCGGTCTGGCTTTCGGCGGAATTCGACGTGCTGGTGCGGCGCATCGCCAAGCGCAAGAACGACCGCCCGATGTTGCAGACCGACGATCCCGCCGAAACGCTGCGCCAGCTCCTTAAACTGCGCGATCCGGTCTATGCGTTGGCGGACCTCACGGTGCAATCGCGGGAAACCCCGCACGATTCGATCGTCAGCGAGATCATCACCGCTCTGGCCGCGCATCTGAAGGTCGCGCCTGCTGCTGAACAAAAGGACGGCGCATGACCGCACCCGTTCGCAATGCATCCGCCGCGGCCGAGCCGGAGCTTGTGAAGGTCAGCCTCGGCACACGCAGCTACGACATCGTGATCGGGCGCGGTATCGCCGATTCGCTCGGCGCACGCATCGCCGCGCTGCGGCCCGGCGCCAGGGCTTTCATCGTCACCGACGAAAACGTCGCGCGGCTGATCCTGCCCGCGATCGTCCAGGCGCTCGGCCGCGCCGGCGTGAAGACCGACAGCATCGTCGTCCCCCCGGGCGAGAGCTCAAAGAGCTTTCCGGTTTTCGAGCGGGTGTGCGAAGCGATCGTCGCCGCGCGAATCGAGCGCGGCGATCTCGTCGTCGCGCTCGGAGGCGGGGTGATCGGCGACCTCGCGGGCTTTGCTGCGGCGGTGGTGCGCCGTGGCCTCGATTATGTGCAGGTGCCGACCACTCTGCTGGCGCAGGTCGATTCCTCGGTCGGCGGCAAGACCGCGATCGATTCCAGCCACGGCAAGAATCTGATCGGGGCTTTCCATCAGCCGATCCTGGTCGTTGCCGACACGGCGCTGCTCGACACGCTGCCGATCCGCGAATTCCGCGCCGGCTATGCGGAAATGGCGAAATATGGATTGCTCGGCGACGCCGCCTTCTTCGACTGGCTCGATGCCAACTGGAAAGAGGTGTTCGCCGGAGGCAAATCATCCGGAAGTGCTGCGCGCGAACACGCCATCGCGGTGAGCTGCCGCGCCAAGGCTGCGATCGTCGCCCGCGACGAACGTGAAACCGGCGACCGGGCGCTGCTCAATCTCGGCCACACCTTCGGCCACGCGCTGGAGGCGGCGTGCGGTTTTTCCGACCGGCTGCTGCACGGCGAAGCCATCGCCATCGGCATGGCGCTCGCCTTTGAATTTTCGGCCGGCCGGCAAGGACTGGCCACGAGGGCCGAAGCCACGCGGGTTATCCGCCATTTGGCGACGGCCGGACTGCCGACCCGCATCCAGGATATTGCGCCCCCCCTGCCCGCCATCGGCGAACTCATGGAACTGATTGCCCAGGACAAGAAAATCAAGCGCGGCAGGCTTACATTCATCCTCGTCCGCGGTATCGGCGACGCCTTCATCGAGAACGGCGTCGATGCCGGCGAAGTGCGTGGTTTTTTGAGCGAGAAGCTTGCCGAACGATGACGATTATCGACTGGTTGACTGTTGCGGCAATTTTTATCTTGCTCCTGGTATCGGCGTTCTTTTCCGGGAGCGAAACCGCGCTGACGGCGTCGTCGCGCGCCGCCATGCTGCGGCTGGAACGGCAAGGCAGACGCGATGCCGGCATTGTCAACCGTTTGCTGGCGACGCGCGAGCGTCTGTTGGGCGCGATATTGCTCGGTAACAATCTCACCAACATCGCGGCCTCGACGCTGGCGACCGGCCTGCTGCTGACGTTGTTCGGCAAGGCCGGCGTGATCTACGCCACGCTGGCGATGACGGTGCTGATCTTTGTGGCCAGCGAAGTGCTGCCGAAGACCGCCGCCTTCAACATGCCCGACCGTATGGCGCTGGCGGTAGCACGGCCGATCGACCGCATGGTGCGCTGGCTCCTGCCGATCCTCAAAGCGGTCGAATGGCTGGTGAGGCTGATCCTGCGCGGCGTCGGTATGCCGGTCGGCAAACTGCAATCCATCCTGTCGCCGCGCGAGGAATTGCGCGGCGCCGTCGATCTCCTGCACCGCGCCGGAGTCGTGGAAAAATTCGACCGCGACATGATGGGCGGCGTGCTCGATCTGCGCGAGCTCACGGTCTCCGACGTGATGGTCCACCGCACCAAAATGGTGATGCTGGATGCCGACGAGCCGCCGCAAGCGCTGGTCGACGCGGCGCTCACCGCCGCGGTGACGCGGCTGCCGTTGTGGCGCGGCACGCCGGACAACATCATCGGCGTGCTGCAAGTGAAAGACCTGCTACGCGCGCTCCATGACACAGGCGGCATCGCGAGCAAGATCGACATCCCGGCGCTGGCGACGCGGCCGTGGTTCGTGCCCGATACCACGCCGCTCTATGAGCAGCTCAAGGCGTTTCGCGCCCGCAAGACCGCGCTGGCGCTGGTGGTCGACGAATACGGCGAACTGGAAGGACTGGTGACGCTCGAAGACATCGTTGAAGAGATCGTCGGCGACATCAGCGATACGCAGGACATTGCCGTGCCGGGCGTTCGGGCATTGCCCGACGGTTCGGTCAACGTCGACGGCTCGGTGCCGGTGCGCGATCTCAACCGCGCGATGGACTGGAATATTCCCGACGACGAGGCAACGACGATCGCCGGCGTGGTCATTCACGAGACGCGCTCGATCCCCGAGCCGGGGCTGAGCTTCACTTTTCACGGATTCCGTTTCACCGTGCTGCAGAAGAACCGGAACCGCATCACTGCATTGCGTGTCACCCCGCTTGCGCGCAAAGTCACCGCGAAGGCAAGCTGATGTTTCTCCCCAGGAGGGCGAGGAAAGATAAGGCAAACGGAGAAGGCAAAGACAATGGCCAACGGCACTTACGAGACGGTCAAGATCGAGCGCGATACGGGCGCCAACGAGGGCATTACCTGGGTCATTCTCAATCGCCCGGAAAAGCGCAATGCGATGAGCCCGCAACTGCATTTCGACATGGCCGACGTACTCAACGAATTGGAGAGCGATGCCCGCACCAAGGTTATGGTGCTCACCGGCGCCGGCGAGGCGTGGTGCGCCGGGCAGGATTTGAAGCTGTACTTCCGCGAACTCGACACCAAACCAGCCGAACGGGCGCGCGCCGCGTGGGCGAGCCACTACTGGCGCTGGCAGAAACTGTTCACCTATCCAAAGCCGACCATCGCCATGGTCAACGGGTTCTGCTTCGGCGGCGGTTTCACCCAGCTGATCGCCTGTGACTTCGCCATCGCGGCGGAGGATGCGAAATTCGGATTGTCCGAGGTCAACTGGGGCATCCTGCCGGGCGGCTTCGTCTCCAAGGCGCTCACCGACGCGCTGTCGCTGCGCGATGCCGTCTGGCTCGCGATGACCGGCGAGACCTTCGACGGCAAGCAGGCCGAGAAGATCCGGCTCATCAACAAAGCCGTGCCGCGCGCGAAATTGCGCGAAGAGACGATCGCGCTGGCGCAGCGCCTGTTGAAGCTCAATCCCGAAGTGCTGAGGGCCACAAAGATCGCGGTCAAGAACGTGCGCGTCGTTCCGCATGAGCAGGCGGGTGATTATCTGGCCGCGAAGACCCAGGAGATGCGCCTCCAGGACAAGGAAGGCGGCCGCGCCAAGGGAATGGCCCAATTCCTCGACGACAAGAGCTACCGTCCGGGCTACGGCCCGTACGCGCGCGCCGAACAGAAGGCGTAGGCGTCAAAACCTCGATCCCCCCCCGGCGCATTGCGGTCTCCGACCTCCCCCTTTCAGGGGGAGGTCACTACATGATCCGATAGCCCTGCCGACCGGGGCGACGGAAGGATGGAGGCCGCCATGGACGAGAAGACCAAAATCGCTCCGATGCAGATCGGTCCGGCGCCCAAGCCGATCGACGCGGGCGTCCGCATCGGCCATGTGCATCTGAAAGTCGCCGATCTCGACCGCGCGCTCGCTTTCTACTGCGGCGTGCTCGGTTTCGAACTGACGCAGCGCGTACGCGGCGCCGCTTTTATTTCCGCCGGCGGCTACCACCATCACATCGGGCTCAATACCTGGGAAAGCTACGGCGGTTCGCCGCCGTCCATGGGCACAACGGGCCTCTACCATCTGGCGATTCTCTATCCGACACGGGCGCAGCTGGCCGATGCGCTGCGCCGGGTCATCGAGGCCAAGATTCCGCTCGAAGGCGCATCCGACCACGGCGTCAGCGAGGCGCTATATTTGCGTGACCCCGACGACAACGGCGTCGAGCTTTACTGGGACCGGCCAAAAGAACAGTGGCCGCGCACCAAGGAGGGTGAACTCGCCATGGTCACCGAGCGGCTCGATCTGACGGATTTGCTGGGCGAACTGAAACTGCCGGACGCGGCAAACGCCGAGGCGGCCACGGCGCACTGATTGAATTGATTTTCATTTGTTTGCGACCGATTCCGGCAAGCGCCATTGTTGACAAAACAACCCTGCTCCACCATCTCACCCGCGCATGGGTGTGACTGACCATAGTTGACCGGCTCTTCCTGACCCCGCCTCGCGGCGTCAGGCCGGACGCGCTTTTGCGTCCGGAAGCGGAGCCATATCATGCCCAATCTCAAGCCTTACCGGACCGAGGCCCAAAAGGCCGAGGCGCGGCGCACCGCGCGCAAGGACGCGGACGGCGCCTGGCGCTCGAACGCGCCGTTCTCGATCCACGGCGAACCGGGCGAGTGGTACTGGGACGAGACGCACAAAGTCCCGGTGCGCGAGCCGAGGCGCTCGCGCAGCCGGAGGGAGGCGGCGGAGTAGTATCGCCTCAATAATTTCTGACTGTCATGCTCCGCGAAGGCGGGGCATCCAGTACTCTCGACATTGAGGTGCAATCGTGAATTTTTGTGATTACTGGATCATCCGCCTTCGCGGATGATGACAACGCGCTGTGAACCCGGATTGCGCGCTTGCAATCCGGGCTACATCCCCTGCCCGGGCGGCGCCGCGTGAATGGCGAGCGCATGGACGCCGCCGTTCAGTTCCGCCGCGAGGGCCTCGTTGATCATGCGGTGACATTCGAGCCGGCTCTTTCCGCGGAAGGCTTCCGCCACAATATAAAGCCGGTAATGGGTCTCGCCGCCGGGGCGGTGTCCGGCGTGGCCGGCATGTTGATGCGATTCGTCCTCGACGCGCAGGCTTTGTGGAGCGAAAGCTTTTCGCAACTTTTCGGTAATCACATCCTGGGTTCCCATAGCCGCAGCTTTACCGGCGGTCGGCCAAATCGGCAATGCCGCGACGCGTGAAATTGCACCATGTCAAGTCTTGCGGCTGTCATCGCCGCGCCCGCATAATCGGAATCGATGAGTACGAATTCGCCGCTCTTTGATCGCATCCGGGTGAAGCCCGGCCAGGACCGCAGACTGCGCACCGATCTGCCGGGCTGCCAGTGGCCGGGCTGCGGGGATCCCGCGACGCATCGCGCGCCGAAGGGCCGGCTGCGCGCATCCGAGTATTGGCGGTTCTGCCTCGAGCATGTCCGCGAATACAACAGCACCTACAATTTCTTCGCCGGGATGAGCGACGACGCTGTGGCCAAGTACCAGAAGGACGACATCACCGGTCACCGGCCCACCTGGAAGATGGGCTCGCTCGGCGGCAAACGCAGCAGCGCCTCGCGCGCCGATTTCCGCCCGCCCGGCTGGGCGGGAGAGGACCCGTTCGGCCTGTTCGGCGAGACTGCCGCCGCCAGCGGCCGCCATGCGCGGCCGGCAAGCGAGGGCCGTAAAATCCTCAATGCGCAGCGCCGCGCGCTCGAAGTGCTGGGGCTTGAGCCGGACGCCAAGCGCGCCGATATCAAGGCCAAGTTCAAGGTACTGGTGAAACGGCACCATCCCGACGCCAACGGCGGGGACCGCGGCTTCGAAGACCGCCTCCGGGAGATCATTGCGGCGTATAATTACCTGAAATCCGCGGGCTTTTGCTGATCCCCAGAGGCATGCGCGAAGCCCGCAGCGGTGGCTTTCGCGGCGCCCCCCGTTTCTGCTAGATGTACCGCCATATTCGACCGTCGGCCGCCGCAGCGCCGGTCGCGCTTCGGGTATGCTTGAAGGTCACGGAGGAGCAATGACTCGCGCCACAGAAACAGAATCCGGCTTGCCGGACATGAAGGTGTCGGTCCGGCAGGTGTTCGGCATCGACAGCGCACTTGAAGTGCCGGCCTATTCGGAGCCGGACGAGTACGTGCCGGAAATCGACACCGACTACCGTTTCGACAAGCCGACCACGCTCGCGATCCTGGCCGGCTTTGCCCACAATCGCCGCGTTATCGTCACGGGCTACCACGGCACCGGTAAGTCGACCCATATCGAGCAGGTCGCCGCACGCCTCAACTGGCCGTGCGTCCGCGTCAACCTCGACAGCCATATCAGCCGCGTCGATCTGATCGGCAAGGACGCCATCGTGATCCGCGAAGGTATGCAGGTGACCGAATTCCGCGACGGCATTCTGCCGTGGGCGCTGCAGAACAATGTCGCGCTGTGCTTCGACGAGTACGATGCCGGACGCCCGGACGTGATGTTCGTCATTCAGCGGGTGCTGGAATCGTCCGGCCGGCTGACGCTGCTCGACCAGAACAAGGTCATCAAGCCGCATCCGTCGTTCCGCCTGTTCGCCACCGCCAACACGGTCGGCCTCGGCGATACCTCGGGGCTCTATCACGGCACCCAGCAGATCAACCAAGGCCAGATGGACCGCTGGTCGATCGTCACCACGCTCAATTATCTGCCGCACGACAACGAGGTCGACATCGTGCTCGCCAAGGCGAAGCACTACCGCACGCCGGAAGGCCGCGACATCGTTTCCAAGATGGTGCGCGTCGCCGATCTGACGCGCAACGCCTTCATGAACGGCGATCTGTCGACGGTGATGAGCCCGCGCACGGTGATCACCTGGGCGGAGAATTCGGAAATCTTCGGCGATATCGGCTTCGCCTTCCGGCTCACCTTCGTCAACAAGTGCGACGAGCTGGAGCGGCCGCTGGTGGCGGAGTTCTATCAGCGCTGCTTCGGACAGGAATTGCCGGAAAGCGCGGTGAACGTGGCGATGAGCTGAAAGTTCATCTCTCTCCGCGTGCGGGGAGAGAAAGAAAAGCATGGCCTCGAACGTCAAACCAAAAGCTCCCGTCAAAGACGCGCCGACCGAGCCGTTCAAGCGCGCGGTCGGCGTCTGCCTGCGCGCGATCGCCGGCAAGGGCGATCTGGAAGTGTCGTTCGCTGCGGAGCGTCCCGGGCTCGCGGGCGGCAAGGCGCGGCTGCCCGAGCCGCCGCGCCGGCTCAACGAGCGCGAGGCCTCGATCGTACGCGGCCACGCCGACGCCATTGCACTCAAGCTTGCCTGTCACGACGCAACCGTACACCGCAAGCTCGCGCCCGGCGGACAGCAGGCGCGCGCCGTGTTCGAGGCCATGGAACAGGCCCGCGTCGAGGCGATCGGCGCGCGCCGCATGGGCGGCGTGAAGAAGAACCTCGCCGCCATGCTCGACGACCGCTTCCATCGCGGCAAATTCGACGAGATCACCGACCGCGCCGATGCGCCGATCGAGGATGCGCTCGCCATGCTGGTGCGCGAGCGGCTTACCGGCGAGGCGCCGCCGGTGGCGGCCAAGAAGCTCGTCGATCTGTGGCGGCCGCTGATTGAGGATCGCGCCGGCAAGGATCTCGACCGGCTCGAACGCGTGCTCAACGATCAGCGCCGCTTCGGCGACGTCGTCCATGACCTGCTCGATTGCCTCGACATGGGCGAGGACCGATCGAGCGAATCCGACGAGGAAGAAGGCGAGGACGGCGAGCAGGATACGCGTAAGGACGAGCAAGGCCAGGACGGCGACGCATCCGACTCCGCTGAAAGCGAGCGCATGAGCAGCGAGGCCGAAGCGTCGGCCGAACAAATGCCCGACAGCGCCTCCGAAGCGGTCGACGCGCCGGCCGCCGATATGGCCGACGACGCCGAGATGGGCGATTCGGAAACGGCCGCCGAGCCGTGGCGGCCGCGCAACATGCGCAATGAGCCGCGCGGACCGGATTACCGGCCGTTCACGTCGAAATTCGACGAAGTCGTCGGCGCCGAGGATCTGTGCGAGTCCGAAGAGCTCGATCGGCTGCGCGGCTATCTCGACAAACAGCTGTCGAATCTGCAGGGCGTGGTCGCCCGCCTCGCCAACCGGCTGCAGCGCCTGCTGCTCGCGCAGCAGAACCGCGCCTGGGAGTTCGACCTCGAAGAAGGTCTGCTCGATCCGGCGCGGCTGTCGCGCGTCATCGTCGATCCGATGCATCCGCTGTCGTTCAAGCGCGAGAAGGACACCGATTTCCGCGACACCGTGGTGACGCTGCTCCTCGACAATTCGGGCTCGATGCGCGGCCGGCCGATTACGGTCGCGGCCACGTGTGCCGACATTCTGGCGCGCACGCTGGAGCGCTGCGGCGTCAAGGTCGAAATTCTCGGCTTCACCACGCGGGCCTGGAAGGGCGGGCAATCGCGCGAGGCTTGGCTGGCGCAGGGCAAGCCGGCCAATCCGGGGCGCCTGAACGACCTGCGCCACATCATCTACAAGGCGGCCGATTCGCCGTGGCGGCGCGCGCGCAAGAATCTCGGGTTGATGATGCGCGAGGGCCTGCTCAAGGAAAACATCGACGGCGAGGCGCTCGACTGGGCGCACAAGCGCCTGCTCGCCCGCACCGAGACGCGCAAAATCCTGATGATGATTTCCGACGGCGCGCCGGTCGACGATTCGACGCTGTCGGTCAATCCGGGCAATTATCTGGAACGCCACCTGCGCTGGGTGATCGAGGACATCGAGACGCGATCGCCGGTCGAGTTGATCGCCATCGGCATCGGCCACGACGTGACGCGCTACTACCGGCGCGCCGTCACGATCGTCGACGCCGAGGAGCTTGGCGGCGTCATGACCGAGAAACTCGCCGAATTGTTCGAGGAGCACCAGACCGAAGAGCGGGTGGTGCGACGGCCGACACGGCCGCGGCGGCGGGGCTTGACGCGTAAAGTGCGTCACCCTGGTCAGCGATAAAACAGAGCAGTTTGGCGCGGGCGCGCATGGACGAACCGCGCCCTGCCGGGGTTAAGATAGCGGATCAATCACGCCCGCATCGCGCCGCAACGGAGGATCGTCATGCAAAGAAAAAAGGCGTCGGACTTTCCGCAGCCGCTTTTGGATCTGTTCGATCTCTACGTACACGGCGAGATCAATCGCCGGGCGTTTCTTGACGGCGCGCAGAAATTCGCCGTGGGCGGCGTGACCGCAACCGCGCTGTGGGAGATGCTGCGACCGAACTACGCGTTGGCGAACGAGGTCCCCGACGACGACAGCCGCATCAAAACGGCAACGGCGAGCGTCGACTCGCCCCACGGCAATGGCACCATCAAGGGCTATCTGGTGCGGCCGGCGAACGCATCGGACAAGCTGCCGGGAATTCTGGTCGTCCATGAAAACCGCGGCCTCAATCCGTACATCAAGGATGTCGCACGCCGGCTGGCTGTCACCGGTTACATGGCGTTTGCTCCCGACTCGCTGACCACCGTCGGCGGCTATCCGGGGGACGAAGAGAAAGCCGCCAAGCTTTTTGCTTCGCTCGATCGCGGCAAGATGACGGAGGATTTCCACGCCGCGGCGGCCTGGCTGAAGGCGCGCCCCGACTGCACCGGCAAGCTCGGCGCCGTCGGCTTCTGCTTCGGCGGCGGCGTGGTCAATCAACTGGCGGTGTGGATGGGCGGCGATCTCAGTGCCGCCGTGCCGTTCTACGGCACCCAGCCCAACGCCGCGGACGCGGCCAAGATCAAGAGTCCGCTGCTCGCGCACTACGGCGCGCTCGACACGCGCATCACCTCGGGCTGGCCGGCCTTCGATGCCGAACTCACGGCCGCGCACGTGGTGCACGAAGGCTATGTCTATGCGGGCGCCAACCACGGCTTCCACAACGACACGACGCCGCGCTACGACGAAGCCGCCGCCAAGCTCGCCTGGCAACGCACCCTGGCGTGGTTCCAGAAATATCTGATGAGCTGAGCAAAGCACTTTTCAACTCGATCGGCGCTGGCCCGCTGGTCCGTTTCCTTCGCAAGCCCGCGCCCTTCGGCGGGCCCCCGCATAAGCCCCGCGAAGGAAAAATGGAGGGATCGCTAAGGTAAAATTGAGGGACCCCAAAAGACAGGACGCCGCCTTTTCTGGCATCGGGCTCGCAGCCGCACAGCGCCAAGAGGGTGGATGTGACCCACCATTCGCGCAGCCGGCTAAGTCTGTGTGGGACCGATGCCGCGCTTACGATTTGCCAGAGACTCAATCTTTTTGCTTTGTCTCATTTCGAGCCTGCTTTCCGGGTCCGCGGCCGATGCCGTCGTCGGCGGCCAGGCAGCTGCCGTTGGCGACTCGATCCGCCACTCGATCGTTGAAATTTCGGGCCCCGGCTGCTCCGGTGTCGTGATCGCCAACCGAGCCGTGCTGACCGCAGCCCACTGCACGGTCGATTTGCCGTTGCTCGTGGTGGTCTTGAAGTCTTCGCTTTATCAGGACTGCTCACATGCGCGCGTGGACGACGTGTTCTATCCACCCGGCGAAAAATCGGTTTCGATCGGTGGGCAGGATTGGCCGACGCCCGATCTCGCGGTGATCCGGTTGCAGACCCCGCTTTGCGGGGCAAAGCCCGCCGCGCTCAGCGCCGAGCCGCTTTCTCCCGGCAAGCTCGTGAGGACGGCGGGCTACAGCGAGGGTCTATGGAGCGGGCGCGAGGCGGATTGGATCGGCGTTCGTATCCTGCGTTCCGACCCGCATTTCCTGATGAGTTTGTTCTCCAGTCCTCCGTCAAACCCCGGGCAATTGCATCACATGATTCAAGCCGAAGTCCCGCTGTTCAAATTCGCCCGTCCGGTGAAGGACACTGAAGCGGTCTGCAAAGGAGACAGCGGCGGGCCGGTATACACCGAGACCGGCGAAAGGGTTTCAATTTACGGAATAACCTCCGGGGTTCTTTGGGATCCCAAGATCGGCAACCGCGGATGCGACGGAAGTCTGATTCAGTTGATTGTTTCCATCCGGCCGGAACGGAGTTGGATTCTCTCGACTATTCGCAACCTGAAGAACGGCCGGTGAAATCCCTCGCAATGGCAGTCGGCCCGGTCTTCCGGGGCGAAGGAAAACAGCGCGGCCGCAATGGAATTAACCGGCCCTATGAGAGCCGTGCGCGTGCGGAATGTCTGGTTTGCGACACGAGGCCAGGAGAACCCTATGAGAGGATTGATCCCGCTGATCGCGATTTTGGCGATCACACGGCCTGCGCATGCCGCGGATATTGGGGCCGGGAAACAATTGGCCACCGCTGTCTGTGCGGCGTGCCATGGCCCCTCCGGTATCAGCGTAAGCGATGCCGTGCCCAATCTTGCCGGACAACGCGCTCGGTACATCGAGGCGCAGCTCAAGTTCTTTAAGGATGGCACGCGCAAAGAACCGGGCGCGGTCAGTCGAGCGGCGATCATGAACGCGATTGCGGCTCAGCTCAGTGCTGAAGAAATCGCCAATGTCGCGGCTTATTTCGAGTCGCAGCCCGGTGCGGCGCCAGGCGCGAAGTCGGCTCTTGTGCCAAATATCGCCGCAACGAAAGTGACGTTCCCCCAAGGCTACAAGCAATCTTTCACAAAATACTACAAAAAGAATTTTCCACCGGCCAAAGAGGTGCGTTATTACTATGCGGACACAGTCGCCGTGGCCGCGGCAAAGGCGAAAAAGCCACTCCCTGATGGATCGGTTCTATTCGTCGAGATCTATTCGGTGAAGCTCGACGCCAGCAAGACTCCGATCACGGGCGCCGATGGCTTTTACATTCCGGACCGGCTGGTGCGCTATACGGCGATGGAGCGCGAGGCAGGTTGGGGAAACAACATCCCCGAACTTCTCCGCAACGAGAATTGGAATTACGCGATTTTCACGACCGCCAGACAGTATCAGCAAGGCGTCAATCAGGCTGAATGTCTCGCCTGCCACAAGCCTTTGTCCGGCGTAAGCTACACGTTCACGCTGAAGCAGCTTTCGACGGCGAGGTAAAACCGCGAAACGCCAATCCGGTGCGTTGCGGTGCTGGGTTCGCTCTTGGCACTTGCGGTAGTTCGCCGCCGCGCCGAAAATTCGGCTGCCCGCAGACTCAAGCCGATGTCAGGACGAATTTCATGGGGACGCGGCCTATACCGCCGACCTTCGGTCCGGCGTCGGCGTGAAGAACACGAACAGATTTGCGATCACGATCGTGCCGGCGACGAAACAGAACACGACATTGATGCCGTAGTGGTCGGTCAGCACGCCGCCCGTCACCGGGCCGATGGCCGCGCCGAGCGCCTGACTGCCGAACAGGATGTCGATGGCCGTGCCGCCCTGGCTCGGCGGCGTCGAATCGAGCAGCCACGCCTGCAGCACCGATCGCACGGCGAACAGAAAGAAGCCGAGGAAGGCGACGAGGATGACGAACAGACTGGAGCGGCCGGCGAACGCCATGCCGAGCAGCACCACCATGGTCATGGCCATGCTGCTGACGATGATGCGCTGGCGCCCCATGCGGTCGGAGAAATGTCCGGCGATCGGCGTCATCAGGAGCCGGCGGCCTGCAAAGAGAACATGCAGACGCCGATCCATTTCGGCGGATAGCCCATCTGCCGCGCCAGATGGCGCGGCAGAAACGTCAACAGCGCGCTCTGCGTCATGGCCCGGAACGCTGAGCCGAGCGAAATCATGACCGACGTCTGGTTTCTCAGGAGTTCGCGCAGATCATGCAGGCGCTTGGCGAGCCCCCCGCGGACGCGGCCAAGATCAAGAGTCCGCTGCTCGCGCACTACGGCGCGCTCGACACGCGCATCACCTCGGGCTGGCCGGCCTTCGATGCCGAACTCACGGCCGCACATGTGGTTCACGAAGGCTATGTCTATGCGGGCGCCAATCACGGCTTCCACAACGACACGACGCCGCGCTACGACGAAGCCGCCGCCAAGCTCGCCTGGCAACGCACCTTGGCGTGGTTCCAGAAATATCTGATGAGCTGACAGGCGCCGCACTGCGCGGCATCGGCTTGATGGCGGCCCATTTGCTTGCCTCTCGATGTCGACTTCAGGTCCGCTTTCGGGGGCGAGCAGATATGATCCGTCCTGCAAAATCGGCCAGGTCGGTCGGAACTGGACCCAAAAGCGACGTGCGCGACGCCCGTTTGTTGCTGGGCAAAATGCGTGTCGGTGTGAGCCGCGCCCCCGGCAACCTTAGCACCTTCCCTAAGAAAGAACGGAGGAATCGCTAAGCCAAAATTGAGATGCCCTGAAAGACAGACCTCGCCATCTCTGCCATGACGGCGACGCTGAACAACGCGAGGAGAAGGGCATGCATTCGCTGCGATCGGCTGCTCCGGGAAATGCGATGAGACATCCGATCACGGCTACTTTGACTGCCATCGCATGCTTGGGAATTGCCCTTCCCGGAGCTGGTGCTCAAACAGCCAGGGACCTGGTCGGGACATGGGCTCTCGAATCCGATACCACCACCACTCCGGATGGTCGCACAATTCAGCCATTTGGCCCGCAGCCAAGCGGAATTGCGATATTCGACAGCTCCGGTCGCTTCGCGATTGTCAATTCGCGCCCCGATCTTCCGAAATTCGCGTCAAACAATCGGATGCGCGGCACGGCGGCAGAAAATGAAGCGATTGTGCACGGGAGCTTTGCTTTCTTTGGCACCTACTCGGTGGCCAACGGTGTGATTGTCCAGCATATCGAAGGAGGGACTTGGCCGGCCTGGAACGGAACCGATCAGAAACGAACTATCAGTTCTTTCACGGCTAATGAACAGACGTGGACCACTGTTCCATCCTTCGGCGGGCGAAGTGAACTTCATTGGAAACGGATGAAATAACTGCTCAACGCACGATACGCCAAGCAATCCTCGAACTCATCGCTCGGCCACCACCGCAACGATGCCCGCACACTGCCGGAAATGGATTTGCAAACAGCAGCAGCGTAAGCAAATCTGCCAACGTAGTGCTACACCGCCGACCTTCGGTCCGGCGTCGGCGTGAAGAACACGAACAGATTCGCGATCACGATCGTGCCGGCAAGAAAATAGAACACGACGTTAAGGCCGTAGTGGTCGGCCAGCACGCCGCCCGACACTGGGCCGATAGCGGCGCCGAGCGCCTGACTGCCGAACAGGATGCCGATGGCCGTTCCGCCCTGGCTCGACGGCGTCGAATCGAGCAGCCACGCCTGCAGCACGGAGCGCACGGCGAACAGAAAGAAGCCGAGGAAGGCGACGAGGATGACGAACAGACTGGAGCGGCCGGCAAACGCCATGCCGAGCAGCACCACCATGGTCATGGCCATGCTGCTGACGATGATGCGCTGGCGCCCCATGCGATCGGAGAAATGTCCGGCGATCGGCGTCATCAGGAAGCCGGCGGCCTGCAAGGAGAACATGCAGACGCCGATCCATTTCGGCGGATAGCCCATCTGCCGCGCCAGATAGAGCGGCAGAAACGTCAACAGCGCGCTCTGCGTCATGGCCCGGAACGCTGAGCCGAGCGAAATCATGACCAGCGTCTGGTTTCTCAGGAGTTCGCGCAGATCATGCAGGCGCTTGGCGAGTCCCGCAGAAACCTTGCCGCCGCCCGCGTGCTCGCTTGCGACATTCATGCCGCCGACCAGCACCAGGATGACGCACGCCATCAGGATGCCGGGAACGATGTTGACGACAACGACGTTGCGCCAGCTCATGCTGGCGAGCAGCACGCCGGCGGCAAGCGGCGCCAGCGCATCGCCGACATTTCCGCCCATGCCGTGGATCGAGACGACGAATCCCTTGCGCTCGGGAAACGCGCGCGCCAACAGCGGGATCGCGGTCGGGTGCCAGAAATTGTTGCCGATGCCGACAAGACCGGCGCAGGCGAGCAGCGTCCAGTACGAGTGCGTGAAGCCCATCAGCAGATAAGGTGCGCCGACCCAGCACAACGCCAGCGCCATGAGCAGGCCCTTGCGCGGCACCGAGTCCGCGATCATCCCGCCCGGAATGTTGGACAGCGCGCCGCAAATGAACTGGCAGGTCAGGATCGAGCCGATCTGCTCATAGCTGAGATGCAGCTCGTTGCCGATCAGCGGCAGCAGCAGATAGAACGTCGCCGGATACCAGTGCGTTAGCGTATGGCCGAGCGTGATGAGCCAGACATCCGCGAACGATCGGGTGGCGCTGCTCGGCGCAGATACGGCAAGCGTGCTCATCCCGGCTGTGCTGCTTCCTGTTGGGGATTCGGCTTGAAATTTCTCTGTAGCATCCGGTATTTGGCACCGATTTTGCTGTCAAGCCATTTTGTCGCAGGGCGCGCCACGACATGCAATTTTGGCGGACGGCAAAGACGCGCGCGCATGGCGACCACCCCGTGCGACACGACGTCGACACAGATGCTTAACAACGTCTGCTGCAAGAGAGCGGCCTACCGCCCACAGGCCGCGGTGAAAAACTCTCGCCGTAGGTGAAGCGCTTCGGCGTGAGAAAAAGCCGAGCGGATAAGTGGAATGCGTCAGGCCGCCGCGACGCGCTTCTTGACCACTTCGCGCTTGAGATCGAGCACGCGCGCCGACAGTTCGCCGTCTTTGGCTTTGAGCAGAAAGGCGTCGAGCCCGCCGCGGTGATCGACGGTCTTGAGCGCATTGGCCGAAATCCGCAAACGCACCGAGCGGCCCAGAGAGTCCGACATCAGCGTCACATTGAGCAGATTGGGCAGGAAGCGCCGCTTGGTCTTGCGGTTGGAGTGGCTCACCTTGTGCCCGATCTGGCGCGTCTTGCCGGTCAGTTCGCAGCGCCACGACATGGCTGTCATCCTTTAAAGCGTCGCGTCCGGCCCGCGGCCGAACGCTCGGGTGGAATGGGGTTGCGCAGGCTATAGAGTGCTCGGCCGGTCACCGTCAAGCACGTGTCACACATAGGGTTTTTGTCTTGGGTGACACCCGCGGCGGCAGGCCAATCCACACAAAGGACTTATTCTGCAACAAGACAGGAGCCTAGGCCTGTGCTGGCCCCGCGCCTCAGGTCATCGGATCGACCGGCGGCGGCCTCACCCGCTCCACTGGTTAGCCAGCCCAAGGACGTAGCCAGCCCAAGGACTTAGCCGACCCAAAGACTTAGTCGGCCCAAGGACGCAAGAACCCGTGTTTGTGCTGCCGAACTGGATCGCCCCCTCCGTGACCGCCGCCGTGCCCACCGCGGCGGTTTGCGTCATGACTTTGCTGGGAGCGCTCATCGGCGACGCGCGCCATAGTGCGGCCGCGCAGGGACGGCTCGATGCCGACTATATCGCCACGGTTTCCGGCGTGCCGGTCGGGCACGGCAACTGGGTGGTCGAGATCACCGACAACGCCTATACGGCCGCGGCCAGCGGTGCGACGGCGGGGCTGTTGAAAGTCTTCAGCGGCGCGCGCGGCACCGGCGCGGCGCGCGGCACCGTTTTGGGCGGTCGCCCGGTGCCGACAAGCTACTCGGCGACGGTCATCGACAGCCGCCATATCGACGAAGTTCGCATGGTGCTGTCGAACGGCAATGTGATCGACTATACGGCCGAGCCGGCGCTGATCCCGATGCCTGATCGGATTCCGGTGAGCGAAGCCGATCGCCGCGGTGTCGTCGACCCTATGACGTCGGCGCTGACGCACGTCGACGGCACCGGCGACCCGGTCGGTCCAGGCGCTTGCAATCGCAAGGTTTCCGTATTCGACGGCCGCGTCCGCTACGATCTGCAAAGCGAATTCAAACGCGTCGAAAGCGTCAAGGCGGAAAAGGGATACCAGGGCGCCGCCGCCGTTTGCGCGCTGTATTTCAGGCCGATCTCCGGTTACGTGCCCGATCGGGCCGCGATCAAGTATCTGATCGCATTACGCGATGCGGAAGTCTGGCTGGTTCCGATCGCCGGAACGCGCGTGCTGGTGCCGTTTCGTTTTGCGATGCCGACCCCGCTGGGCCTTGGCGTCCTGCAGGCCAGGCAATTCGTCTCCGTGGCGCAGCCGGCGCGCACGCTGGCAAAGACGCAGTAAGACCGGTGCGGCGGTTCAGTGTGTGCGGTTGCGCGAACCTATCTGCGCCGTCCCCATTATCCACAGGACACAGCCACTTGACTCCAGGAGAATCGTCGCTCGCGCGGCATGTTAACGTTTCAGCCCTGCAGCGCATGGCTGGAATCGGCCTTTGACACCCGATGTGGTACGCGACAACATCAGTCCATCCATATCTCGCGGTGAACAAAATCGAACATACCGCGAGTCAGCGATTCGGCCGCGATTCGTTCCAGACTCGTTCCACACCTTAAGCACAGGCCTTTCGACCGTCACGTTGTGATACACAAACATGCGTCTCCCCCTGCCCGCGTGGTTCGCGGGCCGGCCGGGGCGCGGAATGCCGGGTTTTTGAATGCCGATTTCATTTTCGCCTCCCGCCGATCGCGAGGTGCGTGCTCGTGGCGCCGGCGTCACCGCTGTGCTGGGTCCGACCAACACCGGAAAGACCCACCTCGCTATCGAGCGGATGCTGGCGCACTCGTCCGGGATCATCGGGCTGCCGCTGCGGCTGTTGGCGCGCGAAGTCTATAACCGCGCGATCGAACGGGTCGGCGCCGACGCGGTGGCGCTCATCACCGGTGAAGAGAAGATCAAGCCGCCGAATCCGCGCTTCTGGGTGGCGACCGTCGAGGCGATGCCGCGCGATCTCGATGTCGCCTTCGTCGCCATCGACGAAATCCAGCTCGCCGCCGATTTCGAGCGCGGTCACGTCTTTACCGACCGCATGCTGCATCGGCGCGGCCGCGAGGAGACGCTGGTGCTCGGCGCCGCCACCATGCGGCCGATCGTCGAACGGCTGTTGCCCGGCGCCAGCATGGTGAGCCGTCCGCGCTTGTCGCAACTCACCTTTGCGGGCGAGAAAAAACTCACCCGACTGCCGCGTCGTTCCGCCGTCGTGGCGTTCTCGGCCGAAGAAGTTTACGCCATCGCCGAATTGATCCGCCGCCAGCGCGGCGGTGCCGCAGTCGTGCTCGGTTCGCTATCGCCGCGAACGCGCAACGCCCAGGTCGACCTCTACCAGGCCGGCGAGGTCGACTATCTGGTGGCAACGGATGCCATCGGCATGGGGCTCAACCTCGATGTCGACCACATCGCATTTGCGTCCGACCGCAAGTTCGACGGCTATCAGTTCCGCAAGCTCAATCCTTCCGAACTCGCACAAATTGCCGGCCGCGCCGGCCGTGCCACCCGCGACGGTACATTCGGCACGACGGGCCGCTGCCCGCCATTCGAAACCGAAATCGTCCAGGCGCTGGAGTCGCACACCTTCGAGCCGGTCAAGCAGGTGCAGTGGCGCAATACTGATCTCGATTTCTCCTCGATCGGCGCCCTGCAGGCGACCTTGGCGGAAGCCCCCAATGAAGCACCTCTCGCACGCGCACCGGTGGCCGAAGATATTCTCGTACTCGACCACGCCGCGCGCGAAGACGCGGTGCGCGGCGCGACCAGAACGCGAGATGACGTCGAGCGGCTGTGGGAGGTCTGTCAGATCCCGGATTACCGCAAGATCGCTCCGGCCAATCATGCCGAGCTGGTGGTGACGGTGTACGGCTTCCTGATGCGCGAGGGCAAAATCGAAACCGACTGGTTCGCGCGCCAGATCGCGCAGGCCGACCGGATCGACGGCGATATCGATACGCTGTCGACGCGCATCGCGCATATCCGGACCTGGACCTTCGCGGCCAATCGTCCGGACTGGCTTGCCGATCCCGAACACTGGCAAGGCGTCACCCGCGCCGTCGAGGACAAGCTGTCCGATGCGCTGCACGAACGGCTGACCGAGCGCTTCGTCGATCGGCGCACCAGCGTGCTGATGCGGCGGCTGCGCGAGAACGCCACGCTCGAACCGCAGATCAACAAAACCGGCGAGGTCCTGGTCGAAGGCCATGTCATCGGCCGTCTCGACGGCTTTGTGTTCCTGCCGGATGCCTCGTCGGGTGGCTCAGACACCAAGGCGCTGCAGAACGCCGCGCAGAAGGCGCTGGCCGGCGAGATCGAGTCCCGTGCCACGCGGCTCTCCGGGGCGCCCGATGCGCAACTCGTGCTCGCCGCCGACGGTACGATCCGCTGGACCGGCGCCGCGGTCGGCAAACTCGTTGCCGGCGAAGACGCTCTGCATCCGCGCGCGCGCCTTATTGCCGACGAGCATCTCACCGGCGCGTCACGCGACGCGGTGCAGGCGCGGGTCGATCAATGGCTCAAGTCCCACGTTGAGCGGTTGCTCGCGGCATTGTTCGAACTATCCGCCGCGAGCGACGTGACCGGCATTGCGCGCGGCATCGCGTTCCAACTGGTCGAGGCGCTCGGCGTGCTGGACCGGCCGAAAGTGGCCGAAGAGGTCAAGGGGCTGCAGCAGCCCGAGCGAGCAACGTTGCGCAAATACGGCGTACGCTTCGGCGCCTATAACATCTACGTTCCGGCGCTGCTGAAGCCCGCGCCGCGCGCCTTGGCCGTGCAACTCTGGGAGCTATCGCACGGCGGCGACGAGGCCAAAAGCCTGATCGATCTCCTGCACCTGGCCGGCAGCGGACGGACCTCTACGCCGGTCAACAAAGAAATCGATCCTAATCTTTACCGGACAGCCGGCTATCGGGTGTGCGGCGAGCGCGCCGTCCGCGTCGATATCCTGGAACGGCTGGCCGATCTGATCCGCCCAGCGCTGTCCTGGCGCGAAGGCGCTCCGGGACAGAAGCCGGCCGCGGCTTTCCCGGGCGGCGGCTTTACGGTCGTCAACGGCATGACCTCGCTGATCGGTGCGTCGGGCGAAGATTTTGCCTCGGTGCTGCGCTCGCTCGGCTACCGCATGGAAAAGCGGCCGAAGCCGCCTGAACCAGCTGCCGAGCCGCCGGCGTCTGCCGAGGTGGCCTCGCCGGCGCCTGAGCAGGCACCGGCCTTGGCCGAGGACGCGCCGGCATCGGGTGCCGATTTGGAAGCGGTTCCGTCGGAGCCAGTGACGCAATCGGAGAAGCCGCCCGCCGAGCAGATGGCCGAACCTGTCGCGGGCGAGAGCGACCGTCCGATCGACCCCGCCGAAGCGCAAATGGCGCCGCCGGAGCCAACCGTTGAGGCCCATGACCCCGACGGCGGCGCCGTTCCTGAAGCGGAGGCCACACCGGTCCTAGCGGCACTCGCCGATACCGAAGCCGCGCCCCAGTCCGAGGGCAGCGATGCGACCGCGCCGGCCGCGATAGAAGGAGCGCAGCCGGCAGAGGAACCGGCTCTGGTCGAAGTCTGGCGGACAGGCCGGCCTGAAGGCCGCCGCCGCCCGCGCGACCGGCACAGGCAGCATGACAAGCCGGGGCGCATTGATGAGGCCCGCCGCACATCCGACCAAGCGCCAGCCATCGCTGCCGGCGGGGAAACGGGGGCACCGGCCGAGCAGCCCACTGACGGGGCTCCAGGCAAGCCAGGCCGCCGCCACCGTCATCGCTATCAGGGTGGCGAGCGCCAAGGAGACCGCCAAGGAGACCGCCAAGGCGAGCGCCAAGAGGCGCGGCACGGGGACCGCCACGGCGAGCGCCGTGATCGCCCGGATCGGCCGCCGCGCGACCGTGAGCGTCCGCAGCAGCGGCCGGCGCGGTTCGAGCGGCGGGAGCGTGACAAGGCCCCGGATCCGAACTCGCCGTTCGCCAAACTTGCCGGCCTGAAGGCGCAGCTCGAGGCGGAGGCCAAAGAGCGCCGCTGAGCAAAGGAGCGTCGCTGAGTGCCGGACGAAGACCCCGCCCGCCAACGGATCGACCGCTGGCTCTGGCACGCCCGACTGGTACGCACCCGCGCCGCGGCGGCCGCCTTAACGGGCGCAGGTTATGTCCGGGTCAATGGCGTACGTATCGACGCACCGGGCCGCATGGTCCATAGCGGCGACGTGATCACCGTCGCCCTTGATCGCAGCGTTCGGGTGCTGAAAGTGCGAGGTTTTCGCGAGCGCAGGGGTCCCGCCGGGAGCGCCAAAGACCTATATGACGATTTGACCTGAAACAGTGCTGCAAAGCGCGAGTGGGCGGCGAGACTGGGTTCAAGTCTTGGTCCAAGTCCTGGTCAAAGTCTTGCGTGCCAGGAACCCATGCGCTAGGAGCACTGCTCGCTAAAAGCCAATTTAGAGTGGGCAGATGACCTATATCGTCAACGACAATTGCATCAAGTGCAAATACATGGACTGCGTCGAAGTCTGCCCGGTGGATTGCTTCTATGAAGGCGAGAATATGCTCGTCATCCATCCTGACGAGTGCATCGATTGTGGCGTCTGCGAGCCGGAGTGTCCGGTCGAGGCAATCAAGCCGGATACCGAACCGGGCACGGAAAAATGGCTGGGGCTGAACGCCGAATATGCCAAGGTCTGGCCGAACATCACGGCCAAGAAGGACCCGCCCGCCGACGCCAAAAGTTGGGAAGGCGTGGCCAACAAGTTCGAACAACACTTTTCAGCTAATCCGGGCAGCGGCGATTGAGATAATCGCCTACGAGAGCGTTAACTATCGTTAAGAAACGCCTCGCTGCGTTCCTTTTGCAGCGCCATAAGGCTTTGATTTTGGCTGAAAATGTGCTATAAGACATTCACATAATGAAAAACGTCCCCGATATCGCCTTTACGACCGTCTTAAGTCAATTTTTTCGGGGAATTATCGAGGAAATCGTCAAAAGAGGCGTGTGACCCACGCGAGAGCAGTGGCAGAGAAAACTCGTCGTCGTACCAAGAAGAGCGCACCCGGCATGAATCGAAAGGCCGGAAAATCCTCCTCCCGCGTGAGCCGGAGGCCAACACAGCCCACGCGAGCGGCAACCCGTAACCGGGTCAGCGTGGCAAAGCCCGCGGCGCGGCGCAAGCCGGAGCCGGAAGGAGCAACTTTGGGAATGAACGTGAAGAAGACTACACAAAGACAAGGCTTCAAGACGAACGAGTTCATCGTTTATCCAGCTCACGGCGTTGGCCAGATCATCTCCATTGAAGAGCAGGAGGTTGCCGGCGCGCGGCTCGAGCTGTTCGTCATCAATTTCGTCAAGGACAAGATGACGCTGCGGGTGCCGACCTCGAAGGTCACCTCCGTCGGTATGCGCAAGCTTGCCGAAACGCCGATCATCAAGCGAGCCCTCGAAACGCTGAAGGGCCGCGCCCGTATCAAGCGCACCATGTGGTCGCGTCGCGCGCAGGAATATGAGGCCAAGATCAATTCCGGCGATATCGTTGCCATTGCCGAGGTTGTCCGCGACCTGTTCCGGTCGGAAAACCAGCCGGAGCAGTCGTATTCGGAGCGGCAGCTTTACGAAGCGGCCCTCGACCGGCTGTCGCGCGAGATCGCGGCAGTGCAGCGCATCACCGAGACCGAGGCGGTCAAGGAGATCGAGGCAGCCCTTGCCAAGGGTCCGCGCCGCGGTCCCAAGCCCGAGGCCGAGGAAGAGGGCGTGGTCGCCGAGGAAGCTGCCTAATCGCAGCCAAATATTCGCGCCCAAGTTCGAATTGGACGAAAAAGGCCCGGATTTCCCTCCGGGCCTTTTGCTTTTCCGGTGAAACAAGCGCGCTTCCTGTGAATCCGGCCGACTTTGCGGCAATTGCCGGGAAAAATCCCCCGATTAGTCATAAATTAAGCTTCATTTGAAAGGACATAGTGCAGACGGGGATTACGGGTGAGGGGGCGTCGGAATGCGACGTAAGAAGGCCATTAAGCGCGGCCGGTGGGCATCAGTTCTCGTAGCGGCAGTGGTAGGATACGTGCTCGGCAGTTGGAATGCCGCAGCGGTACACGGCAGCCAGGCTTCCAGCGCGCCGACCGCGGCGCAAGCCGTAGCGCTCCGCTTCCCGAGCGACTTGCAACAGGCTGAATTGCAGCAGGGCTCCGCCGCCCCGGCGCCGTCCTATCAGCTCGCGTCCGAATCCACGGTCATCGTCCACAATGCCAACAGCGCACTGTTTGCGCCCGAGCCCATGCTTCCGGCCCAGTCCGCCACAGCCCAGGCTGCGGAACCGGCCGAGGCCCAGCAGGCGGCCGACGACCAAGCGCCGGTGCAAGTTGCAGACCTTTCTCCGACGGCTTCGATGGCGCCGGCTCACGTCGCGGCGGCTCCGATTTTGCCAAAGCCACGCGAGGTCGCCAGCACGACCAAGCCGATGCCGGTACGGCGCCAGGCTCGTCCGAGCCACATGTTTGACGACGCACAGCTCGCGAGCATCAAACGGCGCCTCAATCTCACTCCCGATCAGGAGCAGATGTGGCCGGCCGTTGCCGTCGCGCTGCGCAACATCGGCATTCAGCGGGAGCGCGAAGCACGGGCGCGCGGCGCGAGTGGGGAGATCAATCCCGACAGCCCGCAAGTTCAGGATCTGAAATCAGCAGCGATCCCGCTCATCATGAGCTTCTCGGACGAGCAAAAGGACGAGGTCCGCACGCTGGCGCGCGGTATGGGTCTCAATCAGCTTGCGTCCCAATTTTGATAGCTGATACGCGCCGCGTTAGATTCGCGATTTTCGCGGCTTCACGGTCGGACGAAACAACTCGCCGACGCATTTGACGCCTATGAGCGCCAATACCGTAAAGCAGGCGAGATCGCCGGCCTCGACGCGGGTTGAAATGTCCAACGAATAAAGCGGATCGTACAAGAAGTAATCGGCGCAAAAAAACGCCGCACACGCGGCGAGTAAAGCCGGGCCGCGGCCGTAGACCAGGGCGACCGCGACAATCGGCAGCACGTAAAAGAATACGGGATCGCGCAAGTTGAACGGTGTCAGCCTGAGGTACCAAAGTATCGCGGTGACAACGGCAACGACCGTAAGCGATATGGCAGCGGGCATCGCCCGTGTCACGTTCGACATACGCTCCCCCCTGTTGGCCGGTTCGGCCTTATTACCATGATAGCGTGGACCAGGTTGGCGGAACAGCCAAAAAAAGCCCTTCCCCACTCCCGGCCCCAGCAGACGAAAAATAGGGTTAGCCCCTACTCGACAACGATTTTGACCTCGCTGCCGGGCCGCAGCGTGTCGCCGGGGTTAAGGCCGTTAAGCACGCGGAATTGCTCGACTTGGCGGTCGGGCACCGCCATGCGGCTGGCGAGCTTTTCGATCGTGTCGTGGGGGCCGACTGTTACAATCATAAGACGCAAAGGCCGGGCATGTTGTATCTCGGCGAGTGTCATTCGGCGGAATGTGCCGACCGACGCGCGGAACACGCGATCGGTCTGAGGGGTGAAGCTCTTGGCGGCGAAGATGAAGCGGTAAACGTCGCTGCCGAAACGGATGACGTAAAGGCGGAAATCCCAGTCGTCGCCCTTTGCGGTCGCCGTCGCGCCGTCGAACCCGCTGATCGTCACGTCGTGAATGCTCTTCGGATCGATATTCTCGATCCAGCCGGAATTCAGGTATGTGGCGAGCGTCTGCTCCGCCGGAACGTGTACCACGTCAAGCCGCAGCGCCGCGCCACCTCCGCGTTTGACGCCGAGCACGGCCTGCGCGGTGTTGTCGAGGATGAAGCCCTCCGGCGCGGTGAAAGTGAATCCCAGGCGCGGGTGCAGAAAGCGGCGGCCGCGCACAAAGCCCTCGCTCGGATCCTCGCCGAACACCATGCCGCTGACGTCGGCAAGATACGCATCTTTTGCCTGCACGCTTTGCTCGGCGGTCACGTCCGCGGGAGCCCGATACTGACGGGCGACGGCCTCCGCGTGCGCGATGCGTTCGGGCGTCGCCGGATGGGACGACAGAAAGTCGGGCGCAGCCGGATTGATGCTGCCGTTCGGACGCGGCTTAAGCTCGGAGCTGCGCTCCAATGAGCCCAAAAAGCGCACCGAGCCGTATGGATCGTAGCCGGCGCGCGCTGCAATCTGGATGCCGATCGCATCCGCGTCCAGTTCCTGCTTTTGCGAAAAGCTTGCCAGCGACAGCTTGGACCTCGCGAGCGCCATGGCGCTCGCCTGCGGGTCGCTGACCAGATTGGTGAATACCTTTTCGTTCAGTTCCTCGTCACGGATTTTTCTCTCGCGAAGCTCGGCGTGGCGCGCGATCACATGTCCCATCTCGTGCCCGATGACGGATGCGAGTTCGGACTGATCGTTGGCGAGCGATATCAGGCCGCGCGTCACGTAGAGTTGTCCGGTCGGCAGCGCGAAGGCGTTGACCGTCTCGGAATTGAGCATGGTGACCTTGTAGTGCAGGTCAGGCCGGTCCGACGCCGCCACCAGGCGCTCGACCAGCTGTTCGACCATCGCCTGCAGGCGCGGGTCGCTGTAGACGCCGCCGTAGCTGGCAAGAATCCGCTGATGTTCCTGCAGTTCCGCAGGCGTCATATTGGGCTGCTGCGGGGGCGGCGCCGCAGTCTGCACCATCGGCTCCGGAGCCATGGCCGGCAACTGGCCGGCGCAGCCTGCAAGCAGCATCGCGCCGAGCGCCGCAATGGCGCCGGTGAGCCCATACCCCGCAATGCCTGCCCGTCCGCACCGCATCAAACGTCACCCACGTTCAGTCGTGGTCGGCCAACTGGATCTGCGCCGGATATGTGGCCTCCATCCAAGGCGCGCGCCAATAGGCGGCCCCTCCGCCAGTGGCGGCACGCGCTTCGATCCAGCCACGGACCTGTACCGGCCGCCCGGCAAGCGCCTTCAAGTCGATACCTGCCGCCGCAAACCTGGTTTTGTTTCGCTTCCGGATCGTAACCGCAAAATCACGCGACCAGCGCCGGCCGAAATTCAAATAAAGCGTGGCGCCACTCTCGTGAACCGACACTACGTCGCCTTCAACCAGCGCGAAGCGCCCCCGTTCCGCCACTATACGGGCCGGATCGTCGGCGCGCAGTGGGTCATAATACGGATCGGCCCAGAGGCCAATCTTGGCTTTGCGCGCCGCAGTTTCGGCGCCGAGCAGGACGGCCGCGCAGGCCCGGCTGCCGACATCGTCAGCCACGCGTGCCAAGCCGGCCGCAGTCAAGTCCGCTTCGACCGAGCGCCAAGCCTCGCCGCGCATGGTCTCCGCGTAAGCCACGACGCGCCCATAGCGATCGGTTTTGACCGCAGCCTGCCGCAGCACGACCTGCGCGCCGGCAGTGATCCGCGACAGCTCCGCCTTGGCGGCCGCACCGCCGGGCCCCTCAAAGGTTCTGGCGACCGCCGACATCGGCACCTCGATGCCGGCCAGATGTATGGTGCGGCCGTCGCCGAATTGAAAGTTGCCACCGTCAAGCGCAATGCCGGCGCCGCCGCGCGCAATCTCGGCGCCGCCACACGGCAACGCCTGCGCGGCCGACATCGCCGCCACAGTCCGCTGCTGTGCCGCTGCATCCGGTTCGCCGGTGACGAATGCCATCCCGGCTGCGCAAGACGCGGCCACTATTCTTCCCCGCCAGTTCCCCATGAGCGTCAAGCGAACTGGTTGAATGCGGCGGCACTACGGCGGCGGGAACACGCCAGCGAGTGCGGGAGTGAGCGCTTCATTCGTCGCGGTGGCGGCGCTTCTGTTCGTCGCGGACAGCAATCAGATCGGCCTCGACCATTTCCTTCACCAGCGCATCGAACGTGGTCTTGTGATGCCAGCCCAGCTTGGCGCGCGCCTTGCTGGCATCGCCAAGCAGCGTATCGACCTCGGTTGGCCGGAAATAGCGCCGATCGACTTCGACCAGAACGCGGCCATCGGCGGCATCGACGCCCTTCTCATCCGTGCCGCTGCCGCGCCAGACGATGCGGCGGCCGATATGGGTGAAAGCCTTCTCGACGAATTCACGCACGGTGTGACTCTCGCCGGTCGCCAGCACGTAATCGTCGGGCTTCGCCTGCTGAAGAATGCGCCACATCCCCTCGACATAGTCGCGGGCATGGCCCCAATCGCGCGCCGCATCGAGATTGCCGAGAAACAGTTTCTCTTGCAGCCCAAGCTTAATCGCCGCGACCGCGCGCGTGATCTTGCGGGTGACAAACGTCTCGCCGCGAATGGGACTCTCGTGGTTGAACAGGATGCCGTTCGAGGCGTGAATGCCGTAAGCCTCGCGGTAATTCACCGTGATCCAGTGGGCATAGACTTTCGCGGCCCCGTAGGGCGAGCGCGGACGAAACGGCGTCGTCTCCTTCTGCGGGATCTCCTGCACCAGCCCGAACATTTCGGAGGTCGAGGCCTGATAAAACCGGGTCTTGCGCTCGCGCCCGAGGATGCGGATCGCCTCGAGCAGACGGAGCGCACCGAGCCCGTCGGCATTCGCCGTGTATTCGGGCGTCTCAAACGACACCATCACGTGCGATTGCGCGGCGAGATTATAGATCTCGTCGGGCTGGGTCTCCTGCACGATACGGATCACATTGGTGGCGTCGGTCACGTCGCCATACTCGAGAGCGAAGGCGACGCCGGTTTCGTGCGGATCGTGATAAAGATGATCGACCCGCGCGGTGTTGAACGACGACGAGCGGCGCTTCATGCCGTGGACGGTGTAACCCTTGGCGAGCAGCAATTCGGCGAGATAAGCGCCGTCCTGACCCGTCACGCCGGTGATCAACGCGACTTTACCAGCCGATCCCGCCATTCTCGCCATGCTCCCTGCGACCAGTCTGGATGACTAGCATTAGCCTGCTTCGATGCCTACACCGGGGAGAGCGAGAGGCCCCGATGTTCCAAGCCGCGATCGATGCGCTGACGCAGATATTTTCGCCGCCGCTGCGGGCGGTGTTGTGGAAATCGATCGGGCTCGCCCTGGCGCTCATTATTGCGGTGTCGATTGCGCTCGACCGGGCGATCGTCTGGCTGGTCGGCGCCGGCAGCAGCTGGGGGCAAACCGCGCTCGGGCCGCATGCCAATCTGCCGGTCGAGGCGCTCGCCTGGGTGCTCTCGATCGCGGCGGGCTTCGGCATCGTGGTCGGCGGCGTCATGCTGATGCCGGCGGTGACTTCGTTTGTGGCAAGCTTCTTTGCCGATCAGATCGCCGACATCGTCGAGCACGAGCACTACCCCGCCGATCCGCCCGGCAAGGCGCTGCCACTGTGGCTTGCGGTGATCGAGGGCAGCAAAACGGCACTCCTTGCCATCGTGGTCTATCTCTGCGCGGTCGTGCTTTTGTTGTTCGTAGGCTTGGGTGCGGTGATCTACTTTCTCGCCACCGCATGGCTCCTCGGCCGCATTTATTTCGAACTTGCCGCCATGCGCTTTCACTCACCGAGTGAAGCGAAAGCGTTGCGCAAGCGCAACGCCACGACGATCTACATTGGTGGCTTGTTGATCGCCGTGTTCGTATCGATTCCTATCGTCAACCTGGCGACGCCGCTGTTTGCGATGGCGTTGATGGTCCACGTCCACAAGCGGCTGACCCGCCAGGCCGAACGCCTGCCCGGGCGCTGATCCGCACGGCAGATATCATCCCGCGGGCTTTTGTGGTCTGAACCGGCGCGCGCCGGCCGCCAGCGCAAATGTGACGACCAGAAAACGCGCCAGATGGTGCGCGCCGACATAGACCGGGTCGAGATGCAGCGCGAGCGCCAGCACCATCATCGTATCCTGTGCGCCGGGCGCGAACGCGATCGCCACGTTGGCGACCTGGAACGAATAAAAATGCAGCACCAGCAGCACGAACGACGTTGCGACCGTCATCGCCACCGCGAATGAGCCGAACGCGGCGCCGAGAAAGCCGAGCAACATGCGAAACGTCGTGTTGGTGAAGCGCGAGCCGACGAGACCGCCCAGCACGATCACTGCGCTCGAGCCGAGCCACCACGGCAGCGCCGCATGGATGACGGCCATGCCGTGCAACAGGCCAGAGCCCGCCATGGCGCCGAACAATAGCCCGCCCGGAAACCGCAGCCGGTAGAACAGCGCCGCGAAAGCTGTCGCGACCGCGGCGAGCAGCAGCATCTGGCCGAGCACCGAAGAGTCCGCAGGTCCCCGCACCGTGGCGACCGCCGGCACCACCAGCCCGAACAGCGCCAGCCCGTTCGGCAGACCGACGACCAGCAGGAGAACGCGCACGGTCTGCACGATGGCGATGGCGCGCAGGTCGCCGCCGAGCTCGGTTGACAGCGCAATGACCTGCGCCATCGAGCCGGGGCTCGCGCCCATCAGCGCCGACAGCGGATCCCAACGGTGCACGATGCGCAGGTAGCTCGACGTTGCCAGCATCATCGTGAGCGAGCCGACCATCAACAGCACGATGCTGAGCGGCCAGGTGGTCACACCGCGCAGCGTCTCCGGCGTCACCACCGTGCCAAGCAGGATGCCGACGATGACGTAGCAGACACGCGCCATCTCGAGCGGCATCCGCATCGGACGGCCGAGCAGCGCGGCCGTCGCCACCGCGAGAACGGAGCCGGATACGAGGCCCGCCGGAAGCTTAAGCCATGCAAACGCCACTCCGCCGGCGAGCGCAATGGCAAGCGTCTCGGCAACCTCAAACAGAGTGCGCCGTGGCGGGAGGGCGAGGACCATCGATTCATGATGAATGCCCGCAGCCGCGCGCGCCGTCAAATGACGCCGTAGCTTAAATGCGGGCAGAACGGCCGCCGGATAGACAGTTCCGGCGATCTGTGGTGACCTAACCCCAAACAACACGGGCCTGAACCGGCCCTCACAAATCGCGGTGGGAAACGTCGTGCTGCAAGGATGGGTCGTCGTCCTTATTGCGCTCGCCTATATCGGGTTTTTGTTCCTGGTAGCGAGCTACGGCGACCGCATGCGGGCAGCCGGGCGCGACGCCGCCTCGCGGCTGTGGATCTATCCGCTCTCGCTCGCGATCTACTGCACGTCGTGGACCTTCTTCGGCTCCGTCGGACTGGCGTCGCGCGGCGGCTACGATTTTCTCGCAATCTACATTGGGCCGATGCTGATGGTCGGCCTCGGCTATCCGCTGATCGCCCGCATCGTGCGGCTCGCCAAGAAACAGAACATCACTTCGATCGCGGATTTGATTGCGGCGCGCTACGGCAAGAGCCAGGCGGTGGCGGCGACCGTGGCGCTGATCGCCATCATCGGCATGATCCCCTACATCGCGCTGCAGCTCAAAGCGGTATCGACCTCGGTCGGCACCATCATGACGGCGGCCGCGCCCGATGGCGCCCTGCAGCCGATGCTCGGCGACAGCGCCCTCTTGATCGCACTGTTCATGGCGGCGTTCGCTGTGTTGTTCGGTACGCGCCATACCGACGCCACCGAACATCAGGACGGACTGATGCTGGCGATCGCCACGGAATCGATTGTCAAGCTCGCTGCCTTTCTGGCCGTCGGCGTGTTCGTCACCTTCGTGCTTTATCCGGGTCCGCTGGCGCTGTTCAGCCGCGCCCTGGCGAAGCCGGAGATCGCCAAGGTGATCACCCAGGCGCCCCCGTTCGCCAATTTCTGCGCGATGGCGGTGCTGTCGCTGTTTGCCATCGTGCTGCTGCCGCGGCAATTTCACGTCAGCGTGGTAGAGAACCGCAGCGAGGCTGAAATCCGCCGCGCGGCGTGGCTGTTTCCGCTCTACCTCGTCCTGATCAATCTGTTTGTGCTGCCGATCGCCGTTGCGGGCCTACTGGGTCTTCCCTCGAGCCTGTTTCACGGCGACATGTTCGTGCTGGCGGTACCGCTCGCCGCGCATTCCACGCTCATGACAGTCATCGCGTTCGTCGGCGGCCTGTCGGCGGCGACCGCCATGGTGATCGTGGAATCGGTGGCGCTTGCCATCATGGTGTCGAACGATATCGTGGTGCCGCTTCTCCTCCAGCGCCGCACCGCGCGCATCGGCGAAGCGAGCAACGCCGGCGCAAGGCTGCTCATCACGCGGCGCATCGCGATCTTCATGATTCTGTTCCTGGCCTACGCGTATTACCGCTCGGCCGGCGACGCGCAGCTTGCGTCCATCGGGCTCCTGTCGTTCGCCGCCATCGCGCAACTGGCGCCGGCCCTGTTCGGCGGCCTGCTCTGGCGGCGCGGCACCGCGCGCGGCGCCATCGCCGGCATGACCGCGGGCGTCCTGATCTGGGGCTACACGCTGCTGTTGCCCAGCATCTTCGATCCGGGCGCGAGCGGCGCCGCGATCTTGACTCAAGGCCCCTGGGGATTGGCTTTCCTGCGGCCACAGGCCCTGTTCGGCATCGACCTGCCGCCGCTGGTGCATGGCGTGCTGCTCAGCCTTGCCTGCAACATCGCCTGCTATATCGGCTGCTCGCTGAGCCGCGCCCCCAAGGCGATCGAGCGCGTACAGGCCGATCTGTTCGTGCCCTCGGCGCTCGGGCCGATGCTGGTGCCGCGGGCGCCGAGCTTCCGCTTGCGCCGCGCCTCGATCACCATCGGCGAATTGATCGCGACCGTGGCGCGCTATCTCGGCGAGGAGCGGACCCGCGCATCGTTTGCGAATTTCGCCGCCGCGCGCCGCATTGGCCTCGATCCGCAATCCGAAGCCGACATCCAGCTTCTGCAATACAGCGAGTATCTGTTGGCCTCGGCGATCGGCGCCGCCTCGTCCCGCCTCGTGCTCTCGCTCCTGATCCGCAAGCGCACGCTCTCCACCAAGGCGGCGCTCAAGCTGCTCGACGACGCCAGTGCGGCGATCCACTACAACCGCGAAATTCTCCAGACCGCGCTCGATCACGTCCGTCAAGGCATCGCGGTGTTCGACAAGGAGCTCACCCTCGTCTGCTGGAACCGTCAGTTCGGCGAAATCTTCGACCTGCCGCATGAACTGACGGCGCTCGGCGTCACGCTGGGCGAAATTCTCAACAACGTTGCACGGCGCAGCGAGTATGCCGGCGCCGATCTCGACAGGTTCGTGGCCGAGCGCATCGCCAAATATACGGCCGACGATGCGCCCTTCCTCGAACGCCTCGCCAACGAGGCTTTGGTGATCGAAGTGCGCACCAACCGCATGCCGGACGGCGGCCTCGTCACCACGTTTACCAATATCACGCCGAGCGTGCAGGCCGCCGAGGCGCTGGAGCGCGCCAACGCCTCGCTGGAGCGCCGCGTCCGCGAGCGCACAACCGAGCTGACACGGCTCAATGCCGAGCTGCATCGCGCCAAGGCCGAAGCCGACGAGGCCAACGTCTCCAAGACGCGCTTTATCGCCGCCGCCAGCCACGACATTCTGCAACCGCTCAACGCCGCCCGGCTCTACGTCACCAGCCTGAGCGAACGCCAGCGCGGCAGCGATGACGGCGATCTGATCGGCAACATCGATGCCTCGCTCGAGGCGGTAGAGGAGATCTTCGGCGCGCTCCTGGATATTTCCCGACTCGATACCGGCGCGATGAAGCCCGAGTATTCGCAATTCTGCATCGGCGAATTGCTGCAGCGGCTGGAAGTGGAATTTGCTCCACTCGCGACCGCCAAGGGCCTCATACTTCATGTAATGCCGTGCGCGCTCTATGTCCGCTCGGATCGCCGGCTGTTGGGCCGTCTCTTACAGAACCTCGTCTCCAACGCCATCAAGTACACACCCGCGGGGCGCGTGCTGGTCGGCTGCCGGCGCCGTGGCGCGCATCTGCGCATCGATGTGTGCGACACCGGCATCGGTATTCCGCACGGCAAGCGCCGCGCGGTGTTCAGAGAGTTTCACCGGCTCGATCAAGGTGCGCGCGTCGCGCGCGGCGTCGGCCTTGGCTTGTCGATCGTCGAGCGTATCGCGCGCGTGCTCGACTGCGAGGTGTCGTTGCAATCGGCACCGGACCACGGCTCGCGCTTCTCGGTCGAGCTGCCGTGCGCCGCATCGACGGCCGCGGCCGGCCAGCCGGCCGCGCGCGCCGAGGCGCGGTTCGATGCCGGGCGGCTCGCCGGCACGGTGGTGCTGTGCATCGACAACGACCGCGCCATTCTCGACGGCATGGCAACGCTGCTCGGCGGCTGGGGCTGCCGCGTGCTGGAGGCGACCGATCTTGCCGGCGCCATCGCCGCGGTGGCGGCGAGCGGCACGACGCCGGATGGTCTTCTGGTCGACTATCACCTCGACGGCGGCAATGGTGTCATGGTGATCGCCGAATTGCGGCGGCGGCTGAAGCATCATATCCCCGCCATCGTGATCACGGCCGACCGCTCGGCACACGTGCGCGAAGAGGCCGCGCGCGAAGCCGCGCATCTCATCAACAAGCCGATCAAGCCTGCGTCGTTGCGCGCGCTGATGGCGCAATGGCACGTTCAGCGCATCGCGGCCGAATAAACCACCGCTTCTTATCCTGACAGCCGCTCGATTGCCGCGCCGCAACGGCCGAGCTTTTCCTCGATGCGCTCGAAGCCGCGATCGAGGTGGTAGACGCGGTTGACGATGGTTTCGCCTTCGGCCGCGAGCGCGGCGATCACCAGCGAGACCGAGGCGCGCAGATCGGTCGCCATCACCGGAGCGCCCGTGAGCCGTTCGACGCCCTCGATGGTCGCCCGCTCGCCGTCGAGCGAAATGCGGGCGCCGAGCCGCGCCAGCTCCTGCACGTGCATGAAGCGGTTTTCGAAAATGGTTTCGACGATGCGCGAGGTACCTTGCGCCCGCGTCATCAGCGCCATGAGCTGCGCCTGCAGGTCGGTGGGGAATCCCGGGAACGGTGCCGTGGTCACGTCCACGGGCGCGAGCCCCGCGCCGTTGCGCGCGATGCGGATGCCCTGGTTGGTCGGCGTCACAACGACGCCGGTGGTTGCCAGCACGTCGAGCGCGGCCTGCAGCAGGTCGGCGCGCGTGTTCTGCAAAACGATGTCGCCGCCCGCCATCGCCACCGCCATGGCGTAGGTCCCGGTCTCGATGCGATCCGGCAGCACCGCATGGCGCGCGCCGTTGAGCTTGGTGACGCCTTCGATCGTGATGCGCCTGGTACCGGCGCCGGAAATGCGCGCGCCCATCTTGTTGAGACAATCGGCGACATCGGCGATTTCGGGCTCGCGCGCGGCGTTGTCGATGACGGTGGTGCCGTTCGCCAGCGCCGCCGCCATGATTGCCGTGTGGGTGCCGCCGACCGTGACCTTGGGAAACACGATCTCGCCGCCCTTGAGCCCATGCGGCGCGCTCGCCACGACGTAGCCGCCGTCGATGTCGATCTTGGCGCCGAGCTGCTGCATCGCGAAGATCAACAGATCGACCGGCCGCGTACCGATGGCGCAGCCGCCCGGCATCGACACCCGCGCCTCGCCCATGCGCGCGAGGAGCGGCGCCAGCACCCAGAAGCTGGCGCGCATTTTCGATACGAGTTCGTAGGGCGCGGTGGTGTCGATGATGTTGGCCGCGGAAATGTGCAGCGTCTGGCCGTGATCGGCGGTCTCGCCCGGCCGCTTGCCACCCACCATCACGTCGACGCCGTGATTGCCGAGAATGCGCTGCAACAGGATCACGTCGGCGAGCCGCGGCACGTTGTCGAGGATGAGCGTTTGCTCGGTGAGCAGGCTCGCGATCATCAGCGGCAGCGCGGCGTTCTTGGCTCCCGAAATCGGAATGGTGCCATCAAGCCGCCGGCCGCCCACGATGCGAATACGATCCATGCTCACCCCCTGCGGCCCGTCCCAGGATTTAAATCAGCTCGTCCTAAATCAATTCGGCCAAACGAAAGCCAGCTATCTATGATCCGGACACGGCCGGCGCGCAAAGCGCAACGCCGCGCACGGTTAGCGATCGATGGCGAAGCCCCAGCCGGCCCTAATCGCTGCCCGGATTGCGGCGAAAGTCGGGATCGTCCGCTTCGGCGTTCGCCCCGTCCGGCGTCTTCCCCTGCCCGTCCGGTTCGGCCGCGGCGCGGCCGCGCGCTTGCGCTTTGCGGCGCCTGAGGTTTTCGCGCAAGGCCGCCGACAGCCGCTCGTTCCGCGCCGCCCATTTTTCCGCCTTGCCGCCTTTGCGCATGGTCCAGGTCCGTCACCCTGAGGTGGCCGCGAAGCGGCCCTCGAAGGGCGACGGCCCGGGCCGCTCATCCTTCGAGGCTCGCTTCGCTCGCACCTCAGGATGACGGTCTAGGCTCAGCGGCCCTACGGATCAAACGGGGCTCATCGCCGGCCGCCCGCGCTTGCGCTCCCACCCCCCATATGGCAGGAAACGCCGCGATTTCCCGCACGTGAATCGGGATTTTCCCACCGCTGCCGTAGCTCAGTGGTAGAGCACTCCCTTGGTAAGGGAGAGGTCGTCAGTTCAATCCTGACCGGCAGCACCACCTAAATCCAATGAAATCAAGAGTTTTCCGCCCCATTGACTGGGCGCATGAATGTGCGCCCGGACTAAAAGTCGGAATTCGACGGTTTCCTTGACTGCATAATAATCGAGTCTTTGCACAATCCAATTGCCGACGCGTAGACGTTCGTTGGAATCATGACTCTTTGTAGAAAGGTTGAGCAAGGGCGGTTGGTCAGCAATCGTCTTGTTTCCCTTTATGCGCCGCGCCCGAGTCTTCGGCGACGTCTTCGGCGACCCCTCGCCAAGGGATAAAGAACACCATCGCGCCAGCCGGAAATGTCGGAGCGAGAGCACGGTGCAGAGGTCGCCGGCAAGGTCGGGCCGACCGCCGCGCGAGACGACGGCGCCGACGCGGCGCGAAAACTTTGCCGCGGCAACGAGTGCCGCCGCCCCGGTGCTGGCACCGAACAAGCCGAGCGGAACCTTGGCGACCACTTCCCGGCCGTCAGCCCAAGATACGGCATCGATAAGCCGCTCTGCCAATAGCGAGATATTGAACACGTTGGCGCGATTGGTCTCCTCGACCAACGTCAAGAGATCGAACAGCGGCGTCGCAATCCCCCAATCGTTCAGGGCATCGGCAACAAGCATGTTGCGCGGGCTGAAGCGGCTTGAACCGCTGCCATGCGCGAACGCGACCAGCGCAAAGGCCTGTTCCTGTATTTGCAAAATCCCGGTAAGCTCAAGCGGCGAAATGCGGACTTCACGCCGCTCGGCTTTCGCACGACTCGGTCGACGATCGAGGCCGATCACAGCACTTCATCTCCGGGGTAGGAACGCTTGTTCTTCGAGCGCGACCCGCCATGTTGGACGCCGGACAGCCACATGCAAAATCGGACTCTGTTGATCTAGCGCAAAGTATGCGGCCGCTAACGGGAGAAGATTAAGTGGGCTTTATCGAAAGCTTCCGTGGAGGATTTGCCATGAGCAATGTGGGTCTTGAAAGCATCGATCACACCGTTCAGCTCACGCATCAGTGGATCAATGATCTCGACACACGGCTTGGCTGGGAGAACAAGCATCGTTCCTTCCGCCTGCTCCGGGCCGTACTGCAGGCCGTACGCGACTGGCTTCCGGTCGACGATGCGGTGCATTTCGGAGCCCAGCTTCCCGAGCTTCTACGTGGTATCTATTACGAGCACTGGCGGCCTACGACCACGCCGGTCACGCATCGCAGCAAGCTCGACTTCGTTGGGCGCATCGACGACGCCTTTGAGAACGACAGGCTCCTGTTCACCGCAGAAGCTGTCACAGCGGTCTTCGATCTTCTTTGCGATAAGCTTTCGGCTGGCGAGATCGAGAAAGTGCGGCATGCCTTGCCCGCGGACCTGAGAGCGCTATGGCCGGTCGTTTCGCAAGTCGACTGACGCGCTGTGGCACGGGACTACCGCGCCGTCGTAAACCTTATCGTCCATGCCGCGGTCGAGAGCGGCTGGCTTCATCGTCTCAGCATTTTCCGTAAGGCCGCGAGCGGTTTGGTATTGATGACGTCATCGGCGGTAAGCCAACCGCGCCGGGCTTGATCGATTCCGAACCGGATATAGTCGAACGAATTGGCTGAATGCGCGTCCGTCGAGACCGCAAGCTTCACGCCCGCCTGTTTCGCCGCCTTGATGTAAAGGTCGTTCAAGTCGAGCCGCTCCGGTTGCGAATTAATCTCCAGATGGCAGCCGGTCGTACGGGCGGTGGCAATCACGCGCTCCATGTCGATGTCATAAGGGTCGCGTTGTCCAATCAGCCGTCCGGTCGGATGAGCGATGATTGAGACATGAGGATTGCTCATGGCTTTGATCACCCGATCGGTCTGGGAGTCGCGCGGCAGATCGAAATACGAATGCACGGAGGCAAGAACAATGTCGAGCTTGGCCAAGCAGGAATCTGGCAGATCGAGACTGCCATCCTTTAGAATATCGACCTCGATGCCTTTAAGGATCGTGAAGCTGCGCATTTGCCTATTGATGCAGTCGATCTCGCGGGCTTGCTTGCCGACGCGAGCCGGATCGAGGCCGTGGGCCATGGCGACGCGGCGGCTGTGATCGGTCAGCGCGAGGTATTGATAGCCCTTGGCCTGCGCGGCCTGGGCCATGGCTTCGATGGACGCCGTACCGTCCGTCCAATCGGAATGGACATGAAGATCGCCACGAATATCGGCTCGGGCGACCAGCACAGGCAGGTCGCCGGCTTGGGCCAGCGCGACCTCGCCCCGATCTTCGCGCATTTCAGGCGGAATGTAAGAAAGCCCGAGCTTTCTGTAGATCTCCTCCTCAGTCGAACCCGCAATGCGCCGCCTTCCGGAGAACAAACCGTATTCATTGAGCTTCCAGCCCCGGCGAACCGCGATTGCACGTAGCGCAATGTTATGGGCCTTGGACCCGGTGAAATAGAGCAGCGCCGCGCCGTAGCTTTGCTCGGGAACTGCGCGCACGTCGACCTGAATGCCCGAACGCAGCACGACGGTGGTACGCGTTCCCCCGTGGGCGAGCACCTCGGCGACATTTTCGTAGCCGACGAGCTTGTCGCCAACAGCGGCCGCATCGTCAGCGGTAACAACAAGATCGAGATCGCCAACCGTGTCGCGGCGGCGGCGATACGATCCGGCAACCGTCACACGGCCAGTACCGCGCAGAAAGCTCACCAATGCGTCTGCTTCCGCCTCGGCGACCGAGAGTTTGAAGCGTTTTTCGGTCACCGGCTTTTCAAGCGCCGCCGCGAGCTTTTGCTCTAAAGTCGGACCAAATCCTTTGAGATTGTGCAACCGTCCCGTTCTGATAACCCGGTGCAGGTCGTCGAATGTGTCAACCTTCAGCCGGTCGTGAAGAAGCTTGAGGCGCTTCGGCCCGAGCCCCGGCAGCGCGGCCATCTCGCCGAGTTCGCCGGGCAGGCTCTTCTTCAGAGTGTCCAGCAGCGCAAAATGTCCCGTCGCGATGATGTCGGCAATTTTGCCGGCCAAGTCCTTACCTATGCCGGGAAGTTCGGACAGTTCGCGCCCTGCTGCGAGTATGCTTTTAACACTTTGTGGCAAGCCTTCGATGGTACGCGCCGCGCGCCGATAGGCGCGCACGCGAAACTGGTTCTCACCTGCAATATCGAGGAGCTCGGCGGCCTGATCGAACATAGCCGCAACTTCGGCATTCTGCACCGGCATGATCGGCAACTCCTTGGCTGCCGTTTTTTACCGCCCTTCCAACCGCACTGGTTTGATCCAGATCAGAAGCGGCCGGCTGCGACCGTCTTGATCTGCATCAATGCAGTGAAATACTCCCCGTTATCCAGTGCACGAATCACGTCGCGGCCGCACATGCAACTCCGGCAAAAGGAATATCTGCGGGCCAATGCCTGAGAATCACACCCCTGCGCCAACATCCGAGGTAGCGGTTCAGATTACCGGTCTTACGCGAAAGTTCGGTGATCTTGCCGCCGTCGATCGTGTAACTTTGGCGATCGATCGCAGCAAGATTTTCGGCCTGATCGGTCCCAACGGGGCGGGCAAGAGCACGCTGATCAAGATGTTGACCACGCTTTTGCCGCCCAGCTCGGGTTCGGCCACGGTTGCGGGCTTCGATATCGTAAAACAGCCGTCCGAGGTGCGCCGGCATATTGGCTACGTCCCGCAGCTACTATCGGCAGATGGTTCGCTCACCGGCTACGAAAACCTGTTGCTGTCAACCCGCCTCTATGGAGTGGCAAGAGCTGAAAGAAAGCAGCGGATCAAAGGCGCGCTTGAGCGAATGGGTTTGGCCCAGGTCGCGCATCGCCTCGTCGGCCAGTATTCCGGCGGAATGATTCGACGCCTTGAGATTGCGCAATGTCTGCTGCACCGACCCGCGGTGCTGTTTCTCGATGAGCCGACGGTGGGGCTTGATCCATCGGCTCGCGAAGCGGTGTGGGATCGCATCCTGGAACTCAGGAACAGGTTTCAACGGACCATGATCGTCACCTCTCATCACATGGATGAAATCGATGAGTTCTGCGATCGCGTAGCGCTTATCGATCACGGCCGTATCGTCGCCGACGGGACGCCTTCCGAACTGAAAGCGAAAATTGCGCCCAGTGCGACGCTCGACGATGTCTTCGTGCATCTGGTTGGAACATCAGACGAAGCGCAAACGAGAGAAGGTTATGGTGAAGTCAGGCGAACCCGCCGTGCCGAGCATGAGCACGGCTGAACGATACTTCGGTTGGACGATCGGCAATTACGCAACGCAAACGTTCGCCGTTGCAGCGGCCGAAGTGCAGAAGCTGTATCACGATCCGTTGGAATTGCTGACGCGCGCCGTGCAGCCGGTGTTGTGGCTGATGCTGTTCGGCGAGGTGATGGCGCGAGTGCGCGGCGTGGCCCCAGGCAATATTCCCTATATCGATTTTCTCGCTGCAGGTATCCTGGCCCAGAGCGCGTTGTTTGTCGCGATCTTCTACGGAATTTCTGCAATCTGGGAACGCGACCTCGGCGTGTTGCAGCGATATCTGGTAAGTCCGGCACCGCGCACTGCTCTGGTTGTCGGCAAGGCGCTTTCGGCAGGAGTCCGAGCCTTGTCGCAGGCGCTGATCGTCTATTTTCTGGCACTGTTCCTTGGCGTCGGCATCGATCTTCATCCACAGAATATTCTGGGCGCCGCCGCAATCATCGTGCTCGGTTCAGGCCTGTTTTCCACTTTGTCCTTGATTATTGCCTGCATTGTGCGGACGCGCGAACGGTTCATGGGAATCGGCCAAGTGCTCACAATGCCGATCTTCTTCGCCAGCAATGCCATCTACCCGTTGTCGCTGATGCCGCCTTGGCTGAGCGTCGTTTCCCACGTCAATCCACTTACCTACGAGGTGGACGCGCTCAGAGCGTTAATGCTGGTCCGAGGCACCTCGGATTACGGATTGCCGGTTGACTTCGGCGTCCTCTTCATCACATCGATAGTGCTGATATCGATTGCTGGTCGGATGTACCGGCGAATGGGTTATTGAGCGAGCCGGGACGCTGTCGAAACTCGCGCGGCGGTAAGTTGCTCGCCCTATGGAGCGCAGACTCGCCGCAGCGACCCCGACGTGAAAATCTCACTACCAGCACCTATAAACCAAACGCCAGTGGACTCTTCCGTGCCGGTAATATTTCACGTGCATATAGCTGCGCGATGGCCCAGAACTGCAAAACCATTCACACGATATCGAAGAGGGCTATTACTGCCCTACCCTCCCCGACCTCATAGAGGCCTCCGGCGAGCATTTTGCGCGCGTGCGGTGTTCGGCTCTCGGTCATGTCGCAACACCGCCAATGAGCTAACGCATCTGCGACTTCAGCCTGATTGTTTCGCCGTCAACAACGAACCTACCATAGCCACAGTGGTGAATTGTCTTGCGATTCCTCTTGGCTGGATCAGTCCATGCCTTGAGTATGTTGAGAACAAAGAGATTGTATTTGTTGACCAAACGCGTATCGATGACACTGCATTCGAGATTGGCGAAGCACTCTTTGATAAGCGGCGCTGTCACGTGCGTCGACGGCGCAGCCGTCAGGCCCAATGTTGCAAACTTGTGGATGTTGCGGCCGGACGTGTTGCCGATCCTGACAACAATCGGCGCCAAGTCTACCGACGGAATAGCGATGACACACTCACGCGTGGCACGCAGCGCTGCGAAGCTGTAATTGCGCTGCTCACAATGCACGCGACTTGCGGCGGCTCAAACTCCACCATCATGTGCCAAGACATCGTCATGACGTTGGCTGCTCCACGACAAGCCGTTGTGAGCAGCACGACCGGTCCAGGCTCGAGCAACTGGTAGACCTTGGACAAGGCCATCATTCTCATCGTATGGGGAGCCCTCCCTTAAAGCAGCGCTCGTTCTGTCGCGACGGACGCCGCCATTCCTTCGCGGCAGCCGATTTAGCGCCACCGTCTCATGGCCATTGCGCTGCGCACCCTGTGCACGGCGAGCGCGAGAGCCGCCGCGCGAGGCAGAGTGTTTTGGCGGCGGCTTTCTTCCAATACCGCGCGCGTATTGTCGCGGATTCGCTCGTCGATATACGCGAAAGCTTCATGCTGCGTGCCGCCGCGATATTCTATCGCCGCGCAGATGACGCCGCCGGCATTGGCGATGAAATCAGGGATCACGACAATGCCCTGCGCGTGCAGCGCCTGTTCGGCTTCCGGCGTGAACGGAATATTGGCACCTTGCGGGATCAGGCGCGTTCGCAACCGGGACACGTTGTCGGCGCGGACCACATCGGGACGCGCCGCCGGTATCCATATCTCGCAGTCGATATCGAGGATGGCGTCGCCAGCAAGCTTCGTACCCTTGTCGTAGTCGCGCAGTTTGGGCCCGCCCGCTTTCAGAGCGGTCAGCTCGCCGACATCGAGCCCGGACGGATCGGCCAACGTGCCGCTCGTATCGCTCGCAGCAACGAGGACAGCACCTTTGTCGGCGAGAAACCGCGCGGCATGTCTGCCGACAGCGCCAAAGCCTTGAATGGCCATGCGCGCGCCTTGCAGGTCGAGCCCGATGAATTCGCGGGCAACGTCCACGCAGGCGGCAAGCCCGAAGCCGGTCGCTCCGATCTCATCGAGCGGGATGCCGCCGATGCTGCTTGGCAGCCCGACCGCGCGGCCGGTTTCCTCTTTCACCCACGCCATGCAGCATTCATCCGTCCCCATATCGGGGCCCGGGATGTAATCGGTCATATCGGCAATCGCGGTGGCGAAGCAGCGGATCAGTTCTTCCTTTGCGGCGGCTGCCATGCGCGGGTCGCCGAAGATCACCGACTTGCCGCCGCCGTGCGGCAAGCCTGCGGCCGCATTTTTCCAGGTCATCGCCCGCGCCAGGCGGAAACATTCCTCCACCGAAACGTCGGGCGCCATGCGCACGCCGCCGATCGCCGGGCCGCAGGCGGTATTGTCGACCACCACGATCGCGTTGAGCGCAAGCGACGGCTGGTAAAGGTGACCGATTCGGGCCGGTCCGAAGGCATCGGCGAAGCGAAACATGTCTTCCATGATGGGCCTGCCTGTCAGGACGCTGCCGCGAGATCGGCGATGGCGGCGCGCAGGAAACGCGCCGCCATGCCGCCAGTGATGGCGCGATGATCGAAGGTGAGTGACAGCGGCAACGCGCGGCGCAGTGCGATGCCGCCGTCCGCGGTTCGCAACGCCCGCGCCGCCGCCTGCCCGGCGCCCATGATCGCTACTTGCGGGGGCATCACGATGAGAGACGAGTGGCGCCCGGCGATCGAGCCGAAATTCGACAGCGTTATCGTCGGAGCGCGCAGTTCGGATGGCGTCAGGCTGCGGTTCTGCACGCCGCGTTTGAAGACATCGAGTTTTCGCCGCCAATCCGAGGCCGTGCTGCTTGCTGCGTCGTGCAGCACCGGAACAAAAAGTCCATCCGGGCCGTCGACGGCAATGCCGATATCAACGGTGGAATTCTCGCGCAGCGATAACGACCCTGCATCGAAACTGGCATTGAGCGACGGCTCGCTCTTGCAGCCGGCGACCACCGCGCGAATGAGTCGGCAGGTGAGATCTTGCGTCGCGGCCCACGCCTCGATATCGGCCTCATCATGCAGCGTCGCATGCGCCACTTCACGCCAAGCCCGCGCCATGTTGACGGCCATCGTCCGCCGCGCGCCGCGCAACATTCCCGTACCCGCGGGCGTGCGCGAAAGCGCCGCTTCAACGTCGGCGAGCGAAATCGTCCCTGCGGGACCGGTCGGCATGACGGCTGCCAAATCGACACCCAGTTCCCTGGCGCGCGTACGCACCGCGGGTGTCGCACGCGCCGGCGCCGTCTTTGCCGCCGCCGTGGGCGCAGTGTCACCGAGATCGCCGACGACAGTGCCGGTCTCGGCATGACGGCCTTCTTCGAATTCAAGGAGCGGCGCGCCAACTTTCACGTGCTCGCCTTCCTTGGCCAGCAGCCTGGCGACGTGGCCGGCCTGCGGCGACGGCACTTCGACAACCGCCTTTTCGGTTTCGACCGCGACCAGCGGCTGGTCGACCACAACGTGGTCGCCTTCGGCGACATGCCAGCTGACGATCTCGGCTTCCTGCAAGCCCTCGCCGAGATCGGGCAGCACAAACGTGCTCATGCGTAGGCCATCGTGCGCCGAGCAGCCGCGACAATCCTGGCGGCGTTCGGCATGTAAAAAGCTTCGGTGCGCAGATACGGCATCATCGTGTCATAGCCGGCAACGCGCTCGACCGGCGCCAATAGACTGGTGATAGCGCCGCTGCAGACGCGAGCGGCGATCTCGGCGCCGTACCCGCAGGTCATCGGTGCCTCGTGCACGATGACGAGCCGGCCGGTGCGCGCCACCGACGCCAGGATCGTTGCGCTGTCCAATGGCTTTAATGTTGCGATGTCGATCACCTCGGCCTCGACATTCTCCGCCGCTAGTTGCTCGGTCGCTTCGAGCGTTTCGCGGATCATCGCCCCCCAGGCAACCAGCGTGAGATCGCGTCCCGGACGCAACGTAAAACAGCTATCGAGCGGCAAGCCCGCACCGTCGTCGGCAACGTCTTCCCGCGCGGCGCGGTAAAGTCGTGTCGGCTCGAGGAACACGACCGGATCGGGATCGCGGATCGCCGACAGCAACAGTCCGTAGGCGCGCGCCGGCGAGGACGGCATTACCACCTTGATACCAGGAATATGCGCGAACATGGCTTCCGGGCTTTCCGAATGATGCTCGATCGCCTTGATGCCGCCGCCGGCGGGCGCGCGCAGCACCATGGGACACGTCAGTCTGCCGCGGGTGCGGTTGCGCAAGCGCGAAGCGTGGTTGATGATCTGGTCGACGCACGCATAGGCGAAGCCGGTGAACTGGATTTCGGCCACGGGCCGCAAGCCCTGTGCGGCTAACCCGATCGACACGCCGGCGATCGAGGCTTCCGCGATCGGCGTGTCAAGCACGCGAAGCTCGCCGAACTTTTGCAGCAATCCATCGGTGGCGCGGAACACGCCACCGTCGATTCCCACGTCCTCGCCCAGGACAAGGACGCGTGAATCTTCGTCCATGGCCCGCGCGAGCGCGGCGTTGACCGCTTGTACTAAGCTGATTTCGGTCATGCCGTGCCCTCCGCCAGAACAGCCGCTTTTTGCTGCTCGACAAGCTCGCTGGGCTTGGCGGCATAGACGAAATCAAAATTGGCCGAGAGCGGCTGCGGCGGCGTCGCCAGGTAGTCATTGGCGGCCCGCTCGACGGTATTGCTGCACTCATGGAGCAGTGCGTCCTCCTTGGCTCTGTCCCAATGCCTCGCATGGGTCAGGTAATTGCGCAGGCGAAGAATCGGCTCCGCCGGCCAATGCCGGCTCACCTCGGCGTCGTCGCGATAACGGCTCGCATCGTCGGCCGTAGTGTGGTCGCAGAGCCGATAGCTCACCGCTTCGATGAGCGTTGGACCGAGGCCCTGGCGCGCCCGCGCCAACGCCTGCTCGGTCACCGCGCGGACGGCGATCACGTCGTTGCCGTCAACCTGCTCGCCGGGAATGCCCGCTGCCACCGCCTTTTGCGCCAGCGTGGCGGCCGCGGATTGCTTCTCGCGCGGCACCGAGATCGCCCAGGCGTTATTGTTGATGACGAAGACGGCAGGGACCTTCCAGACGCCGGCCATGTTCAGCGCTTCGGCAACGTCGCCTTTCGAGGTCGCGCCGTCGCCGATGATGCAGATTGCCGCCCGCTTCTCGCCGCGCAGCCGAAAAGCCAGCGCCACGCCGACCGCATGCGGTGCGTGCGAGCCGACCGGCACGCAAATCGGAAAATCCTGGCGTGGGCCGGCGAAATCATTGCCACGCTCGTCGCCGCCCCAATAAAGGAATAGCTCCTTCAAGGTGACGCCGCGCCACAGCTGGCCGCCGTGCTCGCGAAAGTTCGGCACAAGAACGTCGTCAGGCTCCATGGCGGCGGCGGCTCCGACCGAAACCGCTTCCTGCCCCAAGGATGACGCATAGGTGCCCAGCCGCCCGGTGCGCTGCAGCGCAACAGCCTTGGTGTCGAAAGTGCGCGTCAGGACGAGCGCCCGATAGAGCCGCACCAGCTCGGCCGGATCGAGGCCGAATTCCGGCATGATACCCACGACGACGCCCTCGGCATCGAGCACGCGGGTCGATGAGACGCTTTTCTCTAAACCCAACATAGCGGCTCCCCACCTGCAGCCTTATCGCGGCAAAAATCGCACCGGTCACCCCGGTGCACATTGACCTATCTCAATCGTTGTGAGGACTGGACGATTTTTCCGGCCGCAGAAGCTTGCCTTGCTGATTTGCGGCAAATCAATGTTGGACATCGCCGCGCTTGCCAATGTGCGAATGTCGTTTATGGGCGGAGCATCGTATGGCTATGGAACCGGATGCGCGCAAACGTCAGG
>Ga0265339_10000100_pt1 | contig 72186 bp, 63 predicted proteins | sample 4CB219metaG_FD_202085 | JGI IMG/M metagenome (GOLD analysis project Ga0265339, IMG submission 202085) | Rhizosphere microbial communities from Carex aquatilis grown in University of Washington, Seatle, WA, United States - 4-CB2-19 metaG | ecosystem: Host-associated > Plants > Roots >... | reverse complement strand
CCGCCCGCCGCGAACTGCACGTCTAGCAACTTCCAGCATCTGCCGCCGCATTCACGGAAAGAACGAAGCGCCGATCGAGCCAACGCATTCATTGCGCTCCACCGATCCGATGCGTGATAAGCTCCCGATTGACAGTTTTGGGAGAGATTCTTTATGTCCGCTGAGGAAAACAAAAACTGCGTTCGACGGCATTTCGAGACCCTCTGGAATCAAGGGCAGCTAGCTACCATCGATGACTTCTTTTCCCCGAATTTCACTAACTTCGGATTACGCTACAGCGAGGTCCGGGGCATGATCCAGCACATCGTCGGCGTCTGGCGAAAGGCATTTCCTGACTTGCACTTTACCGTTGATTCGTTGATTGCGGAGGGCGACTCTGTCATCGCTGAAGTTACTGTCACCGGAACCCACCTCGGAGAGTTCCAACTTGTCCCGCCGCTCCAGGGACCAAACCTGGCCCCTACAGGCAGAACGTTTCATGTGAAGCACATCCACCGCTTTCGCCTCGAAGAAGCGAAAATTGTCGAGCATTTTGCGGTTCGCGATGACCTCGGTATGTTTCAGCAGCTCGGCAATCTGAGCGCTCTAGGCGCATAGCCGCCACCGCCCGCCGCGAACTGCACGTGTGAGGCCAGTTGTCAGAGGTCAGTGATCAGTTGTCAGTTGCGAACTCGCCGTTGTCCCTGGTCCCCGGCTCTCTCGACTTTGCCTCCTGAATCCCCCCGCCCCAAGTCGTCCAGAGGCAAATTCGCGCGTGGCCCTGATAGATTCGTCACGGGAGCGGCACCCATTGCGTCAGTCTTCACGCGAAGCAATTGGCCCCACCGCAAGTGGTTGTGGAAAAAATCTTGTCAATAGGCAGCCTCTCAAACTTTCCCGCAAAAACTCACCTAACTCGCATCCTAACTTATCCTTACAAAATGAAAATAAATATGCCCAATGTTGTGAATAATTAAATACCTTTACGCTAAGATTGATTTGTAAGTCAGAGAACAGAATTCGGAGCCCAAAGCCGATAACCGGCCAAGGGTTCGAGATCAAAAGGCGCTGCCTCCTTCGAGGCCAGCGCCTTTTGCTTTTCAAAGGAAGGTGTGCGTGAAGGTTCGAGAACAAATACGGGAGATCTGGCGGCAGGCCACCGGCAGCGACCAGCAACACAATTTGACGGGCGGCGCTACGTCCGTCCCCAAAGACCGCAAGACCCTGGCGTTGCCCTCCATCCTCAACCCGGCGCAGTTTCCCGGCCAACATATGCCCAAACCCACTCCCGCGAATCTGCGGCGCTTCGCGGAAACCCCCATCGTGCGCCGCGCCATCAACGTCATCAAAGACCGCGTCGCTTCGATGGACTGGCAAGTCCGCGTGCGCCGGGGCTCTGCGTTGCCCGACCAAGGCGATGCCATGCGCCGCCTGCAAGCCCTGCGCCGCACCCTCGAAGAGCCCAACGCCGTCGATAGTTTCCGCACGCTGATCGAACAAGTCATCGAAGACGCGCTCACCGGCGGCTTCGGCGCCATTGAGATGGAACCGACCGGTGACGACCAGCATCCTGCGCAGCTCTGGCCCGTCGACGGCGCTTCCATCCGCATCAATGCGCGCTGGGATGGACAGCCCGCATCGCCGCGCTACGCACAGCTGCAGCCCGGGCAAATGGGCGGCGTCGACCTGCTCGACGAGCAACTGATGTACATCCGCATGAACCCGCGCAGCTTCACCCCGTTCGGTCTCGGCCCTCTTGAAGTCGCCTTCGAAACAGTCAACCAGCTTCTCGCGGCGCATCGCTTCGCCGGCAAACTCGCCGCTAACTCCGTCGCGCAATACGCGCTCTGGATCAACGAGGCCACCCCCTCCCAGCATGATCGCCTTATCCGCTGGTGGCAGGACGAGATCGAAGGCACGGGCCGCGTTCCGCTGCTCTCCACCGAGCAGAAGCCTGAAGTGCTTCGTTTCGCCCAGGGCACCGATGCCGACCTACGCCTCGCCTGGCAACAGTTCCTCATTCGCATGGTGGCCAACTCTTTCGGCTTGCCGCCGATGCTCCTCGGTCTTGAAGGCGATATCAATCGCTCCACCGCATCGGAACTCGCCGACGAAGCGTTCCGCGGCGCCATCCTTCCGCTCGCCCAGTTACTCGCCGGTCATATCACGCGAGACTTATTCGCCAAATGCATCGGCTGGCGCGAGTTTGAGTTCGTCTTCAACGACCTCAACGCCCGCGACGAAGAAACCGAGTTAGCCGTGCAGGTGCAGTTACTCCAGGCCGGCGTGCTCACCGTCGATGAAGTGCGCGCGATGCGCGGCCTTGCCCCCCTCACCCAGGGCACAACTCAACTCACCGCGCAAACCCACGAGCTCTCGTCGCACAGCTGAGAGCTAGAAGCTGTACTGGAGATTCCAATGCAACTCGAAGCAATGGCAGTCAAATTCCCCCACGTCGAGGGCCACCCCAACCGGGTCGCCTTCGAGGGGATTCTAACCTTGGTCAACACCGCAAGCGACAGGGCTCCGGCCGGCGCGCGCGGCCACCGCGTCCTGCTCACCCGCGAAGCAACAGAGAAGGCCCTGCCCTCGCTCCTCGGCATGGCCGTCGATTACCGCCCCGGCTGGGACGGCCACGACGCCCGCTGCAAAATCGGCCTGGTCACCGAAGCGAACCTGCTCGGCAACAAGCTGGTGGTGCACGGCTACCTCTACGCGCGCGATTTTCCCGAGGTGGCCCAGGCCATCAAGGCGCACGCTCCCCAGGCCATGGGTATGAGTTATGAGTTAGCCGACGCCCGCGTCGAAGATATGAGCGCGGAGATATGGAAGCTCACGCGCGTCACCTTCACCGGCGCCGCCATCCTGCTCCGGGAAAAGGCAGCCTACCGCGCGACCAGCTTTCGCATGGCCAGCTAATCGCTTTCCCCACAAACAACCAGGGAAAGAAGAACCAGGCGTGCGCACTACGGCTGTTGCGCCGTCGTGTGCTCGGTCCCTAGTCCCTGGTCCCTTAGTCCCTGTACTTAAGAAAGGAACAGCATGGAACACGACAATCTGACAGAACGCCTCGACGCCGCAACAAGCCTGCTCGAGCGCACCCTCACCTGGCTGGAAGAGCGAGGCGCCGCGGCGGCTGAGCTGGCCGGCGAGGTCGGCAAAATCTCTGCCACCATCGAGCAAAGCCGCCGAGAAGCGGAGCTAACCGAAAAGCTAGCTGCCGCAGAGCGTGAAATCGAATCTCTCCGCGCGGCAGCTACGGTTCAATCCTCTGCCGCACCGCAGGTGCTCGCAGCGCAGTTGGCCCCATCGCAGGTAATCCGCAAGACCATGCCCGCCGCCACAGCCGACATGCTCGCCAAGCACGGCATCGGTGATGGTCCCGTCGACGTACGCACGCTCGATGCAGCCCTCAACGGCCTCTCACTCGAGCAGCGCATCGCCGTCAAGAGCCAGTTACTCCGCGCCGGCGCCATCGCATAACACCAGTGAACCGGGATCAGTTCACAGGGAACAGCAAAGCCACCAAGACCGACGCTGCCGCGCCCACTGATCTCTGACCACTGATCACTTTCCACTCGCATCACCGGCCCCATGGAGGGGGCGAAAGAGCCTATGAACGCATCCTTTGCAGATATTCACGCAGCAGCCGATTTCATCGGACCGGGCGCCATTGAAGTGCCCTTGTATCAAACCGAAATCTTCGACATCTGCCGCCGCTCCAGCCCCTTCGGCCAGCGCATCAAGCAGGTGCCCGCCACCGGCCATCCGTCGCGCTTCTTTGAAGAGACCGCCCTGCCCACGCCAGGCACCGCCGGTTTCGTCAATCCGCGCTCCATCGTCGCGCCCGTCGTCAGTCCCACGCGCGTCGAGCGCAGTGTGCCGTTGAAAGCCATCGTCTCGCAGATCAACTACAACCTGTTCGATGTCGAACTCGGCCAGCAGCAACAGCAGTTCGCTTATCTGCAGGCCAAGGATCTGGTCGACACTGTCAGCGGCGTCATGGTCGCGCACGATGTCGCGCTGTGGAACGGCAACGACACCAGCCTCGCCACGCCCACCACCACGCAATACATGGGCGCCATCGCGCAAATCGCCGCCGGCGGTCTCACCACCACCATCGGCGCATCGGCCTCCATCGTTGACGGCATCAAGTCCGCGGTTGCGCAAATGGTCGCCAGCAATGGCTACCAGGTGCGTCCCACCGCAATCTATGCCAACCCGGTTCTGCTCGACCTGATCGATCGCGAAATGAAAGCTGAATTCAACGTCGTGTTGAACTCGGATCAGATCACCGGCGGCCTGCGCGTCAAGATGCTCTCGACGCAAGCCGGCGACCTGCCTCTCATCCCCGACTGGAGCCTCAGTTACACAGGCACACCGGGCTCGGGTACGGCCGTATTGCCCGCGTACATCGTGACGGAAGACCTGATCGAGTACCACTGGCTAGGCGATCCCACACCGCGTATCTTCCAACTCGGCATGCCCGGCTCGCTCGCCCAGCAGTATGTCGCCGTCAAGTTCGGCGGCCTCGTCGTCAAGGGCGCTAGCTACGCGCATTACCAGGTCCTCGTCGACCGGTAACTCACAAGTGCTCAGTGGGCAGTGCTCAGTGAACAGAGGCCGCGAAAGCAACCGCGGCTCTTCTGTTCATCGTGTGCTGACCACTGTTCACTATTCACTGTTCCGGAGGAACACACATGGCCTATCTCGAGCCGGAAGATTATCCCAATTACGGATTGCCGGCGGGCACCACATCCGACTGGATTACCGCCGCTACAGCACTCATCAACAGTTACTGCCGCCGGCCCGGCCTCAATGTCATCCAGTACACCGAGCGCCTGCGCATCGCCAACGGCGCGCAAACCGCTCGCCTGAGTTACTTGCCGCTCGCAGCGCTCGGCGCCGCCGCTTCGCCCATCGTCAATGTGCAAGGGCGCCTCGGCAAACCCCGCCGCGGAGAAGCCGTCGACAGCACTCTCGCCGACATGGCTTGGGCCTTCTCACTCCCCGGTCAATGGACCGCAATCGACCCGAACTCCGTCGACATCGATCCCAACACCGGCGAATTGACCCTGCCCTGGAACATCCTCGGGCTGCCTTACAACGAAGTGATGGTGACCTACACCGCCGGCCTCGCCACCATCGGCGACGACGTCAAGACCGCCTGCGCTCAGATTGTCCGCAACGCGCAATCCACGCCGGCGCTCAATGCCAGCAAAACCAAAATCGACACGATGCAGATGCAGTACTTCTCGAGTTCGCTGGTGGACGAAACCACGCAGGCATGGCTTCGTCCGTACATCGCGAACAGGTTGGGGTGAACCATGAGCGATACAGCACCGCGCACTTCCACTGGCGCGCCGCGCATGCTTGCCGACGCACTGTTGCGCAGCGTCTCCGGATCCACGGCGCTGCTGCGCGTCACCGGCGCAACCACCAATTCGAATCAATCTGAGCTAGGCCTTGTCGCCACATCGTTCTCTGATGTCGTCATTAGCCCGGTCGTTCTGCGCACGCTGCGCCCCACATGGAAAGAAGGCGGCCAGTCCCGTTGGGAGTTACTCGTTTCCGCCTCCAGCATCGAGCAACAGGTGAGCGCGCTCGACTTACTCTCCGCGCAGGCCCTCTTTGCCATCACGCTCGCAATCACGGTGGCAGGACAGGATTTTCTCATCGAGTCGATCGCCGCCAACGAAGCCTTCGGCCAGGTCTATCTCTACCGCCTGCTGCTGCGCGAAGCGCGACAACAGGCGATCTAAGACCGATCGGAATACATTGGCCGCTTGCTTTCGCTGTTTCACAGTTTCACTTCTTCACTGTCTTGTACGGAGTTTCCATGCAAAACGCTAAAGATTCCTTTTACGTCGCGCTGCGCACGCGCCTCGCCGTTCTCAATCCCGAGCGCACTGTACTGCTGCGCGGATCCGTGCGTCCCGGCATTCTCGTCGAAGAGGCCGAAGCTCCGTTCGCTCAGCTTCCCGGCGACGTCTTCATCCTGCGCTGGCTCGGCCTCGGCACAGACATCAACCTCTCCTCTCCCATGACCGTCGAAGAGTGCGAGATCGTCTACCAGACCTGCGGCACACAAAGTTTCGGCGGTCTCGACCGCGGCCGCCTGCTCAGCACCATGGATGAGGAGTTACTGGCGATGTTACAGCCCTTCTTTACGCCCAAACTCAACTACGCGGTTCAACCTCCCACGCCGATGCTCACAAGCATCTTCTGGGACGAGCCAACATTCGCGCCCATCAATGTGCAGCGCGACCAGCTCAGCCGTTCCGCCAAACTGTTGGTCTACAGCTACCAGGAGCAAGGAGAAATATGACCGCCAATTGGTTTTCAGCTCCGGCACCCGTCGCGCGACGCGTGCGCGCCTACTTTGCTCCGGTGAATCGCGCCACGCAAACACCGGTGCTCTTCGATCCCGCGGAGCAAGGCACATTCAATCTCGACACGCCCCCCAGCCCGTGGATCAATCTCGGTTGGATCCAGAACTTCGCGCGCAAATCGTCCAGCAAATCCGCGCCACTGCTCACCGGCATCCCGGCATCGCCGCTCGCACAAATCCGCGAAACTCTCGAGGCCGAAGTCGCCTTCGAGTTTCTTAGCTGGACCAAGCTGACCATGGCGCTAGTCGCCGGCTCACAACATATGAACATGCTCACGACCGCATCCGGCGCATCGGCTGCCGCAGACGGCGCGCAAGCTGCGCCGGCTGTCGCAGTGCAATCAGGCTCGACCGCATCCTTCATCGCTCTCGCAGCCTCCGACGCAGCGAAGTTCGCGGCCGGCTCGATGATCGCCGTCGACGCCGACTACACCGGACAAACCGGCTATGTCGGCTCACCCATAGCCGGCGCCTACGTGCGCAACACACTCACAGACGTCGATTACATCCGCCGCATTACCTTTAATGTCGCATTGGTTTCGCAAGTAAGTGCAACGGGACTTACTCTCGCCGAACCCTTGCTCAGCGGCCCGCCCGCATCCGGCTCGAAACTTCAGACCCTCACCGGCTTCGTTGATCGCGAAGGCGGCAGCTTCTATCAGGAGTGGTCTGCGCTCTTCGTCCTGCAATGCACGCTCGGCGAACGCATCGTCTTCTACTATCCGCGCCTCCAACCCATGATCAGCGCTGAAGAGTCCGCGACCCCCCTGGACACAAAGCACAAGGGCGGCCATGAGCGCGTGACAATCAAAGCCCAATTCCTCGCGCTTCCTGTATCCGATCCGCTCGACGGAGAACGCGTCCTTTGTTACCGCAGCTTTCTCCCGGCCGCCAACACATTGATCCAAGTGAGTAAGTGAGCACATGATGAAAATCACAATCCAGGGTCAGAATTACACTGCAGCGCTCGACGCTGCGCATCCGCTGACAGTTGAGCGCAAGCTCAATGAGCCCTCCGTCTGCCAGCTTTGGCTGAGCCTCCCGGCCGGCGGCACCCTGCCGATTCCGCAGCGCAATCAATCCATCTCAATCGCGGGCGACGACGGCACTCTCTACTTCACCGGCTATCTTGCTGTTACTCCTTTACCGGAATACGCAGGCATGGCTCTGGAGGGACCGCGCTACCGCATCGCTCTACAGGCAATCAGCGACGAGTTACTCCTCGACCAATCTGGTGTGGCCCCGACGCACGGTCCAGTCAGCGGTCCAGTTAACGCGATGGTGACGGCAATGGTTACCTTGACCGGGTTGACCAGCCTCTCCACAATGGGAGTCACTCTCGGCAGGCCGGTTACTAACTTCTCGTCCGAGGCCGGTGCGCCGTGGAGCAAGAGCGCAGGGCAAGTCGCAAGTCAGGCACGGGCCGCCTATCGCGCACTGAACGGCACGCTTTCTCTTAACTCCGTGCCCGGTACAGTTCACACGCTGAACGAGATCGACGGCAGCCTGGACCTTACCAACCTGTCTTTCACGTCAGGCCTCAAACGCACACTGGCCAACGACATCATCGTGTGTGGCGAACATGAGCCTGCCGCTTACATCACAGAGCATTTTGTCGGCGATGGTGTAACGACTGAGTATCAACTCGGCGCCGATCTCCATGCTCCTCCCCCCTCTCGATCGGCGATTATTCATGAGCTGTTCAATGAGAATCAGATTGATCGTCGCCTGTGGTGCCTGCCCGGTGGTTATATCTCCTTGGGGTCCGGTGGGTTGGTCATCCAGGGCGGCAACGGTATTGACGGAGAAGCTCTTCTCGCTTGGGTAGAAGAAGTCGAGATGGGCGGCACGCTGCTCCTGGAAGCGACGGGTGTAACTCTGGCGACCGGCAGCAGCGGTATTCTTCCCGGATTCTTCGTGGGCGGCGCGGAAGTTCTCACTGCATGCACTGCTGGCTTTCATGTAACTGCGCAGCCAGGCTCCGGCACAGTAAGCCTGCAGCCCATTGTCCAGGGAACGCCCACCGGCGCAAGCTTCGCCGTGAATCCTGTCAACCAATATGCATTGCGCATTCGGGTGCATTGCTGTGAGAGCGAGCGCGACCTCTCGCTTTATCGTTCGTCGGGTGACAACGGACCAATTGCCTACGGCGGCCAGACAACCAGCCTGCCTGCACTTCTCCAATTTGACGTTCAGGAGTTCATCAATGGAGTTGCGAGCATGCCAGTCACGCTCTTTGACGGCGCCATCGCAAACCTGCCAGACACGTGCTCGGTCGCTGCGGTCAGCAGCATCAATCTCTTCGGAACCATTCGCGCCATCAATCTGACTAACCTCGGCTCCGGCTGGGTGACCAGCACGCCGCAGGGCGGAGGTCCATTCACGCGTCGCGTCGGCACCACCGCCGAAGCGGCTGAATGTCATGTCGATCGCGCGGGCAGGCTAGTTTTCTACACCGGATTCGCACCGCCGGTCGGCGAACAGATCACGGTGCGCTATCGCGGAGTCAGCCGCGCAGTCGGTCGCGCTGTGAATATCGCAAGCCAGCAGTCCCTCATCCAGGCCGGCCTGCCGCCGGTGTGTTCGTGGATCGGCTCGGTGATAAGTCCGGAAGCCCGTAGTTCGCAGGATTGCCGCAACGCCGCGCAAACGCTCGCCCAAACCGCCGCCAGTGTCAATGCACTCTGGAGCGGCACTTATCAAAGCACGAACATGAGCCTCGCCACCGATGTGTGGCCCGGCGACGCCCTCGAACTCAATGCGCCGTCGACCAATCTCGATGCACAAGTCATCGTTCGCGCGGTGAAGCTGAGTTACCACGCGAGTTATCCCGACCGCGTCGACTACAGTATCGCCTTCGCCAATGACTGGGCCAACGATCTCGCGATCCAATCAAGTGCGTCCGTGCCGGCCGACGCGGATTTGTCCGTCCCGGTGAATCCAGCATTTACGCTTAACCTGAGTAACCTAGCCGTCACAAGGATCAATGGAAGCTCCGTTACCATCGACGCCGGCGCCACCGCGCCCACCGGCGGCGGCTTTGAAATTCGCCGCCGCGACCGCACCTTCATGCCCGGCCAGGATTCGGACCTGGTAATGCGTTCCTCGATTCCCAGCATGACTTTCACACGTGTCTCGGCCAGCGACCGCTTCTATATAAGGATGTTCGACGGAGCATCGCCTCCCAACTACTCAGAGTTTTCGGCAGCACTGTTCTTCAACCTGCCGTTGGGATCGTGAGTCATGCCAATCAGTTTTGCAGAGAGGAAGACAGGAGTCCGCCAGATGCGAATGATGAATGAATTCGAAGCACAGGTACTAAGTGACTTGAGTGTACTCAAGACGCAAATGAATGGGCTCATGGGCGACGGCAACGGCGGCAAAATCGGGGAGCTGGAGCGCCGCATGGAACGCCACGAGCAAAACTGGCAGCGCGCCAAGGGCTTTCTCGCCGCGGCCAGCGTGCTCTTCGCGGTCGTCGAAGTAGCCGTGGAAGCGTGGTTCCGCAAATGAATCGCTCTTCCGAATGCAGCACTCCCTCGTATAATCGCTCCATGAACGAAAAGCCTCTGGTCGGCGTGGTAATGGGTAGCAAGAGCGATTATGAGGTGCTCTCGGCCGCCGTCGAAATACTGCGCGTTCTCCAGATTCCGCACGAAGCAAAAATCGTGAGTGCCCACCGCACTCCCGACCGGCTCTTCAAATACGCTGAAACAGCGCGTGAGCGCGGACTGCGCGTGATCATTGCGGGCGCAGGCGGCGCAGCCCATCTGCCCGGCATGCTCGCCGCAAAAACGCTGGTACCGGTGCTGGGCGTTCCGGTCGCCGCCACCCAACTCAATGGTATGGATTCGTTGCTCTCGATTGTGCAGATGCCAAAAGGCGTTCCCGTAGGCACCCTCGCCATCGGCAAGCCCGGCGCGGCCAACGCCGCCTTGTTCGCCGCGGAAATTCTAGCCGCCACCGACACAGCCCTCTATGACCGCCTGGCTGCTTGGCGCGCGGAGCGTACTCAGGAAGTGCTCAATCAAAAACTCGATCAGGAGTTGCCTGTTTGAGCAGCAATCTCGCACAAAAAAATGACTTGTCGATCGTGCGGCCGGGCTCGCTCATCGCCATTCTCGGCGGCGGCCAATTGGGCCGCATGACCGCAATGGCCGCGCGCACCATGGGCTATCGCGTCCGAGTTATGGATCCCGAAGAAAAATGCCCGGCCAGTTTTATTGCAGATGAAACCATCGTGGGCCGTTGGGACGACGTGGACGCAGCGCGACGCCTCGCCACCGCTGCCGATGTTGTCACGCTGGAGATTGAACAGATCGGCGTGGATGCCCTGAGCGAAGTGGCGCGCATTGCGCCCCTGCGCCCCGGCGTTGAGCCAATTCGTATCATCCAGGACAAGACGTTGCAAAAAACCTGGCTCGCGGAAAGCGGTTTTCCTGTCGGGCCGTTTCGCGTAGTGCACAACGAAACTGAGTTACAGGCCGCAGTAAGTGAGCTGGGCGGACAAGTTTTCTTGAAGATAGGACGCGGCGGCTACGACGGGCGCGGCCAGGCGCGCATCGGACTCGACAGCCCAGCCACCGAAGCTTCGATCGCAGAAGCGTGGCAGACCATCGACGCGCGCGCTGCGGTCGCCGAGCAGGCCCTCGATCTGGAATGCGAGATCAGCGTGATGGCTGCGCGCAATCCCGCCGGCGAAGTATGCAGTTATCCGGCGGCGCTCAATCATCACGAGAATCAAATTCTGGCGTGGAGCGTTCTGCCCGCAGGCATTCCCGCAAGCCTTGAGTTGCGAGCAGAGGCTCTCGCCGAAGCCATCATCGCCAAGCTTGGCATTGAAGGCCTCCTCTGCGTAGAGATGTTTGTAACTGCCGAAGGCAAATTGCTTGTCAACGAACTGGCGCCGCGCCCGCACAACAGCTATCACCAAACCGAGCGCGGCTGCGCCACCAGTCAGTTTGAACAGCTGGTGCGCACCACCTGCAATTTGCCGCTCGGCGATACTTCGCTGATTGCGCCGTGCGCGATTGTGAACCTCCTCGGCGACGTCTGGCTCAATCGCGCGGGCGAGCCGCACTTCGCCGCGGCACTGGCGGTGCCCGGCGTGCGGTTGCATCTCTATGAAAAGCACACCGCCCGTCCCGGCCGCAAGATGGGCCACCTGTCGAGCGTGGGCGCCACCGCGGAAGAAGCACTCGAGCGCGTGCTTGAAGCGAAGCGGCGCTTATAGCTTTCTAGCCTGCGACAAAATCAACCAGGCATCCACCTGTCTGCCTTCGCATAAAATCTGCAAGCCGCAGCATGCACCTTGGCCTTCTTAGCGCCGGCCGTTCGCGAGAGCTACACTATGCATTCATTGAAGTTCGACTTTCTACTGAATCTGTGAGACATCAAGACGGTTGCTTATTTGCATGAACGGTAACCAAGAGGACTGACATGATTGAAGGGATTCTCTCTAGCGACAAGGAATGGGATTTATGTATTGTCGGTAGCGGTCCTTGCGGAATGGCCCTGGCTTTGGAGGCGGAACGCTTAGGCCAGGAAGTGCTCCTGCTGGAGTCGGGCGCGCAATCCGTCGATCCCGCTCTTTCAGACGCATCCAGGGCCATCATTGAGAATCCGAAGACGCATGCAACGATGGACGTCGCAGTCTGCCGCGCATTGGGGGGAACGTCGTGGATGTGGGGCGGCCGATGCGTGGCCTACGACGATATCGATTGGGTCAAGAGAAACTTTGTTCCCGAGGCGCAATGGCCCATCGGCCACGTCGAACTTCGTCCTTGGTATAAAGCTGCGGCCGAATTTCTCCTTTGCGGCAACGACAGATTTGAAATGCCCATGGGCCGCACGCTGACCGGCGGTCTCACGTTGAACTTTGTCGAGCGATGGGCGCATGAGACAAGAACCATTCTCGAATATCGCGAAAGAATGTCTCAATCGGAAAAGATCAGGATCAGCCTGAAGAGTACGGTGACGGGTCTGAACCTGAGCGCCGATGGAACCCGCGTAGAGAGCCTGGCGGTCGCCACCGCTGCAGGCCCTTCCACTGTGAAGGCGCGGCGCATCGTGCTCACTCTCGGTGGAGTCGAAACGACGCGTCTACTGCTCAACGTGCAACAACATTGGCCGCAGCAGTTCGGCGGCTTGGATGGTCCCCTGGGCCGCTATTACATGGGCCACATCTCAGGAAAAATCGCCGACGTCCTCTTCAATGACCCCAACGCCGCGAACGATCTGGATTTCAAATTGGACGGAAGCGGAGCGTATTATCGCAGGCGTTTCATGCTCACCAAAGAGGCACAACTGCAGCATAAGGTGTTGAACACATCGTTCTGGCCCGATAATCCTCCCTTCTACGATCCGGGCCACAAAAGCGGCGTGCTCTCCTCCGTATTTCTGGCGCTCGCCTTTCCACCCACAGGCCGGCGCCTGCTGCCCGAGGCAATTCGGCTGGCGCACACGGGACCAAAGCCCTATCCTCTGGCAGCGCATTTGAAAAACGCTGTTCTGGGAGCACCGCGCGGCGCAATGGACATCTATCGAATCCTGCGCGATCGCTTCCTGACAAAGCCTAAGAAGCCAGGCTTTCTGGTTGCCAATCCGGGCGGCAGGTACGCGCTGCATTATCACGCCGAGCAGGTTCCGAATCCTGAGAGCCGCATCTCTCTTGGCAACGAAACGGACGCCTATGGCGTTGCTCGCGCGCGCATTGACCTTCGTTACAGCGATCAGGATGTGCAGAGTGTGATTGATTCGCACCGTCTGCTCGACGAGGCTCTGCGCGCCAACGGCATCGGCCGCCTGGAATATCGATACGCCCAAAACCAGCTTTGGGAGAAAGTGTATGAGCAGGCAAGCGACGGTTTCCATCAGGTCGGATCAACCCGCATGGGTTCCGACTCGAAGACCAGCGTGGTCGATTCGGATCTGAGAGTGCATGGCGTGCAAAATTTATTCGTTGCCTCGTCGAGCGTTTTCCCCGCTTCAGGCCAGGCCAATTCAACGCTGCTCGCCGTTGCGTTTGCAGTCCGGCTCGCTCACCATTTGTGTTCGACTCCTGTCGCGGAGAAGGATCTCGCGCACGCCGGCGCACAGTAAAATTGAAGGTGCTCGCCTGAGTCCACTCGCAGACCTGCAAGTCAAGCGTTCGTTGCGTTTTGAAAGAAGGAAACCGTGGTCGAGAACGAACTCGGAAACTCTGGCCTGCGGGCTGCGCCAATTGGATTCGGGTGCTCGGCGCTGCTGGGTCGGGCCAGCCGCTCTGAGTCCTTACGTGCACTAGCCGCGGCGTGGGACGAAGGCATCCGTCTCTTCGACGTCGCGCGCTCCTACGGCTATGGTCAGGCCGAGGCGCTCCTCGGTGAATTCCTTGGCGGCAAACGCGATCAGGCAATTATCGTAACCAAGTTCGGCATCGTTGCCGCACCCCAGCCACGATGGAAGCAAGCCGCAAAAGCCATTGCACGCCGGGTTGTTGCAGTGGCGCCCAGCGCACGCGCGCTTCTGCGAAAAGGCGCCGCCGGCCAGTTCAGTGCCAACCAGTTCACGCTCCAGGTTCTGCAAGAAAGCATCGAGGCCAGCCTGAAGGCGCTTCGAACCGAATACGTCGACATGCTCTTGCTCCATGCGGCTCCGGCGAGCGTTTTGCAGCAGGATGATTTACTCGATGCCATGTCGTGCTTGGTTGACGCGGGCAAGGTACGGCTTTGCGGACTTGCTTCCGATCCCGAAGTGGTCGAGATCGCTCTGCAGCAGACGCCATCCCTCCGCGCAATGCAATTCCCGAGCAACGTGTTTGGCCTGGATTCCGCTACCCGCATCGCAGCAAGTAACAGCAGAAATTGCGCGCTCATTGGCAACCATCCCATGGGCGGAACAGAACGCGCGCAACGCTGCAAGGCGATCCTGCAAAGGCTCGCCGAGCAGCCAGGGCTTGAGCCAGAACTGCGCGGCAAACTGGCCCGCATCGATGACACTGTTTTAGGCGACGTTATACTGAATGTAATTCTGCGCGACACCGGCATTCACGCGGTCGTCGTATCGATGATGAAGGTAGAACACATCAAGTCCAACGTCCGCGCAATCGATCGATCGATATTCACTTCCGGCGAGATTCAAGTAATACGCAGCCTATTACTCAACTCACAACCATCGCCGGCCGCGCAATAAGAACGCTGATCCAAGTGATCTTGTTTTAAATCCAAACATCATTCGGAGCAGTGCGATCGCCGGCGCCCTCGCCCGTGTTCTTCACGCCGCGCGGCTCAATCAACATCAGCTTCACCTCGCGCTCGGCAAACGGTTTGTGCTCGACGCCCTTGGGAACAACAAGCATTTCTCCGGCACCCACACGCACCGCGCCGTCGCGAAAATCGATGCGCAACTCGCCCTCGATCACGATAAACGTCTCGTCAGTATCTTCATGGCTATGCCAGATGAAATCGCCCTCAAGCTTGACGAGCTTGAACTGGTAGTCATTCATCTCAGCGATGACCTTCGGTTGCCATTGCTCCGCGAACAAGCCGAATTTCTGCTCGAGATTGACCGCCCGAAAGCTCAATGTTGCATCCCTTATCCGACCGGTTGACTCTTCTCCCACCGCTTAGGCCGCCGATTGGCCTGCAGTATCTTCTTACGCAAACGCAGCGACTTGGGAGTAACTTCAACTAACTCGTCATCCGCAATAAACTCGATAGCTTGTTCGAGATTCAGCGCCTTGTAGGGGACCAGTCGGATGGCCTCATCCGCGCTTGATGCGCGCATGTTGGTCATCTTCTTTTCGCGCACCACATTCACGTCGAGGTCGTTGTCGCGCGAGTGCTCACCGACAACCATGCCCTCGTACACCTCAACACCAGCGCCGAGGAACAAAATGCCGCGCTCCTGCAGGCCATTCAGAGAATACGTCGTCGTCAATCCCTGCCGATCGGCAATCAGCGCGCCGGTGGGCCGCTGCGGAATCTCACCCTGATACGGAATGTATCCATCAAAAAGCGCGTTCATTACGATGGTCCCGCGCGTCTCCGTCAGCATTTCGCTGCGCAAGCCAATGATGCCGCGGCTGGGCACGCGAAACTCCATGCGCACGCGCCCCGAACCGTGATTGTGCATCTTGGTCATCTCGCCTTTGCGGGGACCAAGCTTCTCAATCACCACGCCGGTGTGGGCTTCCGGCACGTCAATGGTCAAATGCTCCACCGGCTCCATGCGCACGCCGTCCACCACCTTGGTCACAATCTCCGGTCGGCCCGCCATCAGTTCGAAACCTTCGCGCCGCATCATTTCAATCAGAATCGCGAGTTGCAATTCGCCGCGTCCCAGCACCTTGAAGGTGTCCGGCGAACCCGTATCCTCCACGCGAATCGACACATTCGTCAGCAACTCTTTTTCCAGGCGCTCGCGCAGATTGCGGCTGGTGACATAGTTGCCTTCACGTCCCGCAAACGGTCCATTGTTCACGCTGAATTGAATCGCAATCGTCGGCTCATCGATGATGATCAGCGGCAGCGGCGCCGGGTTCTCCACACTCGTGATGGTCTCGCCGATGGTGATGCCCTCGATGCCCGCAACCGCCACAATGTCGCCCACCTCAGTCTCGGTGGTTTCCGTGCGCTTTAGCCCACTGAACGTAAAAAGCTTTGTGATCCGCGTCTTATAAAGCGACCCATCGCGCTTGCTGATGTTCACGTCATCGCCCGCATGCAGCGTGCCCTGAAATACGCGACAGATGGCGATGCGTCCGAAGTAATCCGAGTAGTCGAGGTTCGTCACCAGAATCTGCAGCGCCGCTTCGGCATCGCCGGTAGCCGGTGGAATCGTAGAAACGATCGACTCAAATAGCGGCTGCAAATCCACGCCCGGCTTGGCAAGGTCGGTGGTCGCCGTGCCCGCCTTCGCCACCGCGTAGAGCACAGGAAAATCCAGCTGCGACTCGTCCGCATCGAGATCGATAAACAAATCGTAAATCTCGTTCAGCACTTCCTGCGGCCGCGCATCGGGACGATCGATCTTGTTGATAACAACAATCGGAAGCAACTTCGCTTCCAGCGCCTTCGCTAGTACGTAGCGCGTCTGCGGCAACGGACCTTCGGCCGCATCCACCAGCAGCATCACGCCGTCCACCATCTTGAGCGCGCGTTCCACCTCACCGCCAAAATCGGCGTGCCCGGGCGTGTCCACAATGTTGATCTTGCCGCCTTCAAAAACGATGGCCGTGTTCTTGGCGAGAATGGTAATGCCGCGCTCGCGCTCCAGTTCGTTCGAGTCCATCACGCGCTCGGCCACCTGCTCATTGGCGCGGAAAGTGCCGGCCTGGCGCAGCATGGCGTCGACCAGCGTGGTCTTGCCGTGGTCAACGTGGGCAATGATGGCGATATTGCGTATCGTCTGGGTCACAGGTGCGAAATTCCTTTTCTACGATTGCGGCGACTTCGGCCGCCAGGTTGGGGGATGAAAGTACGAAGAATCACCGCACAACGCGGCTGCTTCTATTTTAGCAGTTAGCCAAGGCGCCCATCTCATTCAGCGGCATAAGTGGCCAATATCATTCATCCCCTGCGGCAAAGCGTTGTGCCATACTTTCTTTCGAACAACTTGCGCCTGTTTCGCTCACCTTGAGCGCGCGCCAATCAAGAGGAGATCGACCTATGAGCTATGTTCCCGATGCCAAGCGGTACGAGGATGCGCCCTTTCGCCGTTGTGGCCGCTCCGGCCTTGTCCTGCCCCCTGTGTCACTTGGCTTGTGGCAGAACTTTGGCGGCGCCGACGTCTTTGAGACCGGCCGCGCCACCATCCGCCGCGCCTTCGATCGCGGTGTCACGCACTTCGATCTGGCCAACAACTATGGCCCACCCTACGGTTCCGCAGAAGAAAACTTCGGCACCATCTTGCGCAAGGACTTCGGCGGCCTGCGCAACGAGCTGCTCATCTCCTCCAAGGCCGGCTGGGACATGTGGCCCGGCCCCTACGGCATCGGCGCCTCGCGCAAATACCTGCTGGCCTCTCTCGACGAGAGCCTCCAACGCATGGGCATCAACTACGTCGACATCTTTTACGCGCACCGCCCCTGGGACAATTGCCCTCTCGAAGAAACCATGGGCGCTCTCGTGCAGGCCGTGCACCAAGGCAAGGCGCTTTATGTCGGCATCTCGTCCTACAGCCCCGAGCGCACCCGCGAAGCGGCACAACTTCTAAAAAGCGCCGGCGTCCCTCTCCTGATTCACCAGCCCTCCTACTCCATGCTCAACCGCTGGATTGAAAAGGATCTGCTCGGCACACTCGACGAACTAGGCACCGGCTGCATCGCGTTTTCTCCCCTGGCCCAGGGCCTGCTCACCAATAAATATTTCAATGGCGTGCCGCAGGGTTCGCGCGCAACGGCAGAGAATTCCTCGCTGCTCAAGCACTTTATGAGCGAAGACAATCTCAAGCGAGTCCGAGCGCTCAACGACATCGCCAAGAGCCGCGGCCAGTCCCTCGCGCAGATGGCCATTGCATGGGTGCTACGCGACAAGCGCGTGACTTCAGCGTTGATCGGCGCGCGCAACGTCGAGCAGCTCGACAACTCGCTCGATGCTCTGAAGAAACTCGACTTTACCGACGCGGAACTGAAAGAGATCGACCGCCACGCGCAGGATGGCAACCTCGACCTGTGGAAGGGCGCCCGCGAAACCATGCAGTAGCAGCGATGCTCAATTCCGGGGCTGATGCTTCGGCCCCCACCCTTTTCAATTGAGTCCACGCTTTCAGTTTCCTCAACCGCACTGCCTCAAGTACACTTTTGCGCACATGAGAAACGCCGTTCACCACCACATCAGAGAGTTCCTGAAAACCGGCAGCCGCATCGCCGCTGGCCTGCTGCTTTCGCTGTTCATCCCTTCCGCGCTCGCCATTGCCGCTCAACCTGCCGCCGCACAAGCCGCCGCGCACACTATGACCAACCATCTCGTCATCTATACCGTCGACGTGGAAGGCGGACAGGCCACGCTTCTGGTCACCACCCCAATTAAGCAGTCTCTGCTCATCGACACAGGCTGGCCCGGTGAAAATGGCCGCGACGCCGAGCGCATCCAGGCCGCGATGAAAGACGCGGGCATCGCGAAGATCGACCACGTGCTCATCACCCACTTCCACGTCGATCACGTCGGCGGCGTGCCCAATCTCGTAGCGCACGTTCCCGTCGGCGAGTTTCTCGATCACGGCGTCAACCGCGAAGACTCCGACATCACCCGCCACGATTACGCCGCCTATGTGAAAGCCATTGGCTCCACGCCCCGTCGCACCGTGCATCCCGGTGACACCATCAACATCATCGGCCTCCCCACCCTCGTGCTTACCGCCGACGGTGAGCACATCGCCGCAGTCCCCGGCGTAAAAGCCGAGCCGAATCCCTATTGCGCCACAGAACCGCACTGGGAACTCGACGACACCGAAAATCCGCGCTCGGCCGGCGTGCTCATTCGTTTCGGACAGTTTCGCTTTCTCGATCTCGGCGACCTCACCAAGGCGAAAGAGATTCCGCTCGTGTGCCCCAACAACCTGATCGGTCACGTCGACCTCTATCTTGTGAATCACCACGGCTTCAATCTGTCGAACTCGCGTGCCTTCGTTGATGCCATTCATCCTCGCGTCGCCATTATGGATAATGGCGCGCACAAGGCAGGCAGTCCCGAAGCGTGGCAAACTGTGCACGAGAGCCCCGGCCTCGAAGACCTCTACATGGTGCACACCGCAGAGGACAGCGACGCTGCACACAACAGCAGCGACACGCAAATCGCCAACCTGAAAGGCGGCGGCGACGGCGCCTACTTCAAGGTGATCGCATCGGCCGACGGCAGCTTTACCGTAACCAATTCCCGCACCGGCCAAACGAAGCAATACGCGGCTCGCAATTAAACGGCCGCTTGTCATCCGCCGAAGGCAACCCGGAGTCTGCACCAGGTACTCCATCTATCTGAGGAGTCAGAGATGTCCGTTTCGCGCCGCACCTTTCTTGCTGGAGTAGCAGCGATGAGCGCAACAGCGAGCATTACCCGCGCCGCACAATCAAGCTGCCCGTTTCGCGTCGCCGTCATTAACGACGAAATCTCGCAGGACTTCGACCACGCCTGTTCCGTCGCCGCTCACGACTTCGGCCTCGAATGGATCGAGCTGCGCAGCATGGGCAACAAGAATGTCACGGAACTCGACGCCAGCGAAATCGAGCAGGCGCGCGCCACACTCGCGAAATACAAGCTGCGGGTCACCGACATAGCCAGCCCGCTCTTCAAGGTCGACTGGCCCGGTGCGCCGGTATCAAAGCAAAGCGAACGCCGCGACCAGTTCCACGCCGACACCGACTTTAAAAAGCAGGACGCCCTGCTGGAGCACTGCATCGATCTCGCCAAATCTTTCGGCACCGACCGCATCCGTTGCTTCGATTTCTGGCGACTCGATGACGTAAAGCCCTATCGCGAAGCCATCAACAACAAGCTGCGCCAGGCCGCGCAACGTTGCGCGAAGGACAATTTGATCCTGCTGCTGGAAAACGAAATGTCGTGCAACACGGCCACCGGAGAAGAATCCGCGGCCACGCTCGCCGCCATCCCCGACTCAAACTTCATGCTCAACTGGGACCCAGGCAACGCCGCCACCTTCCCCAACAGCGAGCCGTATCCCAACGGCTATGCACTCTTGCCGAAGCATCGCATCGGCCACTGCCACGCCAAGAATGTGGTGCGCCAACCCGACGGCAAATGGGAGTGGGCGCCGGTGGGCACCGGCGTCGTGGATTGGGCCGCACAACTCGCCGCGCTCAAACACGACGGCTTCCGCCATGCCGTGAGCCTCGAAACACACTGGCGCGGCGCCGGAACGCCCGAAGCCTCCAGCCGCATCAGCATGCAGGGCCTCAAGGATGCGCTCGCCAAGGCCGGCACCGGCTGCTGAACAAACACTCCGCAATCTGAAAAACACAATCTGCAGCAGCGAGTATATTTCTAAGCAACGACCGCTCTCGCTTCCGATTCGCACTTCGCATTTCGGACACCCGGCCGACTCCTCATGACCCACACGATCGCTCGCGGCATCCGGGCTCCCTTGGCGTTAGCCGCAGCGTTCCTGTTTCTCGGCGCGCCGCCGCTTCCAGCACAGAATGCGCGCTGGCAGTCCGCGGTGGATCAGGCGACTCACACCGCGCCGCAAGCGCGACTGCTTGTACTCGACATCGCCACAAACCGCATTCTCGCTGCGCACAATTTCGCCGATGCCGCGCGCACCCTGGCCGCACCCGGCTCCACCCTCAAGCCGCTGGTCCTCTATCGCCTCTTGGCCGCGAGCCGCTGGAACCCGCACACCCGCGTCGCCTGCAACCGCGATCTGTTCATCGCCGGCCATCGCCTCGCGTGCTCCCATCCGCAGGCTCCGCCCTTCGACGCGCGCGAAGCGCTCACATGGTCGTGCAACACCTATTTTGCGCAAGTGGCCCGATCGCTCACCCCAGGCGAACTCAGCCCCTTGCTTCGCCCCACTGGCCTGCTCGGCCCAACAGGACTCGCCATCTCCGAAGCCACCGCCGACTTCCGCGAGCCGCGCACAATTGCAGATCAGCAGCTTGCCGTCCTCGGCGTGACGGGCATCCGCGTCTCCCCGCTTGAACTTGCAACCGCCTATCGATGGCTCGCGCTTGAAATGGCCGCTCATCCCGACTCCGTCGCATCACAAATAATCGCGGCGGGCCTGCGCGACTCCGCCACCTTCGGCATGGCCGGCGAAGCCTACGCAGGCGAAGGCACGATCGCCGGCAAGACCGGCACCGCCGAAGGCACCGCGACAAGCCGCACCCACGGCTGGTTCGTAGGACTCGCACCTGCGCAGCAACCACGCGTAGTGATCGCCATCTACTCGCCCGCAGGCCGCGGAGCCGACGCCGCAACCATCGCCGGCGTCCTGCTCGCACACGCGCCGCTGGAGCATCGATGAGGCGCGCCCTCGTATTGCGAACCTCGCACCTCGCACTTGTCACCGCGACCTTCGTTGCGGGCAGTCTCAGCCCCGTTGCCCAGCCCACACAGTCTCACCCCGCACCGCACGCCGAGCGCACCACCCTGCAAATCGGCATGTTCGCGCTCTGGCACGACCGCGCAGTCACGCTCTCACCCGCCACGCCCAATCACCAACTCATCCTCTCCACGTGTGCCCGTTGCGCCACGCTGGTCCTCACGCAACCCGCCGACATTCGCGCCACTGACGATGCGGTAACCCTGACAGCAGCCGGCAAGACAGGCAACACACAGCGCGTATCGACAACCGGCCCAATCACGCTCACCGCCCACGGCGAGTCCGTCACGCTTCAAAATCCAGTCACAATCTCTGCGCACGCAGGCGTCCTGGTCATCGCCGTCACTCTGCCCGTCGAAAGCTACGTCGCGCGCGTGGTCGCCAGCGAAAGCGGCCCCGCCGACAGCGAAGAATCGCTCAAAACCTTGGCCATTGTCGTCCGTTCCTTCGCACTGCACGAAGCCCACGGCCATGCAGACTATGATCTCTGCGACTCGACCCACTGCCAGCTTTTGCATTGGGGTAACAACGGTTCGCGACAAGCCGCCGCGCATGCCGCCACTCTTGCCACTGCGGGCGAGACGCTGTGGTTTCACGGTCAGCGCGCGCTCGCCTACTTCGGCAAAGACTGCGGCGGACAAACCGCATCTCCCGCCGAAATCTGGCCGAACGCGCGCGCGTTGCCCTACCTGCCGTCACGCCCCGACCCGAATTGTGGAGGCGGCGGCAGCACATGGGCCAGCGATATCAGCCGTGCCGATCTCTCCGCCGCTCTCGCCGCCCGCGGGCTCGCTCGTTCCGGATGGAAGAGCCTCACCATCGCGCAACGCGGCACATCAGGCCGCGTACTCACGCTGAAGCTTGACGGCACTTCAATCCCCGCTGAAGACTTCCGCCTCGCCATCGGCCAGGCCCTCGGCTGGAACCGCATCCCCAGCACATGGTTTGAAGTGAGTCAGCAGGGCGACCGCTTCCTCTTCCACGGCCGCGGTTGGGGCAACGGCGTAGGCCTGTGCCAGAAAGGTGCAGCCGCCATGGCATCACAGCACCACACAGCCGCGCAAGTTCTCGATCAGTATTTTCCGGGCGCACAGTCCGCCGACGAATCAACCGGCCAATCCTGGCAACGCTTCACCGGCGAAGGCTTTACCCTCGAATCCCTCAGCCCCGACGACGCAACATTTCTTCCCGCCCTCGCGCGTGCGCACGCTGCGGCAGTCCTGCGTTCCGGACTCACCGCATCCACTCGAATCACCGTGCGCGCCTTCGCCACGACGCCCGCATTCCGCAACGCAACCCTCGCGCCCGGCTGGGTCGCCGCATTCACTGAGGGCGCGTGGATCGGCACTCAACCGTTGCGCATACTGGCTGCGCGTCATCTGCTCGACTCGACCATGCGACACGAATTCCTGCATGCGCTCATCGAACAAGAGGCAAGCCCCAAAGCGCCCCTCTGGCTGCGCGAAGGATTGGTCGAAGCATGGGCAGATCCCTCCAACTCAACATCCGTAGGCCACCCATCGATGAGTATCAATGCTGTCGACACAGCGCTCACACACGCCACCACGGAACACGATTCCGCTGCTGCCCACCGCGCCGCGCAGATCTACACCGCACAAGTCCTCGCCCACTACGGCCGCGCGCAGGTGCTCGCATGGCTCCGCTCCGGAGTTCCCAGCGAGGTCCTCGCCGAACTACGGAAGCGGTAAACGCACCGCTGCGCTCTTACCTCCGTCCGGCGCACCAACCAACGCCGGCACGGGTACCGGCTCGCCGCCCTCGTCATCTTCCGCCGAAGATCCCGCTCCGCGCGCCGAACAAAGCAGCGTCGCCGCCCACGCTAGCAGCATTACCCAGCACCCAACGGCCAGCAAATAACTGCCGCTCAGCTTCAACGAAACTGCCCATACCTGGTGCGACACAGTCCCATGCGGAAGCGCGTCAAAGAATGTCCCCGGCCACTTCACTGCGACCAGCGCCGCCACGATCACCGCGGGCCACCAGCGCCAGTTGAACATCATGCGAATCAACTTTCGCCATGGCAATCGCCAGCCCCACTGCGCCGATGCCACTGCATAAGGAATCAGCTTGCCCGGCACCACGATCCAGCGCAGCACCCACTCCGCGACCGTCATCCAGTGAACCAGGTGCTCGTAAGTGAAGACAGTCGCGCGGCCGCTCGCCGAAAACTTCGAATTCAGATAACTCGCCCAATCTGAAATCTGACCGTCGCACCAATCCAGCAACCACCACGTCAACCAACCCAGCGCGAGCCAGACAAATAACGTCAGCGCTCCCCACACCAGCCGCACCCGGCCTTCCTCCGTCGCCAGCAGGCGGCGCATGGTCCCCGCCTGCAGCGTCAACGCCGCAGCCAGCAGCACCAGCGGCACCACCAGCGTAAGCGCAACTTCCATGCCTGTTTTATCCGGAAGCCGCGTCCACGCGAGACCAAGCACAACCAGAATCAGCACCCCAACAAACTGCGCCGCAATCCAACCCCACGCACGCACCAGGCGCTGCAACATTTCTCTCAACGGCTTCATGGCTGCACCTCCAGCACCGCAGGATCGGTAGTCGTTTGCACATTCGATTGATACATCGGCCCCGCCTGCGCCGGGCTGATGGCAAACTTGCCGGGGTTCACCACCTTGAGTAGATACACATACTCCCGCCGCCCGCTGAACTCCGTGTTGAAAAATGCCGCGCGATCATCGTGAAATTCCTTGCGCGTAAACCAGTCAGCCCACCAATCCGGTTTGTTATTCAGTTGATAGAGTCCGGTCTCCGCCAGGAATTCCGTGCCAGCCGGAATAGGATCCTCCGCCAGCAAATATTTCCAGTCTGTGCCGGCAACTGCCAGCCGCACGGCGACTATATCGCCCACGTGCACCGGCCCCTTCAGCGGCAACAGGTCATATGTGATCGGATCTGTCGGCTTGTCCTGCTTCTTCTGCAACACGTAGTAGTCGCGTGTGATGTTGAGCGCGAGCTTGCCTTGTTGGAACTGCTTCCGATCCGCCGAATACCACTCGTTCTCCGCGGACCAATACGTGATGCCGTTGCCACTCTTGCGAATGGTCACCTGGCCCGCGCCGCCCGCCTGCCCCGCCGTCACCTGAATACGCCACGGCGCCGCAAATCCATCGCCCACGCCAAAGTGCCGCTTGCCCACGCTCGTTCCATTCACCAGCACTTCAACGTCCGATGTGTTGTTCAATTCGCCGCTCACCGCCAGGTAATCCGTAAGCCCTTCAATCACCATCGCGGTCTGCTTGGTCGAGTACCAGTAGTCTCCATCGCGATGCTCGGCCAGCCACAGCGCGGCCTTCGGCATCAGCCCGCTCGCGCGATCCTGCTTCAGCAGCAGCTTCAACGCAAACGCCGTTGTCTCCGCTGAAGTATCGCCCCAATAATCCAGCAACTCATCGTAGTTACCCTCCCAGTGCGCATCGCCATCGCTGACTTTCGCCTTCTTCTCCAGCAGCAAAGCTGCATCCCTCGCACGGCCGTCGCCGCTTGCATCCATTGCCAAACCAAGCAACGCCAGGCCTTCGTCGCTTAACTTGTCGCGGCTTGCCCACGATCTGTCGACCGCATCCTTCGGCGCGCCGCCCGTGGTCGCAAGTGCATACGTCGCATACACCCGCAGATCCGGAATCATGTCAGGATGAGCGGCCAGTTGAGCCGCGAGCCAGTTGCGCGCATTGTTCAGCCGCTCGTCGTCGATCGCGTAGCCCGCAGCTTTCGCCTGTCCTAGGCCGCTCACCACATACGCCGTCATGAAAACGCGGCTCTGGTCGTCGGGCCACCATCCCCAGCCGCCGTCGTCGTGCTGATAACCGCCCAGCCGCTCGACACCCGCCCTCACCATGTCATTCAGCGTCTTACGATCGATGGGCGATTTCAGATGAAGCGCGTCCACCGCTTGCGCCACGATCACGTCCGGCAAGAAGCTCGACATCGTCTGCTCCGTGCAGCCCCACGGATAGCCGGTCAGATAGTCGAGCGCGCCAAACACCGTGCCCGCCACCGACGGCGCAACCGTAATCGTCATACCGTGCGCCGCCGCATCCGATCCCGCCGGGTAACTGTACGACCACTGATTCTGTCCCGCGCCGGAGAACACAACACCCGCGCCCGCGGCTCGCTGCTTCACGCCGAATGGCAACACCGGCAGTGTCATCTCCAGCGCGTCCGACTCTTCGTTCGTCAGTGCCTTCGCCGTCAGCACCACGTTGCCGATCGCATGCGCCTTCACGCGCCAATCCACAAAGCTCTCGCCCTTTGCCGGAATGCTGACCTTCTGCGTCTGTCCGCTCATCACGTCCGCACCCGTCATATCGAGCGCGAACGTTACATCCTTCGCCGTCTCAAGATAGTTATGCGCAATCACGCGCAGCACCGTCTCATCGCCTTGGCGGAAAAAACGCGGCGCAGCCAGTCGCACAATCAGGTTCTTGCGCACAAGCACGCGTGTCACCGCACCGCCAGCCTTGCTGTCGTCAGTCATCGCGCGCACCGTCGTGCGCCACGTCGTCAGTGCGTCGGGGAAATTGAACGTCACGTGCGCGTGCCCATCCGACCCTGTGCGCACCGTGGGACTCCAATACGCCGTGTCAGGAAACGCCTTGCGCACCTTCGGCACCACCAGGTCTGACCCCGGCTTCACCTGCGCCATGCGCGGATGGTACATGCCCGCGTTGCCCAGGCTCGCCAGCAGCGGGCTCTTCTTGCCCGCCTCGCCCGAAAAGAAAAAGTCGAACGAACTCTGAGGGTTTAAATAGACAAAGCGGTTGGGATAGAAGTACGACACCAGGTCGCCCGTCGTATCGGGCCGCACCGAATAAAGCGCCTCATCTACCTCACCAAAACTTAAATCCGCCTCCACCGGCTTGCCATTTGAGTCCACCGCATACACATCAAAGTTGCCCTTCTCTTCTGGCAGATACTTCTGCTTGTCCGGCGTTACCGTGATGGTCAGCGTCCGCTCCACCAGCGGAACTTTCAAACTCTTTTGCGCAGTAATCACCTGGTTGTCGTGCACCATCACCGCGTCGACAATCAGGTTCGGCTGCGCCTTCTGCGTAATCGGCACATCAAACGCCAGGCTCGCCCCGGTAGCGTGCATCAGTTGTCGCGATTGCACGCTTTCGCCTTCCACCGTCACCACGGCCCAGCTTTCCGCCAGCCCCGTCACCAGCAGCAGATGCGCCGTGTCGCCCACTTTGTAGCTCTTTTTGTCGGCTACAATCTGCGCCTGCGCATTCGCGTTGTACCACTCCCCCGCGCCATTCCAGATCCATACCCACGTACGGCCTTCCACCGTGCGGTTCTCCGGCGTCTGCGCGCTCGCCGTCACTTCAAAATCGCCGCTCCCCGTGATCGGCAGGTCCACCAGTGCAGTTCCATTCGCGCCCGTTGTTGCGTCGCTCACGGCCACCTGCTTCTCCGTCCGCTGCATCGTAACGGAGTCCCACTTTTCCAGCACGCCCTTCAAATGCACCGCGGTCTGCACCGGCTTGCCGTCATAGTCCTGCGCCGTCACCTTCACGCGCACCGGCTTGCCGCTTTCAAACACATAACTCGTCGGTTCCACGCTCAAGCGAAACGATCCATACGTCGCCAGCACCGTCGAATGCCCGCTCACTTCACGATTCGCCGCATCCGTCACCCGCGCTTCCACGCGATAATCCTGATCGTTGTGCTTGCCGTCCACCGCTACGGGCACGGTAACGGTCAACCGCCCGTTCGCGTCGAGAACGCCTTCGTGCTCCTGCTGCTCGGTTTCATCCCATCCCACATCAGAATCGTCCGCACTCTCCGATTCTCCTTCCCCTTCCCCGGCTTCCGCGTTGTCGTCCCCTTCGTCCTCGTCCCACCAGTAGTGCTGCGACGTGTGCACTACGTACGTCACCTTCGCGTTGGCCACCGGCTCGCCAAAAAAGTAGCGCGCCTCAATCGTCGCCTGGATCGAATTACCCTGCAGCACGCGCGTCACCGACGGCTTCACCGTCACCTGATACTCAGGCTTCTTGTACTCCTCCACATAAAAACTGCCCATCCCGTTGGCGTCGCCCAGCCGCATGGAATAGTACCCAAGACCCGCGTCGCTCTCCAGCGTCAAATCCGCCGCCACCGTTCCATGCGGGGAGACCGGAAGATCCTTCGAGAACACTTCCTTGTTGTCCGGACCGGTAATCGTCATCTTGATGCTGCGCTCCGCCGGCAACACCAGCGCGTCATCCTTCTCAGTCCGCAGAATGCCCTTGATGTGCACCGTATGTCCCGGTCGATACACCGGCCGATCGGTATACACCATGGCCCGCGTGTTCTGCGGATTTCCCGAGCTGAAGGTGTAAGACCACGGCGTCACCAGCGCCGCATCGTCCCCGTGCCGTGCCAGGATCCAAACGTTCTCCGGCGACGCCCCAACAGCCCCGGCAGGCGTAGTGGTTCCGCTGCTCGCCTTCATCTTCAGCGTGGCCATCCCGTCCGCGCCCGCTCTCGCCGATGACTGCAGATGCCCATCCGCCCACAGTGCCACGTCTGCCTCTACCGGCGCGCCGGTCTTTCGATCGGCAACGTAGAGGCTCGCCTGCCCGTTGTCTACCCGCTCCACCACGGCGATACTCGTGACGATCGCGACCGTGTACGCCTTATAGGTGCCGTCCGTCGCTTCAATCAAATACACCCCAGCGCCCAGTCCATCGATCGGCAACTGCTGCGTCTCGCTCACCAGCACCGGCGGCGTCACCAGCTTCCAACGCGCCACCAGCTGGCTCGAATTCAACAGAGGAACCTGCGCAAACTGCGCCGCGCCCACAATCCGGCTGCGCTTGCCCAGCTTGGCCTGCCGCTCGCGAAAGTCGTCCCGCGCCTCGTCCGTAAATTGCCCACGGAAGAAATGCCGCACCCGCCACCACATGTCCGCCTTGAAGTCGTGCAATCTCTCAATCCAAGTCTCTTGGTCGATCTGCTCCGCGGGCGAACTGGTTTGCTCGCCAAAACTGTGCAGGTCCTTCAGGCCTGCAAAAAACTTCTCCGCGTCCTTGACCTTGTAAACGCGAAACTCCAGCTCCGGCACATTGCGCGCCAGCAGTTGGACCTTCACACTCTCGCCCGGTGCAAACGTGCGCGATGTGGATAGCGAAAACGAGCGCGGCTCGTCTTTGGCCAGCGCCGGCAACGCGGCAACCAGCAAAGTCGATGCAATCAAAAGCGACGTACGGAGCCTCATGGGGTCCCTCGCAAAATATTCCAGCGGTAAACGCCGAGAAAGTTGGGATTGCTTGCAAGCGGCCGCCACCGCGGCTCAGGGTGGTCCAGCAACTCCGCCACCGCCACCCGCCGCAATTCGCCAGCCTTACCGTGATCGGGGCCCCCGCGGACAGGTCCTCGTCCGTGGGGTGAATGATCTTCGCCGGTGTCATAGACCACGGCCGCATCGCTGCCCACCCGCGTCACAATCATCGAGTGCCACGGCGATGACTGCCCAAACTGCCGCCAAAACAGCAGATCACCGGGCAACGCCTCGTGCACGTCGCGGCTCACCAGGTACGCATTCCGCTCCACCAGCGTGCGCGCATCGGCAAACTGCGCAAACGTCCCGTCGGTTGCATCACTGGGCACAAAAGCCCCGGGCCGCGTTCGAAACAGCCCCACACCCAACGGCGTATGCGGATAGCTCCACGCGCGAATCTCGCCCTGCGGCGCCGGCACTTCAATCCCGGTGGCGGCAAACCAACTGTCGTCATGCCGCTTCAATGCCTCGCGATAGGCGTAACGCAGCAGGCTCGCGCAATCCACAATCTCCGCCGGCACTTCGTCCTTGGGCCGAACCGCCTCGTACTCCGCGATCAGCGAAAACCAGCGCCGAAACGCCGCCTGGTCCGCCGCATCGGTCAGCCGCAAAAAGTCCGGCGTGCCGTCCCCAAAGCGATCCGTCCACGCCTGCCCTGCCTTTGGAATTACAACGGTGTGCGCCGAAGTCGCCCCGTGCGGCGCGCTATGGACCACAAACCGCGCCATTCGCACCAGCAGCAACAGCACAGCCAGCGCCACCAGCGCGACCGCTATCAGCCGAATGCTCCAACTGGGTGTGGTTGGTGTCGAGGGAAACCGGGTAGATCGAACGCGCGTGGTCACCGAAGTGGTCGGAAGAAGATCGCCCCTATCGTAGCGCGAATTCAACTTCAGCGCGGTAGGAAAACATTTTTATTTGCGAAGAAGTAAAGAGCAGCCGAGCCTATCCTCCAACTATCGTTCGCTGGTGCAACCCTTCGAGGGCGTCGCATGCTGTCTTCACGCCGTCCTCCCCTCGCAACTGCTCCGCCACTTTGGCCGCCTTCGCGGTATACTCCGGGTCGTCCAGCAGCTCCCGCAAAGCCTCCGCCACGCGCGCAGGCGTGTAACTCGCCTTCTGTATCGTGCGCGAAACATTCAGCCGCTTCATGCGTCGCGCGTTGTCGGGCTGGTCGTGCGAGTAGGGCATGATCAGCATCGGCTTGCCCGCACGCAGGCACTGCGCCGTCGTCCCCACGCCGCCCTGGTGCACCACCACCGCCGACCGCGAAAACAGTGCAGAGAACGGCGCATACTCCGCCACACAAATCGATCGCGGCAGCGTCTGCTTGATTCGGTTTCGGGGATCGGTGCCGATCAGCAACACGGCCCGCCGGCCCAGCCGCATCGACGCCTGTGCCGACATTTCATAAAAGTCGCCAGCCGCCAGCACCGCTGCTGAACCCAGCGTGAACACCACAGGCGGCTCCCCGGCTGCGAGAAAATCCTCCAGGTGCGCGGGCAACGCCGCATTGCCTGCGTCAGAATCGTAAAAGCAGAATCCCGTAATCAGCGTGTGCGGCGGCCAGTCTTTCTGCTCCACTCCCAGCACCCGCGAAAACAGCGCCAGCACCAGGTGCGGCGAGTGCTTCGCATCAAATAGCGGATTCGACCCGCGCTCCAGCCCCAGTTCGGCGCGCAACGCATAGATCGGCTCAGGCCACTTGCGCGTGGTAAAGCGCGCTACCCGCCGAATCAAGCGTCCAAAACCCGCCACCTTGTCCGCGCGCGCCAGCTTGGGAAACGGCGGCAGCACCGGCGGATCGAATGCCGAAAAAAATGACAGCGGCGCCAGCACATAGCTGGCCCAGGGGATCCCCGTCACCTCCGCCACCAGCGGGCCCGCATAATTCAGCTCGCCCAGCAGCAGCAGATCGGCGCGCACCGGCTTTGTGGCCGCTGCCAGCAGGTCATCGTAGGTTTGCCGCAACGATGGAAACAGGAAATCCCGCAGCCCATGCTCCGTGCCATGCTTCACGTCATAAACCATCTCGACGAGAATGCTGTTGGTCGGATCGATGTCCGGCCGGATCGCGAAAAACTCTAGGCCCAGCGGCTCAATCTTCGGCCGATAGACGTTAGGCAAAGCCATCACAGGAGTATGACCACGCCGCTTCAGTTCAAGCGCTAGCGCAACCAGCGGATTGATGTCGCCAAATGTTCCAATATTTGAGAGGACGATGCGCAATGGGGAGTCCAGGGCCCAGGGTTTTTGTGACTGCAACGATAAGAGTAATGCATTCATTTGACGCGGCCCACATTCCGAAAGTTCCGAACCTCGCCAAGTGCTATCATCGCCGCATTCAAAAGCCGTCGGGAGGATCTGCAGTGAAGTGTTTTCGCGGTTTCGCTTTGTCGCTCATCATCGTCGCGTTCACCATCCACCCTGGCTTCTCGCAGTCCAGTCTCTCCACCCACTGGGAAGAGCTCACCGGCCCCGACTTCATTCAGGCCATCCATCAGTCCCAGGGTGTCTGCGTCCTGCCCTTCGGCATTATTGAGAAGCACGGTCCGCATCTGCCACTCGGCACCGATCTGCTCGACGTCCGTTACGCCGTCTTCAACGCCGTCCAGCAGGAATATGCGGTCGTCTTTCCCGAGTACTACTTCGGCCAGATCTTCGAAGCGCGCCATCAACCCGGCACTCTCGCCTACAGCCTTTCCATGCAGCTCACGCTTCTGCAGGAAACAGTAAGCGAGATGGCCCGCAACGGCTGCAAAAAGGTAGTGATCGTCAACGGGCACGGCGGCAACGAAAGCCTTCTGCCCCTGTTCGCCCAATCGCAGCTCGCCAGCCCACGCGATTACGTGGTCTACGTCTTCGGCCTGCCCGACACAAACATTGCCGGCCGCCCCGGCACGCGCGACCCCGCTGACATGCACGCCGGCGAAACAGAGACGTCCAATATGCTCATCGCGCGCCCTGACCTCGTGCAAATCGATCGCGCTACTCAGCAGTCCGGCGCCGACCAGAAACGCGAGGCTCTTCCCGGCTCCGTCTACACCGGCATCTGGTGGTATGCGCGCTTCCCCAATCACTACGCGGGCGAGGGCGCCAAGGCCACACAGGAACTCGGCGCCTTCGATCAGAAAGCATGGGCCCAGCAAATTGCCGTAGCGCTCAAGGCCATCAAGGCCGACGACGTCAGCCTCAAGCTGCAGAATGAGTTTTACGAAAAGGCGCAACATCCGCTGGATACAAAGCAGTAGGGCTGCATTCCAGACCGGCCGGTTGAATGATGAAACCCGCGATGCGACCGGAAGACGCATGCAGCCGTCTCTTCATCGCTTTTACACCACCCGATGCTATCCTTCTCACGTTGTTTAAAGGACCCTTGCATGCATTCTCGCCGCAACTTGCACCTATCGGCGCATCTCGTTTTCGCCGCGCTTCTGTCCTGCAGCCTGTTCGCCTCTGCCCTCGCAACCGCCCAGCAGCCTTACCACATCGTGGCTCAATGGACGATCGGCGGCGACGGTGGATGGGACGATCTGCATGCCGACGCCGCGGCGCACCGCCTCTACCTCACCCACGGCCCGCGCGTTGACATCGTCGACACCCTGACCGGCAAGGCTGTCGGCGCCATCACCGGCCTCCACGGCACCCACGGCGTGGCCCTCGACACCGCCGGCAAGTTTGGCTACATCTCCGATGGTGGTGGCAACGCCGTGGTCGTCTTTGACCGCGCCACCCTCGCCACTGTAGCCACCATCCCCGCCGGAACCAATCCCGACGCCATCCTCTTCGAGCCCGCCACCCAAACCGTGTGGGCCTTCAACGGCCGCAGCAACAACGCCACCGTCATCGACGCCGCCACGCGGAAAGTCGTCGCCACTCTCTCCCTGCCTGGTAAGCCCGAGTTCGCTGCCACCGACGGCAGCGGCACAATCTACGACAACATCGAAGACAAAAGCGAAATCGTCCGCATCGACGCCAAGTCCAAAACCATCACCGCCACATGGCCCGCAGGCTGCGACTCGCCTTCCGGACTCGGCCTCGACGTCGCCGGCAACCGCCTCTTCCCCGTATGCGATGGCAAAAAGATGGCTGCGGTCGATGCCACTTCCGGCGAGTTGCTCGCCAACCCCTCCATCGGCGATGGCCCCGACGGCGCGGGCTTCGATCCGACACACAAGCTGGCCTTTGCTTCCAGCGGCGACGGCATTCTCTCCGTGGTCGACGCCTCCAAAACTGGCAATCCTGGGCCCGCCTATCCCACCATCGAGAGCCTGCCCACGCAACGCGGCGCCCGCACCATGACCTACGAGCCCGAAACTGATCGCATCTTCCTCGTCACCGCCGAGCTCGGTCCGCGCCCCGCGCCCACACCCGAAAACCCGCGCCCCCGCCCCGCCATCACCCCCGGCAGCTTCAAAGTCATCGTCGTCGGCCGATAGGATCACGCCATGAAGTGGATCCTCGCCATCGTCCTCCTCGCCCTCGTAGTCGGCTCCTTCATCGCCGACTACAAGTGGCGCCAGTGGATGGCCGCCCGCAAACGCGATCGCCAATAATCTCACCCCGCAGCGCCTGTTGTTCGCGACGATCGCATCCGCACAGATACTGTGTGACCCATCCATTCCGCTCAATTTGGGGAATGGGTGGCAAACCGCACAACCCCCAACCCGCCCCGAATGGCGCGAAGCGCAGCTGGCCGCACCGCAGCCGCCCCTACGTCTTCCGTACCCTGCACCGCCCCCCACCCCCCAACTTCCGCCTCTGCCTCCCGTTACAATGAAGGACAGGGAGCCGTCTAACACCTATGCGCCGATTTCTCTCATCCCGCTTCCCCCTCACGCTCAACGCCGCCTTGCTGCCGGCCCTCACCCTTGCCGCGCTGCTCGCGCCCCCCCCCGCGCGCGCCCAGTTTTCCGCGCCGGCGCCCGGAACCCAGGTGCACGACCCATCCGCGCTCAAGCCCCCCGTCGGCTCTCATGTCGCCATAGTCGAGTTTGAAGACCTCGAGTGCCCCGACTGCGCCCGCGCCAATCCACTCCTCCGCGATGCCGCCAACAACTACAAAATTCCCTGGCTGCGCCACGACTTCCCGCTCCCCTTCCATGCGTGGAGCATGCAGGCAGCCATCAACGCCCGCTGGTTCGACACCAAAAGCAAAAAAATCGGCGACGACTACCGCGATACCGTCTTCGCCAACCAGCCCTCCATCGTCGACTTGAACGGCCTCCGCCAGTTCACTGAGAAGTTCGCCGCCGACCGCAAACTTGCGCTCCCCTTCGCCATCGATCCGCAGGGCAAGTTCGTCGCCCTCGTCAAGGCGGATTACGCCCTCGGCCAGCGCATCGGCATCGAGCACACTCCCACCATTTGGGTGGTCACCGACCGCACCAAGGGCGCGCCCTTCGTCGAAGTCGTCGACCGCACCAAGCTCTATCAACTCATCGATCAGGCCATCGCCGACACCAAAGGCGCCGCGCCTACAAAAACCGCGCATAAGTAGCGAGAAAGTGCAGCGCCGGGCCCGTGAAAATGTCTGAATTCCGGTTCGTCGTCGAAGTGTTCGCGCCTCCCTTCCGCGTATGGGAAACGCTCCTCGACATAGAGCACTGGCCGCAGTGGACACGCACCGTCACCAGCGCCACCCGCCTCGACGACGGCCCCCTCACCATCGGCAGCCGCGCCCGCCTCCTCCAACCAAGGCTCATTCCCGCCGTCTGGAAAGTCACCGAGCTCGACCCCCGCCAGCGCCTCTTCACCTGGGTCACCGGCCGCCCCGGCATTCAAATCGCCGGCAGCCACCTCGTCGACCGCACCGCCCAGGGCAGCCTCGTCACCCTCACCATCACCTACTCCGGCCTCTTCGGATGGCTCATGGCCCGCCAACTCAAACGCCTCAACTGGGACTACCTCGGCGCCGAAGCCCGCGGCCTAAAAACCCACTGCGAAGCCGCCCCCGCCGCCAGCTGAAGCAGCGAAGAACCCCGCTCTTGTCTCTCTCTGTAAGAAGGGCAAGACCAAAGCCGAACCCGCTCTTATCTTGGTTCTGTAATTAAGGGCACGACTTCCCGGGGCCCCCGGCGACAGGTCTTCGTCGCCGGGGTGGCTTCAGTCGGGCCGCAAAGGCCCTTAAAAGGTAAAGGCGGACTTCAGCCCCTGCATCTTTTCAATTTTTAAGAATTGTCATCCCGAGCGAAGCAGCTTGGCGGGGTCCCCAAGGACAGGTCTTCGTCCTTGGGGTGACTTGGGGCCCCATGAGCCGAAGGGTCATGGGGTATGCGAAGCGAAGGACCCGCTTCCGCTTTTCGGACCCGCAGGCAGCCTCAGTCCCCCGTGTGAATCTGCACCAGCTCCCCACCCATCCCCGGCGAAACCGTCTTCGTCTGCTTGGCTCTCCAGTGATCGATGTAGCTGATCCGGTGCACGCACCCAATCGTGCAATTCGGCGCGCAGCTCTTCGCCGTCAAAAACTCCCGCTTCACGTCCGCCGTCGTATACTCCGCAATCGGAACCCCCGGGTACCCCCGCTGCTGGCTGCAATAATGCACCAGCCCGTCCTCGCAGATATACAGGTAGCGCGACCCCGCGCGGCAACGCCAGTCATTCGGCTCGCCCTTCGCAATCGCTTCTTGAAAATGATCGAACTGCGCGTAGTTCGTCTTCCGCCGATTCGTCATTTCAAAGTAGACCTTCGCCTCATCCGCGTGCAGCGGCTTCAGTTGCCCGCTCCCATCGTGAATGATCCCGATCGTCGACTCAAACCCCAGCGCCAGCGCCCGCTTCCCAATCACCAGCGCATCATTGGGATTCTTAAATCCCCCGCCCACCACCGAATTGATATTCACATGGAACTCGGCGTAGTCCGCCAGCATCTGCAGCTTCTTGTCCAGCACCTTCAGGCTCTTCTTCGATACCTCGTCCGGTTCCAAATTATCGATGCTGATCTGCATGTGGTCCAGGCCCGCCCGGTTCAGCCGCTCAATCCGCTCCACGTTCAGCAAATATCCATTGGTGATCATCCCGGCAATCGCGCCCGTCCGGCGCATGCGCTTGATAATCTCGTCCAGGTCGGGATGCGTCAGCGGCTCGCCCCCCGAAATCCCGATCATCGCCGTCCCCAGCCGCCCCAGGTGGTCGATCCGCCGCAGCATCTCCGCCAGCTCGACAGGCTCGCTCACCTTGTCATATTCATTGCAGTAGCCGCAACTCAAGTTGCAGAAGCGCATGGGGATAATCTGCGCCAGCACAGGATGGCCGGTCGATGCCAGCGCCCGCGCCACCATCGCCAACTCGCGTACCTTCCGCGTAGCAGCAATCCGCCGCCCGCGCACCGTCGATCTCCGGGGAATACCCATCTCTACTATTGAAACATAAACCGCTAGCTGTTCGATAAAATCCACTTCTTCCGGCAGTGGCTCAATCTATATTCACAGACCTTGAGAGACCCATATGAATGGTCACTAAGAATCCAATCGACGCGCACAAGCTTCCAGTTAGCATTTCGTGCATAGGGTCATACTTCATTACTTTTATCGCGGTTGCTACTTTCCCGGGGCCTTTGCAGGGAATGGAGCGTTTAGCGATTCTGCACGCTTCGGCTCAAGGATGAACCACTGTCCGGTCCCGACTCCTGATTACGTCAGTCAGTCGTAAATCTGAGCAATAATTGACATAACGCGAGGCCGAGCCTACCCTGTAGACAATTTCAAACCCAAACAATGGACTCACTATGGATGAACAGACCAAATTATTGCGTGAAATTCGAGACTTACTCGAACTGATAGCAGAACCCGCATTGGCGAAACGCGATGAGGCGCACCGGGCTGCAATTTTAGAAGTGGCCGGGCGCAGTAAGTCATACTCCAAAGCAGTTTTGCTAATGGATGGCACGCGAACTCAGGCCGCCATCCGACAGGAGTCTGGAATTGATAGCGGCAATCTCAGCCGGCTCGTGAAAGCTTTGCGTATCGAAGGGTTGCTTACAGAAGATGAGCAACCAAAACTCGTCATTACGATTCCTTCAAACTTTTTTGAGGACAAGAAGAAATGACAGAAGACATTTCCGCAGAGTTGTTAGGCGCGATTTTGGAGATTCGTGACCTAATCAGAATCATGGCTGAACCGGCTGTAGCCGAACACGACAAAAAGGCTCGTACGGAGCTTCGTCGGATAGTCGGGAGCAGCAGTAAAAAAGCGCAGGCCGTCCTTCTTATGGACGGCAGTCGAATTCAATCGGCGATTCAGAAAGAGACAGGCATCAACCAGGGAGATCTGAGCACCCTCGTAAAGCAATTGAAGGTTAAGAATCTGGTCTCGGAGGACGGAAAACAGCCAAAACTCGCGATCTCAATACCCAAGAATCTCTTTGAAGGTGGAGAAGAATAATGGTGAATGACTCTTCTGTCTTGATCCTCAAAGAGATTCTGAATTGGACCCGTGCTGCATCATTTAAATCCGTCAAGTCTCTTCTTGAAGAAGCCCTTCCCGACAACAAATCCCGGATGGCATTTCAGATGCTTGATGGGAGCAAGTCACTTGACCAAGTCCGCGTAGCCTGCAGAATAAGCCCGAATGTCATCGGAGCTCTCGCACAGAAATGTGTATCCATGGGCCTGATGGAAGTGACTGACGAGAAGAAGAGAGTTCGACTATTTGATTTAAATGATTTCGACCTCAAGGCGGCTCAGGACGAACCTAAGGGACGGGCCAAGTGAAAAACCCAAATGGACTTGAGGTGAATTCAGACCAGCTGACTGCCGAATTAATAGAGATCAAAGAGCGAATAGGGTCATTGGAGACAATCACTAGTCTTGCGAACCGCTCACACGTGGAAGCACAGGCGCGAAGCCACCTGACGACTCCTCAACGAAGAGCAATAATGAAGCTCTGTGAGTTACCACATACTCGCGAACAGCTAAAAGCGACACTAAAATACAACAGTCTACAGGCACTAGATGTCCATCTCAAACCCCTTCGCGAAGGTGATTTGATCCATCAGCGCAGCACTGAAAAGGGAAAACCTACTTTTGAGTGGAGCAAGCTCTTTAAATCTTTGCCTAAAGCTTCAAAGAACCTGATTTTGGAAGGCAAGAAGTGAGTGTATTAGCCAAGAAAAGCAAGGGTTTTGTTCCGCCTATTGAACGAAAGAGAATCCCGCCGGAGACAAGAACGAAACTTCTTACCGAGGCGGGCTATCGTTGCGCCGTTCCCGTCTGCCGCGACCTATTAGTGCTGGACTTGCACCACATCTATCAGGTTTCAGAGGGCGGAAAGGACGATGTCTCGAATCTGATTGCGCTTTGCCCAACTTGTCATCGGTACTATCACGCGGGAATAATTTCAAGGGAAGCGATATTCGCCTATAAATCAATCTTGGTGGCGATCAATCGCGCGTTTGATCTTGAATCGATTGACCGACTCATGTTTCTGGAGCCCCTTAAGAAGGATTTCCTAATTGTCACGGGAGATGGAGTGCTTCACTTTGATAGGTTAATTGCCGCCGGGTTAGCAACTTTCGAACCCATGAAAAATAACAATCAGCTCTTGGTCACCTACGCCGTCAATCTCGCGCCTAAGGGAAAGATGCTAATTGAGGCGTGGAAATCAGGAGATCATCTCAAAATAAAATCGGCGGTCACCAGCACAATACCCACCAAGAAGCCTCCAAGAAGGAAACATTAGAGACACGAACATTCTCCGCTAAGAATTGAACAACTCAACTTCCGTCGCCGGGTGCCCCCGGTCTCGCCCCCGAGCCCGGAGAAAGCCCAAACCCCACCAGCCCCCTGCAATCCAGCATCCTCCGCCCAGCGGAGGATGCTCGCCCTACTTCCCCGACCCCGTCCCCCGCTCGGCTTCCATCAGGTTCACCAGAATGTCGTTGATGCGCGTCAGGTGTCCTTCCCCCTTCGAGCGCAGCCACTCCAGCACCGTCGGGTCCAGCCGCACGCTCACCGCAACCTTGCGCCGCGCGCCGCGCAACCGCACCAGATGCGAAAGCTGCGTCGCCGTCAGCCGCGGAATGTCCGTGTAATCCATTCCCGCGTCGCTGCTCTCAGCCTGCGCTTGGCTGGCCTCGCGCACTGCCCGCCGCTCCGCTTCAGTCCACACTCTGCTCTTGATAGCGGCCGAGCTCGTGCCTTTCAGCCCGCCGCGCCGAGACGATGCGTATGATTTCTTCTCCATTCCGACTCTCCCGATAGACATGTACTACTAGCAAAACGGCCCGTATGCCTTCTTCAATCGAAACTGCACCGAGCGCATGCCAGCGCTGCTCGCCCCGTTCATCCACCCGGTCCAGGCCGATTAGGCAGTCAGCGTCTTCAAACACAAGCGCCGCAAGTTCGAAGCTGATCCCATCGTGCTTGCGCTGGTTCTCGAGGTTCTTCCGTTCATCCCACTCGTAGCGCATGTGTATATACAAATTGTACTACACTTCCAGAAACAGAATGGGGCCCGGGCTCCCCCAGCGGACCGTTTGTTCCTGGAGTGCACGAAGACCTCCCGTAGGGAGAGCAGGAAAATAGCCCAGGCCGGGGCCCCCGGCGACAGGTCTTCGCCGCTGGGGTGGAGACCGGAAGCGCCCAGCGCGCCGTCCTGGGACAGCACCCCCAAAACCCCGTCACCGTCCCGTAGGGCCGGTAGGATCCCCGCCCCCGCACCCTCGTTCCCTAAGTCCCTGGTCCCTAAGTCCCTTGGTCCCTCGGTCCCCGCCTCACCGGTCCCTCTTTTCTTGTCAAGAGGCAAATCGAAAAGTACTTTGTAACCCCTTTCCCCTCAACGCCAAAAAATCGAAGAAATTGCAAATAATTAACCCCCTTTGGCGCACAATAGAAACATAGGTCTGAGAAGGTTCCGGTGCCCGGAGCCCTCCAGGCCTTTTCTTTTGCTGCATCGCAGGTCAGGTCGTCTTCTGTTGCTTGTAACTCTTTTGATTAGAAGAATCTGTGGCTAACTCCTTTCACAAGAGGAATTTAGCCCGGCTCGTCTCCGCTAAACCATTGGCGCAGAGGAATTTACGTCCAGAGTCTACCCCCCCCGGGGGTTGCCTGGGGACGGCAGGGGTCCTGTCAAAAGGAACTCGCACCCATTGCGTCAATCTCCACGCGAAGCGATTGGCCGCACCGCAGGTGCCATGTTAGGTTGGGGGAGCTTTCGAATCTCCAGGAGGCACGACCTCAATGAACGACTTCCGACGCACCCGCATCCCCACCCTGCTCGCCCTCACCATCCTGGCCCTCGCCACCCTGACCACCCACGCCCAGGCGCCCGCCCAAAAAACCGTCGCTCCCGCAGCCGCCTGCAAATCCCTCCCCACCTACGCCGAACTCAAAACCGCCCTCACCGCCGCGCGCGCAGCGGCCAACGGCGGATTCAACCTCGATATGTGGGGCACCGTGGTCAATCGTGACGGAGTGGTCTGCGCCGTCGCCTTCACCGGCGCCGATCGCGGCAGCCAGTGGCCCGGCAGCCGCGTCATCTCCGCGCAAAAGGCCAACACCGCCAACGCCTTCAGCCTGCCCAAGCTGTCGCTCTCCACCGCCCAGCTCTACAGCGCCGTCCTGCCCGGCGGCTCCCTCTTTGGCCTCCAGGCCAGCAACCCCGTCGACGTCTCCGTCGCCTATCACGGCGATCCCACGCGCTACGGAACAGCAACCGACCCCATGGTCGGCGGCCACATCGGCGGAGTCAACGTCTTCGGCGGAGGCCTCGCCCTCTACAACGCCCAGGGCGTACTCGTCGGAGCCATCGGCGTCTCCGGCGACTCCTCCTGTGCCGACCACAACATCGCCTGGCGCACCCGCAACAACCTCAAGCTCGACCACGTCCCCGGTGGCGTCGGCCCTGATGCCACCCACCCCGACAACATCGTCTACGACATCACCGCCGCACCCGGCCTCGCCCTCGGCGCCAGCGCTTCCGGCTGGGGACACCCCGCCTGCAGCCCCGCCGCCACCACCATCTCCACCCAGCTCCCCCCGATTCAATAGCTCGCAACCCGGCGATCCGGACCCTGGAATCTCAATCCCGGATCGCCCTCAACCTTCCCGCAATCCGTTGTGCGGCGCATGCCGAATGAGCGTAGCATCAGAAGTGAAGTAAAGTTCGTCTTGCTTCTTTCAGGTTCTCTGAACTAAGGCAGTTCATCTGAAGCCATTTTCCTCTTAGCCCTTGCTTCCTCACGAGGGTCTCAAATGATTGTTTCTAAAGTGAAAAAACAGGCAAAGCCTGCCAAGGTCGCCGCTCCTAAAGCTGCCGCCATCGTCGAAACCACCATGCTTGGCATCCGCGCGCCGCAAGACCAGATCCGCGAGCGCGCCTTCCAGATCTATCAGAGCCGCAGCAGCGTGCACGGCTTCGACCTGCAGGATTGGCTCCACGCCGAGCGACAGGTCGAGACTCGATAGCTCCACGCCGTCGCGTGCGTTCCATCGCGCGCGACCCAACAGCAGTATTTCAAGCCAGTAAAACCGGCCAAAAAGGTCGGAAGGGGAAGCTTTGACTTGCTCCACCTGCGTGACATTAACTCGGGCTCTTGACGGCAGCCGCCGCGCATACGCCAAAGCCTGCTCCGCCTCGCTGCGCCGGGTGACTTCGCGCTACGTGGCCTACGACGTCGTCGAGATGGAGCGCGCCAAAAGCGATCTCGCCATGCACCGCTCCATCTGCCTCATCGCACTGGCAGAGCCAGCCGCCCCCGCCACCAAGCCACCCAAAAAGCCGGCTCAGTAGCGGAGCCGCCTGCATTCGAAACTTACCGCGGTCCTTGTCCCGGTCCTTGTCCCGGTCCGGGAGGCCCCTCGCGGTGACCGCGATCCCAGTCGTCGTCGGCGCGGAACACCGCCAGCGACGAAATCTGGTCGTTCCACGTGTGATACGGATCGTGCCGCAGCGGGAAGCGCTTCAGCGTATCGACATCGCTGTCCACGCGCATCCTCTCGCCATTGAAGCCGTCGTTCTCAAAGATCGCCACCACGGCACCGCGAAATACGCGGATCGAGCTGATCTTGTCGTTGAATCCCGGCGGCATGGTCGGCCACCGCTCGCCCATCTTCAGGCAAAAGTACTCGCCGCGAAAATCCGACTCGCGATAAAAACAGGCGCCTACCTTTGGCGGACTCGGCCTGCCCCATTGCTGAGCGATAGCGGGCAGGGCAGTAAAACACAGCAACAGAACAGCGGTAAGCGTGAATCTCGTGCGCATAGCTCCTCCAAAGAGCAGGGAATGGGGGCCCGGAATTCTAACCGGCAATTTCTGCACCGATCCGCCCCGAATTCTAACACCCGTCACTCTCCGGCTGCGCTACACTGGCTTCCTTCCCGCTTCCCCACGCGGAGTTCCTTGGCTGCCCATGACGCTCGCCGCTGCAAAACACATCCCGGCCCTGCGCCGCCTCGCGACCCGCATCGCCTGCGCCGCGCTGTGCCTCGCCGCCGCCGCGCAAAACCAACGCGGCCTCGAAGCTCTACCTCAGCCGCCGCAACCGCCCGCCGCCATCGGCGACTTCTACGCCCTCGTCATCGGCATTGACTCTTATAAGCCACCCCTCAATCCGCTCAAGACCGCCGTCCACGACGCCCAATCCGTCGGCAAGTTGCTCTCCGAAAGCTACGGCTTCAAAGTCCAATACCTGCTCGACAAAGACGCCACGCGCTTCAACATTCTCGACGCGCTGTCCAAATATGAAACCGCCCTCAAGCCGGCCGACAGCCTGCTCGTCTACTACGCCGGCCACGGCTATCTCGACCCCGGCACCCGCCGCGCCTATTGGATGCCCGTCGACGCCAACTCGAAATTCAGCCCCAACCGCATCATCAGCGACGACCTGATGAACGAAGTCAGCGACGTGCCCGCCCGCCACGTGCTCGTCGTGTCAGATAGCTGCTACTCCGGCGACCTTGCCAGCACCCGCAGCATCGGCGACGAAGCCGCCGCCGGCCACGCAGCCACCATCGCCCGCATGATTGGCCGCCGCTCCCGCAACCTCATGGCCAGCGGCGGCGACGAAGCCGTCTCCGACGCCGGCGGCAACGATCATTCCGTCTTCGCCAGCGTCCTCTTGCGGTCGCTCACCGAAAATGACCAGGCCATGTTCACCGCCAGCGGACTCTTCTACGGCTCCATCAAAGATCTCGTCGTCGGCAAGTCGCAGCAAACGCCCGAGTACGCCGTCATTCCCGATTCAACCCACGATGGCGGCGATTTTGTCTTCGTGCGCACCGGCAAAGTCCCACCAGGCCTCGCGAAAACGCGCATGCCCTCAGCCGCGGAGATTGCCGAAGCCTCCGCTCCCGATCCAGCGCCCGCCGCAAGTGTCGGTGGCACCGGCGATCTGCAGAAATCCCTCGACGCCCTGCGCATGACAATCCCCAACATCAGCGCCGCCCTCGCGTCCGTCGACATGAAGTTCTTGAGGGACCTCAGCAATTCCGGCGCCCGTCCTACTGTCGTTGAAGAAGCCCTCCGCCAGAAAAACACCGACGGCAAAACCACCGCGCAGGAATTCTTTGAGAACGCCGTCAACTCAAAAGACGCCATGGACTGGCTCAATGCGGAATTAACTGCCGGCCTCGATCCCGACATGACTGTTCCCAGCGACTACTACGATCGCGAAGGCCTTCTAAACGCCGCCATGCGCGCAGGCAATGCGCAGGCTGTCAGGCAATTGCTGCAACACGGCGCCAGCCCTCACGCCTTTCAGAATCTCTTCCTCACCCGCTTCCCCGATCCGCGCTTTCTCTATCCCCTCCAGGCCCTTGCCGACAACGATCACTTCGATCTGACTGAGAAGCAGGACCTCGCGCGAGTCTTCATCGACGCCGGAGTTGCCATTCCCGATCCCGCTCCCATGAAACCCGGCGCGCGGCCCATTCCCATTGAAGAAGCGCAGGAGATTCAACAGAAGACGGCACCCGCCCTGGGCATGAAGCTTCCGCCCTCGCCGTTGTGCTGCAAGCAGCCCGAGCCAATCTGCAAACAAGCATCCAAACGCACCGGTGAGGACTGGTGTGCGATCGTCGCGAAGATGCCGACCAAGCTGAGCGTTGACCGCTCGGGCGGCTCCTTCGACGGCCCCATCTGGGACATTCAAATCCGCTACCTGCTCACCATCCAGAACAACAAGGCCTACTTCATGGGACTGCGCGACCTCGATAACTCCTTCACGTCGGTGAGTTATGTATTAGTCGAAGTTTCAAAGGACGCGTCAAACTGGACTGTCCTGAGTTACATGCCGCCCGCCTCCGGCATGGGCCTCTGCAAGAAAGACGATAAGGATGACACGGCCCCACCTGCCGAATATTGCTGGCGCCGGTTTCCCATCCACCGCGTCGCAGGCACTGACCAGATGCGTTTCGATGAGCTGGGACTGACATGGAAGATCGCGCAATGAGGAACCGTTCTTTTCAGTAAGCTCGCTTCAGCCCCATGTTCTGAAGCGGCCCGCCACGCTGTCTTGCCGGATCGCCTTTCCATCTGCATAGCGATATACTTCCGGAATCCTGTAGCCCCAGAGGTTCACACAAATGAAAAAGTCGATTCTGTTTCTCCTGCTTGTTGGGTCCTTGGCCGCCTCCGGCCAAGCGAAGAAAGCCCCCACCACATTGCGAGGTGTGCTGTTGGAGCAGTTGCACACCACCCACGACCAGGAAGACTGGTTTGTGCCGGCCAATATCGCTGTGCAAGGCCTCACCGCCGACCAAGCAATGTGGAGCCCCGGCAAAGGCAACCACTCCGTCGGTCAGCTCGCCTATCACCTCTGGTATTGGGACGCGCGCGCCCTCAATGACTTCAAGGGAGTGCCCAACGAAAAGTTTGACGGCAATAACAATGAAACCTTCGACAACTTCACCGCTGCGCAGTGGGACGATCTGGTGAAGAAGCTCAATCAGGTCATGTCCGATTGGGACAAAGCCGTCGAAACAGCCGACGATGCCAAGCTCGCCGAAAATGCGTCGCTCATCGCCCACGTCGCCGCCCACAACGCATACCACCTTGGGCAGATCCTCTACGTCCGCAAACTGCAGGGCGTATGGGATTCGAACAAAGGCGTGAAGTAGCCACCCCTTCGACAGCCAACGCCTCTCACCCGCATCGCGCTCGCCGACCCATATACTGTCCCAGTGACGTTCGCCGCAATCACGCTGCCCGCAATGCCTCTGCCCAACGACGAGTTAGTGGCCCTGCTGGTCGCCGTAAGTTTTGCAGCAGGGCTCAATGTGTATGCCACCGTTGCCACTCTCGGCCTGCTCGGCCACACCCATCTGCTCGCCCTGCCGCCCGGCCTGCATCTGCTCGGCAGTTGGTGGGTCATCGGCGCGTGTGGTGCGTTGTTCGCGCTCGAATTCTTCGCCGACAAAGTCCCCTCCTTCGACCTCATCTGGAATGCGCTCCACACCTTCATCCGGGTCCCCGTCGCGGCGCTCGTAGCGTTTCAAGCGACAGCCGCACTGCAACCGTGGGAGCAGCTTGCCGCCGCCGCGGCAGGCGGAGCCATCGCCCTGGCCGCGCACGGAGGCAAGACCGCCGCGCGTGTTGCCGTCACCCCGTCTCCCGAACCCCTGTCAAATATCGCGCTCAGCCTCGGCGAAGATGCTCTCGCCATCTTTCTCACCTGGCTCGCAACCTGGCGTCCTTGGGTGGCGGGATCCATCGCCGCAGTCCTCATCCTTATCACGCTCCTGATGGTGCGTTGGGTCTGGCGCGCACTGGCCGCGCTATTCCGCGGAGCAGAGCGCGTCGTTGAGAGCTGATCCCCGCGCCGCCTCCTGCGCAAATTAATGTGCCGTCCCCAAATAGCCGTCCTGTAAAATTGCGTCCACCTGGAGGATTCCCCTCATGCCACGCACCTATGCCAACATTCTGGAAACCGTGGGCAACACGCCCGTGGTCAAAATCAATCGGCTGGCCCCGGCCGATGTAAACCTCTTTGTCAAAATCGAAGCATTCAATCCACTCGGCTCCGTGAAAGACCGCCTTGCCCTCGGCGTCATTGAAGATGCCGAACGCACCGGGAAACTCAAACCCGGCCAGACCGTCATCGAAGCCACCAGCGGCAACACCGGCATCGGTCTCGCCATGGTCTGCGCGGCCAAAGGCTACCCGCTCGTCGTTACCATGGCGGAAACCTTCAGCATCGAGCGCCGCAAGCTCATGCGCTTTCTCGGCGCCAAGGTCGTCATCACCCCGGCTTCCGCTCGTGCCATGGGCATGGTGAAGAAAACCATTGACCTCGCAGAGAAGCATGGATGGTTTTACACCCAGCAATTTGAAAACGAGGCCAACGCCGACATGCACTCGCGCACCACCGCGCAGGAGATTCTCCGCGACTTCGCCGGCGAACGCCTCGACTACTGGGTCACTGGCTTCGGCACCGGCGGCACACTTAAAGGCGTGGCACGCGTCCTCGCAAAGGAACGGCCCGAAACCAAGATTGTTGTCTGTGAACCCGACGACGCGCCCTTGCTGTCGAGCGGAATCGAACAGCAACGCAATGCCGACGGCTCCCCCGTCTCGGCCCACCCTTCGTGGAAACCCCATCCCATGCAGGGCTGGAGTCCCGACTTCGTCGCCAAGCTCGCCGGCGATGCCCTCGCCTCCAAGGCCATCAGCGAAGTGCTGCGCATTGAGAATGCAGACGCACTGCGCTGCAGCCGCGACTTGGCAAAAAAGGAAGGCATCTTTGTCGGCATCACTTCCGGCGCAACCTTTGCCGGCGCGCTGCGCGTTGCAGCCAAGGCTCCCAAAGGCTCCACGATTCTCTGCATGCTGCCCGACACCGGCGAGCGCTATCTCAGCACGCCGCTCTTCGCCGAAGTCGCCGTCGACATGACTGAAGAAGAGCTCGCCATTTCAAAATCAACCCCGGGCTGCCAGATGCCAGAAACAAATTAGCCGCAATCCGGCGGCGTCCTCTAATTCACCGTTAGCGTGAACGTGGTGGACGCCGTCGTATGTGCCGCATCGTTACCCGTCCCGCTCAAAGTGATCGTGTAGGCTCCAGGCGTCGTTCCAGGGTCTCCACCACCACCTCCTCCGCCTCCACCTCCACAACCGCACGCAACGAAACCCGCAAGCAATATAGCGGCGGCCATCAGCGGCAAAAGCGACATCCATTTGCGCCGCCGTGCGGGAATACCCATCATCAGTAACAGCGCGAGAACCGTTCCTGCACCAGCGCGCCCCCACACCGATCTCTTGTTGGCCGACGGCAGCATCAGGGCGCTCGTAGGCGCGCTCGTGTTCACTGTCATGGTTGCCGAGTTCGAAGAGGCTCCTTCCAGTACTACGCTCTGACTGCCGAGACAAGTAGGCAAATCCACCGCGCCCACGGGATGCGACGTGACCGCACAGGTCAGATTCACCGTTCCGCTGTAGCTGCTCGTCGTAGTGACTGTTACGGTGGAAAATCCCTGTTGGCCAGGCGTGACCGACACAGCCGTAGCTGTCATCACGTAGGTTGCAGCCGTTACGCTGATCTGCGCCGTGCCCGTCGCACTGCTGTAAGCCACGGCGCTCGCGCTGTCCGGCGTATAAGTCGCGGTCAACGTCACGCTGCCGGTGGTCAACGAGCCCGCGGGAATATTAACGACCGCGCTCCCGGCTCCCAGCGGCACTGCCGCAGAGGTGTATCCTCCCCCCGCCACCGTCACCGATCCCGTTGCCGTGCCGCTGCCGCCTGCAACCGCAACGTTCACCTGCAGCGATTGCCCGGTCGAGATACTCGACGAGCCCGGCGTCACTGTAACCGATGGCGTACTGATCACCGGCGGCGTCAGAGTGGTGAATTGGACAATGGAACCGGAGACGAGCCCCGTTCCATTGTTTGCGAGAATTTGAAAACTGTAGGCGGTGGCCGCGGAAAGCCCGGCAATACTCGTGCTCACTGCGGTAACACCGCTGCCCGCAGGCACAACCATCGTCGGTGTCCCGTTTCCAAGGCCGGGAAGGTTGCTCGGGCCGTAAGCGAAAAAGAAACTCGTGTCGGCGCCGTTCGTATTGATCGTCGCCGTCAGCGTCGCGGAAATGCTGGTGACCGCAGTGGCCGCGCCCGTGGTTACGACGGGCGGCAAGGGCGACGTCGTAAAGCTCGAAATGGCCCCGTTGACCACGCCGCCGCTGTTCGAGCCCACGGCTCTGAAGTAATAAGTTGAGTTGGCCGTGAGCCCCGTGAGATTGGCGTTCAATGCAACGGCACTTGTACCCGAGCCAACATCCTGCGCCGATGTTGAGGCGGCTCCGTTCAATGTGCTGCTGGTGCCGTACTGGAACCAAACCTGCGTATCCGAGCCATTCGCATTCACCGTGCTCGCCAATGACGCAGTCGAACTTGTGGGATTCGTCGCGTAACTGGCGCCGACCGTCGGCGCCAGCAACGGCGTAACCGTCACTTGGACCGGTTGCGAAGTCCCGTTATAACTCGCTATCACCGTTACAACCGTCGACGTAGCGACACTCCCGCCCACAGCAATTACCGAGGCCGAGGTCTGCCCCGATGCAACCGTGACCGTCGCCGGCACCGGCAGCGCACCAGAGTTGTACGACATGAGCGAGACAACCGCACCACCCGTGGGCGCCGCCGCGCTTAATTGCACTGTGAGATTCGTCGACGAACCCGCAATCACACTGGTGGGATTGGCCACCAGGCTACTCACTGTCGGCAGCGATGGAACTGTGACTGTAACCTGAATCTGCTGCGACACGCCGTTGTAGGTCGCCGTCAAAGTCACCGGGGTCGGCATGGTGACCGTGGCCGCCTGCGCACTGAATTGAATCGACGCTTTCCCGGCCGGAACTGTATACGTGGTAGGAACCGGAAGAGCGCTGGAATTGCTGGATGTCAGCGAAACGACGGCACCACCCGTGGGCGCTGTCCCGCTCAATTCAATCGTGAACGTTGTAGAAGTGCCACTTGGAACGCTTGCCGGTTGCGCGCTGAAATTGTTCAGAGTGGTCAGCGCTCCGTAGCTGTTCAACATCGCACCCACATCCAGCGATCCCAGCCCCGTCGCCTCATCGTAACCCGTATTCAGCAGGAAGCCAGCCTGCCCGCCCGTGATGCCATTCGGCGATGGAATACTGTTGTTGCACATGCTGGCCGTATTCACATCGCAATTGGCCACTCCGCTGCTCGCCACCGTGGCATCGTGGAACACTGCAGGCGTGCCGGTGGCAAGCGCATACAATTCCGGATTCAGATTTCCCTGCGCGCCGCCTGCTTTTTGATCGAGCAGTGCGGCAACCCCCGCCATCCCCGGAGCCGCTGCGGACGTGCCTGCAAAATACTCGAAGTAATAGCCGCCATTGCTGACAACGCAACTGCCGCCGCCCGCCGCGAAGCATGCGAAATAGCCGTCATGCAACGCTCCCGAAAACGAGGCATCCGGGGTGTAGCGCCCCGTTCTCTCTCCGGGCACACCTGTCCCCTGTTGCCACGCCGGCGTAGGCACATACGCGCTCACACCCCCTCCGGTCGACGCCACCTGCGGCAACCCGTTGCCGCTGAGCGGATCGTTCCACGCACCTTCAGGGATATAGCTGAGAGCCGACGACAGGTTCGCGCCATTCGTTGCGCTCCAGTATTCACTCGGGTTCGCCGTATCGTTGAACTCCGTTCCGCCCATGCACGTGGCAAAGCTCGACGAGCAGATGTAGTTGGGGCTATTGGCCTGTGGACTGGCAGGTGGCGGGGCGAAGTAGTCGTCGCATCCAGAGGCGCCCCCGTCGCCCGACGCGACAAAAACCGAAATGCCCTCAACCGCGGCCTGCTTAAACAGCGTGTCCCAAAAGATCACACCGCCGCCGCCCGCCGCCAGTTCGCACGCTCCCCAACTAATGCTCATCACCTGCACCGGCACCGGCGAGGTGTTCACCAGGTATTGCGTGTCGACTCCGATTCCACCGCTGCCGCTGGTCGCAACAATCGAGAGGATCGTCGCCCCTTGCGCGACGCTGCCCACTCTCATCACATCCAGGGTGGCTTCCCCCTGTGCGCCGTCAGACACGCCTTGAGCGGGCGGCCCGGTGAGCGCCGGGCCCGGATCGACGCCGCCGAACGCCGTGGGCACAATCTCCGTCGGGTTCGCAAAAGTGGTTCCCGTCAATTGGCGAAAATTGCCGAAATCCGCAAAATTCGTGCGCGCCTCGCTCACAATGCCCACATGCACGCCCGCGCCCGTGACGTTGCTCGGAACGTCGTAAATCGTATTGAAATCCGCCGGAGCAATAAAATGTTCTGCGCCCAGAGTGTCCGCAGGCAACAAGGCTTGGGCCGCATGAGCCACGTGCTGCGGCTGCTCATCGATGCTGTACAAGCCCCGAATCGCCTGGATCGCCGGCGCCAGCGCGGCGGGAATCATGGGATCGGTCGCGACCGACATGCGCGCCGCGCCCTTCACCCTATACCTATGTAGCTCGGTCTGGAATGCCTGGCCGATGTTGGCCGCAGTTCCACCAAAACCGATGAAGAGATTGCTCGGCGCTACCCATTTCACATGCAGGCCCTGCGCCTCCAGCCAGCCCGTCACGGCCGCGAGATCGCGATCGGAAAGGCCAAAGCGATTGCCCATCTCCTCTGGAGTGATCCATTGGTGATACCGGGGGGAAGCGGGATTCTGCTGATCGGTAAGCAGCGCTTGCAGCGCCTGCTCCTGCTGCGGCGATCGCTGCAGCACGATCGTCAGGTTCTCCAACACCGTGCTTCCCGGCACAATTCCGTCATCGTTCGCTTGGTTTGCCCACAGTGGATGATGGTGCGGCAACGCATGCGTCTGGGCTCGATCCACCGCGCTCACAATGCGATCCGGTGTCTGTCCCTGAACTGCTACAAGTGCCGCGAACAACACAAACAAGCTCGCAACCAGCCGGCCACGCAGGCTGAAAAGACTTTTTGGGATCAAGGCAAAAGGGCAACTCCAAAGAAAGACAGCAGAATTCATGCAAGTCTCCGCGCGTGCAAAGGCGAAGTTTCAATGCGCCGGTGCCAGTCCTATGTAGATCGGCACAGCGGAGCCGTCCTTCCATCCGTTCACGCACCTCGCATGGGACGCCGGCCCTTAAGAATTGGTGATTGCCATGCTAATCACCCCAGCTTGCCTCCGCAACATAATGTCGCGTGTTTCCCGACCGGCGAGTAATAAGTCTCCCCCCTCGATTGCGCAGATTCGCGACACTCGCCACCAAAGTGGTCACGAGGTCACCCCAACATACACGCCCACTTTGCGCCGCAAGCGCACAGATACCCGCACGCCATCGTCCGCGCCATTGACTCTACTAACTTACTTCTGATTCTTGCGGAGTGTTACTGCTCTACACCATGTGATCGAAGCCCTGCGCCTGCATCTCTTCCAACTGGCGCCGCAGCCGATCCATCTGCCTTTGCATCTCGTCCTGGAACTGCTTCTGATATTCCGGCGTATCGAATTGCTTCATCTGCTTCTTCAATTGCTCAGTCACCTTCGGATCGAATCTAAAGTCTTCCGGCTTAAAGGTCTGGCTGAACTGCTGCATCTGCTGTTTCAGTTCGTCCAACTGCTTTTGGTCAAACTTGAAGCCATCTGCCTTGAAGCCCTTCTGAAACTGCTCCATCTGCTTCTGCAACTCGTCCATCTGCTTCTTGTCGAACTGAAGACTCCCGGCCTGGTCGCGCAGCTTTTCGGCCTGCTTGCGAAACGCTTCGGCTTGTTCGGGGTCGATGCTGAAGTTCAACGCCCCCAATTGATCGCGCATCGACTTTGCGTTTTCACTTAACGACTGCAGCGCAGAATCGTCGCCCGCCAATTGCTGCGCCAGTTCCGAAGCCACGTCTGGATCGAGCGCCGCCATCAACGGGCAGTCGCCGTCCGGGAAGTAATCTTCGAGTTCGGCATGGTGCCGCTTCGAGTCCACCTGCAGCGTGATGGTCTGCTGCTTGCGGTCGCGCAAAATTGTCACCTGCACCGGCTTGTCCTGGTTGGCGCGCAAAGCGCGATCCCAATCCGCCGTGGTGGCGATATTCTCTGCGCCCACCTTCACGATAATGTCGAAGGCCTTCAGTCCGGCGGTCGCCGCTTCGCTCTTGCGCACCACTTGCTTCACCATCAGGCCGCTCTGAATGCCGAGATACTCCGCCATTTGCGACGTGAGCGGCTCAACCATTGCGCCCACGTTCAACGTGCTGCCGAAGAACGGCATGTGAAAGCCGCCCGACGGCACATCGCCCGCACCGCCGGAAAGAATGCCAAGGCCCGGCGCGGACGAAACCGGATCGCCGCCGCTATCGAGCTTGTTCCATACGTCGTGCTCCATCTTCTTGCGATCCACCAGTTCCACAACAACACTCTGCTGCATGCCCTCCCGGCTGATCAGCAGATTTACCTTGTGGCCTGCGGGAATCTCGCGCATCATGCGGGTGAATCCTTCCGATCCCTCCACCACCTGGCCATTCACCTGCAGTACCACATCGTTGATGCGGACACCAGCCTGCGCCGCCGGTGCATCGTGATCAATCAATGTGACCACCGCGCCGTGCACATCCTTCAGCTTCAGTTTCGCGGCCGTGTCGGCATCCACATCGCCCACCAGCACGCCCATGTACCCCTGCGAACCCGCGTGCATCGCGGGACTCGGTTGCTCCAGAACCTGGGCAAGCCCGGACAGTTGTGCCGTTGCGCCGTGGGGCGCCAGCGCGGCTGCGGCAGAAATCAGCAGAGCGGCTCCAACAGTTAGATATTTGTTGCGATGAGAGCGGTGTTCAGGCCTCGAAAAGTGCTTCATTGTTTTTCTCCCTGCTGTATTTCATTTTTCGGGCCCGCACTCTGTTTTGGACGGTGCGGTGCTCCGAACGATAGGTCTTCTACTGAATCGCCGGCACCCGGCTCAAGACTCTCCGGGATACCAGGCGAATCTGGGGACTCTGATCCGACGTTGCAACCGTCGATAGCACCTGGCGCACGGTGGTGTCGGCCTCTACCGGCTCCAGTATATTGATGGCTTCCGTACGGATGCGCGGGTCGCTGTCATTCAGCAGTGCCTCTAAAACTGAATCCCGCACCCGCATGTCTTCTGCAACGTACGGCTCCAGCCCCTGCAGCGCCTTCTCGCGCACGCTCGCATTCTTGTCGTAGCGCAATGCCACCATCAGCGCATCGCGAATGCCCGCCGCATTGCAGCTGTGCCCGGCGCGGCACTCCGCCGCCAGCAGACCCACGGAGTCATCCCGCACCCCCGACGAAGCAGGATCCTCTGAAGCCATCATCAGCAACTGCCGAATCGCCGGATCGTCAATCGGCCCCTCAATCCGCTGCGGTATCACCTGGTTATAGCTCACTTCGACCACGTTGCTGTTGGGCTGCTCCACGACGCGGGAAATGCTGGAGACTTCGGCCGGTGTCACATCCGCGGGCGCAGCCATCGGTGTCGCGGCACTCTGCGTCTGTCCCGCCCGCGCCGCGGCACGAGCCGTGCGCGCCTGTGCCACTTCGTATCCGCCCACCGAGCCTGCGCCCATACCAGCTACCAGCAGCAGAGCCACCGCCACCGGGGCCGACTGCAACCGGGCCACGTTGTTCATCAGCCGTTCGCTCAGCCGCTCGTACCAGTGCTTCGGCGGTAGAGCATCCAACGCCTCCTCCAGCCGAAGACGCGAACGCGCAATCAAATTCGCAGGTGGGTCAGCGACGGGATGCAGCGCGGCCAGCGTTTGCAGCGCCTGCAATTGCTCGCGCTCCGCCTGGCAATCTCCGCAGCCAACCAGGTGGCGGTCTAGTTCATGCAGTTGTTCATCGGGCAGCTCGCCATACGCCGCCAAGACGATGCGTTCATGGGCAAGTTCGCAATTCATGGTGTTACGTCCTCTTAGCCTCGTGCTTCAATGCCACAAATCGGGTCAAAACTTCGCGGGTCGACAACGATCCGCCTTACCTGAGTCCCGCCAGTTGAGTCCTCAACTTCTTGGTCGCTCTGAAGAGCGTATTTTTGGCGGTTTCTTCTGTCGTGTTCAACATCTCTCCAATGGTGCGCAGGCGGAGACCCTGGTAGTGCTTCAGTTCAAAAACCATGCGCTCGCGCGGGGTGAGCTTGCCCAGCGCTGCCTGTATCCGTTCCCCCAGTACCTTGCGATCCAGTTCGCGGTCCGGGTTAGAAAATGACCGGTTGTCTGAGACCGACGCCATCAGGTCGATCTCGTCTCCGGAGTGGTCCACCATCACCGCTTGGTCTTCGCGGCGCGTTTTTCTGCGGCGCAACTGATCCAGGCAAAGATTGGTCACGATTCGATAAATCCACGTATAGAAGGAGCACTCGAATCGAAAATTTCCGATATACCGGAAGGCCTTCAAAAAGGCTTCCTGATAGATGTCTTCTGCATCGTGTTCCGAGCCGGTCAGGTGCAGAGCCAGCCGCAATACCTGCTGCTCATACTGGCGCACCAGCGCGTCAAACGCAGCCCGCGATCCACCCTGCGCTTCCCGGATCAGTTCCATCTCCGGCGCGCGCGCCTGCAAGCGCTCCTGGGCGCGGTCCGGTCCGTCCATTGCCCTGGTTGCAGCCATACCTGCGTAGGATTGTACCCTCCGCGTGGCTGACCAGGCCAAAGGACTCGGTGCCGGCGCCGTCGATTGGCCTAAGCTCGCAGCATCACTCGCCATTGAATCACTGCTCCGTCATACGAGGAGTGTTCGCATTCAAGTAGACGCCGTTCGAAGGGTTTAGTGAGCGGGCGAGCGCCCTCCGCGGTACTTCGGTGATTTCCCAGCGGGGCGGTCAGTAAGCCCATACAAATCGAGGCAGACTCGCCCCATCGGGGAGTGTGAAGGCAGAGTCAGCCTGACCCCCAACCCGCCACCTCCCCGGTACACTTAAAAACGATGAACGGAAACCTCTTCGACGAAATCGATTCACCCACCTCCGCCTCAACCGGCTGGTTCGTGGCCCACTGCGATGGCGGCTCCCGCGGCAACCCCGGCCCCTCCGGCTACGGCGCCGTCATCGAAGACCCCCAGGGCCGCATCGCCGCCCGCCTCAGCGAATACCTCGGCAAACAAACCAACAACTACGCCGAATACTCCGCCCTTCTGGCCGTCCTCAAATGGGCCAACCAGAACGGTGTCAAGCACTTGAAGGTCGTTTCGGACTCGGAACTGATGGTCAACCAGATGAAGGGCCGCTACAAGGTCGGCAGCCCCGGCCTCCGTCCCCTCTGGGAAGACGCCAAACGTCAGGCCGCCAAACTCGAGAAATTTCAGATCACCCACACCCTGCGCGGCGGCAACAAAGAAGCCGACCAGCTCGCCAACGACGCCATGGACCGCGGCATGGGCAAATCGTCGCGTCCTCCAATCAGCCAACCAGCCGCCCCCGCCAAACCCCAGCGCCAGGTTTTCGAAGGCCTCGTCAAAAATGGCGTAGTCCACCTAATCGAGGGCGAACTCCCCGACGGCATCCTCGTCAAAGTCATCCGCGAATAGGTAGCCCAAGCGCAGCCTCGGTCCGACCCCCTCGGCCACGGTTGCTAAAATCTCACTTCCACCCAAGTTCGCCGTGAGTGAGAAACTGCCATGCCGGATGCATCCAAAAAAGCTATTCGCCGCTATCACGCCCACGATCACGCGCGCGCTCGCGCACTCAATGGCTTGCCGCTGGCCTCTGCCTGGCAGCGGCTGCTGGGCTATGCGATCGACCTCCTCGTAGCAGTCGTCCTCTGGTCGCCAATCGAGTTCGGCTGGCGCCACTTCGTCCTCCACGAGTCCAACATCCATCTCGTATGGGATTTTCACGAAGCTGGAAACATCCTCGTGATGGTTCTTTACTGGGGAATGGCGAATTATTTCGGCAACGGCCGCACAATCGGCAAATGGGCCGCGCGCACAAGAATCATGTCGCTGACCAGCGAACGCATGGGGCTTTGGCAGTCAATTGAACGCGGCCTCGGCTACGGCGCCGCAATTCTCGAACTCGGCCTTGGCTTCCTGCAGTTCTTCTGGGACCCCAACCGCATGTGCGCCCAGGACCGACTCGCCGAAACAATCGTAGTCGACGAAAGAAGATCCCGTCGTCGCTAACCGAGCGCGAACGCCGTTACATGCGCTCTCCCAGCGATCCAGTAAGCGTGAAGAGAATTCCCTCAGAGCGCAACCCTTCCGTAGACTCAATACATGCTCAGCATCTCCCAAAGCAAATGGATGCAAATCGGAAGTCCAACCTCTCGCGTTCAATTTGAAATCGAAGACCGCGATCGATTCCTGCGCATCGACGGCAGGCGCGCTTACCATCTCGGATATGGCGGATGCCAAACCTGCTCCTTCCTGTTTGAACGTCTTTCGGGTGCTAACCAAGCCGTTCAAATTGAAGAAACCGCAGAGGCACTGCGAACAGGGCTCAACTCCCTCGATGAGGATGTGGTCCAGGTCATCGGGCGCGGTCTTCCTGAAAACGTATACTGCACGATCCTGGCAGAGTCTCCCCTCACGCGGGTTCAGCCCGGTGACGAAAACGACTATTTCATGAAGGAACAGATTGCGCTATGGGGCCTGGACACCTTCTGGTGTCTCCCCCACGATCCTCGCGTGCCCTATTTCCGCGCAGGCGATTTGGATCTGGGGGACTCCAAACACTTCTTCAACTTCGTCGCACCAATGATGCCGACAGAGTGGCTCAAGATGTCGGCGATCGAAGAATATAAAGAGGCCCTCAGAACCAAAGCGTCAGGAACTGCGGTAGCCGTCGCCGTCCTCGATGTTCGCGGACCGGCCGTATACACATCGGATCCAATCCCTGTTCCAGATGAGCATTGGTGCCTCACGCACTATCTGCTCGATGGCCACCACAAGCTGAATGCGGCTTCGGAGACAGGGAAGCCTCTGCGGCTACTCAGCTTTATCAGTGCCTCGCTCGGCGTCTGCACACGAGCGGACATCGAAAGAGTAGTGGGGCTGATGCAGCTAACGCCCTAAGCTAGCCCCTTCAACCTTTGCCCCCCAGATTATTCCGCCACGCGTGCCCGTCCCGCTCCAGCAACCGCTCGCCGCAGTCCGGCCCCCAAGACCCCGCAAAATAATTCGGAAACACCTCAGGATTCTTCGCTGCCCATGCTTCAATAATCGGCGTGTACAGCGCCCAGTTGGTCTCCACGCCGTCGCGATGCGAAAACAGCGTCTGGTCGCCCAGCATGGAGTCCAGCAGCAACCGCTCGTACCCATTCGCCTTGCTCGTGCCAAACGCAGCGGCATAATCGAAATCCATATTCACAGGGCACACCGCCATGTTCGGCGTATTTGGCACCTTCGCGCCAAAGCGCAGCGCAATGCCCTCATCCGGCTGAATACGAATCGTCAGCAGGTTCGGCTGAATCTCCTGGCACGGCCCGCTCGATTGCATGCGATTAAAAATCAGAAGCGGCGGCTGCTTGAACTGAATGCTGATCTCCGTCGCGCGCTTCTTCAGCCGCTTGCCCGCGCGCAGATAAAACGGCACCCCCGCCCACCGCCAGTTTTCAATCTGCAGCCGCACCGCCGCATACGTCTCCGTGCCCGACTCGGGATTGACGCGGTCTTCATCGCGATACCCAACCACTTTCTTGCCTTCGACCACACCCGGTCCATACTGCCCGCGCACCGCATTCAAAATCGGAATGTTAGGAATCGCGCGCCATGCCTTCACTTTTTCGCGGCGCACCGCCTCTGCATCGAAACTCGACGGCGGCTCCATCGCTACAAAACTCAGTAACTCCATCACGTGGTTCTGCACCACGTCGCGCAGCGCGCCGGCCTTCTCATAAAACGGCCCGCGTCCTTCCACACCCAGCGTTTCCGCTGCCGTGATCTGCACGTGGTCAATGTAGTTGCGATTCCAGATCGGCTCAAAAATCCCATTGGCAAATCGGAAAACCAAAATGTTTTGCACCGTCTCTTTGCCCAGGTAGTGGTCGATGCGGAAAACCTGGTTCTCATGGAACACGGCATTGACGTTGTGGTTCAATTCGCGCGCGGAATCGAGATCGTGCCCAAACGGCTTCTCAATCACCACACCCACGCGGCCATGCTCCGGCTGTGCCATGCCCTGCGCGCCCAGGTTCTCTATAATCGGCGCAAAGTACTCAGGCGCCGTGGCCAGGTAGAACAGCCGATCGGGGCCGATCTTCCACTTCTCCGCAATCTTGTCTAACTCGGCATTCAACCCTGCATAGTGCGATGCATCGTCGAAAGTGAGTGCGTAGTAACTGATCCTTCTGACAAAATCTTCCAGCAGCGGGTCCGCGCTATCCACGCCACCAAACTCGATAATGCCCTCGCGCATGTCTTTGGCAAACTCATCGCCCAGCGGCCGACGCGCCACGCCCACAATAGCGAAATTCTTGGGCAGCAGTCCCGATTGCTCCAGGTGAAACAGCGCAGGCAGCAGCTTGCGCTTGGTCAGGTCGCCCGACGCGCCAAAAATCACCATGATCCCCGGATCGGGAATGCGCTCCCCCGTATGCGGAACCTGCGAAAGGTCCTCCGGGTGAACCTTCATTTGCACTGTCGCCATAGTCTGAAACCTCCGCGCTCCTAAGTCAATCTCAGTTGCCAGTTACTGGAAATCAGTTGATGCAGCGGCTCAGGCAAGACCCGCTGATCACTGACAACTAGCCCCTAGAACCTAGTCTTTCTTCACCGCATGCCCGCCGAACGCATTGCGCATGATCGAAAGCATCCGGTCGGTGAAGTTATTCTCTTCGCGCGAGCGAATCCGCCGAATCAACGACTCCGTAATTACCGGCGCCGACACATTCAGATCGATCGCTTCAAACACCGTCCACCGCCCCTCGCCAGAATCGGCCACATACGCTTCGAGCCCATCCAGCTGGGGATTCTTCGAGAGCGCATCGGCCGTCAGGTCGAGCAGCCAGCTCCGCACCACGCTGCCAAACCGCCATATCTGCGAAATCTGCGCCAGGTCCAGGTTCAGCTCTTCTTTCTTCTCCAGGATCGTGAAGCCCTCGGCATACGCCTGCATCAGGCCGTACTCAATCCCGTTGTGCACCATCTTCACAAAGTGACCCGCGCCCGCCGGCCCCACGTGGCCCCAACCAAAATCCTTGCCCGGCGCCAGTGTCTCGAAGATCGGCCGCAGATACTCGACGGCTTCCTTATCGCCGCCAATCATCATGCTGTAGCCTTCTTTCAGGCCCCACACGCCGCCCGACGTGCCCACATCCACAAACTGAAATCCCTTCGCAGTAACTTCCTTGTAGTGCCGCTGCGAATCCTTGTAATTCGAGTTACCGCCGTCAATCAAAATATCGCCGGGATTGAGCAGCGGCTCTAACTTCGCGATGGTGTCGTCCACGGGCTTGCCCTGCGGCACCATGATCCAGATCGCCTTGCGGCCGGTAAATTTCTTCGCCATATCCTCCAGCGAGGACACGCCCACATTGCCCGACGCCGTCAACTTCGCCACCGCTTCCGCACTGAAATCGAACCCAATCACCTGGTGGCCGCCCAAACGCAGCCGCTCCGCCATGTTGCCGCCCATCTTTCCCAGGCCAATCAATCCAAGTTGCATGTTGCTCTCCCTTCCAACCCGTTACAGGACTCCGAGACTGACTAACTGAGGCCGCAGCGCCGTCGCGCCTTCAAAGCGAATTGCCTGCATCCCAGCCGCCACTGCGCCCGCAGCATTCTCCGGGCGATCATCGATAAACAACACCCGCTCCGGCGGCTTCCCAAGAATGTCCAAAGTGCGCCTGTAAATCGCGGGCTCCGGCTTGCGCAGTCCCAGGTAGCAGGAACTGAAAGCCACTTGAAGAAAATTCCGAAGACCAAACTTGTGAAACCGGAATTCGTTCGGCTCGCGCGCTTCGTTATTCAGCACACCCAGCATGCACTTATGGGATGCGGCTAATTCGCCGAGGATTCCCAGCGCACCGTCAGGTATCGGCTCCGACTGCGCCAACAGCGCCGCAAGAAATTCATCGTGTGAGAAACTGCGTGGCTCATAAAACACCGTCGCATCCAGATACTGCCTCGCATCGATCGCATCGCGTTCCCATGCGTCGTAGGGCTTCTCGTGTCGCGCCTCAAACTCCGCGCGGTCCAGTTGAAATTGACCCAGCACCGCCGCACGCTCGCGATGGTCCCAGCCATTCGTCAGCAGGACTCCGCCAACATCAAAGAGGATCACGTCGAAGGGGAACATTTCCCGGCTGCCTCTTGCACTGCTCTTTTCAAAGTTGATTCGGGGATGAGAAAACCGGCTGTCTCACTGCTTCATTGTTTTCTGTTTTCTGTTCACTGCTTTTCTGATCACTGATCACTGAACCCTGATCACTAGCTCTTCTGATACTTCGCCTCAATGGCCAGCACTTTCTTGAACCGCCGCGTAAACCGCTCTTCGTTGGAAATGAATTTTGCCTTGAGAAACGCGTCCACCAGTTCATACGCCAGCGATGTGCCGATAATGCGCGCGCCAAAGACGATCACGTTCATATCGTCGTGTTCCACCCCCTGGTGCGCCGAATACGTGTCGTGACACATCGCCGCCCGGATGCCGGGAATCTTGTTCGCCGCAATCGAAACGCCCACGCCCGAGCCGCAAATCAGAATGCCCCGCGGCGCTTCACCGGCCTTGATGGCTTCGCCCACACGCTCCGCAAAGTCGGGATAGTCGTCCTGCGGATCGCACGTAAACGCGCCCAGATCGATCACCTCGTGCCCCGCCTTGGCCAAATAGGCACGCACTTCTTCTTTCAAAGAAAAGCCCGCATGATCAGAAGCGATAACAAGTTTCATTCGTACCTTCAGAAATCAGAACTAACTCTTTCCAGTTACTTCTTCACCAACGCCTTCGCCCGCGCCGCAACGTTCTCTCCCGTGAAGCCCAGCTTCGCGTAAACAATCGGCCCCGGCGCCGACGCGCCAAAGTGGTCGATGCCAAGCACGTCGCCCTCCAGCCCCACATACTTCCACCAGCCCAGAGTCGCACCCGCTTCCACCGCCAGCTTCGCTACGCCCGGCAGCAACACGCTGACCTTGTACTCCGGTGTTTGCTCGTCAAAAATCTCCCAGCTCGGCATGCTCACCACCCGCGCCGCAACACCTTCCGCAGCCAGCAACTTCGCAGCATCCACGCAAGGCCACACTTCCGAACCCGTCCCGATTAAAATCACGGCCGGGTGCGGCACATCTTCCAGAACATACGCGCCCTTGCTTACGCCTGCGTAAACATCGTGCGCCGTGGGATCAATCACCGGCAGATCCTGCCGCGTAAGCGCAAAGAAGCTTGGCCCCGTCCGCTCCAGCGCCAGCCGCCAGCAGGCCGCCGTTTCGTTCGCGTCCGCCGGGCGGAAATCCGTCAATTGCGGCACCGCGCGCAGCATCATCAGGTGCTCAATCGGCTGATGCGTCGGCCCGTCTTCGCCCAGCGCAACCGAGTCATGCGTAAACACAAACAGCGAGTGCGACTTCATCAGCGCCGCCAACCGCATCGCCGGCTTGCAGTAGTCAGAGAACGTGAAGAACGTCGATCCGAACGCGACCAGCCCCTCGTGTGCCGAAATCCCATTCACGGCGGCGCACATGCCAAATTCGCGCACGCCAAAAAAGACATTGCGTCCCGCCGCATCCACATGGAAATTCGCGCCCGGCTTGAAAATCGTTTTCGTCGACGACGTCAAATCCGCCGCGCCACCAAACAACTCCGGCACCGCCTCGGCTATCGCGTTCATGATCGTGCCGCCCGCATTGCGCGTCGCCACCGGCTTGCCCGCCGGGAAGGTGGGCAGCGCCTTCTCCCATCCCACCTTGCGCTTGTTCGCCTTGGTCCGCTCAAAATCGGCCGCCAACTCGGGATACTGCGCGCGATACGCCTCGAACAGCCTCTTCCACTCTGCCTCCTGCGTCGCGCCGCGCTCACCCGCTTTGCGCCAGTTGGCCAGCGCTTCCTCCGGCACATAAAAGCTCTGGTCTTCCGGAAAACCGAAGAATTTCTTCGTCGCCGCAACGTCCGCCGCGCCCAGCGCCTCGCCGTGCACTTTATTCGTGCCGGCCTTCGGGCTGCCGTAGCCAATCACCGTGCGCACCGCGATCAACGACGGCCGCGCCGTCTCCGCCTTCGCCGCGTCAATCGCGGCCTCAATGGCCTTCAGGTCGTTGCCGTCTTCCACAATCTGCACGTGCCAGTGATACGCCTCAAAGCGCTTCAGTACGTCTTCGGTGTAGCTCAGCTCCGTCGGCCCATCCAGCGAAATCAAATTGTCGTCATACAGCAGGGTCAGCTTTCCCAGCCCCAGCGTCCCCGCCAGGGAAGCCGCCTCATGCGAAATCCCCTCCATCAGATCGCCATCGCCGCACAGCGCGTACGTGTGATGATTCACAATCTCAAATCCCGGCTTGTTGTAGACAGCGGCCAGATGCCTCTCCGCCATCGCCATCCCCACCGCCATGCCAAAGCCCTGGCCCAACGGGCCGGTCGTCACTTCCACGCCCTCGGTGTCCGTCGACTCCGGATGCCCCGGCGTAATCGAGTGCCACTGCCGGAACGCCTTCAGATCGTCCAGCGTCACCTTGTAGCCGGAAAGAAACAGCGTCGAATACAGCAGCGCCGACGCATGTCCGTTCGACAGCACAAACCGGTCGCGATCCGCCCATTTGGCATGCGCGGGATTGTGCTTCATCAGCTTGTGAAACAGCAGGTACGCAATCGGCGCGCAACCCAGCGGCGCTCCGGGATGACCGCTGTTGGCCTTCTGCACTGCGTCAACCGCCAGCAGCCTCAGGGTGTCAATGGATAACTCGTCGATAGAAAGTGCCGATAGCGTGGCAATCATGATTGGTGCGATCCTTTCAATGCGTGAAACACCATAGTAAATCAATTTACTTGCTGCAATTCGTTCACGCTTTGATCCTCAGGCCTCAAGCCCTACGTCCACATTGTAGCCAAGCCACTTGTTCTGCTCGGTCCACTGGAGAGTCCATGATAGTCGACCACCCGCGTTCTCCGTTGCGGTGGAAATGTCCACGCTGAAGCCCGCGCTGTCCTGGCTTTGGCTCGCCATTGTGTGCCCCGTCTTCCATCCATCCAGCGACCACGTCACGCTGAATCGATTCTCGTCCAGAATGCGCAGCGTGCGTCCCGCCGCCATATTCTGGAACGGCCTTCGAAAGCTGAAAATCTCCAGATCCCGCCGCACCTTCGTCCGTCCCACCGGATCGCAATACCGCTCATACACCGGATCAATCCGATCGAATACCTTGCCATCCACCGTCGAACGCAGCAGCTTCAAATACTCCGCATGCGCCCACACCAGCGGCACCGCCGACCCCGCCGGCTGCCCCAGTTGCAGATACGGCTTGGGCGAGCTTGTCTCGTCCCACACCTGCTCCGGCATCATCTCGCCCCTCGTCGCAAATTCTTCGTACGTCCGGATCAGCGACGTCACATCCTTGCCCGCGGCCAACTCATAATGCGCGCGCTCCCCTGTCAGCAGTGGCCACACGCGCCCCTGCCCCCAGCCTTTGAACGGGCCTCCATCCGCGCGGTCGCCGTAGCCGTCCCAGTTGTAGCGCAGCCAGCCCGGCCCCTGCGGCAGATCGCGCTTTAGCACCGCATCCACCACCTTCAGCGAATCCACAATCAGCGGGTCATCGGCGCGCCGCACGCCATAGCGCACCAGCTCCAGAAATCCGCCATCAATCACCTCGCGCGCCTCAAATTCCGTCCGCGTCCCCGGCGGACGATTATTGATGTGGATCATATCGTCGCCGCAGCTTTCGCATGCGTACGCCTCACCCTTCTCAGGCGGACGAATCCGCATGTAGTGCCGCGGCACCTCCGGCAGCAGCACCCCCTTGCTCGTCACCGTCCACTCTTCGAGATGATGCTCGATCCAGTCAGCGAATTCCTCGTAGATTGTCGCCAACTCATAAGCGTCGTGCGCCCGCGCAATCTCCGCCGCGCACACAAGGCCCGAAATCACCGCCGCCAGCGTCGATGGCGAATACCCAGGATTCTCTTCCCAGCGCTCCTGGTTGGTGATCGGCGCATGCCGCACCAGAAACCCCGCCGCCCGCTCCACAAAAGGAAAGATCAACGTCGCGCCCACACTGCCGGCCTTCCACAAACGCCACGCCAGAATGATCGGGAACGCCACCTCATCCAACTGCACGCCCGACCAGTACGGCCGCCCGTCCACCCAGAAATTCTGCGCGAAGCCCCCATCCGGCTTCTGCGTACACGCCAGGTACACCATCGCGCGCAACGCCGTCTCCGCCCGTCCGCAGGCCAGCAGCGCCGACGCCGTCTGCACCATGTCCCGCGTCCACACCAGGTGATACCCGCCCAGATCGTCGTCACCCTTCGCCTGTCCCCAGGGAATCGACAACGAAGCCACAAACGCCCCCGCAAACGTCTTGTCTTCGTGCGCCAGCAGCACGTTGTGGCTCGCCCGCATCAGCTTGCCCCCGTCGCACGACTTCGCCGCAAGCCACTCCGGATTCGCCACCCGATGCCACTGCATGATGAAGCGCTCGCGATGCTGCTCAAATGGCGTGTGCAGCGCGCTCACCGTCTTCTGCAGCGCCGTGTGATGCCCCTCGCCAATCCCGATCGCCAGCACAAACACCCGCGAGCCACCGGGGCCATCCCCCGCGGCCTTCATGTTCACCTCGCCCATAATGGCCAGGTTCCCCAACGTTGCCGAACCAAATTCCCAGTCCATGCGATAGTTGTCCATCAGGTCGCGCCAGCCGTCGCTTGCGCCCACAAACCCGCAGCTCACCCGCGAAAACCCACAGCTCGCGTCTATCGCCAGCGACCACTGGTTCTTCCACGCCAACGCCATCCTGTGCCCCGCAATGTCCACCGCGCGCGCTGTGTTGCCCGCCCCGCCCCCATCCAGATGTGGCGCCAGCAACGCATACACCTTCAGCCGCGGAAGCAGATCCTCGTGCCCCTCCAGCGTCACCTGTTGCAAAATCACCGAGTGGTGCGGATCGCAGATAATCTCCTTCGTCAGCGAGTAGCGTCCCTCCGGATCGCGATTCACATAGCGAATCCCCAGCGCCTCCGGGTGAATGTACTCGAAGCTGGTGAGCAGGTCGCGCTTCTCTTCATGCGCAAATGTCTCCCCGTCCGTCACCAGAAACTCCATGTCACGGATCTGCGCGCTATCGATCGTGGGGTGATAAATCTCGTTCAAAATGCCATGCGAACACGTAAACCACGCGCGGCTCGAAGCCGAGTAGGCCGTGCCGATCGCGTCTTTTACGCTCGACGTCCAGCGCGGTTCAAGGCCGGGCCCGCCAAAGGCCTCGCCCTGCTGGTCAAGCCAACGATAGAGGGGCTGATCGCTCAAATTTCGCTACCAATCATGGGGAAAGTGAATTGCCTTACGAGTCAAGGGGAAGTGGGGAAGCCGGCGCGCGCAAAACCGTACACCCTATCGATGGTTCGGGAAGCATGAAGGTTTCAGGTCCAACCCGAATAGTTTCGCACCCCGCACTCCATTCCGCGCATCCCACCCAATGTAGGGATGTCTGGTTTCATCCAATCATGAGGTTGCGGGTCGACATGTGAAAGTTTGGTTTCACGTCGCCCGCGCGGCTTCGTTCTCTAACCCCTGAACCCTGTCCACTGTCAACTGTTCCAATTACAATCCGTACGGAGGAGATCCCCACAATGGCTTACCAACTTGCCCCGCTGCCCTATGACTACGCAGCCCTCGAGCCCTTTATTGATGCCGAGACCATGCACCTGCACCACGACAAGCACCACCAGGCCTACATCAACAACGTCAATGCCGCCCTCGAAAAATACCCCGAGCTGGCCGCCAAAAGCGTCGACGATCTCATCAAGGACCTCAACGCCATTCCCGAAGACATTCGCGGCGTCGTCCGCAACAACGGCGGCGGCCACTCCAATCACACCGCCTTCTGGACCCTGATGGGCCCAGCCAACACCGTCGGCATCGGCGGAGCCCCCACCGGCGCCATTGCCGCCCAGATCACTGCCGACTTCGGCGACTTCGAAGCCTTCAAAAAGACCTTCAATGAAACCACCGCCAAGCAGTTCGGCTCCGGATGGGGCTGGCTCGTCTTCCAGGGCGGAAAACTCAAGGTCCTCACCACCGCCAATCAGGATTCACCCCTCTCGCAGGGCCTCTATCCCATCCTCGGCAACGACGTATGGGAACACGCCTACTACCTCAAATACCAGAACAAGCGCCCCGACTACCTCGCCGCCTGGTGGAACGTAGTCAACTGGGCCGAAGTCAACAAACGCTTCGCCACCGCCAAAGCCTAACCCATACCCCTCGCTGTTGGGGACCGGGGAACTTTCAATCCGCACGAAAATGGGTGCCCCATCCATTCCGCACAATTTGCGGAATGGGTGGGAAACTACGAATCCAACCCTACTTCTGCTTTTGCTTTGAATCGGGGCCCGAGTTCACTCGTGCCGAAAACGATCGCAAATACGGCCGGGTTTCAACCCCCGTGCGATCAGCGCCTGAGTTAGGCGTCTAAATCGAAAACCACTCTGCGAAACCAGCCACCAGAACCAATCGGGCCCCTTCCGCTCCCCCAATCTCACCTTCGCCAGCGTGATGCCGGACCAGCGGCGATTTAGGCATAAAATCAGACCGTGAAACTGTTCACGCGACCGATGGCGATGCTTTGCGTATTAGCTTCCATCACGAGCCTTGACGCGCAGACAAGCCCCGACGAGCCTCCTCTCGTTCTATCGATAGGCAGTCCACAAGAGCCAGGCCGCCTGCACCTAGTCTTGAGAAATCGTTCTACCGCACCCGTCCATGTGCTCCTCGGAGCCGCCGATCGTCGACACAAATCGCTTGATGCTTTCTCCTTGCTGTTCGTCGACGCTGATGGCAAGACGATTCCAATCGTTCCAATCGGTTATGTGTTGAGCAGCAACATCCGAGTACTCGATGAAGTGATTGCCTCGGGTGAGGAATTCAACACCGACATCAAACTTGCGGATTTCATGGTGTACGCAGACCCCGCTAATACAACTCCTGTGGATCAACTGCCAGCGGGTTCTTACACCGTCCATGGCATCTTCAAAGGGGAAGATTCCGGTTGCTCCTCAAGCGGCCTCCCCTGCTGGGGCGGGACGATTCGATCGGCACCGATTCCATACCTCATCGGGAAGGGACTTGGCCGCATCGCATGTGCCCCCACCCCTTGCGCAAATTCCCTCCCTGCGAGACAATCTTTCCGACTTTCCAAAGCAAACTTCTTCGTCTCCGGTCGCACGGTGACCCATGTCCAGGCTACTTACGGCGATTTGCCTCTTCGTGAATCTCGGGATTCTGCAGGCGCAACCGCCCGCCGCTCCGTCGCAGCCCGCCCCCCTCGCCGCCCAGCCCTCCCAGAGCCCCGACCCCGCCTTCAAGTTCACCAAGGTCGATGACGCCCTTCGCTCCGAAGCCGACGCCCTCGATGAACAATTCGAAAAGAGGGGTCTGGTACTCCACGATCCCAGCCTCCAGGCCTATGTTGACTCAATCGGCCACCGCGTCCTCGGCGACCGGCCCGTCCCTGAAAAAGTTACTTGGCGCTTCTTGGTTGTCTCCGACCCCGCCGCCAACGCCTTCGCCCTGCCCAACGGTTCGGTCTATCTCACCACCGGCCTTCTCGCCCTTTTAGAAAACGAAGCCCAATTGGCAGGAGTGATCGGCCACGAAACCGCACACATCTTCGAGCGGCACCCCTATCTCGAAAATAGAGACATCCGCAAGAAAACCGTCATTTCGGAGATCATTGCGACAGCCGCTGCTTTTGCCCCCGGCGGATTTGCGGCTCGGTTGGCTACGGCCGCCGGCGCCAATGTCAGCACGCTCCTCCTCGTCGAGAGTGTCTACGGCTACTCCCGCGCCATGGAGAGTCAGGCCGACCAGGAGGGCCTTGTATCCATGTCTGCTGCCGGCTACGATCCCCACGCCATGGCCGTCGCCTTCGAACTGCTCGACGAGGAAAGCTCCTTCGAGTTTCAACCCCGCTCCACCTTCTTCCACGATCATCCGGATCCGAAGAAAAGGCGCGAAGATGCCATGACCTTTGCCGGTGCCCACACTCCCCCCAACCCGCGCACAGGTTCCAAATTGGACTACATCACCGCCATCGCACCGGCCATCGTTTTCAATATCAACGCTGACTTGGAGAGTCGCCGCCCCCGCTCCGCCGTGGCCCGCGCCTCTCGCCTAGTGGAGGTATTCCCCACCGACCCGCAATATCAGGTGCTGCTGGGCGAGTCCTATCGCACCCTCGGAGCTAAATCCACCGTCCCGACACTCGACGAGCTCACCTCCGACGGCCAGAGCCGGGAACGCAAGCAAGTGTTAAGTATGTCCGCGGAGGAAGAGCAAAGGGATCTGCTCAAAAATCCCGCGAACCTGGCGACGCTCAAAGAAAACCAGACCAACGCGGAAAAAGCCTTCCTTGCCGCCATTGCGCGCAACCCGGACTACGCGCTCGCCTACCGCGAACTCGGCTTCCTTTACCAGGACGAAGGCCGCTATGCGGACGCTGCAACCAATTACAGGCACTATCTTCAACTGGTCGCGGACACCAGCCTCGACCGGCTCCGCATCCGGCGGCGTCTCGCGGAAGTCGAAAAACTTCAGGCCCCGCCGCCCCATTGATGATTTGGTGGTTGGACGCTTTGGTTTCGGCAGCTCTTCTCGAAAGGCATTTTGATGAACTTTACTCGGCAAACCATCCAGGGCCTCGCGACCGCCATATTCTTATGCGTTTCGGCTTCCACCGCCTTCCCAATGAACCTTCCGATTACATCGTTCTGGGCCCAGCGCAAGATCGTCTCCGGCAAGTTCCCCATCCACTCCGCCTGCATGATGCCGCCCCAGGCCCAGCTCAACAGGATCGGGATGAAAGGCGCCGAAGGAATGAACAAGGAATCCGATAACTGGGCCACCGCCCTCGAGACTCTGGTCGAGTCGCAACTCCAATTCGACAGCATCCAGGTCGGGTCCGCCACCGATCCGCTTTCCAGTGGCGCATCCAACGCAGAAATTCGCAGTGTGATCTCCCAAATCCAGGAGAAGTTTTCCTCCGTCTCGCCCTTGATGCGCAAGAAGCCGGGAGGCGTCAGCAAGTCTGCCTACACCCTCGGCGATCAGGTCGGCATGCTGCCATGCTCTGAGAATTCCGATATCCTCGTCTTCGTCCAGGGAGTCGGCCAGCTTGTTACCGCGAGCCGTTCCTCGATGTCCTTGCTCATTGGCGGTCCCACTGAAGATGCAGTTCTCTTCGTTACATTCGCTGACGCCAAAACCGGCGAGATCCTCGGCTTCATTCAGGTCTATCCCAGCGACGCGTCCCTCCTGCAAGTTCAAGACGCATTCGGCCCAAAGCTCCTCCAACAGTTCGTCGACATGAATGTCGGCTCCGCCCGCAAACACGCCGCCGCTCGCAGTCACTAGACCGCATCGCTGCCGGGTGACCCCGGTCTCGCTTCTGAGACCGGGGGAAGCACGAACCCGAGGATCCTGCTGGCGAAGACACGCCTTAGGTGAATCGCGCGATGGCTGCGATCTTTCAGCAGCATCTTCGCGGGGCTGCACGACACGCGGCAACTCCACAGTTTCACAGATGCACAGCCCAGATCTGTTTTTTGCGCTGTGATGCACAGTTTCACTGTGCCAATTGGGAAGGGTATGCCCTCCGGTAGAGAGGGAACTACGCGCGGATTGTTGGCGTGCGCCGGAATTTTCCATGACTCTCACTGAAATGAAATGGGCCTGAAAAGCGGCGGGAGGTTGCCTCCTGCCGTTTCTCAGACCCTGAATCCAGTGTGCTCCTTTTGCCCGTAATTATTCACAATTTGGGCAGATCTATATTTTGCGTGGAATGAGGGGGTTGTGGCGATTTGCACAAGTCGGGCTATTGACAGGAAAAATGAGCGGACCGGAAGGCAGGGATCGCGGGAGAGCTCCCCGCAAGCCGACTTTAGGGGAGTAATTCGAGTCGCTGAGCGCATTGGCGATTTAGCGGCAATGCAGAATCACCAATCTTCGTCTTGAGAACTGACGTACTTTTAGATCTGCTGAGTGGGCGAGGGCGCTCGCCGCGCTGTACAAAACGAAGTAGACGATCTACCTCCATTGGGAGTAGAGTATCTACATCTATGAGCGAAAAAGACCCATATAAGAACCGAATCGAGTTGTTGCAGGGAACACTCGATATGCTCATTCTCCAAACGCTGCAATGGGGACCGCAGCATGGATATGGCATTGTCCAGGCGCTACGCTTGCAATCCGGAGATGTGCTTCAGGTGGAGACTGGATCACTGTATCCGGCGCTCCACCGATTGGAGCGTCAGAGTTGGGTGCAGTCTGAATGGAAGCAGTCAGAGAGCAAGCAACGAGCCCGATACTACCGAATCACGGCCAAGGGAAAAAAGCAGCTGGCCTCGGATCTGGGCCGATGGAAGCGGATTGTCGAAGCGATTGGGTCGGTGATGTACGCCAAGCCGGAGGAAAGTGAGTCATGAAGTGGTTCCCGAGCTTCGGTTTTCAGCGGCGTAAGCGCGAATTGCAGGAAGAGCTTGATGCGCACCTGCAGATGGCGATTGCCGATCGAGTGGCGCGAGGCGAGACGGCAGAGACGGCGCGACAAGCGGCGGCACGGGAATTTGGAAATATTCCCCTGGTGCAAGATGTAACGCGCGACATGTGGGGCCAGGCGTGGCTTGAACAACTGGGCCGGGATGTCCGTTACGCGTTACGGCAACTGCGCAAGAGCCCCGGCTTTACGATCACCGCGACGGCGATGCTGGCAGTGGCGATCTGCGCCAACAGCACCGTATTTAGTTGGATCGACGGCACCATGCTGCGCCCGATCCCGGGCGGGCGAGACACGGGCGACCTTGTGAGCCTGCAGCGGGGGGAACGGAACTTCTCTCCGACTCCACCCTTCTCGTATCTCGACTATCGCGATCTGCGCGAGCGGAACCACACCTTCGCCGGAATACTTGCATACCATAACGATTGGATCGCGCTGACTGGCGGTGCGCAGCCGGAGCGTGTCTATATTGCGAACGTGTCGGCGAACTATTTCGATGTGCTCGGCATCAAGCCGGTGCTGGGACGATTCTTTCTGGCTGAAGAAGAGACGCGTCCAGATGCGGTTCCCAACGTGATCTTGAGTTACTCACTCTGGAAGACGCGTTATGCCAAAGACCCGGCAATTGTGGGCAAGTCGATCGAGGTCGCCCGGCATCCTGTGACGGTGATCGGTGTGGCGCCGGAAGGGTTTGTCGGAGCAGCGCCCGGACTGCGTGACGATTTGTGGGTAACACTCGATCCCCTCGGGACGGATGTGTGGCGCATGACGCATCGCGATTCGGACTGGCTAATCGTAATAGGAAGATTGCGGCCCGGCGTGAGCCGTGGCCAGGCAGCCCAGGATCTCGACACCGTGATGCACAATATTGTCGCGGCATTTCCGGACGATCATCTGGGCGAGAACCGGATCACGCTGGATCCCATGTGGCGCTCGCCATTCGGCGTCAACGGATACATGGCGGCGACGCTGCCCATTCTGCTCGCCTTCGCCGCTGTGGTGCTGTTGCTGACTAGCGCGAACGTGGCGACGCTCACGCTGGTGCGGTTTGTATCCCGACGGCGCGAACTTGCCATCCGGCAGTCGCTCGGGGCGAATCGCATGCAACTGGTGCGGCAGATGATGCTGGAGGGCGCTTTGCTTTCCATTGTCGCAGGAGTAGTGGCCCTTGGATTGACATCGTGGACATCGAAAACGTTCGCATGGTTCTTTCCAGCGAGCTCGGCTCCAATCATTCTGAACGGGAGCATGGGCCACAACGTGGTGATCGGGATTGCGGTGTTTTCCCTGTTGGCCGGCATGCTGTGCGGCGCGCTCCCCGCCTGGCGATCGTCCCATGCACCGGCCATTGAGGTACTCAAGGCAGAGTCTGCAAGTATCTCCGGCGGCTCACGCAACCGGAAATTGCTCAGCGGGCTGGTGGTGGCGCAAATCGCGCTTACCCTTCCGTTGCTGTTGTGCTCCGGGCTATTCCTGCGAACGCTGCGGAATCTCGCCGGCGCGAACCCCGGCTTTGAGCAGGACCACATTCTCACTGCGTCCGTGGGGCTGAATATTGCCGGCTACAGCAACGACGAGGCACAGTTGATCCGTCACAAGATACTTGATCGCGTGTCGGCATTGCCCGACGTGGAGGTTGCGTCTCTTACGGACTGGATTCCGATGACCCTGATCCAAAAGAGGAACGATGCGTATCCGGAAGGGTATGTGCCACACCCCCATGAATCTTTGCTGGTGCAGAATGCCGAGGTAGGCCCGCGGTATTTCGAATCCCTTCATATACCCATTTTGGAAGGACGCGAGTTTACGCCGGATGACGATGAAAAGGCCCCGAGGGCACTCATCGTGGATCAGACCGCTGCGGGGCGCTACTGGCCGGGACAGGATCCACTGGGAAAGAAACTCAGGGTCGGGGGCAGCCTTTTCA